>Ga0335394_10002145_pt1 | contig 22105 bp, 17 predicted proteins | sample MAT03_FD_205741 | JGI IMG/M metagenome (GOLD analysis project Ga0335394, IMG submission 205741) | Freshwater microbial communities from Lake Fryxell liftoff mats and glacier meltwater in Antarctica - MAT-03 (spades assembly) (version 2) ...
CTCTCCCCCCCTAGCCCCTAGCCCCTAGCCCCTAGCCCCTTCCCCCTATGAATCACGTTCAACCGCCGTTAGAATTTATTCCCCCAGCGCTCAACCCCCTAGTTCTGCGGGGTACGCAATTGCTACTACCCTTTTGGCTGCAATATCGGACTTCGATCGCCAATATTGAGGCCGAAAATGTCGAAGTTTTAGTCGATATGTACCGTCAGTTTCAGGCAGGTAAAATCCGCTTCTTAATGGCATTTCGTCATCCCAGTACCGATGACCCGCTTAGCCTGACGTATCTGCTTTGGAAGTTGGTGCCGCAAGTAGCCAAACAGCAGCGCGTTTCGTTGAATTATCCAATTCATGCCCATTTTATTTACGATCGCGGCATACCTTTGTGGGCTGGCTCATCTGTAAGCTGGCTTTATGCCAACTTAGGCGGTACTCCCATCCATCGAGGTAAAGTAGACAGAATGGGTTTGCGTTCTGCCCGCAATTTATTTGCCAATGCACAATTCCCCATGATGGCATCTCCAGAAGGAGCCACAAACGGTCACAATGAAATTATCAGCCCGCTAGAACCGGGGATTGCCCAAATGGGATTTTGGTGTGTGGAAGACTTGCTTAAAGCTTCCCGATCGCAACAAGTTTTTATAGTGCCGATCGGTATTCAGTACAAGTATATCGAAGCTCCCTGGCAGTCTTTAGAAAAGCTTCTCACTCAATTGGAAATCGATAGCGGTTTGCCTGTAGGAATGACAGATGAATCTGAAGCGATCGATAAAGATTTATCTTCTATTCTTCATCCTTCATCTTTGCTTTATCGAAGGCTTCATCGATTGGGCGAACATATATTACTTTTGATAGAAGACTTTTATACCCGCTTTTATCATCAAACTCTGCCAAAACCGCCAGAATTAGCAACGATGGATGCAAACGAAGCATTGGCATTTCGACTCAAGGCACTGCTAGACGTAGTATTGCAAGTGGCGGAAAAGTCTTTTAATCTTCAGCCTAAAGGAAATTTGATCGATCGCTGTCGGCGTTTGGAACAAGCAGGTTGGGATTGGATTTATCGGGAAGATATCAAGCATCTGGAAGCATTATCGCCGCTAGAACGGGGTTTAGCCGATCGCATTGCCGAAGAAGCTAACCTGCGAATGTGGCACATGAGATTGGTAGAAAGTTTTGTGGCGGTGACAGGCAGATACGTTTTGGAAAAACCAACCGTAGAGAGGTTTGCCGAAACAACTTTATTGCTATGGGATATGTTAACTCGAATCAAAGGAGGCAACCCCTTCGGGCGTCCCAAACTCGGTAAGCAAAGGGTAAAAATAACGGTGGGAGAACCTCTATCGGTTTCATCTCGATGGGATGAGTATCACTCCAGTCGTCGTAAAGCTGTTGCTGATTTAACTCACGATTTGCAAACTTCTTTACAAGGTTTGACCAGTTGGAAAAGTTAGCATTTTGTAGGGTGCGTTGCAACGCACCCTACGCTACTTAACCACAAATTACCTTGCGACGAGGTGCCGCCTTGGGCCGACACCTGGATTGATAAAAGCTGCTACTTCCTCTGGAGACATTTGTTCGATCTGCTTTTGCAGTTCTTCAGTTGTGAACTGATAGCCACGTTCTTCAGCAATTTTAACAAAAGTTTCTGCATCGGTTGTTGCTTTGAGTTTTGCCTTTAAGGCTTGATCTTGCTGGATAGCTTTAAAGAAGCTGGCAGCGGATTCTTGTGCCATGACCGTAGGTTTCCTTTTTTAATTTGTAATTAAAATGTTGTCGCTTAAGTCACAAGGCAGATAGCAAGTGACTTCTATGCGGGTGGAAGCGATCGGTCCGATCGCAGATCCCCATACCATATAAGGATAAATCGAACAAGCGGAAATTTAACTAAATTTTGACATAAGTTAAAGCAATCAGTATCCGGCTTAACAGGCAGGCGATCGCCTTTGTGCTAAAAGCTTTACTCCAGTAGCTTTTAGATACCCTACACCGATGACCGCTAATTTAGGTTCCAGGAAGCGTATAGTAAAATTGCGGTTAATTCTTAAAAAATTGTGAAAGCGATTACACTTCTTGGTTCCACCGGCTCTATTGGCACTCAGACGCTGGATATCGTCGCTCAATATCCCGATCGGTTTCGGCTTGTGGGGTTGGCAGCAGGGCGCAATGTGGCGATGCTGGCGCAGCAGATTCGGCAATTTAGACCGGAAATTGCGGCTATTTGCGAAGAAGATAAGTTACCCGAACTTAAAGAGGCGCTTGCTGACCTCGACCCCCAACCTATTCTACTGGCTGGAGAAGCTGGAGTCATTGAAGTGGCACGTTACGGGGATGCAGAATCTGTGGTTACTGGCATTGTAGGCTGTGCGGGGTTGCTACCTACTATTGCTGCGATCGAAGCTGGCAAAGATATCGCCTTGGCAAATAAGGAAACCCTGATTGCTGGGGGGCCGATCGTGATACCTTTGGTGGAGAAGCACGGCGTCAAGCTATTACCAGCAGATTCTGAACATTCGGCGATTTTCCAGTGTTTGCAAGGTGTTCCCCCAGGTGGGTTGCGGCGAATTCTGCTGACAGCTTCTGGCGGTGCTTTCCGAGATTGGCCGGTTGAGAAGTTGGCAGAAGTTAAAGTTGCAGATGCGCTGAAGCATCCTAACTGGTCGATGGGTCGCAAAATCACTGTCGATTCTGCTACTTTAATGAATAAGGGATTGGAAGTTATTGAGGCTCATTACCTCTTCGGTTTGGATTACGACAATATCGATATTGTTATCCATCCCCAAAGTATTATTCACTCTTTAATTGAGTTACAAGATACTTCTGTTTTAGCGCAGTTAGGTTGGCCTGATATGCGCTTGCCATTGCTTTATGCTTTGTCTTGGCCAGAGCGAATTTACACAGATTGGGAACGTTTGGATTTGGTGAAAGCTGGCAGTTTAACTTTCCGGGAACCGGATCATCAAAAATATCCTTGTATGGAGTTAGCTTATGCGGTGGGTCGTGCTGGCGGTTCCATGCCTGCGGTGTTGAATGCGGCTAACGAACAGGCTGTCGCGCTATTTTTGGAAGAGAAGATCGGCTTTTTGGATATTCCGAGATTGATTGAGCGTGTGTGCGATCGCCACCAATCCGATCATCGCACAAATCCTTCGTTAGAAGATATTATCGCAGCCGATAAGTGGGCAAGACAGGAAGTGCTGGAAGCGAGTACGATGATGGAAGAGCGCATGATTTCAGTTCGATAAAATGAATTGTATTGTCAGAGCGATCGCTACCTCAGTAATTTGTGCTGCCATCAGCGGATTAATTGCGGCTTGTTCGACTCAAGAGCTAAAAATCCTAATTAATCAAAAAATGGTAGCACATTAATGAACCAGTTATGAGAGGCAAAACGGAGATAGACTTAACAGTAGATCCGCCGCCGGATTTAGCATTGGAAATTGATAACACCAGCGATTCCCGCCTGCGATTCAACAGCTACCAAGCTTTAGGCGTTCCCGAATTATGGCGATATGATGGACAAGGGTTGCAAATTTACCTGCTCCAAAACCAAAAATATGTTGAGTCCAACATCAGCCCAAACTTTCCCGGACTACCGAAAATTTGGCAGCGAGTAAACTGGTAAAGAGAGGCAATCCTATTATTTCGATATCATCAAATAAAACTATGTCACTAGAATTGATTATTTCGGTTGTTGCCTTAGTTGTAGCTGGGTTAGTATTCACCTGGTTATTCAAGGTAGTGAAAGCAACTCTAAGCACAGCTATTTCAATTGCCATAATTGTACTGATTTTGCAGCTAGCCTTTGGAATTGGCCCTCAAGAACTTGGGCAGCAAATAATTCAGATTCCCCAAGCTGTTTGGCAAAAGGTTACTGGTAACTAAGCAAGCGCTGAGATCCGATCCGAAAAATCATTCAATAGCCGTCTTTCATCTGCGTTTATCTGCGTTTATCTGTTTTCATCTGCGGTAAAAAATCTTTTCGGATAGGCAAGAAGTAGGTAGGCATTGCCCACCGTACTATTAACGCAAGTTGCTAGTTATATGATTGAGGCTGGTATTAGGTACGTTGTTGCGCTTTAGCGCTCTTATCCAAGTTGGGATAAGAGCGCTAAAGCGCAACAACGTACCCAGAATGCAAGTAACTAGCAACTTAAGTTATTAAACAGAAAGGCGAGTTAACGCATCCTTTACAGCAGGCGGCAATTGCCGCATAATCTTGCCCTTTTCGCGATCGACTGCTACCAACGTTACCTTTGCGGTCACATATAGTTCTTCGCCATCTACAGACTGAATTTGGTTATCCCAATTCAGTCGCACGCCGTCCATATCTGCCATCCGCGCTTTGACTACTGCGGTCATTCCCATCCGCAAAGCTCGATGATAGCGCACGGAAAGCTCTACCACTGGCAAATCGCAACCCAAGGCTACCAGGTCGGCAAACTCAACGCCGATCGATCGCAAGCATTCCACCCGCGCCTCTTCCATCCAGGTAATATAGGAACCATGCCAGACGTTGCCTGAATAGTCGGTGTGGTGGGGTTGCACTTTGATGGGATATTCAAACCAGGTGCCATCTGCCATCTGCGGTAGGTTTTGGATAGCGCCGGTGGGTGAAAGTTGAGGTTCTTCTTTTTTCATTCTTAGCGTGGCTTGATAACTTTAGGAGCTGCAACAGCTGAAACAAGGCTGGTGTCAATGAGGAACTTTTCTGCATCGCAAACACCAGACCAAGCTGCCAGAAGACGAGCTGCCAGTCTCAATAGCTCGGTTTCGGAATGTAGTCCCCAGAGTGTCGCCAGAGGGGAATTATCGTCCTTTTGTTTGCCCAGCGCCAGACGCCATCCTACTGGTATGCCTGCTATGCTGTTGTAGGCTCCTGATAAAGCACCTGTTAGAGCTATGGTAATTTGCGGTTGGGGACAACGAGCGGCACGGACAACAGAGAGGCGCAAGTCTTCCAGCGTACTCAAGAAACAGTAAAAAGCCAAGGCGATCGCAGCATTGGGACGCGGTGCTGACTGACGCGGCATTAGAGTCCACAAAGTAGTTTCTAACCCAGCACCCTCTTCTAACAACGTTTGGACTTGTCTGAGTTGCTGCACCAGTGGCGTCTCAACATCAAGATAGATCAGGGTTTCAGGAATCAGGGTGGCGGGGTCGAGTCTTTCCTTGAGGGCAAGTGCGATCGCATACCCGATCGCTAAAGTGCCATCCTTTAATACAGAGTCATCCTGCCACACATCTGCCACCTGCTGTAAATTTTGTCGCAGTTTAGCTTCATCTTCGTGAAAAAATAAAGCTACCGGCACAGTCGCAACGATCCCCGAACCATCCGCGCTTTTGTGGTCATATTTGGTGTATGTTTCGTCTGTATTTGGCGAAGCATATCCTGAAAAACTGGCTTCTTCGTAAAACTTGCCATTTTCCGTAGACGGTCGCTTCTCTTCAGGAGGCTCGCCCCAATCTGCTAAATCCAACTTTCCTTGCCGAATCAAGCCTTCGGTGCCGCGAACCACCAAACGCCCCCAGCTGGACGGCAAGAAAGAAGGTTGTTTTACCCCCAGTTGCCACGACTCACCGTAAGCGCCCCAAATTTCTCCTATAGCAGCGCCTAGCATAGCACCGCGAAACCTGCTTAATAGAGAGTACCGCATTAATTTTTTTATATGTTAATAACGTTTCTGTGGCAGAAACGCCATTCTAACCCGATGTCTGGGATTGTCTGAGGTGGTAAACTAGGGCTTGCAGTCCCAAACGATAACTTTCGGCCCCAAAACCACTGATTTGCCCGATCGCAACTGCTGCAATCCAGGAATGATGCCGAAATTCTTCACGGCGGTAGATGTTGCTCAGGTGAACTTCTACTGTGGGAATGGCAACACCTGCTAGAGCATCGCGAATCGCTACGCTGGTATGCGTATACGCGCCAGCGTTAATCAAAATCCCTTGATGACGCCCTAAAGCTTCATGAATAGCATCCACTAAGACGCCTTCGTGATTGGACTGTAGAGCCGTCACATCAGCCTCTAGCGCCTGCCCTTCTTTTTCTAGCAGGCGGTTTATTTCATCTAAGGTTACGCGGCCATAAACCCCCGGTTCTCGTTGTCCCAGAAGGTTAAGATTTGGGCCATGCAGTACCAAAATACTTAACTTGTGCAATGGCGTCATTAAATCCAGACAGATTAGCGGCGACGCCCTGGTTCGTTAACGGGAATGGGAATCCGTTCCGGTTCCGGTTGAACATCTGGACCGAGTAGGACATCGAGGATTCTACGTGCCCATTCCTTTAGCGTTTCCAGTATATCTTCGATAAAGTCCATTTAACAGACAACTCCTTCCATACGGTCTAAGTCTTGCGCCCAGGGGCGAAATACCCAGTATTAGGTCTGCGGTTTTGGTTACTCAAAAATCCCTGTTTTTGTATTGTAATATACAAAAACTTTTCCGGATAAGTACTCCTGGGGATTGAGTCCTTTACTTGATAATAACAAATAATTCGGCAAGGTTAAGGATTGTTAATAAATTTTTAACTAAAGCCACAGTCAAATAAGTTTAGGACAGTATTCATAGCTTAAAGCAAGGAAGCAACTGTGTTTGTAAGGCTGACCTTGCACTCCCCACTCCCCACTCAGCACTCTATCTGGACAACAGATGCCGCCGCAGGTGGTCGAGAGCGGTACAAGTGCTGATGTGGCGAATCAAAGAGCGGTCTTGTAGGGAATTAAAGCGATGCTCAAAACTTGTTACCAGGTTGTTAGGCCCAGCCAGACCGATGTAGACCAGACCCACCGGCTTAGTTTCCGTCCCGCCGCCAGGGCCAGCAATTCCCGTAATACTCAGTCCCCAGGTTGTCGAGAGGAGCGATCGCACACCGACAGCCATTTGCTTTGCCACCGTTTCGCTCACAGCGCCCACCCGATCTAAATCGTCTGGATTAACGCCCAATAGGGATATTTTTACCCGATTATCATAAGAAATAATCCCTCCCAGGAAGTAATGAGAACTTCCGGGGACAGAAGTCAGCATACTTCCCAGACTGCCGCCAGTGCAGGATTCTGCCACCGAGAGGGTTTCACCGAATTCTGACAGCAGCTGACCCACCACTGAAGCTAGGCTGTCGCCATCAGCACCGTAGTAGTCCATTCCGGCAATTTGGCGCAATTGTTGTTCGACTGGCGAAATTATTTCGTTAGCTAATGTAGCAGATACAGCTTTAGCCGAAACCCTAAGTTTCACTTCACCCCGACTCGCATAAGGCGCAACGGTAGGATTTGGCAAATTGAAAAAAGGAGCAACTTTTTCAGCCAATGCAGCTTCAGCAATGCCCCAAAATCTTAACATCCGGCTGTAGATGATTTCCTTGCCCCAGCCTTGGCTTTTTAGATAAGGGACAGCGATTTCCTGCCACATTCCCTGCATTTCAAAGGGGACGCCAGGAAAGGTGAGGATGGTTAGATTAGTGCGAGGTTGCCATATCATACCGGGTGCAGTTCCCCATTGGTTGGCTAAAATTTCTGCGCCTTTGGGGATTAAAGCTTGTTTGCGGTTGCTGGGAGTCATTTGACGTCCGCGTCGAGCATATTTTTGGACGATATCTTCCACAATTTCCGGTCGTTCCACCAAAGGGACGCCGAAAAATTCCGCGATCGTTTCCGTAGTCAGGTCATCGGGAGTCGGGCCAAGACCGCCTGTAAAGATGAGAATGGAGGACCTCTCGCAAGCAATAGCCAGTACTTCTTGGAGACGCCCTGGGTTATCGCCTACAACCGTTTGGTAGTAATGAGGAATTCCCAACTGAGCCAATTGCTGAGCTAAGTACTGGGCATTGCTATTGAGGATATCACCCAGCAGTAACTCTGTTCCCACACAAATAATTTCAGCGGTCATTTTTTTGAGGGACTAGAAAAGTCAAAAGAAACAATGGCTAGGGACAGGACTCAGCGAGGGAATTACCTAATGTTGGATAACTTTGACCAACTTTTTAGGAACAGGAGATAATTTTCATCCTTCTTCCTTCATCGTTTCGATGTATTTCCAGACTTTCCAGGTGGTGTAACCCAGCAGCAAACTTGCACCTAAAGCATAGAATAGCCCATAAGGTATGCCAGCAAAAGCCAAAGCCAAACTACCTGCCCACAAAGTCAAACAATAAATAAACAATACCGTCAAACGGTGGGATAGACCAGCTTTCAGCAGTCGGTGATGCAGATGTCGTTTATCGGCAAGAAAAGGTGACTTACCGTGACGGAGGCGATCGAGAATCACAGCTGACATATCCAAAAGTGGCACTGCTAAAATCACATAAGGCAGAACGAAAGAAGTGAAAGCTGTAGTTTTCACCAAACCGATCACGCCGACGCCAGCCAAGGTAAAGCCCACAAAGTACGCACCTCCATCCCCCATAAAGATTTGGGCTGGGTTGAAATTGTAGCGCAGAAATCCCAACAGCGCACCAGCCAAAGCTGCCGCAATCAACGCTGCTGCTGGTTGACCCATAAACAAACAAACAATTAGCATCACGAAGGCACCAATACCAGACACCCCAGCGGCTAACCCATCTAGACCATCTATCCAGTTGGTGGCATTAACCATACCTACCAGCCAGAGTACCGTGATCGGCAGACCGATCCAAACTGGCAAAGGCAGTGCTTCCTGAAAGGGCATAGAGAGAAATTCAATTTGGACACCAGCCTTCCAAGCCATGCTGGCGACAATTGTCTGCATCAGCAACCGCGTGAAGGGCGATAAGCCAAACAAGTCATCTGCTAAGCCAATGAGGAAAAAGGCCAGACCTCCAAGTGTGACTCCCCAGATTTCATACTCTTCGTCTGGGGGAAGAATCTGGCCACGGGCGTCTAGAAAGCCTCCAGACCACCAAACGACTAAAAGTGCGATCAGAGTTCCGGCAAAGATAGACACGCCTCCCAAGCGCACCATTGGGTGCTGGTGGACTTTTCGTTTGTCCGGTATGTCGAAAAGTCCGCTTTTGAGGCCAAATTTGTTGACAGCTGGGGTACTCCAGAGGACAACAACGGCAGAGACTGCGAAGGCAATCAGATGGTAGGGGTAAGGCATCTGAAAATCAGTAGGAAGTGCGACAAAAGGGTGTCAGGCAGAGTCTACTACATTTCCAGACTTCACTGTTCCTGCCAACAATCCGCAAGTTAGGGCGAGAAAGATTTTCATAGGCGCTAAACGAGAGCGGGTACTGGTATGTTGAGGTGAGGATAGAGGGGGAAGCGATCGCATAACGATCGCACCCGACCCCGACATTCTTGGCCAACTGCCTCGTCTTCCGGATTCAGAAGTCGATCGGCAATTATATCCCCAATCTCGGTAAACTCAGCTTCTCCCATACCGCGTGTGGTCATTGCTGGCGAACCCAGCCGCAAGCCGCTGGTGACGAAAGGCGACTCTGTATCGAAGGGAACCGTATTTTTGTTAGCCGTAATGTTAACTTGACTCACAAGTTGGTCGGCCCGTTTGCCGGTCATACCGATGCAGCGCAGGTCAACCAGCAGCAGGTGATTATCTGTCCCACCAGAAACAATTTTGAAGCCGCGTTGCTGGAGTTGGGTAGCCAAAGCGCGGGCATTTTGGATTACTTGTGCCGAATAAGTTTTAAACTCCGGCTTGAGGGCTTCTCCAAAAGCAACTGCTTTGGCGGCAATAACGTGTTCCAGCGGCCCGCCTTGAGTGCCGGGGAAAACTGCTTTATCGAACTGCTTGCCCAGTTCCGGGTCGTTGGTCATAATTAAACCACCCCTAGGGCCGCGCAAGGTTTTGTGAGTTGTCGTGGTGACGACATGACAGTGGGGGAGGGGGTTGGGGTGATGTCCTGTAGCAACCAAACCGGCAATGTGGGCGATGTCGGCTAGCAGGTAGGCACCGACTTCATCTGCGATGCTACGGAACTTATCGAACTCGATGACGCGGGGATAAGCGGAATAGCCGCAGATAATCAGTTTGGGACGATGTTGCAACGCTTGTTCCCGAACTTGGTCATAGTCTAATTGTTCTGTTTCCCGACTAACGCCGTACTGACAAACTTTAAACCACTTCCCGGATACGTTGACTGGCGAACCGTGGGTGAGGTGCCCTCCGTGGGACAAGTCCATTCCCATAATCGTGTCGCCCGGTTGCAGCAAGGCTAGGAAGACGGCAAAATTTGCTTGTGCGCCAGAATGGGGTTGTACGTTGGCATGGGCAGCGCCAAACAGTTGTTTTATGCGATCGATCGCTAACTGCTCGATTTTATCGATAAACTCGCAGCCGCCGTAGTAGCGCTTTCCTGGTAACCCTTCTGCGTACTTGTTAGTTAAAACAGAACCCTGTGCTGCCAAAACAGCTGCCGAGGTAAAGTTTTCGCTAGCAATCAGCTCCAGATGATCGCGTTGGCGCTGTAGTTCCTGCTGCATAAATTCTGCAACTACTGGATCGGTCTGGGCTAAGAAGTCTAAGTTAGTATGAGTCACGGGGCAAATCTCTACGAAACCAAAATAAGGAATTCAATGCGGGGTCGATTCCGGGGGTGCTGACAACCTCGCTTAATCAAGATTAGCAGGGAGAGTTAGCTGATTTTCAGCGACTCTCCTGTAGCAGCTAGGGTTTGTATACCCATTCGTTAAGGTCTGTACGATCTTACACGATCTCCCGAAAACCTTGCTTTGCTCTAATTGTTTCTATCAGGTTAGTGAGATGTCGCTAGACGTGAGGGAATGGATTTGTCCTCACTGCGGAACTCATCACGATCGCGATGGAAACGCAGCAACAAATATTAGGGTAGAGGGAATCAGAATGCTCGCATGCGGAAGGTTCAGGCGTCTCTGCTGTAGGAGGGGAGGTAAGACCAAAGCGAGGACGAAAGTCCAAGTTGGGGCACTCGCCTATGATTACAGAAGCCCACGAAGCGAGTCGGTACTCCGACGATTCGGTGGGTAGTTCACATAATATCCTTTCCGGTTACATCGGATTTGTTTAGGCCCCAGGGTCGCGGCGAGGGGGGAAGAATGAATAATAATCCAATACAAACGGATTTGATATAACTTCCCAGCCTAAACTTTGGGTGGACTTAAAGCTGTAGGGGGTCAGCCGAGCTTCGGCAACTGCGCTATGCTGGGCTTATTAGAAACTATAACTAATAGGAGAATGGATTGATGACTTTGCGGGGATCTACGACTGTTCCAGACAGGATTTTTGCTTGCCTAGCTTATCTAATGCCACTTATGGAGGTGATAATTAGGTTTAGCGGACCTTTTTTTAAACAGTTTCCTGATTTACAAATAATCCTGTTGCCGCTACAACCTTTACTGCAAATATACTTGCTTTCCTACTCTCTACCTTTTGGCTCCCTGATTCTCTTTTTTATATTGTTTTTTCTGGTAGTAAGAAATGAGAACATCAGTCACTTTATTCGCTTCAACACTATGCAGGCGATTTTAATTGACATCCTTCTGTCTCTGTGCGGTTTAATTCTGAGTTTTATTCTGGCTCCGATCGTGGGAGGATTTGTGAGGGAAATTCTGACAAATACAATCTTTCTGGGGGTGGTGGCGGCAGTTATTTATTCAGTGGTGCAGACGCTGCTAGGCCGTTATGCAGAGATTCCCACGATTTCTGAAGCTGTTTATATGCAAGTGCGCTAGGAATTAAGGGTAGTGTGAGGGGGACTGGTGCGGTTTATTAAGGGCCGTGCCACGACTGTATTTTCGAGATAACCGATGCCCTCAATTTCAATGCGGATGCGATCGCCCACCTGCATTGGCCCAACCCCAGCTGGGGTGCCAGTCAACACCACATCCCCAGGTAGCAGCGTCATCACCTGACTGATATAAGACACCAAGCGATCGGGCCCAAACACCATCTCATCGATCTGGGCAGATTGCACCGGCTCTCGATTATCATTTAAAAAGGTCTGCAACCTAGCACCCGGACTCAATTCGCGGACAATCCACGGCCCCAAGGGGCAAAACGTATCGAAACCCTTAGCCCTTGTCCATTGACTGTCTCGCTTTTGTAAATCTCGTGCCGTAACATCATTAGCAATGGTGTAGCCCCAAATTTTTGTTTGAGCTTGCTGCGGCGTACAATCAACGCAACGCTCTCCAATCACCAAAGCCAACTCACCTTCATAATCTACCCGCTGCGACCCAGAGGGATACCAGATGGGGACATCGATCGGAATTACCGCTGTAGATGGCTTGAGAAATAACAGCGGTTCTGTGGGGACATCTGTTCCCATCTCATTTGCGTGGTCTGCATAATTTTTCCCCACTGCGACCACTTTAGAGGGAGCGCAAGGAGCCAAAAGTTGATAATGATCTGGTTTTAACTCTGCGGCAGTAGGTTGTCCTTGCAACCAGGGTGGCGCATCAAGAAGGGTAACGCTGCGGTTTAATTCCAATAAACCGTAGTAAATCTGTCCCTTTGCAGTTTGAACTCGGACGTAGCGTTTTGCCATAAATAAGACAGATGTCCTCTGGGAAAGCCAGTGAAAAGGTCTTGGTAGACACCCCATTACCACAATTTATCATTTTTGTCAAATGATTTGGTGGCGCGGTTGCAAGCTGGTAGTAAGATTTTGACATTTAGCAGGGTTTAGGGGAAGTCAAAAGTCAAAAGTCAAAAGTCAAAAGAAAATTGGTCATTGGTCATTGGTCATTAGTCATTAGTCATTGGTCATTGGTCATTAGTCATTCTCCCCCACTCCCCCACTCCCCCACTCCCCCACTCCCTCTCTTCCCCTAGCCCCTAGTTTCTGTAGCATTTCTTTAAATATAAAAATGTAACGAATTTTACAAAATCACTTTTTTTTCAAGAATTCAAGGTTAGGCTACGGATAGATATTTAGTTTGCATAGATACCGCGATCGAGAGAAAAGTATATGAACCAAGCACTGCTGTCGCTTGAAACTGCTTCCCCTGGGCACATCTGCCCATTCGATCAAGCTTGTAGCTACCTAGAACAAGCAGCTAAAGAGTTACGAATGGATCAAGGGTTGCTGGAGGTGATGAGCCACCCGCGCAAAGTTGTTACCGTTTCGATTCCCGTAAAACTGGATAACGGACAAGTGCAGGTTCTGGCGGGACATCGGGTGCAGCACTGTGACGTTCTTGGGCCATACAAAGGTGGAATCCGTTACCATCCGGCTGTCACGCTGCGAGAAGTATCGGCGCTGGCAATGCTGATGACGTGGAAATGCGCCTTGGTAGGGATTCCCTACGGGGGTGCTAAGGGTGGAATTGCGATCGATCCCGCAAGTTACAGCGTCGGCGAATTAGAGCGAATTACTCGTCGTTACACCAGCGAATTAATAAAAGATATTGGCCCTTCAGTTGACATTCCAGCGCCAGACGTAGGCACTTCCGCTCGCGAAATGGCTTGGATGATGGACACCTATTCAATGAATGTCGGTCACGCCGTACCGGGGATTGTAACTGGTAAGCCAATTTCGATCGGTGGTTCCAGGGGGCGGGAAATGGCAACCGGACGCGGCGTCATGATTATCGTGCGGGAAGCTTTAGCAGAACGGGGTGAAACCCTGGCGGGTACAAAGGTAGTAATCCAAGGTTTTGGAAATGTGGGAGGCGCAGCGGCAGTATTGCTGGATGAAGCCGGGGCCAAGGTTATGGCTGTTTCGGATGTGTCAGGCGGCATATTTAATCCAGAAGGTCTGGACATCCAGGCTTTGAAAGTTTATGCTGCCGAGAATAACAGAAGAATTGCCGGGTTTCCTGGAAGCGTACCAGTTACTAATGCGGAATTATTGGCGCTACCGTGCGATGTCTTAATTCCGGCGGCTTTGGAAAACCAGATAACTGAAGACAACGTGCATGAAGTGCAAGCCAAGATTGTAGCAGAGGCGGCTAATGGCCCGGTAACTCTGGCAGCAGACTTGGCGTTGGAAGCGCGGGGTGTGACTGTGCTGCCAGATATCTTAGCCAATGCCGGGGGTGTGGTGGTGAGTTATCTGGAGTGGGTGCAGGGTCTTTCCTACGTATTTTGGGATGAGGAACGGGTTAACCGTGAAATGGAAGGCTTGATGGTACACGCCTACCACGAGGTCATCAAACAGTCGAAGATGCGGCAGGTGCCTCTGCGGGTAGCGGCTTATACTTTGGGTGTGGGTCGGGTTGCACAGGCGTTGAGCGATCGGGGTTTGTATCCTTGAAGTAGTAACGTAAGTTGCTAGTTGGGTATGTTGTTGCGCTTTAGCGCTCTTATCCCAGTTGTAATAAGAGCGCTAAAGCGCAACTACGTACCAAAGAGCAGAGCCCCAGTTAGCACAACTATGTTTGTGTAGGTTGAGAAATTAATCGGACTCCCTTCTCTCATCGTCAACACCCAACTTATGCCGATCGATCGCGAAATTAGCCTTGTTTAACTGCTTTCATCGATAAGCTGATTCGTTTCAATTTTTCATTGATTTCTAGCACCTGCACTTTCACAACTTGTCCCACTTTGACAATATCTTTTGGATCTTTAATGAATCGATCGGCTAATTGGGAAATATGTATCAAGCCATCTTGATGCACGCCGATATCAACAAACGCGCCAAAGTTAGCTACATTCGTGACAATACCTTCTAACTCTATGCCAATTTTGAGGTCTGTTATTTCCTTGATTCCTTCTTTGAAGGTAGCATATTTGAATTCAGCACGCGGATCTCTTCCCGGCTTTTCCAGTTCTGAGATGATATCGCGGAGTGTTGGTATACCAACGGTATCTGTGACATATTTCTTTAGGTCAATTGCCTTGATTTTTTCGGGAATTTGTGTTATTTGAGTTAAGGGTATATTGAGATCTGATGCGATCGCCTCTACTACCCCATAACTTTCAGGATGGACGGCGGTGTTATCCAAAGGGTTATCGCCACCGCGAATCCGCAAAAATCCAGCCGCCTGTTCAAAGGCTTTTGGCCCTAATTTTGGCACTTTCATTAGTTCGCGACGATTTGTGAATGCGCCGTTTTCGTTGCGATAGGTAACGACATTTTTGGCAACGGCTGGCGTCATCCCAGAAACGAAAGTCAGCAGTTCTTTGGATGCCATATTTAAGTCTACGCCGACGTAGTTGACGCAGCTTTCGACCGTTTCATCCAACTTTTTCTTGAGCAACTTTTGATCGACATCGTGCTGATATTGTCCGACGCCTATGGATTTGGGATCGATTTTGACAAGTTCGGCTAAGGGGTCTTGCAAACGGCGACCGATGCTGATAGCGCCGCGCACGGTAATATCGAGATCGGGGAATTCTGCGATCGCCACATCAGAAGCCGAATAAATCGATGCACCAGACTCGTTCACCATCACTTTAATCGGTTGGCGATCGATCGTCGTCAAGACTTCCGAAACAAACTCATCTGTCTCGCGGGAAGCTGTACCGTTCCCAATCGCGATCAGCTCGATATTGTACTTTTCAATCAACTTTTTGAGCGCGTTAGCAGCTTGAGTGCGCTGTGCGGCGGCTTGATGTGGGAAAATAGCATGGTATTCCAAAAATTTCCCTGTTTCCGAAAGCACAGAAACTTTGCAACCACTGCGAAATCCTGGATCGATCGCTAATGTCGGCTTCATCCCCGCAGGAGAAGACAGCAACAACTCGCGCAGATTGGTTTCAAAGGTCTTGATTGATTCCATATCAGCGTAAGTGTTTCTATCAGTACGCACTTCTGTAATTAGAGAAGTTTTGATCAGACGGTTAAACCCATCTTTGAGCATTTCTTGGTAGAACTGTCGCACTGCTGGCACCTTCGTTTTAATTTCCTGCGACTCCAGATAAGACAACACAAATGATTCATCGAAGGAGACATCCAAATTCAGTATTCCTTCATTTTCACCTCTGAGTAATGCGAGCAAATTATGCGGTGCAATATTTTTGACCCGAATCTGGTAATTCCGATACATCTCAAACTTGGTGCTTCCTTCGGGATGCTCATCTTTAATGCGCGAGACGAATTCGCCTTCATCCATCAGATATTCGCGCAGATAAGTACGTAATTCTGCTTTTTCTGATACTTCTTCTGCTATAATATCGGCAGCACCTTTGAGAGCCTCTTCGGCAGTTTTGACAGCTTTTTCTTCGGAGATATATTTTGCTGCTTCTTCTTCCAAAGATACAGGTTTCCCATTGCGAGCGTTCAAGGATTTGATGAATTGTGCCAGCGGTTCTAAACCTTTTTCTCTAGCAATGGTTGCGCGTGTGCGCCGTTTCGGTCTGTAGGGAAGATATAAATCTTCAATTTCGTTTTTCTGTAAGCAGTATTCTATTTTGGCTTTGAGTTCGTCGGTGAGTTTGCCTTGGGAGGATATTGCATCCAAAATCGTCTTCTTCCGTTCTTCCAGCTCGGTCAGATAGGTATATTTATCAGAAATGTTCCGAAGTTGGATTTCGTCAAGTCCGCCGGTACGCTCTTTGCGGTAGCGTGCGATAAAGGGAATGGTAGCACCCTCGGCGAAAAGTTCGAGTGCGTTGTTGACTTGCGTGGTATTGACGGAAAGTTCTTGTGCGAGGAGTTGAGGGATGTTGAGCATTTGTTCTGGACGTTAGCGATCGCTGGTATATTGGTAAGATGGACAATGCCCACTATACTTATATTACTCTTTACATTATGAATGATAACTTCAAATCGTTGGACTGCGATGATGATGTTTTGTTATTTAATCAATATGCGTACACGCTGGGAGGATTTAGGGAGTTGGTGGAACATAAGATTAAAGATAAATTTGAAAATAAAATAAACCAAAAATAAAGCACCTGCGTTATTGATATCGATCACCTTATTCTTGTTTTAAAGTCCCGGAAAAACCTTAGATAAATCAAGCGCCAAATCGGGAAACCCAGGTAATGCAACTGTTTGATTTGGCAATATAATCCGCGTCACAGCATAACCAAACCTACCTTGCAAATTTTGATAAGGTTCGCTGTAAGCTTCCAAATGATTATCAACTAAATTGAATATCCAATAATCTGATATACCCGCTTCAGCATAAAGTGATGTTTTAACTTCTTTGTCTTTTTTCAGGGTAGAGTCTGCAATCTCAATTACAAATAGGACATCTGATGAATTAGGCAAAGCATCTCTATAATTATCATCTCGGATTCGCAAAATAGCAAAGTCTGGTTCTGGTTCGCTATTTGATGGTAGCACAATTGGGTCTTGGCATTGCAGTTTGGCGCGACCCGTTACCAGTGGTGCTAATTCTTCCAGTAAATTTCTGCAACAGTTTATATGTGCTGTGCCTTTGGCTGCCATTTGAATAATTTCTCCGCGAATTAATTCCACTCGGTCATCTTCCGTGAGGAATCCGAGTTTTGCCAAACGGTGATATTCCTCAATGGTAAAGCATTTGGGAGTCAAAATAGTCATAATAGTTACTTTGTGTAATTTGCCTGCTTATATTTTACATCGTTGCCAAGGCGATCGGTCCCTCTACCAGAAACCGGGTTTCTGCACCCCTTCACATTTTTTAACATATTTGCCAAATTAACTAACTCAGAGTTAATCTAATTAACTAAGAGTGGCAATTCAGTTTGGGATGAGACTATGAATAGTTGCAGTTATCCAAACCCAGATTTACCGAAAGCTGAATTAGAAGTATTGAGTGCTGAATGTGACACCGCTCCTCAGCAAATATCCCCAATAGACGAACCTGGATTCCTAGAAAACATCTGCCAACAAAGTTTAATAGGTAAAAAATTACCCAATGCTCTCTACGTACACATTTGGGCGATCGCAAAACTCGATCCGCCACTCCGCCTCCATTATGACAGATTTTCCCAGATTATCGCCACAGGAATGGATGGCGCAAATATAATCAAATTTCACACAACTGAGCCAAAAATCTCCTGTCTTTTCTATCCCGATTTCGACACAGACCCCCATCCCACCTTACGCGCCAGCGTTCAAATTGACCTGCAATACTCTTGTGGGACAGGCGTCTCGCCTGTCATCAGCTACCGGGATTATTCTAATGCTGAAAATCCTCCCATTCTCCACCGCAAAGAAACTTTTGTCACTCCCGACTATCCCCAATACGCAGAATTTGACCAACTCACCCGCCAAGAAGAAAAATTAGGACTTCTCAATCACACCAGTGTAATTGGAACTCGTAAAGGTTGGTTGCAATGTTTAGAAAATGAAGGTGTTGAAATACAAGGTCATCGTGTCGTTCGATACACCGACAAAGGAGTAGGACAAGAGGAAAGCAACCCTAATTCCCAATTACCAATTCCTAAAATAGAACGCCACAGAGCCGCAATTGTTCGCAGCGATTTTTCGCGTCCGGTGCGTCTTGCTTTGGAAGCTAACTTATTCAATGATAACACAACTTTTTTTGATTATGGTTGCGGTCACGGTGGTGATGTTACTCGCCTTACCGAACGCGGTTACACCAGCAGTGGATCGGACCCTTATTACTTCTCAAATAATCCTCAGAACTCTGCTGATATTGTCAATATCGGCTATGTAATTAATGTGATTGAATGTATAGATGAACGCCAAGAAGCACTAAAACAAGCTTGGGAACTTACCGGACAAGTTTTGTTGGTGGCGGCGCAAGTTTTAATCGATGATGAAAAGCAAGGTCAAATCGCTTACGGTGATGGCGTTATTACTCGTCACAATACTTTCCAAAAATATTACGAACAATCAGAACTAAAAATTTATATTGACCAAGTGCTTGGTGTTGATTGTATTCCGATTGCTTTGGGAATTTACTTTGTTTTTCGGGATGAAAGTCAAGCGCAAAATTTTCGTGCTTCCCGCTGTCGTTCTCGCCTTTCTACTCCCAGAGTACGCGCTGAAGTTAAACGCTTTGAAGATTATCAAGAATTGCTTGCACCTTTAATGGCATTTTTCACCGAACGGGGTCGTCTTCCGGTATCGGGAGAATTAGCATCATCAGCAGAAATTAAATTTGAATTTGGCAGAATTAGTCGGGCTTTTGAGGTAATTTTACAAGCTACAGACCAAAAAGAATGGGATGAAATTACTGATAAGCGTCGTTCGGATTTGCTTCTTTACCTTGCTTTAGGTAAATTTAACGGTAGCGGTAAATTACGCTATTTAGCGCCTGTTGTTAAAAACGATATTAGAGCATTTTTTGGCAATTATAATGCGGCTTGTGAAATTAGCAATCTGGTTTTATTCAGTTTAGGCAATTTGAGTATTATTGCAAAATGCTGCGAAGAAAGCGCGATCGGTCACAAACGACCAAACGCTTTTTATATCCACGTTTCTGCTTTATCCCAACTGGATTATCGATTGAGAATTTATGAGGGTTGCGCTAGCAGAACGATCGGTCGCATGGATGGCGCAACTTTAATCAAATTTCACACCAACAAACCAAAAATATCTTATTTATTTTATCCATATTTTGATACAGAGCCTCATCCTGTATTATATACAAGTATGCACATCGACCTCAGAGATTTGCACGTTACTTATCGGGATTATGAAGATTCAGCAGATCCCCCTGTTTTGCATCGCAAAGAAACTGTTGTCACACCCAACTATCCGGGTTATGATAAGTTTGCCAAACTTAGTCAACAGGAACAAAATTGGGGATTGTTTGATGATTGGAATGCCATCAAAACTCTCAAAGGTTGGCAACGCTGTTTAGAAGAAAATTGTGCAGAAATACGCAATTATCGTTTATACTGGCGAAAGGATGCCGATCCTTATCGGGTGAAGTTAGTTCGATCGGCTAGAAATGCGCGGAAAAATCGCCCTAATGACCATTTATTCAATCCGTAATTCAGGGTAGTCAAATATGCGAGAATATACGGAATATGCCGTAGGTTAGGTAGGGAAACGCAACTTGCGGATTGCGCCTACAAGATTGGCAGGTATTTTTGGACGCGATCGCACGCAAATTTCCTCCTATTGGATAATTGACAAAGCAAAACAGGATATAATCAGCCATTGGTGCTGATTCGCTCTTCGAGAAGCGAGCGCTCAACTGAGATCTTGCACTACGTACTCACCCGCCTGCGATCGCACGCAAATTTCCTCCTATTGGATGATTGACAAAGCAAAACAGGATATAATCAGCCATTGGTGCTGATTCGCTCTTCGAGAAGCGAGCGCTCAACTGAGATCTTGCACTACGTACTCACCCGCCTGGGATTTTAATCCCAGGCTAATAGCCCAAGTCCATTAAAATGGACTGTCAGATTAGTATTCAGTATTCAGTCCACGCTTTGTGGACTTTAGCTATAAGAAAAGCGATTTGAATCGCAGGCGGGCTGGCGGACTTGAGTGAAGTGCGATCGCACCCAAATTTCCTCCATTTGGATGATTGACAAACAAAACAGGGTATAATCAGCCATTGGTGCCGAGCCAAGAAAACGAGAATTTGCACTCAAGCTAGGTGCGATCGCCCTTTCAAACATAATGAAGCAATTAAATTATTCCCTCTGTTTTGCCAGCACACTTTCCTTTTTGTGCCTAACTATCAATCATCCCACCTTGGCACAAATTGTCCCAGATACTACACTACCGAATAATAGTGTAGTTATCCCAAATGGCAATAGCATCCGCATCGAAGGCGGTACAACTAATGGCGGCAATCTTTTCCACAGTTTTCAAGAATTTTCCATTCCTACTGGTAGCGAAGCTTTCTTCAATAACTCAGTAAATATTCAAAATATCTTTAGTCGCATTACAGGAAATAATATCTCGAATATTGATGGATTGATTAGAGCTAACGGCACAGCTAATTTATTTTTAATTAATCCCAACGGCATTATATTTGGACAAAACGCTCAATTAAATATTGGCGGTTCATTTCTTGGTTCAACTGCTAGCAGTATTAGATTTATAGATGGTAGTGAATTTAGTGCCACCAATCCAACAGTGCCATCATTGCTAACAATAAATGTGCCAATTGGCTTACAATTTAGCACCAACAATGGTAATATTGTTAATCAATCAAAAGCTACAGCACAAGTAAATCTGCCAACTCTTCCTATTCCACTTCCCTTTGACAACAAAGTAGGATTAGCAGTACAACCCGGTCAAACTTTAGCCTTAATTGGCGGTGACATCCAACTGCTAGGAGGAAATTTAACAGCTTATACGGGACAAATATTACTGGGTAGCGTCAAAAGTCCAGGTTTAGTGCAATTTGAACCAACGGCTTTTGGTGTGAATTTAAACTACAGCAATATTCAGAATTTCGGCAATATTGAAATGAATGGTGCCTTGATAAATACCAGCGGATTAGGAGGTGGAAAAATTGACATCAGAGGTGGAAATGTCAATATCAGCAATTCGGGAATTTATGGACTGACACTAGGAAATATTGATGGTAGAGGTATTGACATTAATGCCCAAAACTTACAAGTAGATAAAGGGTCGCAAATTTTCACCTTAGCGCTGGGAGATGGGGCAGCGGGGGCTGTGAATATATTTGCTACCGACTCAGTAGAATTCACAGGCATTGGGTTTGAGAGCTACAAAAAGTTTATCAGTAACTTTACAGTATCAGGAGAAGTCAACCCTTTCGATCGGCAATTTCTTTTGATAACTAGCAATTCTGGCAGTGGTAATGCGGGTGACATTACGATTACTACCCCAGACCTAGTGCTGCGTGATGGGGTAGTGGCTGGTGCCCCTAGTTTTGGTGCAGGGCATGGTGGAAATATTACAATCCGTTCCCAGACGGTGGATATAGATGCTTCTACAGTTAACAACGGCTCGCTTGCAGTTGGTGCCGGTGCAGGAGGAAACATTACTGTTGATACTCAACGCTTAACCGTGCGCGATGGCGGTAATCTATCGAGTTCAACTTACAGTCAAAAAGCTTCGGGCAATATCACGGTTAGAGCATCTGAATCGGTAGAGATTATTAGAACAGTTGCCGGCGTTATGACGCTAACCGCTATTGGTACTAATAGTATAGGCTCTAGCGGCAGAGCAGGGGATATTACGATCGACACAAAACGGTTGATTGCGTCGGAGGGTGCAGGGATTACCTCAGCGAGCGGTACAGTGATTGGTAACACGGTGTCTTCTGCAACAGGCGGGCCTGGAGGCAATCTCACAATTAGCGCTGCTGAGTCGGTAGAAGTGGCGGGTGCCTCTGAGATGTTAGATGATGGA
>Ga0335394_10002148_pt1 | contig 22102 bp, 19 predicted proteins | sample MAT03_FD_205741 | JGI IMG/M metagenome (GOLD analysis project Ga0335394, IMG submission 205741) | Freshwater microbial communities from Lake Fryxell liftoff mats and glacier meltwater in Antarctica - MAT-03 (spades assembly) (version 2) ...
GATGCGGCACGAGGGCAGCGGTTCCAGTTGGTTGAAGGAATGGCTGAAGCGGAACAAGAAGGAGTGCTTCCGAGATACCGACGAAGAAGCCATGGTGATGGCCCGCAAGGTGATCCGAGAGAACAAGAACACGGGCTTCATCAGCGAACAGAAAATGATGGCCGGGAAGGAGGAGGCAGACCCCTACCTCATTGGCCACGCCTGTGTGCATGGCTACGCGATCGTAACCTTGGAGAACCAGACGAGGCCCAACAAGATCCCGAAAGTCGCCAAGAAGTACGATGCCCGTGGCATCAGCGTGTTGACCTACTTGCAGGAGCGCGGCTTCAAGCTGACCAGGCAGGAGTGATCGCGTTGGCTTTTGTGAGATTCCGGATGCGATGGTGCCCGATCCTGCGGATCGCCATCGCTCCGGAATGACAGCCTACTTGAACAACCCCTCTTCTCTGTGCCCTCTGTGCCTCTGTGGTGAAGCATTCACACGAACATCTGTTGTAACAACCCCTTCTTCCACCGCTGCGCGCCCGCCAGCTGCTCGCCGACCGCCTGCACGCGCGCATCCAAGGCACCCAGGAAACCAGCGATCTTCTGCTGCTCTTCGAGGGAGGGGAGTGGGATCATAGTATCATTCACGATGCCTCCGGATAGGTTGCCTTGGCCGCCTTGCAAGTAGGTGGAGAGTATGCGTTCCTTCATAAAGAGGAAGTACGAGTAGACGTAGAACACATCATCCTTTTTCAGGCGAATGCACAGAATGGCCTGATTGATAGCACCCTCTATTCTACTGATACCGATCTCCCCTGCGGTCGCACCATACATCGCGAAGAGTAGGTCACCTTTCTGGACCATCTTGGCAGAGCAGTTCGATAGTCCTTCTTCACTGATGTGCAGTTCGGTTCTCACAGCATTGATCTCAGCAGACCTGATGAATGGAATGGTACCGTTGTAATACTCAGTTGTTCCAGTCCTCGGTGTTCCTCCCGAAAAGCTCTTCGAGATCGAACCCAACCTCTTCTCCTCCCACTCCGGGAACGCCCCCCCATCCGCCCGGGTAAAGCGGATCTCTGGAGCCTGCCCTGAGCCTGCCGAAGGGAACAGTTGTTGCATCACCCCCTTCTTGTACTGCTCCAGCAAGGCCTTCTTGCGCGTGAGCTGCTGGATCCGGGCATCCACCGCGCTCAGGAAGCCCGCGATCTTTTGCTGCTCGGGGAGGGTGGGGAGGTGAAGCTTTAAGAGCTTCAATTGACTTGGGTACAAGTGAACAACCGATGACCCTTGGGCGAAACGAGCGATTGCAATTCGTTGAACGCCATTCAGGCAATATGCCAGAAAGGTTCCGTCCATCTTTGAGCGAATGATGTTCAAGTCGCCGCCCAGCGCGACGCCTGCATCCACTACACAAGCAGCACGTGCAATGTCGATGGCTGTTTCACCAGAAGCCGGAATGATCACATCATCCTCTTTGCTCAGGGTCAATTCTTCTCCGTTGATGGACGTGTGCGATACCACATCCTTAATGACCTCACCATAGACGGTGTAGAGTTCAGCGTAACGGATACAGGGAAGCTTACCCTCTGGATCGATATCAAGCTTCGATATTCCTTTCCCCTTCGAGAAGGTTGCGATCTGCCCCAGCTTCTTGTCTACCCACGGATCCTTGAATCCCCGGAACCGAATGATGGGTGCATGCTTTGTTACTTCCAATTTTGCAACTATCTCCATCACAATTCAGTCGTTGAAGAACGCGGGCCTTCGAGAGCCTCAGGCGCCGCGTTCGAGTTGTCCTTGCTAACGGGAGCTTCGCCTTCGATGGCCTCAGGCATCGCCCCCGTAGGACGATCGTCGCTGGCTCTGGCATTTGCGTTGGCTGAGGTACTCGAAGCCAGCGCCCCCTCAGCTCCAGTGTCCGAGGCCTGAGGTCCTCGAAGGCCGCCCTTCAAATCCCTGTAAGCCTTCGCCAACTCCGGTAGTTTGTTGAACTCACCGCTGATCAATGCTTCCTTCTTCTGCCGGTTCCAGCCTTGCACTTGCTTCTCGCGGTAGAAGGCATGGTCGATGCGAGGGTACCATTCGTAATACACCAACTTCACGGGGCCATGCTTGCGGGTGTGGTTGGCGCCCTCACCGGCTTCATGCTGCGCAATGCGGCGTTCCAGATCCACAGTGCTTCCTGTGTAGTAGGACCCGTCGTTGCATAGAAGTATGTACATGAAACCTTGGGGCATTCAATTGATGCTATTGGTGGGAACACGGGGCTTCGAGTGCCTCAGCCACCGTGTTCCGTGACGATCGTCGGACCAACGCGAGTCCGAGCCCTGAGGCACTCGAAGGGCCGGTGTACGCGGGGCCTGAGGTTCTCGAAGGCCCATCACGCGAACGGAATTTCGATTCCCAACTCCTTACAATACTCCGCAAGCAGCGCATCGGTGGCTGAGGCACTCGAAGCCACCTCTCTTAGCTCCTTCGCCACGGCGTTCAAATCCACCGCTTCCTCCTCCTCGAAGGTGTCCACATAGCGCGGTATGTTCAGGTTGTAGTCGTTCTCTTTCACTTCGGCCAGCGGGGCCACGTAGCTGTACTTGTCTTCTGCTCTTCGTTCGCGGTAGGTGCTTATGATCTTGTCGATGTCCTGCGGCCGCAGCTTGTTCTGCGTTTTTACCTTCTCGTAGTTCCCTTCCGCACTGGCATCAATGAACAAGATGTCACCCGCGTGCTCCCGTTGCTTCTTCAGCACCAAGATGCACGTAGGGATGCTGGTGCCGTAGAAAATGTTGGCGGGCAGGCCGATCACGGCATCCAGGTAGTTGCGATCTTCGATCAGGTATTGGCGGATGTGCCCTTCGGCCGCGCCACGGAAGAGCACGCCGTGGGGTAGCACGCAGGCCATGGTGCCATCGTTGCTCAGGTGGTGTACCATGTGCTGCACAAAGGCGAAATCGGCTTTGGTCTTGGGCGCCAATTTGCCGTAAGCACCGAAGCGCTCGTCGTTCATTTTTAGCGGATCCGCTTTCCAATGCGCACTGAAGGGCGGGTTGGCCACCACGGCCTCGAACTGCATATCGGGGTGCTGCGGCCGCTCCAGCGTGTCCTCGTTCTTGATGTCGAAGCGGCGGTAGTGTACATCGTGCATGATCATGTTCATGCGGCACAGGTTGTAGGTGGTGGGGTTCATCTCCTGCCCGTAGAACTGGCCCACCTCCTGTACTTCCTTCTCCACGCGCAACAGCAAGCTGCCGCTACCGCAGGTAGGGTCGTACGCGCTCTTCAGCCGTTTCTTGCCGGTGGTAACGATGCGCGCCAGCACGGTGCTCACCTCCTGCGGGCTGTAGAACTCGCCGGCCTTCTTGCCCGCGCCGCTGGCGAACTGCCCGATGAGGTATTCGTAGGCATCGCCCAGCACATCGTGGCTGGGGTTGTCCAGCTCGAAGTCGATGCCGTCCAGGTGGGCTAGCACCTTCACCACCAACTTGTTCTTGTCGTCGGTGCTCTTGCCCAGCTTGCTGCTCGTAAGGTCGAGGTCCTCGAAGAGGTTTGCGAAATCCTCCTCGCTCTCGGTGCCGCGGGTGCTGTCGCTGATGCTGTTGAGCACCTTGGTAAGGTCGTCGAGAATAAAGTTGGCCTTGCCCTCGGCATTGCTACGCTTCACCATGGTGCTGAAGAGCTCGCTGGGCAACAGGAAGTAGCCGAGTTTGTCCAGCGACAGGTCGCGGATGGCATTGATGTATTCCTTGCCCTTCTTACTGCCTTCTTCAAGGTCGTTGTAAGTGAGCTTGTCGGGCTTCAGCACAGCATCGGCATAGCGGTGCATTTTCTCGCTGAGGTATTTGTAGAAGATGAAGCCGAGGATGTAGTCGCGGAAGTCATCGGCGGCCATCTTGCCCCGCAAGGTGTTGGCGATGTCCCAGAGGGTGGCTTCGAGGTGTTGTTTGGCGGTCATGTGTGGGGCGTGAAAATAGGGGGAAGTCCTTGACGAGCTACGGAGTTCGCTCCAACGCCCGCATCCCCGCCAACGTCTGCGCATGCCCCGGGTCCAACTCTAGAGCTTTTGTCCAAGCACCACGTGCCAGCTCCATTGATCCAGCCGTGTAGTAAACCCCGCCCAAGTTGTACCAAGCATCAGCGTTTTGAGGTGCGTATTTCACGGCCTTTTCCAATTGAGTTCGGCCACTCGCTAGGTCTCCTGCAAGACCGGCCTTCAAGCCACCTTGGTAATACCGGTTGAAGAGAAAGGCATCCAGTTGTTTCAGCTTGCCATCGTTGGGGTCCACGGCGCGGGCCTTATCCCACCAGCGTTCTGCGGTTTCGAGGCTGTCCAGTCGGTAGTAGGCCAAGCCCATGTTCAGCAGGGTGGGCATGTAGGTGGGGTGGATCCGTTCGGCCACGGTGAGGTGTAGGATCGCGGAATCGGCGAGGGCGCGTTTGTCGGCGGTGGTGGTGGCGGAGTCGCTCAGGTGGATGTAGGCGATGCCTGCGTAAGTGCGGGCGCGACCGCTGTTGGGTGCGTTGCGCACATCATGCACGAAGAGATGATCACCACTTTGCCAATCGCCGTTGCGTTGGATGATCGCAAAAGCAGATGTTGCGGTGATCAACACCAAGAGCACGGACACCGCGGGTACCACAAAGGTGTTGTCCTTCAGTTGGGCCATTCCCCTGCGGACCAATTCCACAACCGCGATCAGGAAGGGTACAGAGGCTTGGTAGAGGAAACGTTCCGCCAGCGGCGCGCCCACATTGAAGACCAGGTTGGAAACGAGGAACAGCGTGCCGAACCAGAACAGGATGCACCACGCGAGCGGGTCCTTCCGCCGGAAAGCGATCACGGTATACACGAGCAAGCCGACCTGCATGGCCAACGAGATCCATACGATCGGGTCGGCCAACTGGTGCAGCGGCACTTGGTTGAAAGAGTAGTCATAGACCAAGGGATGCGGCCACACCATCAACTTCAGGTAGGTCAATAGAATGAACGTAATGCTGGCCAGTTTCTCAGACACCGAGGCGAGCAAGTAGGGGTTGTCCATGACCTCCTGCACCGCATTGTTGCGCGCGCCGAGGAGCACCACCCGCAAGACCATGTAAAGCACGATCACCGCGATCACGGGCAGCGAGCGCTTGATCGCAGCGGGCAAGCGGAGTGGGGTGAAGAAGAACAGCGTCAGGGGCAGGAGTGCGATGAAGATCAGCCCGTTCTCCTTGGAGAGCAAGGCCAGGACGAAGAAGAACACCGAAAGCAGATCGGACCATTCACCGGGTATGCGTTCCTTCTTTTCCTTTTTCTTTTTCCTGGCAATGGCCAGGAGAAGATCACGTTGTTCGCGCCATTTGATGTTGGCCAACGCGTGATACATGGTCAGCAGCAGGAAGAGGAGGGAGAGCAATTCATCGCGCCCCTTGATGTTCGCCACCACTTCAGTATGGATCGGATGGACCGTGAACAGCAGGGTTACACACCAAGCGGCCCAAAGGCTCTGGGGGAAGATGAAGCGGCGCAAGAAGCGGAACAACACCAAGCAGATGAGCGCGAAGAGCAACACGTTCACACCGTGGTGTACAGCAGGGGCCACGCCGAAAAGCGAGACCTCTACCGCGAGAGATACCAATGATAGTGGACGGTATCGCCCGCCGCTCAGTTTGTCGGTTTCGCCCACGGCACCATGGAAACTATCGTGTGTAAGGATATCTGGAATGCCCGCGATCCCCTTCTGCACATAGGCATTATGATTCAGGACGAGCCCATCATCCAAAGCGAACTTGTTACCGATGGTATTGGCATAGAGCAGAACGGCGAGGACAGTAAAGACCCACGGGGAAAGGAGCCAGTGGGGCAAGGTGCGTTCGTCGGCCATGTGTCGTGATAATGGGTAATTGCGAAGGCCAAGGTCGTGGTTTTCGGTCGTGTCACGGACCCTTCCATGGCGATCAGTTCCCAAGCGCCCTGCGGCCGCAGGGTTGGCGGAAGAGTTGACCACAGATGAACACGGATGAACGCGGATGGTTTGTCCTTGTCCAGCTATGTAGTGCCGTAGAGACCATGCTGCCAGAGATCATTTCCTCCTTGATCTGCGTCGATGTGTATTCCATCCGCCTTCATCATTCTTCATCATCACCTTTCTGCGTCCGTCACTCCGGACCGTTATCGCGGCCTACGAGCCGGGGACCGGAGAGCGTTCCATGCATTCCCCCTTCCAAACACCAAAACGATCACCAAGATCTCAACAAGCACCAATACCAGCGAATGCCGGTGCCCGTAACTACCGATGGATGGCGTTGCAAGCCGGGTGCAGAGGAACCAGATCCACAGGGAAATGGTGAAGAGCGTCCACCGGTCCCACCGTTTGGCTACTGCGCTGTAGGCTAGAGCGGCTGCGAAGAGCGCATGGATCGGCCACCAATGAAAGCGGTGCCGCACGGCGCTGCTCAACAGGTCGTAGCGCCCGAACAACGCGAGTGTCTTGTCTTGGAAATTCCGGGCATTGAAGAGGGCATCCCAAGCCACCCCGTCCGGGGTGTTGGGCAAGGGGAAAGGGTAGAGGTCGCCTGTTGCGAACCACTTGCGCAACAGGTAAAGTGCAACGCAAATGCCCCAAGGGACAAGGACTCTTGCGAGGTCTTTTTGGTTGAATGGTTTCCGCCAAGTGCTGAAGAGAGCCAGCAACGGACCGATGACGATATAGTCCGCACGCAAAAGGAAAAGGACACCTGCTCCGATCCCGAGCCACAACGGAGCAGCTCCACGGATGGCCGCCACCAGAAGGATCGCCAATACGGGCAGGGGCAAGGTGTCGCTGAGCAGGACCCACGCGTAGTTGAGGTTGAGATCCACTTCAACAAAACCCAGTGCGAGCAAACCAGCGGCGAGTGGTTGCCAACGCTTGCCCGGTTCCACCAAGGCGATGCACACCCAGACCACAGCGTAATGTAGTCCGTGGAGGACGATGTAAACAGGGGTCAAAGCAGGGCCGAGGACCGCTTGCACGGCCGCCACGAAATACACGAAGCCGAGGCCCCACATCTCCAAGCCACCGGGCATTGGCACGAGCGCGAGGTTTCCGCGCAGTACGTCGCGCGCCGCGGTGCCGTAGCGCAGCCAATCATCCCAACGACTTTGGAACTGGTTGGACATCCACACAGAGGGCGGTTCCTTGCAAGCAGCAACAATGATCCCAACAGCGATGAAGAGCACGAGTCCTTTGCGGGTACGCAGATCGTTCAAAGTGAATTGGCCATCGCCGAAGAATTGGACAAGGGTGAGGCTAGCGCTGGAACCCATGATCAGCAACAGGATCACCAGCGGGACCAAGATGGAAAGTGGTGCAGGGTTGGAGTGACCTTGCACACTACGTTCCTTGACGATCTCCTTCAACGGGAACAGCTCAGTCCGCTCCTGCGTGCCGATGCGTGTAACGCGCGCATGGATGGTGTCCGTGTTGCGCAACTCCCACACATCGTTCACGGCGTAGAGTTGGATCGCTTGCGGCGCAGTAGTCCATTCGGTGTAGCGCCTTCCGCTGGCCAGGTCCACGGTGCGGTAGCCGGTATCCACTTCGCAGGAAACGGTCTTATTCGCGTGGGTGTTGACCCATCCGAAGAGCGCGAACGAACAGATCAAGAGGAAGGCATGAGCAAGTAGCCGTGATCGGCGGACAGGTGCTGTGTTGCCGAGTGAAAGTGCGATGCCCAAGATCCCCAGCAGGATCACCCAGCCACCCAGGTCATGGTTCAGCAGATAGACCGAGCGTGTGGCCGGAGCCGTGGTGCCGGTCACCAACATCGGAATGGCCCACCGCAAGCGCGAAAGCTTCATTCGTTCAGGACCATGTCGCACTGGATGCGGTCCGGCTTTTTCGCCACCGCACGGCGGAGCCCCCAGTTGCCATCAACACCGAAAAGGCTCACCGAAAGGCCGGCTTCGTGTGCGCTGGCCACTTGTGCCGCAGTGATGTTCCCGTTGGTCATGGTTAGGCCCGTAACGCCCAACTGCTTGGCTTCCGCAATGCCCGCGTCGGGGTCGGTCGCGTAGAAGAACAGTGCAGCTCCTGGAGCTTTCCGTCGCATCAGCGAGAGGAAGTCGGTCGTTTGGCATTCGATCAAGAGCGGGGCCTGCAGCTGGGGTGCTTGGTCCAAGGCAATGATGGCATCGCTGAAGGCCTCCAAGTAGGGCCACCAGTCCCCGGCTGCGAAGAGCTTTACATCAAGCGTAAATTCTGCGGAAGGGAATTGGGCTTGTGCTTCGAATAACAAGCTGTCCACGCGCACCAATTGCCGGCCGACCTGCGAGCATTGGCGCAACTCGGCCCATGTCCTGCTGTTCACCTTTCCGCTGCACGGTTCTGCACCGCTCAATTCGTCCTCGTGATAGGCGACGAGAATTCCATCCGCCGTCATCTGCAGGTCCATTTCGATGCCGTCGAAGCCTTGCTGCAAACCGCCGAGCAGTGCTTCACGACTGTTCATGGGAAGATCGGACCCTGCACCCGATCCGCCGTGGCCGATCATGCGCACGCCGCTAGTGTCCGGGGCCGCACAAGCGACGAGGAAGCAGAGTGGGAAGAGTGTTCGGGGTAGAACCAAAACGGGGTGGACAAAATATGCGCGCCAAGGTAGTGGGGCGGACGATCATCCAGCGAAGCTCCGCAACAAGAGGAAGATTGATGCGTTCCGCAGCTGACCAGAGGCGCTGCTCACTACCCTCAAAACTCGCCCACCTGCACCAACAGCGGGCAATCGAACAGCGTACCGGGTGCGAGCATCAACTCATCCAAGGGCGGTTCCTTTCCGTAGCGGAGTTCCATGATCTGCTGCACCGTCTCACTCTCCAGCGCGTATTCCCGCATGGGTTTGGGTTCGCACAAGGCAATGCCGAGTCCTTCCTTGTAGACCTTCCAGATCAACTCGGAGCAGTAGATCATGCTATCGTCCCAGCGGAAATCCCAGTCATAGGGGAGGCCCATGTATTGCTTCAACGCGCTACGCAGCTTCCCGATCTTTGCCGCGTCCAACTGGGTCTCGGCTTCTTTCCAACGCATCGCCGTGTAGTTCCCGTCCACGCCATGGGTGGCCCATGTTTCGAGCGGAGTGGCCTTCACCGGACCCACTGCTTCATACACGACCCATTTCCCTTTGTCCTTCAACACAATGCCGACATGCGTCCATTTGCTGCCCGTAGCGAGGGCGATGGCTTGGCTTTGCCCGCCTTGGTTCACTTGGAAGAGGATGTCCCCCTCGTGCAGGATCTCCGTGGAAGGGGCTGGGGTGCCCTTCTTCGGGTTTTGCGGCTCGGTGCCATACGTGAACGGAGTGAGCATCAACGCCAGCGAAAGGGTAGAGAGTCGTGTGTTCAAGGGGAAATGCATGGTCCGGCGTGAAGTTCAACGGGTGAATTTCATTTCATAACGCGTTTTGTTGCCCCGTTCGTCATTCAGCTCCAAACTGAAGGCGCGCGAACCGCTGCCCTCGCTCTGTTTATCGAAAGTATGGACAAGCGCGTTGCGCTTCGGGTCGTATTCCATCAGTATCCATTTTCCGTCCAGCTGGCCGGTCCAGGTATCGATCCCGGACAGGTTGTCGGTGATCTTTAGGGTGAAGCTGCTCCGTCCTTTCATATCACTGCGCAGGTCCACGTTGGAGATCACGGGTGGCACCGTGTCGACCAAAACGGTATAGGAACCAAAGGTGCGCACCTTCGTGGTAATAGCGCCATCTGCAAAAGTGCCCCCGCACGGTTCGGTCTTACCGTCCATGCTCACGATCAGTGCTTTATTGCGCAGGCGTTCCGGCAGGTCCGGGGCATCGATCCGCAACTCGCAATGGGACTGGATAGGCGTGAGCACATCATTCAGAACGTGCAGTGGAGCAAAGGCCCTGGTCGGTTTCGGCTTACGCTCGTAGGTCACATAGGTATCGTCGTAGAGGGAAAGTGCTGGCAGCGTCATGCGCACACCATCTTCGGCAAGCACGTTTTCGGTATCGTAGCGGAACAAGGATCCCTCCTCACTGCGCCCGGCCCAGGGTACTGCTTCTTCCGCGGTGGCCCCTTTCAGCAGGAAGGCCAGTTCGGACACGTTCCCATTGGCATCCGTGACCTTGAACCAGACGTGTTTCGTGCTGCCCGGCGGAAGTTCGATATGGCCTTGGGCGGGTTCCTTCCCGTAGATCCGCAGCTTGTTGTTGGGCAATTCGTAGCACCGGTGGTATTCCATCTTGTTGCCCTTGTACAGTGCGAAGTCCACATGCGCGTTGCAGTAGCGGTTGGTATTGAAATCGATGGCATCGAAGGAAGCGGAGAACGCCGGAACGCTGTCCACGAACAGTTCGATCTTCCGCACACCGAATTTGGCCGCCATGCCATCATACCGGTCGCTCGTGTGCAGCGCCAACGCCACCGTGCCGTAGGCCGTGGGTTGTTCACCGGGTTTCAACCCGTATTTGCCGGAACCCCCTTGTGTTGCGAAGCCCAAGGCCTTGGGCGGGTAGGGTCCAATGCGCGAAGTGTCCGTGATGGGGTAGAGCCGAACGCCGATGATCTCAGGCGGGGTCTTGTCCTGGACCTTGATCCCCAAGGCTTGCGGGTCCATTGCAAATTGGCTGCTGGTCTTGCGCAGTTCGAAATGCAGATGCGGGCCACCGCTGCCACCGGTATTTCCGCTGAGTGCGAAGACCTCGCCTTGTATAATGGGGATGGCCCCTTTCTCTGGAGTAATGTCCACACTGAAGTCCTTCTCCTTGTACTGTGCTGCCAGACAGGCTTCGAGTGTGGCGCCTTTCAGTTGTTGCAAGTGGCCGTAAACGGAGGTGTACCCATTGGCATGATCGATGTACACGGCCTTCCCGTAGCCCCATGGGCTGATCTTGATCCGCGAGACCCATCCATCGGCCACGGCCCTTACCGGAACGCCTTCTTGACCTTGGGTGCGCATGTCCAGCCCGGAATGGAAATGATTGCTGCGCGGCTCCATGAAATTACCCGAAAGGTCCAAAGGAATGGCCATCGGGTTGATGTATTCAGGCTTCTTCGGAACCTCTTGGCCGCTTGAGGTGAATGGTATCAAAATGCTGAACAATAGCACTTTGTAGATATTGATACGGGTCGTCCTTGGAAATTCGTTGGTCATGGGTGGGAGTGGAGCGGGTGCAAGCTACGCGGGTGGACCAGAAGGCAGGTGAGGCCGCACGTAAGTCGATCAACAGCAGGGGGTTCATACAAAGAGCGTGCAGTAACGGTGTAGCCGTCTATCTTTGGCGACGGACCATGTACGGGATACCCGATCCGGCCCATGAACACGTTGACAGACCGATTGCTGAAAGTGCAGGAACAGGTAACCCGATTGGTACGGGAGCACGAAGCATTGCATAAGCGATCGAGCGAGTTGGAAATAACGGCCAGGGACAACCACCGCACGGCGGAGGTGTTGAAGGCACGTGTCACGGAGCTGGAAAAGGAGAACGAGGTCCTTCGGAAAGGGCGCTCCACGGATGGTGGAACGAACGCACCGGGAACAAAGGAACGGATCGATGAACTGGTACACGAAATTGACCATTGCCTAGCACTGCTGAAGAGCTAGAGAGGTCACCTGCACCATGGAAGAGCGATCCATAAGAGTTGAACTGGCCGGCCGGGCATACCCCCTCACCATTCAAGGGAATGAAGAGGAGAACGTGCGACGTGCCGTGGAAGAGATCAATGAGAGCATCGCCCGTTTGAAGGCCAACTACCCGTTGACCGATAAACAGGATCTTTTGGCGATGGCCGCTTTGGAGGTTACCGTGCGTGCATTGAACAGCACCACGACCCGCCAAGAGGCTGAAACCGATGTCGCCCTTGGCGCCATTGAACGACTGCTCGCTGATCTTGAAGTTTGACCTCCCTTGTACCGGGGCATGTGCCCACCGAAGGATAGCATGGTCCACTAAAACAAAAGTGGACATATGGAAGATCTATTGAGCATTTTACTTGGCCTTCTCGCCGGCATGGTCGTTGGCGGAGGCATCGTGTACCTGGTGTTGAACAATGCCATGAAGAAACGCAGTGTCGGCATCCTGAAGGAAGCGGAACTGGAGGCGGAAGCACTGAAGAAGGAGAAGATCGTGCAGGCGAAGGAGAAGTTCCTGCAATTGAAAGAAGACCACGAGAAGGATATCCGTGAACGTGAGCGGACCATCACCAGTGCCCAGGACAAGGCCAAGCAACGCGAACAGCAGCTAAGTCGCCAGCAACAGGAGCTGGCCAACAAGGATAAGCAAGTCGACCGCCTCAAGGAAGATCTTGAGCAAAAGATCTCCGGGCTGGAACGCCGCCGTGAAGAGACCGAAAAGATGCACACCAAACAGGTCAACCTGTTGGAGAACATCAGCGGCCTCAATGCCGAGGAGGCGAAGAAGCAATTGATGGATTCCTTGAAGGATGAAGCACGTACCGCCGCCATGGCCACGATCAAGGACATTTCCGAGGAAGCCAAGATGACGGCGAACAAGGAAGCGAAAAGGATCGTGATCCAGACCATCCAACGGGTGGCCACGGAACATGCCGTGGAGAACTCCGTGAGCGTATTCCACATCGAGAACGACGAGATCAAGGGCCGTATCATCGGTCGGGAAGGTCGGAACATCCGCACACTGGAAGAAGCCACAGGCGTGGAGATCATCGTGGATGATACACCGGGTGCCATCATCCTGAGCTGCTTCGATGCCGTACGACGGGAGATCGCGCGTTTGGCCCTGCACCAACTGGTGAAGGATGGCCGTATACACCCGGCCCGTATCGAAGAGATCGTTTCCAAGACCAAGAAACATCTGGAAGACGAGATCGTGGAGGTAGGCAAACGCACGTGTATCGACCTCGGGATCCATGGTCTGCACGCCGAACTGATCCGTATGGTGGGCCGCATGAAATACCGCAGCTCTTACGGACAGAACCTGTTGCAACACAGCCGCGAGGTCGCCAACCTGAGTGCGATCATGGCCAGCGAATTGGGGTTGAACCCGAAGACGGCCAAACGCGCCGGCCTCTTGCACGACATCGGAAAGGTGCCCGACGAGGAACCCGAATTGCCGCACGCCCTGTTGGGTATGAAGCTGGCGGAGAAGTATGGGGAGAAGCCCGATGTGTGCAACGCGATCGGCGCCCACCACGACGAGATCGAGATGACCACCTTGCTTTCGCCGATCGTGCAGGCGTGCGATGCCATCAGCGGAGCCCGCCCCGGCGCACGGCGCGAGGCCACAGAGCAGTACATCAAACGCCTCAAGGACCTGGAGAACCTCGCGATGAGCTACAACGGCGTAAGCAAGGCATATGCTATCCAAGCGGGAAGGGAATTGCGTGTGATGGTGGAGAGCGAACGCATCACCGATGCGCAAAGCGATGAGATGAGCATGAGCATCGCCGATCGCATCATGAACGAGATGACCTATCCGGGTCAAGTGAAGATCACAGTGATCCGGGAAAAGCGTTCCGTTGCTGTTGCGAAGTGATCCACTCCCAGCGGTAGTTCATCGTTGGAAGGCATCCGCTAAGGGGGCATCCGTTGGCCTTGTTCGTCAGCCAACGCGCTACTCGGAAGAAATGGACCGAGCACAAGGGGAATGAAGGACCGTTTGAAGGATATTTTCCAGTGGGAGGTCCGGTCCTGGTCCCGTGCATTGCCCTTTTGGGAACGGAACCTGCCGAAGAAGAGACCGCTCAGGGCCTTGGGGATCGGTGAACGGGAAGGGGGTACCACCCTCTGGTTGGCCTTGGAAGGGGCGGAAGTGGTGTGTACCGACCTGCGTCCCTTTCCGGCCCGCACCAAGGAAATGCACCACGAATACGGTATCGCCGATAAGGTGACCTATGCGCAGGCCGATGTGCTCAACCTACCCTTCGCCAACAATAGTTTCGACGTGGTCATCTTCAAGAGCGTGATCGGTGCCCTCACCGAGAAGGAGCGGCAGGCTAAAGCCTTGGAAGAGATCAACCGCGTGCTTGCTCCCGGAGGTGTGCTGTTGTTCGCCGAGAACTTGCATGGAACGCGTCTTCACCGGTGGTTGCGGAAGCGTTTCGTGAAGTGGGACCATTACTGGCGATACCTGGACCCGCTCACGGACCTGGACCTCTTCGCGCCATTCGCAAAGCTGGAGTCGCACACCACAGGACTCTTTGCCAACCTCGGTCGTACGGAATCCCAACGTGATCTGATAGCCCGTGTCGATCCGTTCCTGGCACGCTTGGTGCCCACTACATGGCACAGCATCTGGATCGGCGCTGCGTTCAAATAGCCTCCCAGCATATTGCTTACGGCCGGAACGTGTTCTGCTCGGTTCGGTCCGCTACTTTTGGTGCGACCGTGAAACATGGAGAATAGAACCCAGATGACCATTCTCGTTACCGGTGGTTCCGGCTTTATCGGCAGCCATGTTTGCGACGCTTTGGTGGCCAGCGGGGCGGAAGTACGCTGCTTGGACAATTTGGCGACCAGCAAACGCAGCAACATCCAGCATCTGGAGCACTTACCGAATTTCAAGTTCGTCCCAGGAGATATCCGATCGGAGGCGGATTGCAAAGCGGCCGTGGAAGGTGCGGACGTGGTGGTGCATTTGGCGGCCTTGGGTTCCGTGCCCCGTTCCATCGCCGATCCGCTGGCCGCGCACGCCACTAACCTAACGGGCTTCCTGAACATGTTGGAGACCGCGCGGCAAGCGGGTGTACACCAATTCGTCTATGCCTCCAGCTCCAGTGTCTATGGTGATTCCAAGGAGTTGCCCAAGCGGGAACAGAATACCGGCTTGCCACTTTCACCCTACGCCGTTACCAAGGCCGGTGATGAAACGTATGCCACACTCTACAGCAGGTTGCATGGTCTTTCCACCATTGGTCTGCGCTTCTTCAATGTCTTTGGCGAGCGGCAGGATCCCGACGGTCCTTACGCGGCGGCGATCCCCAAGTTCATCAGCAGCTTTCTGGGGCACAAGGCACCGCAGATCCACGGCGATGGGCTGCAAAGTCGCGACTTCACCTATGTGGCCAACGCCGTACAAGCGGTGGTCCTGGCGGCTTATTCGAAAGACCCGAAGTGCCATGGGGAAGTGTTCAATGTGGCCTTCGGAGCACGTGCCTCCTTAATGGAGTTGGTGGATGCCCTTCGCAACGAGTTGGCCTTGATCGATCCCGCTATTGGTAAAGTGGGCGTTGAACATGTGGCGGAGCGCAGTGGGGACATTCGCGATTCGTTGGCGGACATCAGCAAGGCGAAAGAGCTTTTGGGCTACGCACCCGAAGTGGACTTGCATGCCGGACTGGCCAAAGCCGTTCCGTGGTACGTGAAGAATTGGGGCTAGTGCCAGTTACGGGATCTCGTCGACCCGCAGGAACACATCCCAATACTGCGCCTTATCCATGTTCTCCCAATGGATCTGGTAATACCGCATCTGATAGGTTTGGATCTGGCATAGGACCACTGCGAGCACAGTGGCTACCAGCAATAAGCGGTGCCAAACCTTCTTCAGCCGGTCCAAGGCCAGTGCGAACAACAGCATGAACAGTCCGAGGTATTCCACATACGGGCGCGCACCGAAGCTGCCCCCATACCACCAGTTCCACCACGAAGAAAGCACGTAGGTGAGCAGGATGAAGAATGCCGGCCATGCACACGCCGATGTCACGGAAAAGCGCCGCAGGAATGGCCAACCGACCAGCGCAAGCAAGAGGAGTGGGGTGTAAACGAAGAGTCCCTTCCGGTAACTGAAAAGGATGTCCAGCATGTGCGGATCGCTCCAGCGGAAGCCTTCTTCACCGTAAGAATAGACGAAGGGGCTGCCGGTCGCAACGCTGTAGTACACCAATTGAAGGGAGACAACAGCGATGCAGGCGACGGCTGCACCAACGATAGCAGGCAACAGTCCCTTCACCAGAGAAAGAAATGATCGCCAACGCAATTCCCGATCGGCAAGAATGGGCAACGCGAAGAGGATGATCCCATTCACCGGTCGTATTAGTACGATGAAGCCCAGCAACAGGCCGAGCAGCAGAATGTGCTTGCGTTCCGGCTTTTGAAGGACCTTTCTTCCTAACAACAGGAACGCGCTACATAGCCCGAAACCGTAGGCGTGGCTCATGCCTGGGGCAACCACGGCATAGTAGAACAGGTTCGTTCCGAATGTGAAAACGAAGAGTGTAATAGCGATCCATACAGGTGCTATGGAATAGGTTCGAAGCAACCTCCCCAAGCAAAAGAGACCAACCAGCACCCATGCAATGGCGGCGAGGTTCACGGCAACGATGTACGGCTTGGAATACCCATCGGGGGATGCATCTGTCCCAAGCGCATAGGCATGTGCTACACCGAAGAAGGGAAGCTGCGCCAATGCTGTGCCCAGGAAGTACTTATCGATCAAGGCACCATTGTGGTTGGCCCTGTAATCGTAGAACAAGTTGGGGTCGTAATACCGCTCCCGTTCAATGGCATCGAAGAAGCCGAAGTTTGGATCGTTGTAGATGAAGAATGCCGGCAAGTATGCATAGTAGCCTTTGGCATCGGCTTGCAACACGGTCCGCCAATGTTCCTTGCCCCAATTGATGTTGGAGCTGGACACAACGAGCAATACTCCGATGATCAGGATACTGATGCCCGACCAGCGCTCTCTCATTGCCGCAAGGTCCAACCTTTTATGCTTCGGTCATCGCTGGCGGTGAACAATTGAGTCCCCATCCAAAGACAAGCGTTGATCGAGTGGGTGTGGCCCAGCTTGTTCCGTTCTGTATGGAATAGTGGATCCAAGGTGTTAGCGTCCCAATACTTCAACAATGAGTCGCGCCCGACGGAGGCCAAGACCTTTCCACCGGGATCAACGGATGCCGCGTATACCGAACCCTTGTGTGCAGCAAATGCATGGATCGATCGCCCTCCTTCTTCGGTATGCCAGAACCGGAGGAACCCGTCCTTTCCGCCGCTGATCAGAACAGGTTTGTCAGGATGGTAGGAAACACTGGTGGAGCCGTTCACGTGCGCGTTGATGCACATGGTTTCATTCAGCAAGGTCGGTTCAAATTCGCGCACATACCCATCGCCACAAGCCACCGCGAAACGATCACCGGTAGGGGAGATGGCCAGTCCGCGGAGCTTCTCTTCGCAGAGCGGGACTTGGCGCTCTAATTCCAGTTTCGCCGTGCCATCAGGTCCAGTCGTATCGTTCCAGCGCCAAGCACTCAGGATCCCATCGCCACCAGCGCAGACCACTTGGCCCGGTGCATGCGCCAGTATGCCGAAGATCCCTTTTCGATGCAGTTCCACAACTTGTGTTTCGGTCCGGCTGCGCAGATCGATCGCGTGCAACTTTCCGGAACCAGTTCCCACCAAAAGCATCTGCCGGTCCGTATCCAAGTGGATGCTGAAGATCGCTTCACTGATCGTGGCGATCAGTTTTCCATTTTCGGGCCCCAACGGGTCCCAAGCCACGATCCGTCCTTCACCTCCGCCGCTGATAAAGGTGTGATCATCCGTACCATTAGCAAGGGCATATACCGCTGCGGTGTGGCCGTCGAAGACCGTTGTTGCCGTTAAAATTTGATCAACCATTCCGTCAAAGATGATAAAGACCGGAATGGGGACCAAGGTTGACCGAGTCTCGGAATTTCTTGAGGACGCGAAGCACGTGCGATAGGACTATGCTTTCGCCTCGGCCTTTACCTCCTTGGTCGGGCTATACCCGAATAGCAGGTTGTCCTTGATCATATTGTCCACGTAAGGTGGCACCAGCGATTCCCAGCCCGGTTGATTGCCCCGGATCAAGTCGAGGACTTGTTTGCTGAAGATGTGCAGCACGTTGGGGTCGAAATTATTGATGTCCACCAAGCGTTTGTTGAAGAGCAGGTAGTCGTACAACGGCTGAAGGCGCGGGTGTACAGGCATGGTCTGGGTGGTCACGATCTCGGCAGTGGCCGAAGCACGACTAGGATACACGTAGATCTTCAGGTCGCGGGTGAAGAGGATACCGAACGCCTCCAACATGCCCCCGTTCAAGTGGCGGTAATACTTCTCGTCGAACACGTCCACCAAGTTGTTCACACCCATGATCAAACCCATACGGGCCTTGGTGTACCGGCTGAAATACTCCACCAATTTGTAGTACTCTTGGTAGTTGCTGATCAACACGGTCTGACCTAGGCTACAGAGGATATCCGCCCGGTCAATGAAATCCTTTTCATCCACATCACCGGTATCGGACCGTAGGTTGTTCAAGGTGATCTCGAAGAGCACCTGCATGTTCTGGCGTTCAACACGTTGTTCCTTGATGAACATGTTGTAGCCGTTCATGATCATGTCGATGTTCACCTTGGTCACCGGCCTGAAACTCCCACGAATGGTAAGGATGTTCTTCTTGTAGAGGGCTTCACTAGCTTGCAAGTTCTGGCCATCGGGACCGAAAAGCACGGCATCGGTAAAGCCGCGTTTCACCAACTGTAGGCTGAGCAAACGGTTGTCCACCTGTTGGAAGACCGGCCCGTTCATCTGGATCATGTCCACTTCGATCACGTGCCTGCTCACGTTATCGTAAAGCGAGGTCATGATCTCGTTGGGGTCGGCGTGGTGGAAGAGGCAGCCGTGCAGCAGGTTCACCCCCATGATCCCGATGCCCTCTTGTTGCAGGCTGATGTCCGGATCATGCAGACGCACGTGCAGGATAACGTCGTTGGTGGGTTCTTGTGGGCCAGCTTGGAACCGGACGCCGATCCAGCCGTGCCCGCTGTGCGGCCGTTCAAAGGTGCTCCCGGCAACGGTGTTGGCGAAGGTGAAGAACTTCTTGGTGGGGTGGTCTGCACGGTTGAGCCGTTCCTGCATCAGGCCGAACTCGTGGCCCAACATGTTCATCAACCTGCTTTCGCATACGAACCGATTGCCCGGTTCACTGCCGTAGATGGCGTTGCTGAAGTCCTTGTCGTAGGCGCTCATCGCCTTCGCAATGGTCTGCGAAGCCCCGCCGGCCCTGAAGAAATGCCGCACCGTTTCCTGGCCGACACCGATCTCGGCAAAGGTGCCGTAGAGGTCGGGGTTCATGTTGATCCTGCGTGCTTTTTGAGCCGGGCTGAGCGGCACACGCTGGGGGTCCATTTGGATCATGCTCATCTGCACAGGAAATTCCTTCGGGGCTAAAGGTAAAGTCTTCGGTCGGGCTATGGGCAAATTGATGGAGCTGGCATCTTCAGTTACGTTGTTCGTGGTCCATTGGATCGGAGGGACGAATGGGGTCGAAGGAAGGCGTTCATGCTGATCAGAGACCTGAGCTGAAAGGCACTCGATCTGCAATGGTTTGGGCAGTCCTGTTACAAGGCTTCAACGCGTTCTCAATCCACCTTCACCACAGGAAAGATCATAGCTCCGGCCTCACTCTTGAATGAAACGGTATAACGCCCGGTGGGCAAGCTGCTGAGATCGATGGACAAAGAACCTTCATTAGTAGAAGCATTCAAGATCCGTTCAACCGCACGACCCACCATATCGCGAACTTCCAGTGTTCCCGTTGCTGCGGCAAGCCCATGGATAGTCGTTCTCCCGGTGGTCGGGTTGGGTGCCACGGAAATGCCGGGAACGCCAATGCTGCCTATGCCCGTGATCACATCCTCACCGAGCTGCACCGACACACAGGAGTAATTGTCGTCCATGTTGCGGTCCACTAAGCCATTGGGGCTTAACGCGATCATGCAGACTTCATATGTGAATATGCCGGGTGGAATGTACCAGGGCCCAATGTGCAAACTGGGTATTGTGCGAGTTGTTGTTTCGCCTGGTGCAAGATCCAGATCCGTGTATAGCACGCTGGTACCATCGATCCCACAAATAAAATTCTGGCCCAATTGGTAATTTACCAGAACACTGTCTATGGTCGCATTACCGAAATTCGTAAGACGCAGTGTTATATGTGCTTGGAAGGGATTGAAGTTGGGGTTATGAAAAGTCGAATCGACTTCAACCTCCAACCGAACATCCACATCATGGTTTGCTGTTGAGCCATCAAAGAAGTACTCCTTAAGCACTGCGGTGCGTCTCCCGTGGTAGGGTATTTGGGAGCTTATCACGATCCTATCGTCGAGCAACAAGCCACCTGTTGTTATCTGTCCAGGAAAAGGTTCGATGGGAATGGTATTCACTGCGATCAAGGATCCATTAAGTTCCACGGCCCCTGTCGTGCTTCGTATCCACAACGCTTGATCGTTCGGCAGGAACTGGATCAACGTGTCCGTAGAGATCATTTCAACGGTCCCCAGAGGATCCAGAGCCGCATTCAGGATCCGGATACCATGTGTCGTCAGCGCAAGAATGCTGTCGTTACGATAGATCACATCCTTAACGGCTTCACCAACGGAATAATTCGTGCGGGTCCCGGTCGTGGCATCGACAACTGCCAATGAAGAGCTATTCCACATTACCAACGAGTCCGACCTTGTCCAGAAACTGCCAGTCACACGATCGACATTAGCATTTCCAAATGGGGTGTCCCAATAGTTCAAGATATCACCGCTCAAGGTGGTGACCATCGTCTTGTTATTTGCGATCAACGCCAGTTTATTTGAAGATCGCCGAGCGATCTTCATCGCAGAGAAATTGAAGAAGTCGGAATCAGCAGCGTGGATCAAAATGGAACCAACCAAATTGCCATTCTCCGTGGAAGCCAGCAAAAACGTACCGGGCACACCCACGTCGCAATATTGTGTTTTCACAGTGTAGATCACCCCGTTCGGATGTGCTTCCAGATCATTGCCGAACGGAAACTCACCGATCAATTCACCCGTCGGAGAAAGTACGCGGCAGAAGGTGCTCCAAGAAGTAGCATTTTCAAAATTATGCGAACCCTTGACCAGCCAATTCCCACTTGGTGCCCGTTCAATTCCAAAGGAGTAGACGATGTCGTGGCGTTGATCGGTTTGCTCCAGCAGGGGTTGGGCACGGGACGAACCGCTCCAAACGGCGAAGCATACTAGCGTGGAAACCTTGAGCATAGCGGAGGCCTGCATGAAGTAAAGATAGGCGATGGGTCTGTGCGTCCACAGGGAATATAAATTCATGAAAGACCCATGGCACGTTGCCGGAAGAAGCAAGGATGGCTTGGGAGGTTTTGTTCGAAGCTTCAACTTCCAACGCGATCCACCTCCACCACTACAGCCACGCCAAATGAGTTCCACCAAAACACCACACAACTGTTGAACCCAACGGCCACGATCAATTCACATGCACCAACGTTTTGGTCAAAACCACTTGTTTATCTACGACCAAATTACACGTTTAAGTACCATTCGCTTCGCCGACCAGATCCCGATAGTAGTGACCATCTGGGCAATCGTGCCTAGAAGGGTCATTGCCTTCCCAGCCGCTCGAAATAACCTCTTCCGCTCCCTTGGTTGAAGAAGTTGATGAACAGTGCGATGTAGCTGAGGTAAAAGATGGATTGCAATGAGACGAGCATTTTCCCCATACCGGAGATCGGATAGTAATCCCCGAACCCGATGGTGGACGTGATCATGAAGCTCGTGTAGACCGCATCCGTCCAATGCGCAAACGGTATGTTGAAGGAATTCGCGGCCATGTGGATCATGGCGAACGTAAAGACGACCTCCAAGTAATTGAGGAAAAGCAGGAGCTTCGTCCTGCGATAGGAGCGGGGTGAGGCGAACAGGTCGGAAGCGAAGAGGAGCGTAGGGATATAAACCACGGTCTCCAGCATCAGCCAAACTGCGAGCCAAAAGGCAAAGGCGTTGTGCTCCCATCCATAATGCATCATGATCAGCGGGAATGCGGTCTTGAACAGGACGAAGACCTCGGTCGCGAAATCCTGGTACAGCGGCCCGTTGCGCCAGAACAGGTGCTTGATGTAGGTGCCGGGAAAGAGGAACTGCGAAAGGCTCAGACCCAGACGGACGATCTTTTCCAAGCCTGCATCCTCTTCATGGGTATTGTTCCAGATCGAAACGACATTCGTCCAACGTGCGTGCAAGGTGCTCTGGCGCGGGGTTTCCGGCGATTGTCCTTTGCCAATGATCAGTTTCTTGATGGTGCGACGCATTCCTTTTTGTTCGGGACGTGGGAAAGGTAGCGAAGGGGTTGTTTTGGTGTACGATGACCGAGGCCATCTG
>Ga0335394_10002161_pt1 | contig 22047 bp, 18 predicted proteins | sample MAT03_FD_205741 | JGI IMG/M metagenome (GOLD analysis project Ga0335394, IMG submission 205741) | Freshwater microbial communities from Lake Fryxell liftoff mats and glacier meltwater in Antarctica - MAT-03 (spades assembly) (version 2) ...
GAAGCACTTCATAATCTTTCCCAAAAATGCGATATTCCTCTAGCGTCTTGAAGACAAAAACCATTATTATCATAAAGGTGCACCTCTCTTTTATTTGTTGTTTCGCAACTACAAAATAAAGTGGGTGCACTCCTTAGTTAAATTAAATTTGTCCTGGATTGCCGGCGCCGTAAAACCCGAGTTTTACACTTCTCCGCCGGCTGAATACCTCGACGCATTACAGCTTAGCGCTGGGCAATTGAGAAAAACACCAGCTTCTACCGTCAAAGAAATAGATCGTTTGCTCGAACATCATGGGCTTGAAGAAATCGCCAGACTCTTAAATCAAAATGGCTTCAAGCCTGGTGAAGTAGCAGCATTCACGAGAGGCATGGTCGCCCATATCTGCCAGGTATACACTTTAAAAAGTAGGCGCGAACGAGAACTGGCTAGAGGCTTCCTTACGCGAGCCGAAGTAGCAGCGTTGCTAAATATCAAAGAATATCGGGTGACAAAATTACTGAATCAGGGATACTTGAGAAAACATGCCACCACCGGCAGTAGCCGAGAACTCTACGAGTCTCCGACCAAGCGTGAAATTAAATTGATTGCTGCAATTCCATCCAGTAAAATAGGGCGTCCACCAAAACTATTTTCCTAAGTACCGAATAAGGAGCAGTATGCAATGACCGGTTTTTGATTGCCTCGCGCCACTGCCACCGGCTTCGGTGCATAACGATAGTGCGCAGCCATATCGAGTAACTTCGGATTGAAACGGATTGAGTCACCGACACGCTCGAGCACTGCGCTTTTTAAATTGTCATAGAGTATCTCGCGTGGCACTCCGTGCCACGCTTCAAAAGCGTCCACATGCCCTTGCAGAAAATTAGCTGTAACCATGCCCGTATAGAATTTGAGAAATATTTGGCGTGACCAAGACAAGACCATAACAAAGCCAAATAAAGGCCTTTCAGCATTGCCGATGGTGACTTTGCCGAAGTAAGCCCAATCAACTTGCGCCTGCTCGCCTGGTAGCGTCTGCAATCGCAAATAGGCTTCTGCTGCAGGCTTCGGCCTGTGCCGTGCCACCATATCTCTAAAGTGATCGACAGCGCCGGAATAGCCTCGCTCTTTGACCATTTCGTAGAGCCGCGAGGCTGTCAGGTTTGGATATTTTTCAAGTACTGTCCGAATAAATGGCAGATACGAATCAATCATCGAAGGCCGCACCTGCAGCCGGTCGATTGCAATGCCATTTCTAAGCAGCACACGGTCGACCACTTCGTGGTGGATATTTAACTGGCGCGCAATTGTTCCTCTTTTCCACTTCTCAACGTATAACAGTCGAAGAATCTCTGATTCTGTTTCCTTTGAAACGCTCATTTTTGCTCCCTCCATTTTTCGAAGGCTCATAATTTCGGCCGACGAAATGAGTGCGCGCGAAAGGACCGCAGAAAACCGCGCACACGCTACAGCGTGTACGCCCATTTCCGTCAAACTCTGGTCTCAGAATCTCTGGGCCTTCTACCCTTTCACCACTTCCTGAATACAAGTTTGCATTGCCGAGGGCAGCAAGTGAACCCTGATGCGTCACTTTCTCCAAAACACGTGCCCGATAGGTCGCATTGCGCTCGCCGTGCTTTACTGCACCCCTAAAAGTGCGCTGGTAGCGTTGTCCAGCATCTGCCAGTGACCGACGGCGGCCTGAAACAGCTCAATCTTTACCGCAGTAAATATTGCCTCGGTCACACTTTGTGCAGAGACGCACCTGAATGGCACACCAGCAACAGTTGTAAAGCCGATATGTAGCTGTCTTGTCGTCCAATTAGTGAACTAAAAGATCTGGACAAGAACCGCTGTATGTACGAGACTTAAGTTGTCATCGTCCAATGATGATTCCAGGGATTCAAGTTGCCGCTTGAATCCTTGACCTTTAAGAACTCTATAAATGTCTCAGATTGCTCCGCCCGCTTCAACAGCTAGAGCTCTAAATTTTGTTGCGCGATCTAAACTTGCCACTTCAAAAGGTGCGGTTTTAAACGGCTGCTAACAGTGCTTCGGCCAGATCTCTTTTTCGGTGCCAGCCTTTTCCTCCACACAGAAAAAGTGCTGTTGGAGATACCCTGCGTTCGACAAAACTCATTGGCACTAATACCGCTGGCAAGAAATTCATTTACCTTGCTGACGCGGTGCTGCTCTGAAAAATTCTTTCCCTTAGCCATTTGCTCAATCTCCTGATTTAGGTGCGGCGGCTCGTTACAGCCAGCTCACTCAAATCAGGAAACCACCATCGCACTTGAACTACAACCACGTCTTAGCTGGGACGGACACCCAACAGTCATGAATTACATCGATGTGTTTCAAGCTACTCAGGTAATGACTGTATTGAGCCCATTTTCCGCAGGTGGACGTCGCGAGATTATTGCTCAGAAAAAAATCTATGGATTCGATACCGGTTTCGTAGCCTTTTGCCGGGGCTGGAATGAATTGCGCTCGGAAGATTGCGGCACCCTCTGGGAGCACCTTGTGCTGGAAGCTTTGCAGAGCTTTGTCGATGAATCCAAACTGCATTATTGGCGCGACCAACAACACAGAGAAGTCGATTTTATCGTACCGGCTGGTCGAGATGCCGTAGATGCGATTGAATGCAAATGGAGTGTTGCTGTCTTTGATACAAAGGGCTTGAGAGCTTTCAGAGAGAATTATCCGAACGGTCGTAATTTCTTAGTGACTGCGCACCACATACGCTGGCACTCGTAATTCACAAAAATCAGACTTTAATGCCCGCTCGATAAAGTTCATCGACAATAGCAGTCCTTTGATATGCTGGCCGTTGCGACCGATATCATTTTCAGGATTGACAACGATGCCGCCGTAACTTCCATCTTTCAAGACCTTCTCAAACACATCTTTCCCGGACATCATTTCGACAGTACACTCGTCATCGAAGTACTGCGTGTCGTCGAAAGTGGCGACTGATACAACGTGTTCCTTGCGCCAAAGCCCCTTGTTGTACATTGCCACTCGAAATTTGTACTTCAGCAGTTTTGCGGTCTCTATCGGACCGTCTACCATGAGAGCGTCCTCAATTTCCACCGCGTCTGCCAGACCGCGTAAGTTGTTGAAGTGGTCTGCGTAGAGCTCGCGAAGCGGTTCTTCCGGGCCGCGTTGAACCAGCAAACCACTTATTTTGGCTGGCAGCGATCGAGCCAGAGTACGTCCGTCAAGTTCAGCGCAAGGTCTATTCGGCTTTTCTTGATAGATGTGCAACAGTTGTCCACCCTGTCCTTCTCTGACCGTGCGCCGCCCATCTTTCTTTGATACGCGTGCAATTAGAGCCTGATGCTCACCCTTGCGAACATTCAAGATCTCGAACTCGGCATCGTTCTTTAGTGGCACGTACCATGCATCACGTTCCACGATGCAGCGCAACTCGTAGGGACCGGCATTGTCTGCAAGTTCGCCATTCGTGGCGTCAAAAATGAACTGTTGATGTTTCTTCTCCTGCGCTTTTTTCTCAGCAAGCGCAGGACTCATAATTTCAGCGATTTCGTCAGCGCTGAGATTTTGCTTTCCAAGCTCGAACTTATGGTCAGTCATGACAATCCTTTAAAAACCGATTCATTATCAAACATTTTACTTGTGGGCCTTGAGAATGTTCACGACTTCGCCGTCTTCAGGAAAGCGACCGAGTAAAATTTTCGAGAAGATGCGCTCTTCGCCCAAATCGACCTCGAACACACCGCCGGTAGTGCGGTACAACTCAGTTCTAATACCAATTTCGCTACCGATCTCGTCTGCCAGTGCCGATGCCCGCTCTTCGTAGCCGCAACCGCCGCAGTAAGTAATAGTAATGTATCGACTCTCGCGCTCGACCAGAGCACTGATTTCGCCATTGATTTGCTCTTTCAACTCATGCCAAGACTTATTACTCACAGACAGCCTACTCCCACAGCGTCAATCGTATCGTGTGCATTAGAAGCACCAATATAGCGAATCTTGATCAGTGGGCGACCGACATGATCCAGACCTGTAGTTGCCGTTGAAGTGGTAGATACAAAAATCAATCATTGCTCCTTAAAAAGGTGACGATTATATCAGAGGTGAAATTCTTCTGTTGGAAGGTTCGCAGACCAGCACCTCTGAACCCACGAAAGCGATCTTTGAATGGATGTTCCTGGCGCTGCCCCATCCTCTCTTTGCCTTCGGTTTTCAACATTTGGATGTGGCAAAAGAGCAGAATGCAGCTCAATCTGCTGAAGCCCGTGCGGCTAGCGATCACCAGGCGTCGGCTAAAGACGCAGCTTCCGGCAAAATTTTGAGCCGAAATAATCTAATCATAAGTCAGTAAGAAATTTCTTCTAGATCTGTTCTTGTAGCGCAGGCCACACCGACGTAAACCAACCCCAAAAGTCGATGAACCTGGCCAAGAATCAAATTACTAGAGGTACACAATCATGGCAAGAGTAAATAACTTAGCAGAAGCAGACGGTCAAGATAAAATTGCTGTCAAAGGCAATGAAAACCAGTCGAAGAACTCAGAAAAATTTGGCAACATTGCCGTAGACGCATGGAAAGACATGGAGAAAGACTTCAAATGCCGCAAAGGCATGAATCTGAAAGACTCTGAAGCTAGCCATGCCGATAAAAGCGACATCAGCTCGCTGACATTTGACGACCCCTATAAAACTGGTAAGAATGACAAATCATCTGCCTTGCAAGACAAGAAAATGATGGGTGATGAAGACTTTACTCGTCAGAAGAAGAAGGAAGCAGCTCTTGAAGATGCCCTTGACCCAAGCTCCTATCTCCACAGACGCTAGTCTCAGCCGCCTTTCCACACTGCAAAAAAGCCGAGCTAGCAAATTGTGTATGCGAGTCGTCAGCTATCGGCCAGCCTGCGCCACTCCTGCAACTGTTCGATCGTCAAGTGAGAGTATTTAAGAAACTGCGCTAGAACATCCACATCTACAGCGCTGATAACTGTGTCTGCACCGGGCTCGTCGTCGGCTAAATTGCAAATGGTTTCAAAATATTTTTCCAAGACTTTGAGCATGAGCAGCTCTTCGTCGGAGAAATTGAATGGCATGGTGTCGGCTCGCTTGATTTCGCGAAGTGAGACACCGTCGCCATTCATATCAATTTTTCCGAAATTTTTTATGAGCAGGTCAGCCAGCTGCTCGCCACCCATAACCGTTGGCTTCTGGTCTGTTCCCTCGCTATTGAGAAAATCGCCGAAGAGATCTTTGTAGGCGCTAGCTGCCATGCGTCTTCTTTTTTCTGGCATTTCACTCATATGCTAATGATAGTACATTGTTTCCAATTCTCCATCCCGGCGACAATGGCCTAAAATATGCTGATGACTGAGCAAAACTGACAAAATCAAAATTGAACAATGGTAAGAGTTTGTTCAAATCAACTAAGATTTCAATGTGGGTTCGAAATCTTTTGTCTTTGATAGTGAGGACGGCTAAATGTCTGGTCTACCGATACTGGTTATTGGCGCTTCCGGTTACGTAGGCAGCCGCCTGGTGCCGCAGTTGCTGCACGCTGGCTTTAAGGTCAGAGCCTGTGGCCGTTCTCTGGCTAAGCTGGAAAGTAAAGTTTGGTCGCAGCACCCCAATGTCGAGTTGGTAGAAGTTGATATTCTCAAGCCGAAGTCATTGAGCGCGGCGGTTTCTGGTTGTGAAGCCGTCTATTATTTTGTGCACTCGATGAATCAGAATACAAGCGATTTTGCCAAAAAAGATCGGCAGGCTGCACTGAATATGGTATCGGCTGCCAGTGCTGCCGGATTACATCAAATTATCTATTTAGGCGGCTTGGGGGAAGATAATGGGCGGCTCAGTAAGCATTTGAAGTCTAGAGCGGAAGTTGCCACCATTCTTCAATCGGGCTCAACTCCGGTGACTGTTTTGCGTGCCGCCATGATTATCGGCTCAGGCAGCGTTTCCTTTGAAATGCTTCGCTATTTGGTGGAAAGATTGCCGGTGATGGTTACACCGGAATCGGTGGATACTGAGAATCAACCGATTGCCATTGAAAATGTCCTTACATATTTGATTGGATGTTTGGCTAATGAAAAAACTTACGGAAAAAATTTTGATATTGGCGGCAGCAAAATTCTTACTTACAGAGAATTGATCATGACCTATGCCAGGGCAGCCAACATCCTTCAACCGACAATTATCTCAACGCCTTATCTTTCTGCCCAGGTCAGTGCGTTATTGATGCGCTTCGCCACGCCCATTCCTGGATACTTAGCCGGACCTTTAGCAGAAGGAATGAGCTGCGGAGTAGTCTGCGAGGAAAATCAGATTAGAAATTTGATTCCCCAAAACTTGCTCGACATTCGTGAGGCTATTGGAAAAGCTCTGGAGACGAGGCAGTATCATGATCTTGACAGTCATTTTAGCGATTCTGATATGATTCGACATCCCGAATGGGTATCTGCTGATGAACCGGATTGGGTGGGAGGCACTGTATATAGTGAATGTTATCGCATCGAGGTGCAGGGATCACTCAGTCAGGCTTGGAAACCCGTAGTGCGACTGGGCGGAACCACAGGTTACTATTTTGGCGATCAGCTATGGCAGATCCGCGGCGTTCTAGACAAGCTTCTTGGTGGTGTGGGTATGCGTAAGGGCCGTCGTCATCCAACGGAGCTTGCAGTGGGAGATGCACTTGATTTTTGGCGAGTTTTGCTGGTTGAGCCGGAGCAGAGGCTAGTGCTTTTAGCGGAGATGAAATTACCAGGAGAGGCGGTTCTGGAGTTCAGGGTGAATCGCTTGGAAAATCAGAAAACTGAAATTGTGCAGATACTAAGATTTCTTCCCAGCGGAATTGTAGGTATGAGTTACTGGCATGCTTCCGCTCAATTGCACGGTCAACTCTTTGTCGGCATGCTTGAGGGTATTGCCGCTGCAAGCGGCTGCAAGATATTGACCGGTCCTGTAAAGGTGGAAACACCCACTCCAGTGCTTTCTAACTCTAAGGTCTAAGTATCTTTTACGAGATGGAAAATCTTTGGACCTAGACATAACCTCTTCATAATTAACTGACTACGCGGTAGTCAAGCGAAGCGCTTTGCGTCTACTAGGCTTAAAATACAGCCATAGATAGACATTCAAGGTATAAGCTGTGCTCAATCGCATAAATGTCCGGAACGCTGCGCTCTCTGCTTTGCTCGCCCTGACTTTTGCTGGTTCAGTCTCACCCGTCGTAGCTGAAGATTCTGGCACAACAACCATTTTGAATGCTTCAGACGACTTAGGCTCTAAGCAGCTTCGTCTTCCGAAGTCTACTTCTGCTCCAGCGAAGGCTCCGTGCTTATCCTGGCTCCCTGCCGACGGAATTCAGCCTAAAGTCGCTGTTTTATGTCTTCATGGCTTCAGTTTGCATAAAGGCTGTTATGAAGCGCTGGGCAAAGTGCTAGCGAAAAATGGAATAGCAGCCTACGCCATGGACTTGCGTGGTTTTGGCGAGCGAAAAATTGCCGATGACCGCAATGGGCTAGATTTCGACGGTGACATATTAGACGTCAAAGCGATGCTCGAGCAAATTCACAAAAATCATCCGGATATACGTGTAGTGATATTGGGTGAATCGATGGGAGGAGCAATCGCGCTGCGCGTAACCGCCTTTTATCCTGAGCTTATCGACGGGCTTATTTGTTCAGTGCCGGCGCACGACCGTTTTGCGATGAGTGATGAAGAAAAGAAAGTCGTGGAGAAGTGTGCGCTTCAAACTGTAGTTGGTGCCTACAGTAAACCGATGACCGATGTCGCGATGGCTGCGGTGCAAAAAATCACAAACAATCCTGAATTACAAAACGAATGGAAATCAGACTCGCTGATGCGTATTAACTTCTCGCCAAAAGATTTCGTTCAACTTGATGGATTTTTGGCGCACAATCTGGAAGCGGCTCCGAGGGTAAAGACAACGCCAGTGCTTTTCATTCAAGGTACAAACGATAAGCTGATTCGTCCTGCTGGCACATGGAAGCTCTTCGAGCGTCTCGCAACGCCTAATCGACAGATGGTTTTGAGCAAAAATTCTGAGCATTTGATTTTCGAAAAGGGACAATTTAATACTGACGATTTAAATTTCGTAGTGTCATGGATTGATAGAAACGTTGCCACTCTTGATTGCGAAATCGCAAAATCTAGAGAACAATTGCCTGTAGTGGCTTCAATGGAACAATTCAGCTCTAAAGACTCTAGTATCACATCTGGTGCCCTTGCTGCGAACACCTCGGCAGATACAATTGCATCGGCTATAACACCTTCTGTGCTCCCGCCAGCGCCGGCACCATCCAAATTTCAAAATAGTCTTCCAACTAATAGTCACAATAAAATCAGTTACTGGATCGAACTATATAGAGGCGGAAAAGTCTTTCGCTGTAATAACAAAATGGCATTTAAAACTGGTGATGCAATTCGCTTCCACTTAATTCCAGAACGTGACGGCTACGCTTATCTGGTGATGAAAGCGAGCACGACTGGAAAAAGTGATGTTTTATTCCCGAAAAAAGAATACGGTACTCACAACTTTTTGAAACAAGGTCAGGATTATGCTATTCCATCTACCGGTTGGATGGCTTTCGATAAAAACGCTGGGACAGAGCAGCTTGGTCTAGTTTTTAATCAAGAGAAAATTGCTGTAACGCCAGAAATGCTTCGGAACAATGAAATGACGGCTTTTGTTTCTCCGTCTCTGCAAGGCTCAAAAGATTTGTGCCCGACACGTATGAAATTGTCGTGGGATGATCCGATGCCAGTCATGCTACCTGAAGATTTTTCGCCAATTTCTCAAATTGCCAGCTCTCGCGATAGCAGCCTGGTACGACTGACTTCCGCTGGTGGAGGAATGGTATCGGCAAACATACAGCTCATGCATGGTAAGTAATTGAGGTCGTGTTGAACATTTTTTCTTTGCGGATTCAGCGATTTGGTTTTTCTGCTTTGGCGGTGACCATAACTCTTTGTTGTCCGGCCTGGTGTCAATCAGTAAGTGAAACAACGCCTTCAAAGGTGCCTGGTGTCGAATTCACTAAGATCCAGGATCTCAATCCGACTGTGCGTGGAACAAACCGACCAATTAAGCAAAAATGGGCAGTGGTCATTGGCACTTCAAAGTTTAAGGAAGGTCGCCTCATTTCAGCCAATGAAGGAGAAATGGCGCAGTCAGCCAAAGAATTTTACCAATATCTGGTAGATCCGCATGGTGGGCGCTTTGACGCATCACATGTTAAATTGCTGCTTGACGCAGATACTCCAAAACAAAGCATTATGACCGCGCTTGGTCCGAGCTTTTTAGGCAATGCCGTTGGTCCGGATGATCTTGTCGTTGTGTTTGTTGCGACAAGTAGTTTTCCAACAACCGACGGCAATATTTATCTATGCTCGTACGACTGTGCGCTCGATAACATTTACGGAACTTGCTTTTCGATGCAATCATTGATGAGCACTCTAAAGCAGCACGTACAGTCCGACCGTATTCTTCTAGTCTTGCAAGCTGCCTACTCTGGTGCGGCAGACCTTACATCTGGTGCAAAATCACTGATGCCGATTAAAAGTCAATATAATTTGGACCTCGATAAAGTTCTTCTTGGAAATGGCTTTATCATTTTGTCGTCAAGTCAATCGAACGAAATTACTCAAAACAGTGTGTTTTCTAGAAATCTCATCAGTGCTCTCCGTCAGGAAGATGGACTAATTTCTCTTAACAGAGCATTCGCAATCGCAAAACAAAAAACCGAATCAGAAACCTCCTCTAAAGATTCCAGAAAACGGCAAGTTCCTGGTATTAAATCAGCATGGACTGGAGCAGAGCTTGTTGTTGGTGTACCTCCTGTAGAGCATGTCTCTAACCTACCTGCTTCCGTCACTTCTTTCCTTTCGGCGGAAGGAGCTTACTTAAAAGGTAGCAAGTTTGTCGCGGAAGGAAAATTGGATGAGGCGCTGGAGCAATACAAACTAGCTATTAGCGCAGATCCCAAATACGCTGACGCGCTTGCAGATTGTGGCGCCGCATTGGCGATTAAAGGCGATTGGAAAGCTGCATCAGAAATGCAGAAAAAGGCAATCGAAGCAAATCCGAATGATGCACTCTTTCGCCTTAACTACGCTCGAATCTTAGACAAGCTGGGTGATGCGGAAAACAGCTTGCTAGAGCTCAATACAGCATACAGACTCAATCCAAAAGACACGTCAGTATTGATGGCTCTTTCTAAAAAAACGCTCGCTACCGGTCAGGCAAAAGAGTCTGTGCGCTATTTAGAAGAAGCTGTCGACTTGTATCCGAAGCGCTCAGATTTGCGCGAGCGACTCAGCTACGGCCTTATGAAGAGTGGAGACGTAGACCAATCGACGGCTCAAGCTAAAGAAGCTGTGCGCCTCGACCCCAAATCAGCTTCTGCGAATACGACTTTGGGCTCGGTGTTACTGGCGCAGGGCTATATTGTCCCTGCAACAAACGCGTACAAAGAAGCTGCCAAACTTGCTCCCGATGATGCCACCATTCACTGGCTCTTAGCCAGTTCTATGGAAAAGAGTGGTGACAGCGAAGGAGCTATTGCGGAGTTGGAAACCTGCATCAAATTGTGCAGTAGCTCTGATCCGCTTGTTTTAAAAGCAAGACAGCATCTTGAAGTACTGAAGACGCGATAATTCTTTCATCCGGCTTTTTTGAGTTCCTACACAAACCTTAGCTGTATCTTCTTCAAATAACGCTACAGACCAGCAAAATTTCGCCGCTCAGGTTAAGCAGACCGAGCAAAAAAGTGTTGGTTACGATGTGAAGCTGCACTTAAAAGCGACAGCCGACAGTCCGTACCTTTATCCAGAACTCGAAATCGAATAGCATCTGTTGGTAAGCACCCCTAGTGAAGGGTCTATCTCGTCATTCCTTGCACTGCGGCTAGCTCCAGACTGCCGTCTTCGCTATGGCGAATCGGCAGAAATTCTTCCTCAATGGGATCGTAAATAAATACGTCTCCGGACTCAATATCGTAGACCCAGCCGTGCAGCTCGATTTCGCGCTTCATAATCTTGCGAGCAACACACGTTAGAGAGCGCACATTCTCCAATTGCATCAAAACGTTTTCTTGAACAATAACGCTGTGCTTTCCGTCGTGGTCTAAATCAGGATAGTGTTTCTCCACTACTTCTCTAGATTTAGAAGCGCCTGCCAACCACTTCTCAACGTTAGGCATGGCTGAAAGTATCTCAGGCTTGAGCACACCAGTCATAGCACCACATTTGGTGTGGCCGCAGACAACAATGTTCTTGATCTTCAAAGCCTCGAGTGCGTACTCAATTGTTGCTTCCTCTCCACTGACATTATCGCTGTGAACAGGCACAATGTTGCCGGCATTGCGAATAATGAATAGTTGACCTGGATCAGTCTGAGTTAGCAGGCTAGGGACAACACGAGAATCTGAGCAGGTAATAAACAAGAAAAAGAATTGTGCCCAGTTTCAACTTTAACAGACACCCACGTAGAATCAATCAGGGAGTATGTTTGACTGAAGATTTATGAGTCTTTGCCGCAGCATGATTAGTTTTGCTGGTGTGGTGAGCGCTTATCGTTTGCGTCGTTTTATGATGGTGACTGGAGACCGGCGCTGTACGTCGTTCACTAACAGGAATAAAAACTGGCGGTGGTTGATGGTTAACGATTGGCGATATGATCAACGGCCAGGCTAGCATGATGACCACGGTAATGAAAAAGCAAATGTACGCGTTGAAATCGAAGATGGCAAAGCCGTTTGAGCGGTCATTACCAAACAGCAAGCCGTAGACCAGGTCGAAAACGAACCGAGACGGTGAAAAGAATATTCCAAACATTTAAGTCCTCGGTTCGCGTCTCAACCACTATCTTGCTATCCTAGCCTCTCCCCGTTGACATCTCTTTCTTCTTAACTCCCTCTTAACGAATTGCCAGCTTCAGCACAAGGCGAGCCATGTATGAATTTCTTCAAAAATTAAAATGCACCGTCGTAAAACGAGAGGACCAGAAAGCAGTCTATGAAGTGCTTATCTGTGGGGACGATGACAATATTAAAACTACTCTTGTCTGCAAAGAACCGCTGGAGCCAGGTAATGAAGTTCTAGGCCTTTTTGGTGGCCATGTAAGATGGTGAGTATGTTCTCGCAATGACCTTGAAACGCCAACAGCGGTGCCGCTTGCTGTTGCTAGTGGCGACGGCGCAACAAGTTTAGTAGCGGGCGACGCTGCCAATTGCCTTCGCGTGGCGACTGACAGAAAGATTGGCAGTTGCTTTGTTTTGCTGCGTTGCAAGCGCGGGCTTCACCTGAAAAGGTACTTGAAACAGATCTTTCGATCTTATGGCAGCCATTAGTTTTCGGCTGCTCTTCGATGAAAGCTACAGCCTCAGCTTCAGGCTTAGATTCAAGTTTGAAATCACCGGCATTACGGGCGGTGCCTGCTGCAGCAAAGCGTGATTGATCAGCTAGGCTCTCTTCTAGATTAGCTCCCCAATGAGTGCTAGTTACTTTTTCAGGAACCGGCTTGCCATTGGCATCGGCTTTGAGAGTTTGCACGCTGGTAAATGAATAGTTGATTGGCTGTCCGTCACAGTCTTTGAGGTTTTGGTCGACCCAGGCTTTCCAGTTCTTGGCTTGGTTGTCTGCTGGATTTTTTGCTAGTCTCTCATCCAACTTGTCTTTGTTGACTACCACAAATTTGAGATCAGGATGTTGTGCTTGCAGCTGCGGCAGTTTTTCTAGAAGTTCTTTAGAGCCCGGTGTGTTTTCGCCAACGATAACCAGAGCTACGCCAGTTTTGTCTTTGCCTGCAGCGTTGTAGGCTTCAGAAATATTTTCGACAGTGTAGGCGCCAGTATTCTTTATAGTTCGTTCGAAGGCTGTGAGTGGAATTTCTTCAACTTTAGGAACTTCTGTACTCTTTTCGTCTACTTTTTTCTCTTCTACTCTCTTCTCTTGTTCCTGTGAATTTGCCGTTTCTTTTGGTGGCTCAGTTTTTGGTTCAACTTTTACTTCTGGTAATGGAAGAACTTTATTGCCGTCTTGACCTGGTTTCGCCTCTTTCTTGCTGGGATCCTTTATCCACTCTACGAGCTGTTTATACTGCTCATCAGATAAATCAGTTTTGAGTGCTGTTCCTGGTTTTAGAGTGTCTTCTAGAAGTCTGCGATCGCCTCCTTTTTGAAAGAAGTTCTTCTCTAGATCTCTGTAATTATTGTCGAACGGTCGACTATCTTGACCGGAGTTGCCTTGATGGCATTTCATTGTGCTGGTACCTTTGAAAAGAAGCTGGCGCTCTTTCATAAAGTCATGAGTGGGCTCAGTAGTGTCGGCCACTGTAATATCGTGTCTCTCCTTTTCGAATAGCGAAATGGCAGGAAGCGTAGCGGTGCTAGAAGCATTCTTATTGAAGCTTCTAGATTGCTGCGGAAGGTCATCTGCTATCTGCAAATATAGAGGATTGGCCGGAGCATCAGCGCCAGCAGCTTTGCCTTGATCTGTTCTTGCATCGCCTTGTGGTTGAGCCATTTCTTTAGTTCCATCGCAGTATGTTGTGTAGTTTGTAGCAGGGGTATTGCTACCTTACTCTGCGATAGTTGCAGGATTGTTGCAATGAGGAAGGAAAGTGCCAATCCTTATCTATACGGCGAGTGGCAAGGCCGTTTGTCAGCGATTCTACCAAAGGTGGGGAAAATACGAAGCTTCAGGGTTTTGGAGCAACAAGTCTGCAACATTTGGTGCCTAGTCTGAAGACGTGCACTTTTGCAGGTTATTTAGGTGCTAGCCGACTCTTTAACGACGTTTTTGATGCAACGTTTATTTCTCCGGGAGCTGACAAGACAATGAGCGAGAATTTTTCCTTTAGTGACAATGCGGCGCTAAGTGCTCCGGCAGCAGATTTTTCGTACGCAAGTTTTTCCGACACTTCGTTTGCGAATTCATCTTTGGTAGTGCCTGCAGTGGCAGAGAGTGTTGCTCTTAATCCTACTACAACCAGTATTGATTTCGCGCCGCTGGCTGGTTACGACGCCAGGCCCGCTGCCGCTGTTGATAGTCAATTCTTTAAATCAGAAAACGGTGCACAGTACCAAACTTCAGATAAGGTGCCAGCAGTTGCAGCCGATCGAGGAGTTCTTGCCAGCGGTGAGTCGCCCCGTATAAATGTAGCTCCGGCCAATGCTGAGAACGCCGGCAAGGCCGATATGTTGGTGGGCAAAGACGGCACTGTAACCCTGGCCCATGGTCTAGCTGGCAAGACATTGAAAGAGTACAACGTTCAAATCGAAGACGGTGCTGACGCCAAGCTGGCCGAGAAATCACTAAGTGATCTTGGTGCCATGATTAAGAATCAATCACCAGATGTAGTGCCACGATTAAATGTAATGAAGGGCGAAAATGGTCAAGACTTAGTTTCGTCTGAATTCAGAGATACCTTTAGAGACAAGTTTGAGACTTCACCGGTTGATACGACATTACCTGATGTTCAAGATAGCGGTGGTGGCGGTTGTGATGGCGGTGGCTGTGACGGCGGCGGTGGAGGTGGAGGAGGTGGAGGAGGTGGCGGCTGCGACGGACGTGGAGGAGGCGGCGGCAATGACTTGCCAGAGACTAACGCCGACAACAGTACCGATAGCCGTAATGATGGTGGCACCGATACCTCTACTTTTGGCACAAGAGCCTTCAGCGAACTAGCCGGAAAACTGACTGACATGAATGCCGTCAACTATGGCAATTGGCTATCAAACAGCATGCCAGACGGCTTTATGGATGAGCTCGGACCACCACCATGGGATCCTAAGAAACTAGCTGCCTATCTTTCTAAGCATTCAAAAGAGATCAAAGACAAGATGGGCAAACGTGCTTCGGCACTGGACAAGCAAGGCGATAAAGAAGGCTCTAAAGCAATCAATGATTTTGCTGATAACTTCGAGAAAGTGACGCAAGATCCTGCTCGCCTAGATAAGTTTGCTTCTTCTATGGCTGATTTCACTGAAAGGGCTAGCAATGGCTCGGCTAATCCTAGCGATGTTCACGCCATGTTTGACAACAATGCTGGCCTTGAAGGTGCTATTCGTCGCTCGCAGATGCTGGAAGGAGCCAAGAAGTTCGACACCAGTTTAGGTGGAGAAGCCGACTTGACTAAGCTCAACGCTGAAAAGGCAGCAGTGCTGATTGCTGATTTGCAGCGCGCACCAGTTGCCAAAGTTAGACCTCTAGAAACATTCTCAGTTGTGCCACAGGTCGGTGGATAGTTAAATGGATACTCCGGCTATTTTAAGGCGCGACACTCCGCGTGATGGTGAGGACAAGGCTTCAGAAAAAGCAGTGCGCCAATTTTCATTAGTTGATCAAGCAGGTGTCAATCTGCTAAATCAACTAGATCGCATTGAGCACGGGGGCAAACTTCCTGATAGCTTTGATGGTGCCATTGAGATAAAGAAAATCAATGGTGCCAGCTTGGAGATGCACGACGGTCTTGTTTGTTCTATCAAGAACGGTGACAACGAGCTCGCTGTTTTGTATCAAAAACGTGATGGTAAGGTCGTTTTCAACAGCGTTGGCGAGCCCAAGATAGCAAAAATTATTGCTAGTGTCGGCAATGTTCCTGCAGAAATTGATGCTGCCGCTCTGGGCACTTCTTCTGGTCGAGTGAGAGTCATACAAAAGGGAGATGGTATCGGTTCTGTTGTAATTACTTCAGAAGATGGCCGTTGCACTTCTACTCTTCGCACCGATTTCTGTCGGGTGGAGCGAGAGAAAGTAGTTGTTTCCGGTCCTGGCATAGGTGGCACTGCTAGCGCGCTTGAGCAAGAGCGTGTGACAGCGATATTTAGACCGAACGGTGCGCGGGTTGACTACACATATGGCGATCCGACCAAGCCGATGCGCATGACTCAAGTAATTGAGAGATACACTACCTCGATGGGTACTGCCGTTACGCAATATAGCGACCGTATTGGCGACAGTGAGAAATTTGTCACGCACACAGAGGGCCTGAGTGATAAAGCAATGCCATCTTGGCGCACCGATGTCTCAGCCAAAGACAATGGTGAGCTAGCTTACCGCGAACTTAATGAGAAGTTCTTTGTTGGTCCACGTAATAGTGACGATGGGCACCCCTTCGATTTGCAAACAGCTAGAGAAGACTTTCTTCGCGTTGCTGTTCAGCACAAAGTATTTCAAGGCAATGAGAACACTACGATGCAGTGGATCAATCGCTTTGAGCGCAGGACTGATGGCTTTAGTGCCAAAGGTTGGTTGGCGCCAAATGATTTGGAACTAGCTGATACCTACACAAATTTAAGCAGAATCTTTACTGATTCAGTGGCTGGTCGCGCCCGTGTTGTCGGTACCGATGAGCGTCGCCTGCTTGTGGAATGTGCTTTGAAGGAACTGGCTGAACCTAATAAATACATCAACCAAGGAAGTATCGGCACTTGCTCACTCAATTCACTTGAAAGCAACTTGGCTAATCGTCGCCCGCAAGAGTTGACCCGTTGGTTGAGAGAAGCCACTACCAAAGGCTATGTTACTTCTCGTGGTGTCAATAGTCGTGGCGAGCATATCAAGGTTCAGATGACTGAGAATCAACTCAACTACGAGCCTAGCTGGAACAGATCTTATTCCAATCAGATTTTTCAGTTTGCTTCTATCGCAGCACTGGGCTACCGCTCGAATGGCCGTGATTATGGTGGCACAACCAACCAGCAACTTGATTATGTTAGTCGCTTAGCCAGCGGCAAAAATATGGGCTTTTTAGATAATTGGACTGGCCGCGGTGCTCGTAAGTCAGACATTATTGATTCGCTAAAGAAGAGAGGCAGTGTCGCTTACATCGTTCCCGGCCACTGTATGGCGATTGATGACTACGATCCAAAAACCGATCGGTTCTATGTCAACAATTGGTGGAGCGGCCAAAGCGATGGTTGGCGAAGTGCTAGACAGCTTAGATTGCGCTAGTCACTACTCGCCTGGAGCTTTGGGCCCTCAAGTATCTGACTACCTTTCTCTTCGCTCATTTGAGAAATACTAGAATGTCCGCGCTTGATTCTGCACTTTGCACTACCGTACCCCAGAGCCAGATGGCTATAAGTGAAATCAAAAAGTACGAGCGTGTGCTTCGGCTGGCATTGCAGTCTTGTCCGCTTCGTACTCTTTTCTCAACTCGGGGTCTTTAGACAACGTCATCGCGTCACCGTCAAGCACCTGGAACAACATGTCACCGACCTGAAGCTGTATGTATGCGTGTGCAAGCGCCGGGCCCAAATCAGTGGTGCCGCGTTTTTTCGGGCGCTCGTATACGCACATATCAACGCCGCCATAAATGCGACCAGGTTGTTCCGCCAGAGTTGGTCGCGGATCTGTTTCAGGTAAATCTTTCAGCTATCTGGCCGTCTATCAATCATGTTTGGCGAGATGATGACCCGTGCCGCGCTTTGATCTAGCTTCAGGCGAAGGTGTGCTAAGTTGTCATGATCAGTCGGGATACCTTGTTCAGCTTCTCAATAGCAATTGGCAGATCTAAAGTTTCGATATGGCCGTTCTTTACTATTACCCTTCCATCTATAACTGTATAGTTTGCGTCATGTGGTGCACAAAAGACTAAAGATGCCACAGGGTCGACCATACTGCCGCCGGCAAAACCGACATGATTGGTATCGACTGAGAAAAAGTCAGCCCGCTTACCTATCTCAAGCGAACCGATATCGTCGCGGCCAAGAATAGCGGCACCACCAATAGTGGCCATTTCTAAGGTGTCGCGCGCAGACATCCATTGTTTCTTATCTTCAGGTGGCCCACCTGCATTTTGACTCAAGAGTGTGCGGGCAAGTAGCATAGCGTTCCTGGCTTCAGTGAGCAAATGTGAGCAGTCATTACTGGAAGCACCATCGACTCCTAAACCAACTCTAACGCCGGCGTCGCGACACTTTTTAATCGGTGCCATCCCGGAAGCGAGCCTCATGTTTGAAGACGGGCAATGAGCAATACCTGAGCCAGTCTTGGCATATTTTGCAATTTCCGCATCGTTAATGTGCACCGAATGGGCAAACCAAACATCCTTGCCTAACCAGCCTAATTTTTCCATGGCATCAACTGGTCTTAAACCATAGCGCTTCAAACAATAGCGTTCTTCATCAAGAGATTCAGCCAGGTGCGTGTGCAGTCCGCAATCATGTTTTCTCGCAAGTTTTGCCGATTCGATCATGAGATCATCGGTGACTGAAAAAGGCGAACAAGGAGCGAGCACGATGCGTGTCATTGCTCCAGCACTGATGTCGTGATAGCGGTCGATTACTCTTTGACAATCGCTCAATATTGCGCTTTCATTTTCGACACAGCTATCAGGCGGTAGGCCGCCTTTCGATTGACCAAGCGACATGCTGCCGCGAGAGGCGTGAAAGCGAATTCCCATTTCTCTAGCAACACCGATGGCGTCATCAATTTTGCATCCGTTAGGGAAAACATACTGATGGTCGAATACAGTTGTACAACCGGAGAGTGCCAGTTCAGCCAGACCAACTTGCACCGCTAGCATTTCTGACTCAGGGGTCATTCTTGCCCACATAGGATAGAGTACCTTGAGCCAGTTCCAGACATTACCGTCCTGGCAGGCCGGAGCTACGCGAGTGAGGTGCTGGTAGAGATGCTGGTGGGTATTAATCAGGCCGGGCAAAACTAGCTGGCCTTTCATGTCTAATTCCACTTCGGCCGATTTCGGCAACTTGTCGGAGCTGTCAACTTGCTTGATTAATCCGTCTTCAATGTACATGCCACCGTCTTTGATTTCGCGACGGTTTTTATCCATAGTAACAAGCACTAGGGCATTTTTAACAAGCATCGATTTTGCGCGGCGGGAGCCGCTAGATGTTGATGATTTTGCCCTTGCTTCTTGGCCGAGAGCCAATGTTGAAGCCGTTGCTGCCGCACCTGCTAAAAAAGATCGACGGGAAAGTCCGTCACTATTCTTTATTTCCGTAAACTTGTCCTTGTCAAAATTAGGTGACATCATTTCTCCTTAACAGATTTCCAAAAATTAGTCGATTGCCCTGAGCAACTGATCAAATCCAACATTACTCGAGCGCAGGGTTCCGCGCAGATCGTACAGCATAGCGATTCTGTTGTGAATCAACTTGATGTTCTCATCCCACCAGTGGTGTTTCTTTCCTTCAGCAGAAAGCTTCTCAATGTTCGACTCTTTTTTAACAGACATGGTGAGGATTTTCGATTCCGACCAATATCTGATCAGCTCTTCTCGTCTGGTCAGTTGGCTCACCGAAATCGGAGAAACTGTATTTAGATAATTCACCATAAGTGGTGAGAGATTGACGTATTCAGATTTTGCACCAAAGGCGGTGCTCAAGGCATTAGGTGAAGCTTTTTCTGGCCGCAAGCCGCCATGTCTTTCCACCAGAGCAGTGAGAGCGAGGCAAGATATCAAATAGCCGGAAACGATATTGAGGCGGTTGCCGGCGAGTACCACATTTTTGTTTTTCGAAAGACCCATTGAATCTGAGGTTACACCAAGAATGCCAATTTGGTAAAAGTTCAATATGTTTGTCAGCTGAATAGCCAGGTCTCGCTGCCGGCTCATGCGATCGACAACCTGTGACTCCTTCAATATTTCATAGCTGATCACACCGGCATCGGCATCAGTGTCAAGGAAACCTTGCAATACTTTTCTGGTTATGAGAATTTTGGCACTTTCATTGTTGGCACCAAGAGCATCATCAACTAAGCCTTCCACCCTCAGTAATTTAGCGGCAGCACCGGCAGATTTGCCCAACTTGATCGAATTGGCGCTACTTGTCTCGGCCACACTATTGTCTGGCCATCCTCTGACAAGTAAATCTCTTAATTCGCCGTCAAACTCTGAAAATTGTTCTCGCAGCGAGGTAAGCAAAGCTATGCGATTGACGACAAGATTAATGGTGTCCCATTTGGAGCCAGGCATACTGCCAAGCTTTGCTTGATTGTTAGACTTTTTAAGATCGACGCCTGCTGCAACTTGTTTTTTCCAAATCTCAAGCAAGCGGTGCCGTCTGGTGAGGCCGTCGTTTCTTTGAGGAGACTCGGAATTAAGAAAATTTTGTACCAGGGGAGAAAAAGCGGACGTTCTCAGCTCAAAAAAGTCGGCAAGTGAATTAGGTCCTCTTTCGTTTTTACGCCAACCACCGTGCGTGGCTAGAAGTGAAATCGTAGTGATGGCAATGCCTAAAGAATTGGAGACGATAAATAGCTCGTTGCCTGTTTTTCCGTGATGGCTTAGATATCTCTCGCCAGCACAGGCTCCCAGTACACCGCTCTGAATAAAGTTGGCCTCGTAAGTCTTTTGCAAGAACTTGCCGCGCCTTGCCGTCATTTGAGCAAGAACTACATCATATTGATAATTGAGTTCTTCTTGGCAGGCGTCACCAGCGGTGTGCATGTCGAGATAACCAGCGAGAATTGTTTCCATCAAAGTTATTTGCAATTCGGTTTTTCGCTCGCTGCCTGTATTAACCGAATTTAGTTCAGCCAGAAGCGGCTCCAGGTGAAGCAAGCGCGCTGCCTCATCGGCTCCGCCACCTAGTTTTGCCATTTTGAGGCCGGCAGATTGAGAATTTACTTCATGACCATTTCTCAGTTTGTTCAGTAAGTTAAGAAGGTCCTTGTCAAGACCCTGCACGGCAGTGTACATTGACCAGAGTAAAATAATGCGACTTTTCAAAACAAAGGGGCTCTTCGATTTGCCATCATCGATTCCAGCAAGAGTTTCTTTCTTCTCCAGGTCAGCTCGATAGCGCTGCTTCCAGATAGCGTTGAGAGCCTCTCTTCTGCTCACGGTGGTGCCCGGTGCGCAAGTCGCGAGATACTTGGTAATTAAAGGCGGTAAATTAGATCCATCTACTGGTTTTCCGTCGAGAAACGGTTCCAGAAAGGCTGGTGGAGCCATGTTTGAAACTCGATCGAATTTATTGTAAGCGATGTTGAGTACAGGAAGTAGCATCCCTAAACCGGCACCAATACAAGTTAAAGTCGCTGATTCTGTGAAACGATGATGAATGCGGAGAAAGGGCTCGATAGTATAAAGAACACCGAACTGCATGAAGTTGGCGACGTTGAAGAATTGATTAACAGTATCGCTTTTGCGTTGATGCTTGGCTGAAAGATCGTAGGCATAAGACATTTCCGTCTCAAGACGATTTTTGGCTTCTTCGACCTGTAAAATTGCCAGAAAAATTTTTCGCAAAACCAGCGCGCGATCGTGTCTCAGTTGTAGCCTATCCACGTCGGAATTCGGCATACTGCTTCCTGCCGCAAGGATTTGCTCTGCTTCTTGTCTGACGCCAATTAGATCTGCTGTTTGAAAGATTTCCGCATCGATTCTAATAAGAGGTGGATCATTTGGAATTACAGCCCCGGCACAGAGCGCAGGTTGCAAGAGCATGACACAAATAATTACGACGATTATTTTGTTAGTAAATTGAATGAGAAACCCTTTTTTCATTGAACAGGCCAGTGTGTCACAGATGAGTTTCACACTTTATCACAGGTTGAAGTATTGACTAGTACTTTCGCGCCCAGCTAGTCAATTGGATGAAATGGTTCCGGAGGGTTAATGGAGCCCCGTGACTTTGATCGATAATGAGGTCGAGTGCGTGGTTGCAGATAATGATAATGCTTACATTCGCATGATCACCATGTAAGCACCCTAGTGAAGAGTCTATCTGGTCATTCCTTGCTCTGCGGCTAGCTCCAGACTGCCATCTTCGCCATGGCGAATCGGCAGAAACTCTTCTTCAATAGAATCGTAAACAAAGACGTCACCGGTCTCTATATCGTAGACCCAGCCGTGAAGCTCGATCTCGCGCTTCATGATCTTGCGAGCAACACACGGCAGTGAGCGCACATTCTCCAATTGCATCAAAACGTTTTCTTGAACAATAACGCTGTGCTTTTCGTCGTGGTCTAAATCAGGATAGTGTTTCTCCACTACTTCTCTAGATTTAGAAGCGCCTGCCAACCACTTCTCAACGTTAGGCATGGCTGAAAGTATCTCAGGCTTGAGCACACCAGT
>Ga0335394_10002164_pt1 | contig 22042 bp, 17 predicted proteins | sample MAT03_FD_205741 | JGI IMG/M metagenome (GOLD analysis project Ga0335394, IMG submission 205741) | Freshwater microbial communities from Lake Fryxell liftoff mats and glacier meltwater in Antarctica - MAT-03 (spades assembly) (version 2) ...
TGCCTGTAATCAGCAGCAGGGAAAAAGAAGTGCTGGAGTTGATTGCTGATGGTATGACCAACCCACAGATGGCCGCAAAATTATTTTTAAGCCTGCATACCGTAGATAGCCACCGGAAAAATCTGCTTACCAAATTTGGGGTAAACAATACAGCAAGTTTGATTAAACTGGCTGCGAAGTATGATATGGTATAAAGTTGATAGCTTATTTTTTGGTATACTGATTTGCCTGTGATACATATAGCATGCATCCCGGCACCTGTCATTGTTCTCAGCACCAGCAATGAGGCATTACAATTAGAGATACACCCTGCAAACTGCATTATAAATCTGCTATACAGCTTAGGCTGATAAGTTGTTATTCTTAAAAATGCAATTTACCAACAACTAGAACCGGTTTGTTGTAAAATTTTAAAACCATACTACAGCCGGTACACTTATTCCATCATCAATATATCCACATCAGCAACTATTTCGTTTTCGGCTTTGTTCTTATCAAAAAAGCGCACACTTAAATGATAGGTTTCTCCCACTTCCATCGGGTTGCCTGTATTTAAAGAAGCTTTTAAAGTTTTAGCTTCTGCTTCGGTAGTGCCATTGGTAATATCAGCAAATGCATCCGGCAGGTTAAGCACTTCTTTTTTATTTTTATCGGTGAGAATAATACGGCAGCCCGGAAATACTTTTCCATCTTTTACTGAAAAATAATTTACTCCTGTAGCCAATACAGCAATCTTACTTCCTAAGCTCACCTTATTATTATTCAAACGGTTTTCACTATTGTCGGCTAAATAAATTTCCTCTACAGCAAAGCCATTGTAGCTGGCGCTAAGGCCTGTAGTAAGATCTTTTTTTACTCCTTTGCTGTAATTGCAGGAAAATAATGTTACCAAAGTAAATGAAAAAATAAAAACGAAAATTCTTTTCATGATAGTTGTTTTAGTTTGATTTAAAATAAGCATTTTTAAAATTGTATAACGAAAATGTCATGGCCTGTATCATAGCATTGGGTGCCGGATTTAATTGTTTGCCCCTGCTTACTTTAATGGTTTTGCAGGCCTCCAAACAACATTATATAAATTATAGCTGTATTAAAAATGGTTTTAATACTGTTTAATTTATATCGCTAAAGTAGGCTTTACTTACTCCCTTTGCTATCCCTTAAAAAGGGGAATTTATTATTGAAACAGCATTGTATATTTATACTTCAATTAACAAGGATTTTATGAAATATTCAATAATGTTAGTGCTGGTAATGCTGAGTATAAAATCAATGGCGCAGCAAACGAAGCTGATACTGAAAGACTCCCCGATATTGAAAGTTGGAATAGATAATAATGCACCCATCAGACAAACTGCTGCATTATTGCCTGTAGAAGTAACGATTGAAAATGAACTAAACAAAATTGTTGCAGCCTATACTAACCAACCTAACACGGCTGCAACCTGGATACAAATTAAAGCAGCAGCAAATGTTGTATTGTATCGTTACTTTAGAGATGGCAAATTGTTGGGTACAAAAAAAGAGCAAGCTTACTATATTATGATGGGGCCAGCAACTATGACAGCAACAGATATTACCAACGGGAAAATGATTTTGATTGCAGGTATCGCACCAAATAAACCAGGAGAATTTATGATTATTAAAGTGACAAAAAAATCTGTAATTGAAATGTAGCCCGCTAAGTAGCCTTGTACAAAATACCTCTCGATTCAAACCATTCTTTAAATTCCTGTCCACGCTCACCTGCATAATTAATACAGATCTCGGTACCTGCAGCAATATCTACCAATGCATAAAAACGAATGGTTTGGGTTTCCCTGTCTAAAATATACGCAGCATTGGATAGAATGGCATGATTGTATAATGAACCAAAGCCAAGTGCCAGTGCCAAAGTATTTTCTTCTTTATTAAAATTAAAAAAATAATCTACGAGCCCTGAGGCAATCAGTGTTTCGTAGTCCCTGGCGGGTAAAACCAATAGCGGGCAAATTTCAATATCCTCATCTGTTTGTATAAGCCGGTTACAAAAAACACCCCGGCCTTTATTTTTTACGGTTTTGATCAATAATTTTTTTATCACGGCATATTCTGTTGTGGTGGAAAATATACAGGAGTGGAATCATCGGCGATGCCGTTATAGTTTAGAACTATTTCTTCATCGGCAAATATCCGTTTACAGGCCTTGATAGTAATGGTAGCATCTTTTAATGAAATGCTGTACACTGCATTGGCTTTATATACATGATTGTACAAAGAAGTATAACCAAGTCCTAATGCAACCGGTTTATCGGCATCATTTACTACAAAATAATAGCTGAAGAGATGCGTGTGTTGTAAAAAATCTCTTTCGGATTTATCCAATAAAATAACCGGGGCTGTTTCAATAACAGCACCGGGTTTAAATTCTTTATTGGCAAATACGCCCCTGCCGTGGATGGCACTTTGTTTTATCGTAATGCCATCTGCCTGTTGTATGCTGGTATTTTTTGTAAACCAACGCAATGTTATCCTTTATGGGGTTTGGCAGCTGCAGGTGCTTCCTTCATTTGTACAGGTGCGTCTTTCATCTGCACTGTTGGTGCTTTCTTTATATGATCAAATTTTATTGCTTTGGTATTTTGTTTTATAGGCGTACTGCCCGGCTTTACAATTTGCAAAGAATCTAAGGGTACAGTTGGCTTCGGTGCGGGCCTAACTGTTTCCTTTTTTACTGTGGGTGTTTGCGCTTTTACGCCGGCAAAAACGAACAGTGCTCCAAAGAGTGCTAATACTTTTTTCATATTGATTATTTTATTTGATTAAAAAGCAGATTAAAAGTTTGTCCATTCTTTGCCGCTGTCCATATCGAATCCATATTTTTGGCTGATGGTCTGTTTGCCTTTGCTATCCATTTGAAAATACGTCCAGCCAATACGGGTTGCTGTTATAACAGCGCTGGTGGTCATTACTCCATTGCAACCCATCGATTCAGTGCAGTTGTTTACTTTTATATTTTCCATTTTGATGGTATAGGAAGTTTGGGGAGTACCGCCACCACCACCGGGTTGTAAAACAGTAAGTGTCCCATTCATTAACAAACTACCATTTGTCATTGCCTTTTTCAAATCTGCAGCGGCACCGGTAATGTTCATACTGAATGAAAGCTGGTTATTGCTTTTTCCGGCAGAAGCAAATGACAACACTGAAATATTTCTTTCGAACCCCTTTATCATAGCATCGCCTTTTATTTGCTGGCCGCCTGCATCAATTAGTTTGAGGTAAGTTTCTGTTTTTTGTGCAGCTGATACGATTGGTAATATCAGAAGTGCTAAGATAATTGTACGCATATTTATTTTTGTTTAGTTGTTTATTTTGACAATCCATATTTTGTATAAATGCCCGATCCGGGATAATCTGCATCCAGCAGGTTTAAAATTCTTGCGCCCTTTATGCAAGACCAAAATGCATGACAAGTTTTTGCTTTGCTTTCAATCATAGTAAAATGCACCTGCCAATTATTTGGAACGGAGAACTTGCCGGCTGATTTTACCTGATTGGATTTTGCATTACCCGCCATACCGTTTACCACCAGTGATTTCCAGTTGTAGTTATCACCCGAAAAAACAAATTCTTCATTCGACTGGTTAATCTGCATACCTGCGTAATTACCTGTATATACAAAATACAGTTGTTGGATGCCAGTAAAATCACTGGTCCATTTTCCTTTAAAATCGGAGGCCGCCACCGCAAACTTATTATACGAAGTCATTTGAGAAAGCGGAGTCATTAAATTGCCATCACTATCCCAACGGATGGTTTCCGGATCAAATTTATATTGCTGTATAAAACTGTTTTTATCAGGCGCTATAAACTCCAGCCAGCCGGTTTGTCCCTGTCTGAAAAGCAGGATGAACACTTCTTTTCCGGTAGCAATTTCTGTGGCATATCCCATGCCCAGGTAAGGCCTTGTGTAATCGTTAATGTAACTGGTTTTATAATTTTTTAAATTGCTGTAACGTGGCGCTACTAATATATTCCATGCAGCATTGGTCAATGGTTCGGGGTCGGCAGGAAAAATGGTGCCCTCTTTAGGATAATGCAGTAACACTTTATTATTGCCTTTGGTTACCTCTACCCAATCGGATTGCTCAATCGCATTCCAGTCGTCATCAAAATTGGTGGTGGTGAAAGCAAAGCCAGCAGGCATTGCTGTTGATGGATTGTTTGCAGGATTGGGAGTTGCTGTGTTCGTATTTTGTACCGTTGGTTGTTGATCAACTGGTTGTGTATTTTGTTGGTTACTGTTATTTTCAATTTGATTGCCGGAATTATTGTTTCCGTTTCCTGCAAGCATTGGCGCCGTATTTACTTCCGCAAAGTATAGGTTGTTATCTTTTTTATCCGGCGAAAAATAAATAAGTACGTAGCGATTCTCCTTTTGCATCCAGGCATATTTTTCATCAGTTTTTACGGGAGTGATTGTCCAGCCCATTGCCGATAGCTGCTGCACAATTGAAACGGCATCCGCACCTGCAGCACTTGCGGGTATATACAAAATTTCCGTTTTTGTAATGCTTGTATTTGATTTTTTTGTTTCCATTTCCAACAATGCTTTCCCGGATGCCTTCATCAACATTCGGGCATCCTGTTTACTGCCGGCAGGTAATGAAATTCCTGTAAGGGTTGATTGGGTAACAGGTAATACTTTCTTCTGCGCCTGCGCAGAAGAAAACAGCAGCATTGTGGCTGTAGTAATTGTAGTTAATTTTAAATGGTTGAGCATTGTTGCTGCAACACCCGGTAATAGAGAAAGCAATTTTATTTTCATGTTATTTCAATTTAAATGTGTTTATTCTCCTGGCAATTTTATGGGTGTAAATGTACCCGGAGGTCCGTAGGAATAGGTATTTCCATTGCTGAAGCGGCCATCTCTCTCCGTTTCTTTTTCTGTTTGCAATACAAGATTTTTTTCTATAAAAGAAAATTGATAAGTTATCTTTTATAATGCTCTGTTTTGCGTCGTTTTAAGTTTATTATAATTGTCGGCACCATTACTTTTACTCCATGCTTCAATCACACTGCTTTGCGGCTTAATGGTTACGTTATTTCCATTGATAACATAAGTGCCGCTTTCTTTTATCAGTAAAGTTTCATCATACTTTTCACTATAATTTTTACCTGAAAAACGATAGGTTCCATTTGAATTAAAGATGTATTGTTGCTTATTATAACTATATGAACCAAACCTGTTATTCAGCTGGCTTACACTGTTTGACTTTCCCCATGAACCATTGATGGCTGAATTGTTATTTGTTGTTAACGGTTGTTGAGAGGAAAGATCTTCCTGTCCGGCAGACACAGTTTGCGGTTTTATTAATTCAACTGATTTTAAAAAGCGATATATTGGCCCTTTATAATCCTCACTATTAGTGATGGCCAAAATACTTACACAACGATTATAACCGGTCATCGTAGTAAGTATGGCTGAGGAAGTAAGATTATTAAAAATAAAATTTCCAGAGTCTGCTATAACTTTCCAGCCGTTTGCTTCCTTCACTTCATTTACTTGCGGTGCATATGTTATTTTAAAAGGTGTTACCACTAACTGCTGCCATTCACTTTCAAAATCTTTTTCTATACTGCCGTTGCTGTTCGTGCTTTTATAAATTGCGATCTGGCACCAGGTCTTTTTTTTATTGTTGGTGATAGTATAGCTGGTATAGTTATCCTTTACTTCTTTTACCCATCCTACCTGTTTTGCCGGAGGTATATAGGTTGTAAGATCGAAGGTTTCTATTTGAGCAAATGAATCAATAGTTGAAGCAAGCAAAAGGGCAAGCGCTATAAATATTTTTTTCATTTGAAAGAGGTTGTTTTAAATGATTATGTAAATATTTATCATTCAGGCGATGAATGGCATCCCTTAAAAGCATGATTTTTTGAGGAACTCAGTGCAGCCCAACATCTACACAGCATTGGGCAGCAGATGCTGTCTGTCGCCACTGTAAGAGTCATTTTTAAGCTGCCGGAATACTATTGCTGCTTTTTGTTTTGCCTGATATTAAAATTTATTATCGATCGTAACAGGCGATGGTATAAAAAATGCCCCATCGGCTGTGGCTTTTAACAACCATTTACTGTTAGTTAAAAGCCCATTGCTGATATTGTATTGAACTACCCTATTACCAAAAGACGAATGCAGGTTCCCATACTGATCTTTAAATTCGAGTGTTATGGTAATGGCTTCAATTTTCCAGGCATCGGTTAAAAAATTGGGGGAATAATACACTGCAAAATATAAACCCCTTGCCTGCAGATTTTCTAAAGTATAAGATGCTGCTGTAGTAGCAGGCACTTTATCAAGTATAAGCTCAGTAGTGCTGTTTACTTTAAGTTCACTTTTAGATCCGCCCTGAAACAGGTCGGCACCTTGCCCCCAAACACCGGTTTTTTCCCTAACAAAGAAAATCATACTTGCGCCGTTTTCTTTATTATCGTTACCTGTTTGGATACTCACTTTTACAGAATTAAGTGTATATACATTTGGAGCAGTGTTTTTTGTTGCAGGAGCTTGTTTTATAGGTACTCTCTCCAACATATTTTTTTTAAAAGTTGAATCTCTTTTTATTGATAGGGGAGCCGGCACCTGTGCCCATGATGCTATCATTAAAAAAAATGTGCTTGCTAAGAACAGGATTGTTTTTTTCATGATTGTAAATTTATTATGTACTACTACTGTGATAAGTAAAAATGTAACAGGTCATTGGCATAAACTTTACCATAAAAACAAGGTTTTAATTAAAGTCGAATAACGGAACCGCTAAGCCGCCTGTTTCGAGTCCTGCATTTGCGGAAACAGATAGTTCTACCAGTTTTATTTCCCCGGCAACATTCCCAATATTCCCTTCCAGTGCCAGTTCAGTTTTTAAGCCAAAATCTTTTACTTCCCATTTTCCGGTAGCACTGTTAAGCCCTATTCTTATAAATTCTTTTATAGATGCACCCAATTCCACACCTGCTATTCCCCCGTCCAAACTCAAAGACTCACCAAGACCTCCACCAAGTATAAATTCTTTGAAAGAACCATCATCATTATAAATTACTTCAGCTTCGCCTACTATGCCTTCTCCGCCTTCTATTCCCCAGGAATTGCAGGTCCAGGTAATTGCTCCTGTTATAAAAGCTATCTTTCCTTTAAAATTTGCACAATACTCATCTTCCCATTTTTGAAGTGTGCCTTTTTTAGCAGGTAATGGTTCAAACACCGAGCAATTCATTTTTTCAACAATAACATACTCATCGAGGATATGTAATACATCATTTAAATATTCTCTTTCAATGGTTGGAAAAGAGTTTCTACTATCCGGTATCCAATACGGTTCCCAGTTGGCATAATCCCTGAAAAATTTACGGGAAACATATTCCTGCCGTGTCGCATATTGGTTTACCAATTGTGATAAGCCAGCAAGGTACATTTGTGTTGCTGCATTTAGTTCTTTACATTTTGCCAGCTCTAATGCTGCAATTTTATCTTCATCTCCTGCTTCACCACCTTCCAGTTTGCTTAGCTGGTCATTATACTTTTTGAGTATGGCTTTTGATTTAGCATTGGAAGATATATTCAGTTTTTTTAAATGATATTTGAATACATCATATTCCTTTATTTGTTCGTACTGGTATGTCTGCATTCCATCCATAATAATATATTGCGCCTTTAACTGGATTGAGGATATACCATTTTTGAGACCTGCCATCAAAATCTTTTGTTGTATTTTATCATCATTTACTTTCGGAGTTTTCGCTTCAATCTCAGCTATTGTCATTTTCAATGATTCTTTTAGGGCATTTAATTCTATGGTAAACTGCTCCATGTCATCAAGACTTGTTGGCATGACCGGTAATTTGATCCTTTGCAACATGGGGAATTCCTTTTGTGGCATTGGCGGAAAACGGCTCATGATTTCACCGGGTTTGATTTTATTATTTAACTGGCGGAGTATTGAAATCACCTGTTCATCCATGCAGGTTGCTATAGCCCTGGTTCCATGCTCTTCGGCTTTTTTTACATCCCCTTTTTTCAGGTACATGATGCAAAGTATTTTATTGGCAGTTGGGTTTAAACTGTCTTTCTGTACAGTCTGCAACAGGTATTTCATAGCATTGGTTATATCCCCTGAATGGTAATAGGCATTGCCGAGATTTGAGAGGATAGTTGCTTTGCCTGGTTTCTGTAGATTCCAGTATTCTAAAATTGGAATAGATTTCTCCGGCAATCCTCCCATGATTAGAAAGGCAGAAAAATTATTTGCGGCCAATGCGTCAGATGGATTTCCTGCAACTGCCTTACTGTATAAATATAAACTGGCTTTGGGAGTGTTTTGTAACCAGGCTGCAAAAGCGGCATTGCTGATGTCTTTTGATTGCGTTAGTTTTTTATTTTTTACATAATCATCCGCTTTCTTTTTTTCCTCTGGTTTTATGGCAGCTGAAATTTTTGTATATAAATTCTGCATATATTTTTTATAGTCATCGGCAGTAAATGGCAGTGAGGGAAGCTGTTTAAGTTTTGGTGAAAGCAGCGGAATTTTAAAGTTGATTTTTGCAGCAGCAACAGCATTGTTATTGTTACCTGTAACAGGAACTAGAGCAGGTTTCATATCAGTAGGTACTGTTAATGGGGTAAGCTGGTTGAGTTTAGGTAAATAAGTTAAGGTATAAGTGGACGTTACAGTGGTTGGTATTTCCGGGGCTGTTTGTTTGCCCGGGTTTAAAATGGCTTCTAACGGAGCCAATGCGCCAGATTGCTTTACCAGGTCGGAAACTTTTCTCATGTGCGGATAATTGCCCTTTGGTAAATGAACCATTATTAACTGGGGTACATCTGCGGTAAAGGATTTATTGTAGTAGGCGGGATTGATATAAACTATTTGGGTTCTTGATTCTTCTTTAATACTGTATTCAAATATATCCAGTTTATTAAAATAGTCTGTAAGCCCTTTTTCAGTATAATTGTCATACGAATAAAATTGTTTGATGGTTCGATTCTGCCATTCGGCTGGCTTGTTCATGTATTCCTGCAGCACTTGTTTAGCACCTGTTATTTCCTTTTCAATTCGTGTAATTTGTTTATCAAATTTTTGTTTCTCTGTTTCCCAGGTTTCTATAAACCGTTTCCGGTAAGGAGCCATTTGCTCCGGCGTAGAAGTTTTTGAATTATCTATACGTTTTAGCGCAGCATCAAATTCAGCTTTATTTGCCGCTTCGTTTTTAGGATCATAAGTTGATTTTGCAAAAGCTATTTGTGCTTCCCGGTTGGCATCAATATTTTTAAGTAATTGAAGCAGGTATTCTTTTCGGGTAATGGGAATAAAGACAGGTTGGTCGCTGTTGCGGATGATTATAAAATCATGCTTAGATGGGAATTTATCTTCCTCATTATTTTTTGCAAGCTGTTCATAAAAATCTATTCTTCCTTCGGTGCGGCTCTTTTCAAATATTTTAAAGGCATATTTTCCATTGATCATAAATACGCCAACATCTGTACAAAGCGAACTGGCAAAAACATTATTAAAAATGACTGCTGCAAAAGATCCACTTTCATCTTCGGTAAAAATTTTATTGTTATTGTCATAACAGTAATAGGCATAAAATCTCATTTTAGCACTATAGAAACCTTTAATGCCGGTTGTGTTATAAAAATCTTTGGTAAAACCAGATGTGTAGTCAAAAAAATAATCGTTGGAATATGCCAGTTTAGCTCCTGTAAAATTTTTCAAAATGCCTTTCACCCAACTTTCAGCCTTGTTTAAATTGGGATTTATTTTAGAAAGATTGATGATCACTTTTGAACCATCGCCAGGCTTATCAGTTACATCTTGAAATCGAACTGATGTTGAAGGCTTGTTTGCAGCCTGTGTAATGCAATCCTGCGCATAGGCTGTATGCGCAAACAACATTAGCAGTACCGGAAATATATTTTTCATTTGTAAAATATTTAATTTCTTCAACCATTATTTTTATGCTGAACGTAATTAGCAAAAAGCCAGGCAACATAACTGCTAAACACCTGTCTGTAAATAAATTTGCGAACGGCTATATTAGCAACTACAGTAATTAAAAATCATGCAAAGCAATTGTTGCCATTCATTCAACTTTATTTTTTTACCAACGCATGTGTAGTTCCCAGCCGGTCGGTCATTAATAAAAACCGCCCGCCTTTAATGGCTTCAAAGTAACAATCATATTTTTCTGTAGCACCCTGGAACCGGTTGGTTAAAGTAATATCCCAATTGGTTACGGTGGATTTGCCTTTGTATTCCTGGTTTGAAAATTTTATATTACCCACTTCGCCAGAAGCGCCTGAATGTTGGCTCTGATAAATGTTACCGGCTGAAAAAATAAATTCATCAGCGGTTGAAGTAGTGCTTGTACTTGCCAGCCCACCGGTATTTACATAATAATAACTTACTGATGCATAATCTGTGGTGCTCCATTTACCAATCAGATCATTTGCTGCCACAGAAAATTTATTCCGGTACTGCATAGCGGCTGGTTTTTCCCATCCATAGGAAGTTTCATGGTAGGCACCGAACTCCCGTTCAAATGAATTCTTATCAGGAGTGATAAACTCTAAATATTTTCCACTTCCATTTGAGTAATTCATTTTAAAAAATACAACATGTACTTTTTTCCGGGAATTATTATCTGTCATATCTGCCTCAGCAAATTCAATAGATTGCCAGCCGGTAACGGGTTTAAATTCCATATTGGATGCATTGCTATATCTTGGCGCTACCAGAACATTCCATGCATTTTTTAATCCATCCATCAATACAGAATTGTAGGCATCTGCCTTTTTGTTTGAATAGTGAATTAAAACCTTTGTAGTTCCTTTTGTTACTTCTACCCAATTTTCCTGTACAGTGCTAGTCCATCCATCATCAAAATTGGTTTTGGTAAATGCGAATCCGGAATTTGTAACTGGCGGTGTTGGCTGTTGCACAACTTCCGTCTGGACAGTTTGAACAGTTGTATTTGTTGTTTGCTGCGTTTTATTTATTTCTGTGGGTTCTGTTTGAATTGTGCCGGTAGTGTTTCCCTGTCCGTTCTGAACAGGAGCAGAAGCAGCTTCAGCAAAATACAGCCCGGTCTGTTTTGCATCCATTGAGAAATACATGATAAGATTGCGGTTGTCTTTTTGCAGCCAGGCATACTTTTTATCTCCTTCGATAACTGAAACAGCCCATCCCTGATCAGAAAGATTTTTTAGCAATGAATCTGCATTAAACCCACCGGCAGTAACGGGTGGCAACATCAGCACTTCCGGTGATGATAATATGATGTTGGCTTTCTTACTTTCCATTTCCAATAGCATCTTTGCCCCGGCTACAGTTAACATCCTGCTGTCTTGTTTACTGCCTGCAGGTAATGCAATACTTGTAAGGGTTGATTGCGTTACGGGAGTTACTTTCTTTTGTGCCTCTGCAGAAAAAACCAGCAGCATTGTTATGGTAGTAGCTGTTGTTAATTTTAAACGATTGAAGATTGTTGATGCAGCAACATCCGGTAGAAAAGACTGTAATAATTTTTTCATCATCATTTCAATTTGTTTATTCTACAGGTAATTTAATAAAATCGTAATCGTGTTTAGGAAGCTTATAGTACCATTTATTGTCCTGATCGAAATGTCCATCTCTTTTGGTTGCTAAGCCTCCCTGTAATATTAATTGTGTTTCTTTTATATAAGTATTGTATTCAATGGTGAACTGATAAGTTGTTTTTTCCAGGGTTGCATTTTGCGATGACTTGCGACTGCCCCATTTATCACCAGAATTATTTTTTTTACTCCATTTTTCAATCACAGCTTTTTGAGGAGTAATAATGATATTCTTTCCACTGACCTGATAAGTTCCGCTTTCTTTTGTCAAAAGAAGATCAGAAAAATTAGAAAATGTTTTAATAAAATGTAAGTAAGTGCCATTCTTGTTAAAAATGTATTGGCGCATGATATAGCCAGCAACGCCATTATTTACCATATAGGCACTTTGATCGCTTGCTACCTTTGTCCAGGTGCCAACTATTGAGCCATTAGAAGTAATAGGTAGCTGTTGTGGATTTATATCCGGTTTTTTTAATTGAACAGATGCTAAAAGACTTTGTATTTGGGGCAAATAGTCCTTACTATTGGTAATGGCAACTATGCTTACACATCTTTCGAAACCACTCATGGTAGATAGCATGGCCATTGCATCACTTTTATTAAAAATAAAATTAACAGCACCCGATTTTATTTTCCAACCATCGGATTCATGTATTTCATTTATTTGAGGCGTGTCAGTCGGGTTGTAATTTTTTACTATTAACTCCTGCCACTCGTTTTCAAAATCGGCTTCTATGCTTCCTTTACTTAAGGTGCTTTTTACAATGAAAATACGGCACCAGCTGTTTTTCTGCTTCTCGGTAAACGTATAACTGGTGCTGGTTTCATTAATTTCTTTCTTCCAGGTTGACGGCAGATTATAAGTGATCAAATCAAAAGTTTGCTTTTGAGCAAACGAGGTTGATGTATAGAACAGAAAAAGCAGTGTGATCAGTTTTTTCATTAGTATATAAATTAACTTTTAAGTTAAAATCCTGTATTTATTTTATATCACATAGCCCGTTTGTTTATATGGTATGCAGAGAAAAATCAATTTGCCATTTTGATGATGGGTTTAGTATTATCGCTCAATTGACACATAAAGCTGAACAGTTTTAAACAGTTCAACAAGCCTGTAAAAACAGCATTTATTGTTTGCTCATGACCAATTTTCCCTGGCCGGTAGTGGCAGTACCTGTGCCTAAAGTGCAGGTTAGTTTTTGTAAATTACTATCAAACGTTCCTGTAAATGAATAAGTTTCACTACTGCTGAATTGCTTATAACTGCCAGTTAAAATGTTGTTGTTAAAACTATACGTGCCTTTTGCCGCTACAACGCCCGTTTTACTATTTGCAATAATGAATTCTTTATTAGCGGTCAACTCAAATGAAACGGCCTGGGGGTACATGCCATAATCATTGGTTTGCGTACCTGCCCACACACCCACAATGGGCTGGCTGCCCACGATTGCTAACGAGGGATTTTTTATCTGGTTATTTACTTGAACCGTTTTATCTGTTTTGCGAATAGAAGATAAATTGCTGTTAACTGCGGCTACAGGCGAGGCAGGTGCCGGAGCCGATTTTATAAATTCAGGATTAATCATTAAGCTGTATTTTCCATGATCCCTGTTATTCCCTAAAAGGGGTTCATCATAATATACAGGCAGATTGTACCATGCTTCCCTTGTATAGGGTTGCATCATTGTCATCCAGTTTTCAAGAATGGGGGCATTGAATACAAATACCTGCGGGTTATAACTTCCATTCTGTGCCATTCCAATCGGACGATTACCCGACACACCATTCACACCCTGCAGTATTTGAGAGATGCCTGCCATGTTGATGCTGTTGCTGCCGGCATCACTAAACTGCCTGCTCGCACTATTAATATTGAAGCGTTGAGTAAATCCAGCCATGCGGATATTTACATTGTTAAAAGCATTCCACAAATATGATTCGAAAGCGTTTTGAGTATTGACATTATTATTATCCCATTCATACAATACCGGAATAATGGTAAGAATGTCGCCTGCATCAAGGTTGGCTTCAATTACTTTTAATCCTTTAAAACGTTCATCTCCGATGAGCATGCGGTCTTCTGTTTGAGGATGGAGATAAAGTACATCTTTTGCTTTAATGCCTCCGGTGTTGCCGGCGGAACCTCTCTTTATTCTGGCCGGCCAATTTCTGTTGTCGCCATAAATGCTGGTTGTAAATTTATTGATGTATTTAGTGGTGCCGTTGCTGCTGGCTACTGAATAAAAAACAGTTATAAAAATTTCATCGCCCTTGCCGTCACCATCAAACAGATCATCTGTTGTTTCTTTATCACAAATAAGCGAATGCAGGTAGATGTTCACTTTCCCTTTGTCGTTTTGTTGTGCAAAGAGTGTAATCACATTCAAACATGCCGTCAACAGAATTATTTTTTTCATTTCCTGAATTTTGTTGGGTTATTGATTTTGGACAATTGCCATTAATCTACCCGGTAATACCAGTATTAAAATAAATGCGTTCATAAAAATGTGTATTCGCATTTGTTTATTTTTCTTCACAGATACTCCACCGGATATTATTGCTTTCTGAAAAACACCAGTTGCCGCTTATTAAATAGGCCATGGTACCTGCATAAGCTTTAAAAATGGATTTACTTACCTGTGTTTTTTCTAACACATATTCTTCATTTACTGTTTTGGTTAAGGTTTTATTCGCCCCAAAAATTACCGGAGACATTACAAACATGTAATCATTGGACTGAAAAGTTTGCATCCGTGTTTCTGCATATCCAAAACCAAGTACAGCAAAAGAAGTGGCTTCCTGCCTTAACTCATAACTTTTCTTTACCCTCAGTTTTCTTGTGTCACTTGGAAATGTACCTGGTATACTGATGTTGTTTCTTAAAATACCGAGGAGGTTGTTTCCACCTGCTGCGGCACCCCAGCCATTGGCTTTTAAAAAGCAATTGCCGTAAGAGCCGGCCCCACCAGCTATCAGAGCGGCCGTGCCGTTTATTTCTCCGGCAGCAATACTGCAAACATCCACACATTTATTTTCGGGTAATGGAGCCGGTGCCGGTGGGGGAGCAGTCTTGGTTGAAGTGGAGGTATTGATAGTAAAATTAAGGAAAGGTAGAAATGTAATTCTTTCAGCTAAATTAGCGGGAAATACCTCACGTATCTGTTGCTGGTAAGCTTTTTCATCAACTTTAATGCTATACCAGATATTTTTAAAAAAGGCAGTGTACTTGTTTCTGATTTTTGCTGCCATTACACTTTTTTCCGAATTATTTTTTAATGAACCCATTTTTTTTATTTCTTCCTGGTAGTTTTTGAAAGAGCCTGTGGCATCCTCTTTTAATAATATATCAGTTTGTTCTTTCAATGGTTTTACAATATTGTTTATTTTATTAATCATTTCCAATGTTACAGGGGATGATCCATCTTTTTGTGCAGTTGCACAAAGTAACTGAAGCATCATTACTGCAAAAAGGGTAATTGATTTTACTGTAAACACTAAATTCTTTTTCATATTAAATGATTGTTATTGTTGATAAAATAAATCTTTTCTTTTACAGAATAAAGATGAAGTGTTATACAATTTGATACCATCCCTGAAAAGTAGGATTTTTAATTAAAGTTGAATAGGGGTGCAGCAGCGCCTTTCACATCAACGCCAGAAGTACATCCGGCAGTAACTTCTAACGGGTTTACTTTACTGCTCAGATGAAATATTGCTGATTTCAGCCAATCAGGTAAGTTCAAGTCTTTTTATTTAAGATTACTTATAGTATACATGATTTGAAGCATCTGCTTGCTTTTCCGGTATGGAGTGCAGCAAAGAAGAAGGTTCAATGGTTTATTTTTTGTAAATGATCGAATGAATAATTTTAAAAATCTTTCGATGATTAAATGCAGATGGTAGGATAGTTATTTTTTATCCAGTAAAAGCATGATTTTTCAGTTGTTTTTTTATCGAATTAACGCAATCTTTCAAATTTAAAAATGAGAAATACTATTTTGTGTTTAACTCTCTCGCAATAATATTGGTAATATTGGCCACGTGGCTGATATTAGTTTTTAGAAAAACTGAATTGACTGTGGCTTTATATACATCGGCGCTTAAAAAAAGTGCCTTCTTCAGCCAGTTCAATTTTAGTAATATCGAAATAATCATTTCGCTGTAGCATTTGCTTGTATTGGATTTCATTTAATTTTTCAACAGGGTTTTGCTCAAATCAACCTAAGCAATATACAGATCTCAGATTACCCGGATGACCACATTGTACGCCTTGATTTTTTCATGATGAATGATATAACTTTTGGGTGCTTTTTGCCTGCTTTTTATTTTGATAATTTCCTTTCCAACTCCTCAATTCTTTTTTGCAAATCGGCATTTTGTTTTGCTAATTCTTTCACTGCATTGATCAATAAAAAAGTATAAGCCTGGTTGTTTACAGAACGCAAATCATCGTAGCCATTTTGTTTATTTTTATCCACCATGTAAGGAGCTACTTTTTCCAGCTCCTGCGCAATAATGCCGGTTTGTTGCTGATCTGTTTTAAAGGGTGCATCTGGATTGTAATAGAATTGAACGGGATTTATTTTATTAATCACATTTAATCCATCTGTAAATACGGTGATGTTATTTTTCAACCGGGCATCACTGAATGAGCCTAATGTTCCGGTTGCGGTAAAGGCCATGCCATTCATTATTTGAAATCCTTTTACATTGCCATACAAATTTGTTGATCCGGTGCCATTGGTATAAAACTCCAGGGAGCCGGTAAAGCCGCCAGCATCATTGCTTCTGATATAGCCGGGGCGCCATTGACTGTTGGTTCCGTAGTCGCTTACCAGTTCAAGGGCAGCCGGACCAAAGCCACCTTTGTTACCTATCACAAGTGTAACAGGTATTGAACTGGCAGGCCCTGCTACTTCCAGTATTTTAGTAGGATTGGTATTACCTATACCCACATTACCGCTCGACAAAACAGTCATAGCATTAGCCCTTGCAGCATCTGATGTACCATTGCCTATTTCGAAAAACCGGTTTGTAGCTGTGATGTTATTGTATTTTCCTATCACCAATGAATGAATAGATTTTGCTATTGTGCCTGTACCCATTGCGGTTGAGTAATCTCCGGAAGCGATTGTTGAGTTACCCATTGCTGTTGAAATAATTCCAGAAGCAATTGAATTACTTCCCATTGCTGTTGAAACATCTCCTAATGCGGTAGTAAAATCGCCCATTGCAAATGAAAGATATCCTGACGCATTTGTGCCACTGCCAATTGCTGTTGAGTTAGCACCGGAAGCATTAGTACCAATACCCGACGCAAATGCTCCATCTCCATTGGCCTGGGTACTATATCCTGTTGCGAAGGAATATTTGCCAATATTGTCTTTATTCCATTGTAAACCAGTCACAATCCCAACCCTGAAAGCAGCTTTTTCAGGATACCACATCATGCGGCTGCCTGCGCCTTGTGCAGGTGGGGAATAGCTTGTAGCGTTAGATAAAGAAACCGGCCCGGTAAAAACAACATTGCTATCTGCAACATGGAGGCGGGCTAAAGGATTGGTGGTTCCAATACCTACATTGCCTGTATTGAAATTATTAATATTATTTCCGGAAGTTGTCCATTGGCCGGGTATCGTATTCAAGTCTTTCCAACTGGCATTACCGGTTGCATCGCTTGCCAGCACTTTATTATCGGCTGCATAGGGCAGGCTTAGCTTAATGGCATTGTTAATTTCTACCCCACTATAAAATTTTGCAGATCGGAGGAATTCTGTACTGTCACCAAAAAAAGCCCTGCCTCTTACATCAAAATTGTATTGGGGACTGCTGGTGTTGATTCCCACCCGTTGATTGGCCGCAGGATACCGGCTGGTAATGCATGCCGAAAATGAAAAGTTGGCATTGTTTGCCGTATTTGAAATACGCAGGTAGTATAGAATGCCTGGGTCAATACCAAATGAGATCTGGCCTCCGTTAAAACAATTCAATGTTGTGTTTTGCGAAAAAGTTCCATTGCAGGAAGTGGCCGTGTACAACTGCATTTGCACAGAACCTGCAATAGTAATGTAAATTTGATTTCGGGTTGGGGTAAATGTGTACCAAACATCCGGGTTGGTATTGCCACAGGCATTGGGCACTACCAGGTTTTGGTAAGTAGCGCCACTGATATTATATTGTTGTGGTGTGCATGGGTCAGCACTTTCTATTACGGGCATTGTAATGCCAGTGCAAGGATTGTCATTCGTTGGTTGTGCGTATGACCCAATTGAAATCAGCATCAACGCAATCAGTGAAATTGTTTTTGTCATAGTAAGAGGTTTTATTTGAAATCATTCATGTTGAAAATCGTTTTTTAAATTGAAGCTTACACCGAAAACTTTTCTATTTAACAAGGTTTGTGAAATATTAGTACTGCTGATAAACTATGCGATGTTGCCCGAATGAACGATCCTGTGTGTATACAAAGCGTATTACAGCTATAAATTTTACAAAAGTTTACGCAACGCTTCAAAATCAAAATTTTTAACAAACCCATCCTGAATTCCTTTTGAGAATTTTTCTCCTGCCTTGTACCGGAAACTTACTTTAAAAAAAAGCGGCTTTGCGGGGTTGGCCAAATATTGTTTTACCACAGTGGAGTTCCATTTATAAATTGCAAGTCCATCGGGCGAATTATAAAAACCAGTAAAGTTGAAGCACTGTGGTTGAATGTCGGAAAAAGTATTATCACAGTAATTTACTTTGGGATCTATTACCGCTATTTCATTCAGCCATGCTGCAGCATTATTCTTTAGCAATAGTTCGACTTTCTCTTTTTTGCTTTTATACACTGCTGTTGTTTTAGCAATTTCCTGTTCCGCTTTTCGCTTGTTTTCAGCATGCGATTGATACATGGCGGTGTTGCCGTTCTTTTCATAAACCAGCATGTATTTTTTAGCTTCGGTTAATTTCCGCTCATTTTCTCCTGAAAAAATTATTTTTTCACGATCATAAAACTCAAGTAAGCTTTCTAAAAATTCTTTTCTGTTTACTACTGTTAATAGTTTTGTACCGGGTGGGGTAATGTACCAGTTTCTGTAAACGTCCGTGTGATCGGCATATTCATTTCCCTGGTGGTTGTCAATGTATCCATTTCCTGCATTAATAATCACAGCACTAGCCTGGCTTAATTTTATAAACCTAAATAATGAAATGTAGGGAGGATCATTTTTTGAATTGTTGGCATAAAATCCTGCACCGTAGCGTTCAGGAGAATGGATTGTTTCTTTAAATGCTGCATTGGCTTTTATTGTAAAATCAGCTCCATATTCATCAGAAGTTATTTTTTTGTTGTTTACACAAAGGTGTTGGTAGAAACCTATTTGATATTGATAAGCGCTGTGATAAAAGAGTTCAAAATATTCTTTTTCATTATCGGCAAATACCCCTTTTGCTTCGCCACCTTTTATAACAAAGTTTTTTTTGCAGATATTTTCTACTGCTGTCAGTACATTCCATGCAATTTTTTTTTCTGCAGCCGGAAGGTAACCTCCACCCATGGGCGTTTTTGTATGATCTAACAAGCTGCCAGATATTTCCCTTAAATCGTTATCGTTTATGCAAGACTGAGCATTGACCGTTTCAGTTAAAAATTGAAAACCAATGCACCCAATTAGTAAGTAGTTAAAGAATGATTTCATGTGTAGGCTGTTAATGATTATTGTATTTATTTTTTGCTTCAGTTGTTTCAAAGTATTTATTCTAAAATTCCTTTTCCTTTGATAGTCACGTTGCCAGTTACGATACTTGTTTTCCATTCTGCGCCAGCTTCTAGTTTTGTACCTAACGCTGAGGCTTCAACCCCGGCTTCTCCGTAAATACTAACATCAGTAGTTCCCGAACGGTCATTTTCAAATTCAATTCCTGAAACAACAGCAGCGTCAATTTCAACTCCGTTAATTTCTACTTTAGTACCCGCTTTAACACCCACTTTAATATCTGTATTTTTAATGCCTTCCCGGTCTATTTCTATTTTGGCATTTCCTACAATAAATGTCCCAATTTCTAAAGGACCAGCCTTTACTCCTGCTAATGGCACATCTGCTTCTAATTTTATAGTGCAACCAATAAAGGATTCGATAAAATCATCTTTGTCATCATCTTGCTTCATATTAAATTCTACAACCTTCAGATTTATTTCTGTGGTCATAGTACTGCAATCGAGTTTCCTTTTAAATATGATAAAATTCAATTCTGTATGAAATTTACATAGCTGTGTATTAAAATCTGGAAATTTTCCGGCGTTGTTTTTAGCTTCAGTTATTTCAATGCATTTAAAACCATTAAATGGATCTTTGTCTGATAAATCAAAAGCAAAAGCGGGGGTAAGGATTGAAAGCCATTGCTGTTTATAGGATAGTTGTGTAATTGCAAATTGAGCGGGGGCTTCACAAAATTGTTTCCAATAAATTTCTTCATTCAACTTTAAACTTGCCGCTTTTAAATATGCCAGATACAATTCTTCGAACCGCGGTGAAATTTTTTGCAGGTATTTTGTAAGTAATTCTTTGCGTTGTATGCAAAAGCCATCTATTTCACAACCACCAGGAATTTTACATTCTTTGGCATGTTTTTCATCCAAGGCATCTATTATTTTTACTCCGGCACCATACTCCGTTTTAAGTGTTTTTAAATCAGTTTGAATATATTTTTTTAGCGCTTCCTGTGCTGATTTATTTTGGAAAGATGTGCCGCCCTCTTTATCCATTGCCTCCAGCATAAGTTTACCTATCGGATAATATAAAGGTTTTTTGGGATCCACTGCTTCGCTTGGTTTATTGTTTAAATAATTTTCAGCATTTTTATTAAATTCTGTAATCTTGGATGTATTGCTGGAGTTACGTTGTTGTTGTAATTGTTCAGCTTTTTGAGAAAGTTCGGCGTTGAATATTTTCCAGTCTTCAGAAAATGCAACCAGTTCATCAGCCGATTTAGGAAAAGGCGGTGTTTTGAAATTATGTAAACCAAGTGGATCTGAGTTGGGTTTAAATGGGCGATGGAAAGATATATCGGAGGCAGTTAACTTATACCCCAATTTACGAAGCCGATTGTGTTTTTCGATACTGTAATAATATTTGATTGATTTTTTTACATAAGTGATGGCTTCTGTTTTATGTCCTTTACTTTCTTCAATAAAAGATTTTGTAAAATTGGCCTGTGGATGATAGGCATAAATTAAAATGACACTATCAAAATACTTTTCGGCCTTTGTTGTTTCGCCCACTCCAAACCATGCCTGGCCAAGATTATTGAGGAGGGTAGTATTTTTTGGAAATTGAGCATTCAGCATATTTAAGATTGGAATAGCCAATTGTTCTGCGCCACACATTGTAAGCATCGAAGCGTAATTACTCAGGTTGTCTGTGTTGCTTGCATCCTGCTCACAGGCTTTACCCATTATGTAAAGAGCAGGTTCTATTCGCCCTATTAACCATAGCCCTGCGGCAGAATTGCCTATTACAAACGGACTCTTTCCATCCGCCTTTAATTGATTGTAAATTTTTTCGCTTGCTGTTTTTGTTGCAGGTCTCAATTTTGTAAGAACAAAGTTGTGGGTAGATGAAAGAAAGGACGGTAAGCTTGCTCCGTTTAAGGCTGATTTACTAATAGCGGCAATTTTGTTTGGATTTTTTTCAGGAACTACTGGCCCGCCAACTGCATCTGCAAAAGCTTTGTTACTAACTGCTGGCAGTTGCGGGTTAGCAGATGTGGGAATACCCATTTGCTCCATCATTTTTTTTTGCTCCGGACTCAGTTTGTCCATATCCTTTTGCGCAGCTTTCATTCTTGCCCCTAATTCTGCCTGCGTTTTTGGGTTTTTTTGTTGAGCTAAAACAGGTAAGCCACTTATTGTCAGCAATAGGATCAATGAAAAATATATTTTCATAGTTAGATTTTAATTTTTAATATTTTCAATGTCACTGGTTATTGGCAAAAAAATATATTTTCCAGAGCTGCTGAGAATTGGGTAATAAATAATGCTTAAAATATCCATTCCTATTTTAAGCAAATCATATTAAACTATTACCTGTATTTTATCCTGTAAAAACGGGATATTAATCTTTTGAAATTTTCACATTACCCATATACACTTTCACATTGTCCGAATCATTGGTGGTATTTTCCCAGCTAATAAAATTAAATTTTGTGCCCACAGGTAATCCGCAGCTAATACAATTGCTACTATATCTCAACTTAAAATCGGTTGAAACGGCCACCTGTTTATTGTTTATTAAAACAGCTACTATACCTGATTTTACTTTTACCGTTACATGAATATTTGTTTTTGTATTAGTGAACTCTCGTAATGGATATTCATAAGAAATACCTTCCGAATTATTTTGTTTATTCGCAGATGGC
>Ga0335394_10002165_pt1 | contig 22040 bp, 22 predicted proteins | sample MAT03_FD_205741 | JGI IMG/M metagenome (GOLD analysis project Ga0335394, IMG submission 205741) | Freshwater microbial communities from Lake Fryxell liftoff mats and glacier meltwater in Antarctica - MAT-03 (spades assembly) (version 2) ...
GCGCGAAGCGGGCGTGGACGTCGTCGAGCTGCGCGGCCGACAGGGCAGCGGAGACCGTCAGATGGACCTCGACCTCGCGGGTGCCGGCGAGGGCGCGCTCGAGGCTGGCGATGGCCGAGCGATCGCGCGGGCTGCGGCCCGCGGTGTCGATGATGGTCAGATCGTAGTCGGCGAGCTCGTCGAGCTGAGCGGCGAGGTGGGTGAGATCCTCGACGACGTGGAGCGGACAGCCGATGAGGTCGGCGAAGGTGCGGATCTGATCGACGCCGCCGACGCGGTAGTTGTCGAGAGTGACCAGGGCGACCCGCTGGTTGTCGATGAGCGCGGCGCGGGCCGCGATCTTGGCGATGGTCGTGGTCTTGCCGACGCCGGTGGGCCCGACCAGCATGATCACGCGCGCGGTCTTGGGCACGATTGGCTCGGGCACCAGCGCGGGCCGCAGCTCCTCGACGACCTTGCGGAGGGCGGCCAGCTCGCTGCGCAGCTCCGAGTTGACGGCGGTGTCGGCGGGGGCTGGGCTCGACGAGGGCCGCGCCCGCAGCATGGCGCGTAGCGAGCGCAGCTCGGCGCGCAGCGGGCCGACCACTCGCTCGACCTCGTCGTCGGCGAGCTGGCCCTTCGACGAGCCGGCGCCACTGGCCGATCCCGACGGGGCATACCCGCCCAGCCGCGATGACGACGCCGGTGCGCCCGAGGCCGTGAACGCGGCCGTGCGCGGGCTGGGCTGGTCGTCCTCGATGGCCGCGGCGATCTCGAAGGCGGTGCCGATGAGGCCCTTCTTGATCTGCCGCGTCGACACCACGACCGCTTGGTCACCCAGCTCGGCCTTGACCTTCGCGAGCGCCTCACGCATCGACGAGCCCTCGAACTTGATGATTCTCATGCTGCTTGCTCCTGGGCGCTGACGACGGCGCGGGTGACGAACGGGACCGTGGCATCGACTTCGCGGTAGCTCATGACGACGAGGCCGGGGACGTGGCGAGCGGCGACGCTGGCGACGGCGCGGCGCAGATCGGGGGCGACGACCAGCACCGGCGGCTCGTCGTTGCGGGTGAGGTCACGGGCGCTGGCGGCCAGGTCGTCGGTGAGCCGCGACAGCGCGCGAGCGTGACGGGGGTGCTGCTCGCGGAACAGCGCCTCGGCGCGGGGGTCGAGGACCAGCGGGCGCAGGACGCCGTCGCTGGCGAGGTTGGAGCGGGTGATCCGGCGCGCCAGGCGCTGGCGCACGTACTCGGTGAGCTCGTCGGGGTGCTTGACCGCACCGGCGTGGTCGGCGAGCGCCTCGAGGATGGTGCGGAGATCGCGGATCGAGACGCCCTCGCGCAGCAGGTTGCGCAGGACCTTGATGACGTCGCCGGTCGACATGAGGTGCGGGATGAGCTCCTCGAGCACCTTGCTCTCGGTCTTGCCGGCGAGGTCGAACAGCTCCTGGGCCTCGCGGCGACCGAGCAGCTCGTGGGCGTTGCGGCGCACCAGCTCGGCGAGGTGGGTGGCGATGACCGCGGTCGGGTCGACGACGGTGCAGCCGGCGGCCTCGGCGCGGGCCCGCTCCGAGGGCAGGACCCACTTGGCGGGCAGGCCGAAGGTGGGCTCGGTGGTGGTCTCGCCGGGCAGGCCGCGGGTCGCGGTCCCGGTCGGGTCGAGGGCGAGCAGGCGATGGACGTGGACGTTGCCCTCGGCGAGCAGCACGCCCGACATGAGGACGCGGTAGCCGCCGGGCGGCAGCCGCAGGTCGTCGCGGATGTGGATGGGCGGCACGATGACGCCGAGCTCGCCGGCGATCTGCTTGCGCAGGCTCGCGATGCGGCGGAGCAGCTCGCCGCCGCGGCCGGCGTCGACGAGCGACAGCAGGTCGAGGCCGACCTCCATCGCCAGCAGCTCGACCGGGAGCGCGGCCTCGATCTCGCCCTTGGAGGTCGAGGCGCTGTCGGCCTCGCGCCCGGCGGTGGTGCCCGGCCCGGCGGCGGCGCCACCGAGGAGCCCGGCGCTCTCGGCGAGGTCGAGGGCGCCGGCCTTGCTCTTGCTCGAGCGGCTCGCGAACCACGCCGCGAGGCCGCCCAGCGAGAGGAACAGCGCGTGCGGCATGCCGGGCAGCAGGCCGATGACGATGATGAGGACGGCGGTGATCATGAGCGGGCGGCGGCTGCGCAGGAGCTGGTGCGCCATGGCGTTGCCGAGCTCGCGGTCGTCGCCGCGCGTGATGAGCAGCGCCGAGCCGGTCGAGACCAGGAGCGCGGGGATCTGCGAGACCAGGCCGTCACCGATCGACAGGATGGTGAACGCCTTGGCGGCGGCGCCAAACGACATGCCGCGCTCGGCGACGCCGATGATGATGCCGCCGATGACGTTGATGCCGAGGATCATCAGGCCGGCGACCGCGTCGCCACGCACGAACTTCGAGGCGCCGTCCATGGCGCCGTGGAAGTCGGCCTCGCGCTGGATGTCCTTGCGGCGGGTGCGGGCCTCCTTCTCGTTGATGAGGCCCGCCCCCAGATCGGCGTCGATCGCCATCTGCTTGCCGGGCATCGAGTCGAGGGTGAAGCGGGCCGCGACCTCGGAGATGCGCTCGGCGCCCTTGGTGATGACGACGAAGTTCACGATCACGAGGATCAAGAACAGGATCGCGCCGACCACGAAGTCGCCCCCGATCGCGAAGCTCCCGAACGCGGCGATGACCGAGCCGGCGGCGTGGCTGTCGCCGCCACCGTGGGTGAGGATGAGGCGGGTCGAGGCGACGTTGAGCGCGAGGCGGAACAAGGTCACGAACAGGAGCAGCGCCGGGAACGACGAGAAGTCGGTGGGCCGCTCGACGTAGAACGCGACCAGGAACGTGAGCGCGGCCAGGCACAGCGCGGTGCCGAGCAGGAGGTCGAAGACCAGCGGCGGCAGCGGCGCGACCAGCACCGCGAGGATGCCGACCAGGCCGACGGCCATCGACAGGTCGCCCTTGAGGAGGCCCTTGCCGCTCACGACGGGGCTCCGGCGCTACGGGGGGCGCGCAGGCGATAGACGTAGGCCAGCACCTCGGCGACCGCGTGATAGAGCTGCGACGGGATCTCCTTGCCCTCGGGGACCAGCTTGAACAGCGCGCGGGTCAGCGGGGGACGGCTGAGCACCGGCACGCCAGCGGCGCGCGCGATCTCGCGGATGCGCAGCGCCACCTCGTCGCTGCCCTTGGCGACGACGCGGGGCGCGCCGCCACCATCGGCCTGGTAGCGCAGGGCGACCGCGTAGTGGGTCGGGTTGACGATCACGACATCGGCCTTCTTGGTTTCGGAGACCAGGCGGCGCCGCGACAGCTCGCGCATGCGGCGCCGGCGCTGGCCCTTGACCTGGGGGTCGCCTTCTTGCTCGCGGCCCTCACGCTTGATCTCCTCGACGGACATCTTCATCTTCGAGCCGATGCGGCGGCGGGCCAGCAGGTAGTCGAGCGCGGCCAGGGCGGCCAGCGCCGCGGTCGCGATGATGACGAGGTGCATGACCGCACCGCCGAGGCGATGAGGCAGCGCGCGCGGGTCCGACACCGTCGACAGCTCGGTGGTCTGGGTCGAGACCACGAGCGCGACGACGCCGCCGAGCGCGGCCACCTTGGCGAGGGCGCTGCCGAGGCGGCGGCCCATGGCCTTGGGCGAGAACGCGTCGGTGACGCCGGCGATCGAGAACCAGCGCGACGGGTCGAACCCGGGCGTCTTGAGCACCGGCGGCCAGCCCAGCTGCAGGCCCCCGGCGAGCAGGCAGCCGACCAGCGCGGCCACCACCACCGGCATGACCGAGAGGACGAAGACGTGGCTGGCGCGGCCGGCGACCTGATCGAGGGGCATGCCCTCGGCGGCGCTGCGGGTGAGATCGCAGAGGCCTTGCCACGCCGCGCTGGCGCCCATCGCCAGGCCGACCAGGCCGACGCCGAGCGCGCCGGCCGAGGTGAGCTCCTTGGACTGCGCGATCTCGCCGCGCTTGCGGAACTCCTTGACCCGCTTGGGGGTCGGCTTGTGGGTCTTGTTGTCGTCGCTCATCGCGTGCCCCAGTTGTCGAGGACGGCGACGGCTTCGCGGGCGGTGGCGTCGATGGCCGCTGCCATCGTGGGCGCGGTCGCCATGAGCACGAGGCCGCCGCCGAGCAGCACCACCGGCAGGCTGATCGAGAAGACGTTCATCGCCGGCGCCGCGCGGTTCATGAACGCGAGGCCGAGGTTGATGATGGTCGCGGCGATGAGCACGGGCGCGGCGAACGCGATCGCGTGGGTCATCACCGACGTGGCGAGCAAGAGCACGTGGGACAGGTCGGCGAAGTCGGTCGCGCGCAGCGGCATGGCGATACAGCGCACGCCGGCCTCGAGACCACCGGCGGCCAGGAACGCGATGCCGGCCAGGGCCGAGATGAGCTTGCGCACCGACGACGCCGACTCGCCAGCGCGGGGGTCGTAGTCGGCCGCGAAGCCGAGGCCGAGGTGCAAGCCGATGAGCTGCGAGCCGGCCGCGATCCGGTCGAGGACCAGGCGCGCCGACACGCCCGCGAGGGCGCCGGCGCCCAGCTCGAGCGGGATGAGCCCGAGCACCGCCGCGATGGGCTGAGCCGGCGCGGTGCCGGCGATGGCGGCGGCGACCGCGACGGTGAACACCAGGCGCGCGCGCAGCGGCGTGGTCGGCTCGCCCAGCAGCGGCGCGGTGAACGCGAAGCCGCCGGCCCGGGCCAGGGCGGCGACGAACGGACCGGTCATGAGGTCGACCGCCGGGTTCACGGCGTCGGCCCCGTCGGCGACTCGTCGTTGGAGGCCGCCGCGCCGCGGGTGATCGCCTCGGTGGCGAAGCGGCTCAGGCGGTCCAGGCAGTAGTGGCCGCCGATGGCGAGCACCATCAGCGCGGCGATGAGCTTGGGCACGAAGGCCAGCACGCTCTCTTGCAGCTGAGTCGCGGTCTGGATGAGCGCGACCAAGAGGCCGGTCACCAGCGCGGCGATCAGGAACGGCGCGGCGACCGCCGCCATCGTCATGAGCGCTTCGCGCCAGAGGTCCAGGGTCGTCGACATCGCACTGCGGCAGATTGCAACCGGTGCGCCACGCCGAAGTCATTGCGATCACTTGCGCTACCGGCGGCGTGTCGGCGGCGCTGACGCTCGACCACAGTCGCCATCCGGCGAGGCCGAAAATGACGACGCCCGCGCGAGGCGGGCGACGAGCGGGGCGATGGACGGGGAGGGTGCGCGGTACCCGGGCGAGCTCGCCGCTACATCGCCCCGGCCAACAAGGATTTGACGACCAAGTACCAGCCATCGATGGCCAGGAACACCAGCAGCTTGACCGGCAGCGCGACCACCTGGGGCGGCACCATCACCATGCCGAGCGCGGTGAGGATGGAGGCGACCGCGAGGTCGATGACCAAAAACGGCAGCAGCACGGCGAGGCCGATCTCGAAGGCGGTGCGCAGCTCGGAGATGATGAAGGCCGGGACCGCGATGCGGAGCGGCACGTCGGCGGCGACGTTGGGCCGCTCGGCGTGGGACACCTCGTAGAACAGGGCGAGGTCGTCGGGACGGGTCCGCTCGAGGAGGAAGTTGCGGAGCGGCGGGGTCGCGGCCTCGAGGGCCTGGGCCTCGGTCATGGTGCCGTCCATGTAGGGCTTGCCACCCTTTTCGTACATCTCGGTCGCGACCGGCGCCGACACGAAGACGGTCATGAACAGCGCGAGCCCGACGAGGACTTGGTTGGGCGGCGCGGCCTGGGTGGCGAGGCCGGTGCGGACAAAGCCGAGCACGACGACGAAGCGGACAAAGCAGGTACACGCGAGCACCGCGGCGGGGATGAGCGTGGCCAGGGTCAGGATCCCGACCATCGTCAGCGCGCTGCCGGGGCTGCTCGGTACAGCACCCGCGGCGGCCGGGACGGTGGTGGTGGGCTCGGCGAGCGCGACGCCCGCGCCCAGGACCACGGTCGCGACGGTCGCGACGGTCGCGAGCCGGGCGATCCAGACCCCGCGCCGGGTCACCGACGACCGCCGGTCGCTTCGAGCACGTCGCGGGCCCACTGGGCGTCCTCGTCGAGGTCGCCGTCATCGTCGGTGAGCGCGGGCATGGGCGGCGGGACCGGGGTGCGGTCGCGCAGGCGGAGCAGGCCGCTGAGCGCCGGGCTGATGCCAGGGCTCGAGCCGACGGCGCGCATGCGCGGGATGGGGCTGGTGCCGCGGGGCGCGACCACCGGCTCGGTCTTGGTGCGCGCGGGCGCGAAGTCGGCGGCGGCGTCCTCGAGGGCGCGCCCGAAGCCGCGCTCGACCGGGGCGGCCCGGGTGCGCTCGGTCGCGACCGCGGGCGTGGCGCGGGCCCACTGCGCGATGGGACGGATCTGCTGGGGCGAGATGGCGACGACGATCTCGTGGTCGCCGGCGGCCAGCCACACCACGCGCGACTTGCCGCCCAGCGAGCGGGTCGCGATGATCTCGAGCTGGTTCTCGGGCAGGTCGACGCGACCCTTGCCCTTCTTCTTGAGGCCGAACGTGATGCCGCCACCGACGAGGGCGAGGCCGCCCAGCATCATCCACCAGCGCGCGCCGGTGGCGCCGGTCGACTTGCCGCCGGTGAGGGCCGCGGGGGCCGCGGGGGCCGGCGGGTTCGCGGTGGGCGGGGTGGCCAGGGCGCGCGGCGTGGGGGCCTCGCCGGCGGCGGCGGGCGTGGGCGCGAGGGCGGCCACCGGCGCGGGGCTGGTGGCGGGTGTGATGGCCGCGACCGGCGCGACGGCCGCGATGGGCGCGATGGCGGCGACCGGCGCGAGGGCGGCGATCGGCAGGTTGCGCGGGATGGTGACGTGCAGCTCGTCGCCGAGCTGGGCGAAGGTGACCGTCGGCGCGATCGCGGCGACCCGGGCGTGGTCGTGGCGGAGCTTGATGCTCAGCACGCGCGGCGAGTCGCCGCGGATCTCGACCAGGAGCGCGGTCGCGTCGTCGATGATGCGGCGGGTCGACGGCGCGACGTTGGCGAGCGGGATCTCGACGCGCTCACGGACCACGCCGACCTTGGCGGCGCTGGCGGCGATGGCGCCGCGGGCGACGATCTCGACGGCGTCGCCGTGGTCGATCGTCTCGACGCGAGGCGGGGTGGCGGAGCTGGCGGAGCTGGCGGGGCTGGCGTCGGCGACGACCGGGAGGCCGGCGGCGAACAGGGCGATGAGGACCAAGCGGGCGGTGCGCATGTCAGGACTCCTTGCTGACGATCTCGAGGATGCGGATGGCGCAGCGGTCGCCGACGGCGACGGCCTCGGCGCGCGCGACCAGGTGCGAGTTGATGCGGACGTCGAGCGGCGCACCGGTGACCTTGTCGAGGGTGATGACCGAGCCCGGGCCCAGGCGGCTCGACAGCTCGCCGAGGGTGAGGCGGATGCGGCCCAGCTCGACGGTGAGCTCGAGCGGCACGTCGTGGAGCAGCGACTCGAGGCGCTTGACGTCGGGGGCGGCGATCGATTCGGTCATGAGCGGGTTCCTCCAGGGGCGGCGAGCGTTGCGATCTCGACGGCGAGCACGCCGCGATTGACGATGGGGCGGCCCCAGGCCTTGAGGACGTCGCCGCAGAAGATCGGCAGGAGGTCGTCGACGAAGACCGGGAGCTCGAGCTGCGAGCCCGGCTGCAGGGCGTGCAGCTGGGCCATCGTGAGCGACAAGGTGCCGAGCTCGACGCGGAGCTCGACCGGCACGCCGCCCAACGCGATGGCCAGGGCGTCACCGTCGGCGGCGACCGCGCTGGTGCGCTTGTCGGGCGGGGTCAGCACGCCGGGCCGCGCGAAGATGCGGACCCGGCCGTTGGTCGCGCCCGACACCGCGAGCGTGGCGGCGAGGACGGTCTCGGTGCCCAGGCACTGCGCGACCTGATCGGCGGTGACCGGCGGGCGGGTCAGCTCGACGCGCTCGACCTCGGCCCAGGCCTCGGCGAGGGCGGCCATGCCCGACTCACCGACGGGGGAGAACAGCCGCAGCGCCAGCGCCGACGGGTCGCGCCCGCGGGTCTGGACGGTGGTGTCGCCGCAGCGCCGAGCGGCGGCGGCCGCGACCAGCTCCCCGCCGAAGCCGACCACCAGCGCGCCGCGGTCGGCCGGGCCGATCAGCGACGTCCACATGGCCTGCAGCTCGTCGGGGAGCGCGGCGGAGTCGATCATCTCGGCGCCCATGGCGTCGACGGTGACGTCGCCGACGTAGGCGCGCAGCGAGCGGGTGAGCCGCTTGGCCCAGCGCGACGCCAGCTCGGCGAGGCGGGGCCGGGCCGACTGGGCCTCGCGGTCGGCGGCGATGAGCGGCAGCGGCGTCACCTCGAACGACGGCACGGCGAGGGTGGCGGGACCCGCCTCGCGGATCGCGGCCTGGATGGCCTCGAGCTCGACTGGATCCAGCGGAATGTTCACGAGGCCGGAGGTTGCAACCGGTGCGCCACTCGTGAAGTGCGCGCAACCTCTACGGTGTCGGCCGCCGTGTCGGCGGCGCTGACGGACTTACCGCTTGAGGTTGGCGACTTCGGCCAGCATCTCGTCGGCCGTGGTGACGGTCTTGACGTTGGCCTGGAAGGCCCGCTGGTAGGCGATCATCGTCACGAGCTCGTCGCCCAGCTCGACGTTCGAGCCCTCGAGCGCACCGGCCGAGAGCGCGCCGCGGCCACCGGTGCTGGCGGCGTCGACCAGCGGCGCGCCCGAGGTCGACGACTCCGACCACACCCCGTCGCCGGCGCGGGTCAGGCCCTCGTCGTTGGCGAACAGGGCCAGCGCGACGCGGGCCATCGCGAAGGTCTCGCCGTTGTCGAAGCGGCCCGAGATCGTGCCGTCGTCGGCGATCGAGACGTCGATGAGGTTGCCGGCGGCGTGACCGTCGATGTCGAGGCCGTTGACGGTCGAGGCGCCCGCGGTCTGCGAGGTGCCGGTGCCGTCGCCACCGTCGGTGGTGAGCGAGTCGCCGAAATCAAACGCGATGGCCTGGCCCGGGGTGGCGCCGATGAAGTCGGCCGAGGCGGTGCCGGTCTCGGTGTCGAGCGCGCCGTTGGTGGTGAAGGTGAGGGTGCCGGTGCCGATCTCCGACATGGTCCCGGCAGTGCCGCCGGTGACCTCGCTGCCGTCGACCATCGCGTGCCACTCCCAGGCACCGCCGCCGGTGTTGCGGTAGTAGGTCTGCACCGCGTGGGCGTTGCCCAGCGAGTCGTAGACGGTGGCCGCGGTCTGGTAGTTGAACGAGGTGGGATCGGCGGGGTCGAAGGCCGTGGTCGGCACCGGCGAGTTGGAGTCGAGGTTGAGCGACAGCCCGGCCTCGGTGGTCGGCGTCGGCGGGCTGGTGTGGCCGGCCAGATCGAGGTCGGTCGCGGTGGTCGCGGTCTGGCCGGCGCCGTTGATCAGGTAGCCCTGCAAGCGTAGGCCGCGCGGGTCGACGACGTAGCCGCTCTTGTCGAGGTTGAAGCGGCCGTCGCGCGTGTAGTACTGCGAGGTGCGGCCGTCGTGGGCGCCCGACACGACGAACATGCCGCGTCCGCGGATCGCCACGTCCATGGTGCCGCCGGTCTGCTGGATCGAGCCTTGACCGAACTGTTGGTCGGGCGCGCCGAGCCGAACACCTTGGCCCAGGCGCTGGGCGCCCATGTTACCGCCGAGCACGTCGGCGAAGGCCGCGCGCGAGCGCTTGAAGCCAATAGTGGAGACGTTGGCGATGTTGTCACCGACGATGCCGATGGCGCTGCCGTGCGCGCTCATGCCGCTGGCGCCGGTGTAGAGGCTCGAGAAGATGCTCATGGTCAGACTCCGGTGCGGGCGATGGTGGTGACGGCGGCCGGCGAGACGCTGGCACCGCCGAGGTGGAGAAGCGGGCCGCCCGCGGTCAGCTCGAGCGAGTCGACCAGGGCGTGGATCTGAGGCGTGGCGTCGATGGTCGAGCCAGCCGCGTCGTGGGCGGTGACCTCGATGGTGTAGGTGCCGGGCGGCAGGGCGACGCCGTTTTCGTCGCGGCCGTCCCAGGCCAGCGGCATCGGCGACTCGCCGGCGCCAAACTCGATCGTGCGCACGACCTTGCCGTTGGCGTCTTTGACGACCGCCTCGCCGCCGCCGATCTTGACGGCGCTGGCGATCTGCAGCGGCGGGGCCGGGCCGTCGAGGGTGAGCGTCGAGGCGTTGGCGGTGACGTCGCGACCGACCAGCTGTGACAGGCCGGCGCTGCTCGCGGCGTCCTGAGCCGAGATCAGGTCGGCGAGCCGGCGGTTGGTCTCGACCGCCTGCTCGACGGTAGAGAACTGAGCGAGCTGCGCGACCATGTCGGCGCCCGACTGCGGGTCGAGCGGGTTCTGGTTCTCGAGCTGGGCGACGAACAGGCGCAGGAACTGATCGCGCGAGGCGCTGCCGGCACCGGTGGTCGACAAGGTCGTGGTCGAGGTCGGCGTGGTCGACAGGGCGGAGGTGGAGGCGATGGTCATGCGGGACTCCGTGGGTAGGCGCGTCAGGCCAGCGCGCGTAGGCGCGGATCGGTCGCGAGGGTGGGGTTGGCGGAGCCGGGCGCGGAGACCGGATCGCTGCTCGTCGCCTGTGCAAAGCGCGTGCGCGGCGTGGAGGTCGGGTTGCGGTCGTCGCGGCTGCTGCGCTCGCCACCGTCGCGCGGCGACAGATCGCCCAGCGCGAGGCCATGGTGGCGCAGCGCTTGGTCGAGCTCGCCGTGGCTGCGGCCCAGGCTGTGCGCGAGCTCGGGATCGGCGGCGCGGATCGAAACGTCGACGGTGCCGTGGCGCATCGCGACCGAGACCACCATGCGGCGATCGTCGTCGCCGAGCACGATGCGCGCGTGGGCGAGGTCGGCGGGACGACCCTCGGCGGCGGCGGCCGCTACCTCGCGGGCGGCTGCGGCGAAAGACTGGGTGGGCGCGTCAATCGTGGCGATGGTGGCGGTCGGCGTGGCGCGATCGGCCGGCGCCGTCGCGAGCGCCGCGAGCACGGGGCCCTCGGCCACGGCTTCGGTTTCGGTTTCGGTCACGGTTTCGGTTTCGGTTTCGGTTTCGGCCACGGTCACGGCTTCGGCCACGGCCACGGCCACGGCCACGGCCACGGTTTCGGCCACGGTCACCGCCGCGGCGACGGTCACCGGCGCCGGCACGCGCGCCACGTCGGGCTGAGTCGCCGAGTCGACATCGTGCTCGATGACCGGAAGGTTCGATGTCCGGATCGGCGCGATGGTCACGGTCTCGCCGGCGTCGCCGCCGGGGACGGAGACCGTGATCGTGAGGGTCTCCTGGTCGGCGTCGCTCGCGGTCGCCGCGACCGGCCGGGCCGCAGCGGCGCCGGGGCGGCCCTCGCGGCGCGGGGCGGTGCTCGGCGCGGTCCTCGGTGCGGTGCTCGAGCTGGCTTGGCCCTCGACGGCCGGGGCGTCCCCGCGCGTGGCGTCGGCAGGCTCGCTGCGAGGCGTCGCCGGGGCTGGCGCCGGCGCCGGTGGGCTCGCCGGTAGCGCCGCGCCCGCCGCCATCCGGGCCGCGTCCTGGTCGCGCTCGGCCTCGCGACGGGCCTGCTGGTCGCGCGCGTGATCGTCGTCGCGGCGGCGCGGCTCGTCGCGCTGCACCGCCGGGGCCTGAGCCTGGCGGGCCTCGGCAAACGCGGCGCTGAACGCCGGGTTGCTCCGCGACGACGGCGGCGCCGAGCGCGGCGCGTCCAGGAGCCCGACGGCGGTGCTGATCCGGTCGGCCTTCACGCCGACCTCCGGCGACCGCCGAGGTCGTCGTTGAGGCGCTGCTCGTCGCGAACCTCCCCGCGATCCCGCGCTTCGTACAGGTTCTCGAGGGCGCGCTCGACGGTGCGGCGCTGGCGCTCGCGGTGGCGCAGCTCGCTGGCGGCGCGCTCGTGGGCGGCCGCGGTCGCGGTCCGCGCGACGTCGGCGTCGGCCATCGCGGCGCGTTCGGAGCCCAGATCGTCGGCGATCCGGCACAGGTCGATGACGCTGACGCTGCTGGCGAGCCTCGAGCCAGCGTCGGTGACCGCGGCCTCGAAGTCGCGGGCGGCGCGGGTGGCCGCGCTGTCGGCGTCGGTGTGCTCGCTGAGCGCGCGCGCCTCGTGAGCGGCCGCCAGATCGCGGAGGCGGGTGCGGGCCCGCACGACGGCGGCGATGGCACGGGGACGTAGGGTCATGGCGATTTCTCCTCGAGCGCGGCGCTGAGGCCGCGCAAGCTGTCTTTCCAGGGCGTGGCGTCGTCGGCGGCTTGCCGAGCCCAGCCATCGAGCTTCTGACCGGTCGCGACCGCGCGATCGAGGGCGGGGTTGGCGCCTGGCACGTACGCGCCGAGGGCCTGGAGCTCCACGGCCTGCCGGCGCGAGGCCAGCACGCCGCGGGCCCGCTCGGCGATCGCGGTGGCGTCCTTGCCCGCGACCCGGCGGGCCACGCGCGAGGCGCTGGCGAGCACGTCGATGGCCGGGAAGTGACCGCGGTCGGCGAGGTCGCGCGACAAGACGATGTGGGCATCGAGCAGCGAGCGCGCCGAGTCGGCGACCGGATCGGACAGGTCGTCGCCCTCGACGAGCACGGTGTAGAATGCGGTGATCGTGCCGCCGGTCGCCGCCGGCGCGACGCGCTCGAGCAGGCGGGGCAGCGCGGCGAACACGCTGGGCGGATAGCCCTTCGTCGCCGGCGGCTCGCCGAGCGACAGGCCGATCTCGCGCAGCGCCATCGCGTAGCGGGTGAGCGAGTCGATGACGAGCAGGACGTCCTTGCCCTGGCCGCGGAAGTACTCGGCGATCGACGAGGCGACCGCGGCGGCGCGGATGCGCTCGAGGGCGGTGCGGTCGGCGGTCGCGACCACGGCGATCATGTGGTCGCGCTTGGGCGACGCCATCAGCTCGCGGACCTCGCGGCCGCGCTCGCCGACCAGGGCCACTACGACGATCTCGGCGTCGCTGTGGTTGGCGATCTGCTCGACGAGGACGCTCTTGCCGCAGCCGGCGCCGGCGAAGATGCCGACCCGCTGGCCGCGACCGCAGGGCAAGAGCCCGTCGATGACGCGCACGCCGGTGGCGAAGCGGTGCTCGACCTGGGCCCGCTCGGCGATGGGCAGCGGCAGGCCCTCCACCGGGATGCGATCGAAGGTGATGGGGCGCTCGCCGCCGTCGATCGGCACGCCGAACGGATCGATGAAGCGGCCCAGCAGCGCCTCGCCGACCGCGACCTGCGAGCGGGTGCCGCTGCGCCAGGCCGGGGCGCCCGGCTTGAGGTTGCGGGCCGGGCCCAGCGGGACCGCGAGCAGGTCGTCGCCGCGAAAGCCGACGATCTCGCACGGCAGCGGGGCGTCGCCGGTCTCGACCTCGACCACGTCGCCGATGCGGACCGCGAAGCTCGACAGCCGCACCACCAGGCCGCTGACCTCGAGCACGCGCCCGCCGACGATCGGGCCGCCGCTGCGCTGGGCCAGGGTCTGCAATGATTCTCGCAGGGAAGCCTTGGCGGCCCGCTCCGGTCGGTCGATGTGACCTGCCGTAATCATTCGCGGTGTCCGCTGGGGCGGGCCAGCTCGAAGGCGGGCTCGGCCGCGCGCACCAGGGCCAGGAGCGGCTCGCGCAGCGCGGCCAGGCGGGTGGTCCAGCGACCGTCGACGACCAGGCGCGGCGCCTCGACCCACACCTCGCCCGGGACCAGCTCGGGGCGGACCGTGCAGATCATGCCGGCCGGCAGCTGGGTGCCGATCGCGGCGGCGTCCTCGGCGCAGACCTGGAGCTTGAGCTCGCGATCGCCCCCGGCGTCGGCCAGGCTGCGCGCGACCAGCTGCACCAACCCGCGACGGTCGATGGCGGCGGCGGCCGGCGCCAGCTCGGCGCACAGGCCGAGCGCGAGATCGACGACCTGCTCGGTCAGGGCGTCATCGCGGGTGACCCGGGCCTGGTCGATCGCGGCGACCGCGGCGATCAAGCGCTCGCGCAGCGCGGCGGTCTCGGCGAGCCCAGCGGCCCGGCCCTCCTCGACGGCCGCGGTGCGCACCGTGGCGAGGTTGTCGCGCAGCAGCGCGAGGTCGGCGCAGCCCGAGCAGCGCGGCACCGACCCCGCCAGCGACGGACCGCCCTCGGCCAGGTCGGGGCCCGCCGCCGACGCTGCCGCCGCCGGGCTGGTGCGCCACGGGCTGGGCGCCGCGCCGTCGACGATGCGGTCGGCGCGTCGCAGCGACGCCACGTACGGCACCTGGGTGCCATGGGCGCCGCTCAGCCAGGGGAGGCGCGCCGCGGTCACGGGTTGCTCCCGCGCGGCGGCATCGGCAGCGTGCCCTCGGCGGCCAGGCGCATCGCGGTCTCGATGATCTCGCGCTGCGCGGCCTCGACGTCGGCGATGCGACGGGGCGGCGTGGCGGCGAGGTCGTCCCGCAAGGTCTCGGCGGCGCGCTGCGACAGGCCGGCGAAGAAGTGGTCACGCAGCTTGGGCTCGGCGGTCTGCAGCGCGATGACCATGGTCTCGCTCTGGATGGCCCGCATCAGCGGCGCCATCGCGCGCACCTCGATGCGCAGCAGGTCCTCGAAGGTGAACATCGCCTCGCGGACCCGCGCCGCCGAGGTCTCGTCGAGCGCGGCCATGCGGCCGAGCAGCGCGTCGCCTTCGTTCTGGTCGAGCTCGTTGACGATCGAGGCCGCGAAGGCCAGACCGTCGAAGTCGGAGCGACGGTCACTCGACGCCAGCCCCCCGTTGGCCGCCAGGGCCCGGACCAGCGACTCGCTGGCCTCGAGCACGGCGTGATCGGGGATCTCCTCGAGCGACGCGATGCGGGTCGCCAGGTCGGCGGCCAGCTCGGGGGGCATGCCAGCGAGCACGCGGGCCGCCGTCGTCGAGGGCAGCTGGGTCAGCACCACCGCCGCGATCTGGGGATGCTCCTCGACCAGGAGGTCGGCCAGGGACTGGCTGCGGGCCGAGCGCAGCTGCTCGATGGGGGCGGGCGGCGGCTCGGGCGCCGACGGCGGCGCGAACAGGCGGCGCGCGCGATCCTCGCCGAGCGAGCGGGCGGCGAGCTGACGGACGTAGGCCGACCCGCCGTTGCCCGACACCGACAGCGGGCCGGCCAGCGCGACCTCGAGCTCCTCGAGCACGGTGACCAGGGCGGCCGACGGCACCAGATCGAGCTCGTCGACCGCGACCGACAGCGCCTTGAGCTGGAGATCGTCGAGCTGCGCGAGCAGCTGACCGGCCAGCTCCTCGTCGAGCGCGAGCACGGCGATGGCGGCCTTGTGACGGGCACCGATGGCGGTGCCCTGGCGAGTGGTGATGGCTTTCATGGCTTGGTTACTCGGGCGACGATCGGGTCAGGTTGGGTGAGCCACGAGGCGAGGACGCGGGCCGCGCGCGGCACGTCGGCGCGCACGGTGCCCAGGACCCGCTCCTCGAGCGAGCGCTGGTCGACGGCGACCGCGGCCAGGCGGGGGAACGGCGAGTGGTCGGCCGGCGCGTCGAGGGCGCGCTCGATCTCGCTGAGCGAGGCCGGCAGGGCCAGCACGGGCAGGGTCACCCGGTTGCGCTTGCGCGCGCGGCGGACCGAGAGCACGACCACCACCAGCGCGATGAGGCCGACCAGGCCACCAGCGGCGACCGGCAGCGGCACCGGGAGCTTGAACGGCAGCTCGCCGATCAGGGGCGCTGGCTCGATGCTGGGCAGCGCCGGGGCCAGCTGCTCCTCGGGGGCGAACGCGAAGCTCTGGATCTCGAGAGCGTCGCCGCGGGCCTCGTCGAGACCGGCGGCCTGGCGCGCCAGCTTGGCGATCTCGTCGAGGGTGGCCTGGGGCAGCGCGGCGTAGCTGCCAGCGGCGTCGCGCTGGTGATCGACCAGGATCGCGACGTGGATGCGGCCGATCTTGCTTTCGGGCTGCTCGATCTGGACGACCTTGCGGCTGACCTCGTAGTTGAGGACCTGCGAGCCGCCCGGCGCGACGCCGGAGACCCCGGGGCCGCCGCTGGTCGAGGCCGGCGCGCCGGGCAGGTTGCCCTGGGTGCCCGCGATCCCGCCGGTGAGCGGAGGCGCGGTGGGCGCCGCGACGCCGATGGTGTTCGAGCTGCGGAGCGCGATCGTGGCTGGGTCGTAGACCTCCTGAGACTCGCTGACCTTGCGGCGGTCCATCTCGACGTTGACCACGACCGCGACGTGACCGGGCCCGACGATGGTCTCGATGAGCGTGCGAACGCTCGCGGTGAGCGTGGCCTCCTTGGCGGCGGCGTCGTCGCCGCCGTGGTCGCCCTTGGGATCCTCGGCCGACAGCACGTTGGAGTGCTGGTCGATGACGGAGACGTTGGCGACGGTGAGGCCGGTGATCGACGAGGCGACCAGCGCCTTGACGCCCTGGACCTGGCTGGGCGCGAGGGTCACGCCGGGGCGCACGGTCAGCACGACGGACGCGCTGGGCGGCTGCTCGGCGTCGCGAAACACCGACGGTCGGCCGGCCGCGAGGTGGACCCGCGCGCTCTGGATCGGGCCGAGCGACTTGATGCTGCGCTCGAGCTCGCCCTGGGTCGCGCGCTGGTACTTGACCTTCTCGGTCGTGGTCGACTCGCCGAGCTTGGTCTGGTCGAACAGCTCCATGCCGGCGCCGTTGCGGGGCAGCCCGGCGGTGGTGGCCGCCATGCGGGCCTCGGTGAGGCGGCTGGCTGGCACCACGACGTGCTTGCCGTCGGGCGTGATGCGTTGCGGGAGGTTGCGGCTGGCCAGGAGCGCCGACAGCTCCGACACGTCGTCGGCCGACATCGTCGCCGGCGTGACGGCGACCCAGCCCTCGGGGCCGGCCGACAGCGTGGTGTACGCGATCGTGCCGACGATGAGCGCCAGCACGCCGAGGGCGCCGAGCCGGGCGACCTTGGGCAGCTTGCTCCACAGGCCGCGCAGCTGGGTGACGACCTGCTTGGCGGCGGCGGCGGGGTTGTTGGGCGAGTCGGCCATGGCGATGGATCGGTTCGATGAAGGTCAGTGATCGCCGCGAGTCAGACTTGCGTGCTCATGAGCTCGCGATACGCCTCGAGCACCTTGTTCTTCAGCGTCGTCGCGTAGCGCAGCGAGATGTTGGCTTCCTCGGCCGCGATCATGGTCTCGTGGATGCCCACCGACTCGTCGCCGGCGGCGAAGCGCGTCGACAGGTCGGTCGACGTCTGCTCGGTCGCGCGGGCCTGGCTGATCGCGTCCGACAGCGTCGACGCGAAGCCACCGCTGTCGGAGCTGCGGACCCGCGCGACGCCGGGCGTCTCGCTGCCGATCAGGGCCGGGGCGGAGATGGGGCGGATCGGGGTCATGCCTACTTGCCGATCCCGAGCGCGCGCTCGGCCATGCTGACGGCGGTCGACATCGCGGTGACGCCGGCCTCGTACGCGCGCGAGGCGGTGATCATGTCGACCATCTCCTCGACCGGGTTGATGTTGGGATAGGCGACGTTGCCGTTGGCGTCGGCGTCGGGGTGGCCGGGGTCGTGCTCGAGGCGGGGCGGCGTGGTGTCGGCCCGGAGCGCCGAGACCTCGACCGCGTTGACGCCGGCGGGCGCGTTGGGCACCGCCACCGACTGCACCATCACGTCCTTGCGCTGGTACGGGCCGCCGCCGACCGCCCGCGTCGTCGACGCGTTGGCGAGGTTCGACGCCGAGACCGTCATGCGGGTGCGCTCGACCGAAAGGCCGGACGCCGACACTGCCATCGAGGTGAAGAAGTCGCCCATGGTGATTCCTCTCAGCCGTTGCCGTCGCCTGCCGCGTAGCGCAGCAGGGCAAGTCGTCGGGTGACCAGCTCGGCGGAGGTGCCGTAGCGGACCCGGTTGGCATCGATCTTGGCCAGCTCGCGCTCGAGCTGCACCGCGTTGCCGTCGGGGCCGGCCAGCGCGCCGCCGTCGTCGATGACCACGCGGCCCTCGGCGTTCACGGCGCTGCCGTCGAGGTGCCCGGGGTCGGTGCGTGCCATCGTGCCGTCGGCCCCGACCCGGACCGAGCGCTCGAGGTCCGCGGGGCGATACCCGGGCGTGTCGAGGTTGGCGACGTTGCCCGCCAGCACCGCGTGGCGGTCGCGATGAAAGCTCATCGCGCCAGCCAGGTGGTCGACGCTGTCGAAGATGCGGGTCACGGGGCGCTACTAAGCAAGCCGAATGCCGCGCCTAACTAGGCGCCGCGACAAGGGCCGGGCCCTCGGCGTCGGCGGGCTTGACGGCTCAACTCCGCGACGGACCGGCCGACTCAGGGAGCATGGCGTCCCCTGCTCCTGTGGCCGACGTAGTTTTCGGCCTGCTCTTCGAGTGCGGCTTCGAGGCCGCGTTCGTGGTGGCCCGCGGCGATCGGAAGGTGGTCAGCGCCAACGTGCGGTTCGAGGAGCTGGTGGGCCGCCGGGTCGTGGACCTGGTCGGGCAGCCGCTGGAGCAGTTGCTGGCCACCGAAGGCGAGCGCCACGGCCCCGACATCGTCGATCACGCCGGCCACTACGAGGACGTCGCGATCCACGGCAGCGATGGCTATCCGCGCTACGTCGAGCTCACCGTCGCCCACGTCCATCATCCGGAGCTGGGCCCGCTGGCGGCCTGCCTGGCCCGCGACACCACCGATCGGCTCGAGCTCGAGCGCGATCTGCTCGCCAAGCACAGCGCGCTGCACGCCGCCCACGGCGAGCTGCAGCGCCTGGTGGTCGAGCTGCGCGCGGCCCAGCGCCAGATCGAAGAGCGCAACGTCGAGATCTCGGTGCTCGCGGGACAGGTCTCGCGGGTGGGCTGGCGCGCCGCGATCGGCGAGCTGGCCGCCGGCCTGGCCCACCACCTCAACAACCCGGTCGGCGCGCTCAACAGCACGCTGCGCACGTTGCAGCAGCGCCTCGGCGAGCACCCCGGCCGCGCCGACATCGAGCCGCTGGTCACCCGCGCGATCGGCGTGGCCGGCCGCATCGAAGAGCACGTCGCGGCGGTGGTGCGCCTGCACCGGGCCGGCGCCCTCGACAGCGAGCCGCGCTGGCTCGATCTGGGCCGCGAGCTCGACACCGCGCTGTCGATGTTCGCCGGCCGCATGAGCGGCATCACGGTCATGCGCGGGTACAGCGAGAGCTTGTCGGCCCACGTGCCGCAAGAGCCGCTCCATCACGTCGTCGGGAGCGTCATCGACAACGCGGTCCTGGCGATGCCCAAGGGCGGCGAGCTGGGCCTGTCGGTCGCGCGCGACGGCGACGCCTGGGTCATCGCCGTCGATGATTCGGGGCCGGGGGTGTCCGCAGCGCTGGCGCCGCGCCTCTTCGAGTCGGCGGGCTCGATCGGCAGCGCCGGCCTCGGCCTGGCCACGGCGCAACGCCTGGCGCGGCTGTGGGGCGGCGACCTGGTCCACAAGCCTCGGACCCGCGGCGCGCGGTTCGAGATCACCGTGCCGGCGAGCGAGCGAGCGCCCGCGCCGGCCAAGGAGCAACTGCGATGAACGACATTTCCATCCTGGTCGTGGACGACGACGACGACGTCCGCAGCGCGCTGTGCGAGGAGCTGTCGCCGCAGTACACCGTCACCGCCGCCTCGGGCGCGGTCGAGGCCTTCGCCGCGCTGGCGGCTCGGCACTTCGACGTGATCATCTCGGATCTGCGCATGCCCGACCACGACGGCATCGAGGTCCTCGACTTCGCGCGCGATCAGCAGGCCGGCATCATCCGCATCCTGCTCACCGGCTACGCCGACGAGCGGGCCCGCAAGGCCCTGATGGCCCATGACGCGCCCTTCAAGGTCGGCAAGCCCTGGCACGACGAGATCGAGATCACCCTGACGCGAGCCCTCGAGCAGCGCCGGCGCACCGGCGTGCTGGCGGCCTCGCTCGAGAGCGCGTTTGGCCTGGCGCAGATCGAGACCGCGCTCGCCGAGGCCCACGACCTGGGCGAGCTGGGCGAGGTCATCGCGCTGCGCGTCGGCATGATCGCCGGCGTGGCCTGGGCCGGCTGTACCCTCGATGGCACGGTGGTCGCCGGACAGGGCGCGGCGCTGCCCGGCGCGACCGAGCGCGAGCGTGACGCGTGGCGCCTCGATCTGCCGATCGACGACGACGGCCGCCTCCACCTGGTGGTCGGCGGACACGGCGACGAGACCCGCGAGGTGATCTGTCACGTCGCCGGCCTGGCCCGCCGCCACAGCGGCATCCTGACCGCGCCCGCCGCCGACTGGTCGCAGGACGTCGACCGTCCCCGGCGGTCACGGCTCGACGAGCTGTTGCGCCAGGCCACGGTCGGCGCGATGGCGGGCACGCTGTGTCACAGCGTCGCTGGCATCTTGCAGTCGATCGAGGGCGCGGTCGGCCAGATCGAGGCGCTCGCCGAGGAGCGCAACGATCCCGAGCTGCTGGCGCTGCTCGCCGATGTCCAGACCGCGAGCGGCGAGGGCGTCGAGCTGTTCGTCGAGACCCGCAAGTTCATCCGCGACGGCAAACCGTCGCTGCGCGCGGTCGCGACCGACGAGCTGATCGCGCGCTCGCTGCGGCAGACCGGCGGCCTGGTCCGCGAGCGCGCGACCTTGCGCGTGCTGCCATCGCCCGGCGTCAAGGTCCGCGCCGCCAGCGCGCTCACGGTGCAGATCTTGACGGCGATCTTGACCAACGCCGCGACCGCGTCGCCCCCGGGCGGCGCCGTCGACGTCGCCGTCACCGTCGACAACGAGCAGGCCTTCATCTCCATCACCGACGACGGGCCCGGCCTGGCCCCCGAGCTCGCCGGCCTGGTCTTCGAGGCCCAGGTCTGGCAGCGCCCCGCCGGCGTCGGCACCGGCCTCGCTATCGCCGCTCACGCCGTCCGAGCCCAAGGCGGCACCATCTCCTACCGCCGCGCCCCCGGCCGCGGCGCCAGCTTCACGATCGCCCTGCCGCTGGGCTGACGCCGCGCCGGCGCTGTTCATCTCCGCCGGCCCGGCGCTATCCTGCCGCCCGTGGGAGCCAACAAAGAACGGGCACGCCGCGAGCAAGCTCGGCACGACAAGCGCGCCGCCCAGCGCAAGCTCGCGTCGGCGGCGTCGGTCGCGCCGGTCGCGCCGGTCGCGCCGGTCGCGCCGGCCCCGTCGGCCGCGTCGATCCTCCGCGCCGCCGGTCCCACCTTCGGCGACGTCGTCGCCCGCGAAGCGCTCCTGTCCCAGTCGTCCGCCACCGTCCGCGCCGTCATCGCCCGCGCCGAGGTCGACATCGTGGCGTCGGCCCGTCGCTTCCTCAAGGTCATCTCGTGCCACAGCTGCAACGAGCCCAAGGGCTGTTGCACGCTGACCACGATCGCCTACCTGCACGAGGCCGTGCCCATCGTCGCCCGCCTGCGCGCCGAAGGCCGCGATACCCTCGAGCTGCGCGAGCGGCTCCGGGCGTCAGCGCGCACCATGGAGACCCAGGCCATGAGCGTCAGCCGCAACCGCTGCGTCTTTCTCGACGCCAACGATCTGTGCACCATCTACGAGGACCGGCCGTCGGTGTGTGGCACCACGTTCGTGTCGTCGCCGCCGCGCGACTGCAGCACCCAGGGCGTGCAGACCGAGAGCTACGACAACCCGTCGAGCGAGGTCTCGATCGAGGCCGAGCGCAGCTTCGAGACCGAGGCCGGCCTCACCCGCCTCAAGGGCCCGTACCTCGGCGCGCTGCCCCGCATGGTCCTGCTCGCCCTCGAGGCCTGGGACCGCACCGACTACGTCACCTTCCTCGCCGAGCGCACCACGCTCGCGCTCCGCTCGCTCCGCGCCGCCACCCGCGGCCCCGCCGCGCCGCGCTAGCCCCATCCGCGAAGGAGAGCGCTACTCGGTGGGTGGTTTCCACGCGGGGCCGGACACCTTGAAACGGTGAGCCGCGATCGTCGACGAGAATCGCAGCCGCGCCGGAGCGTGATTCTCGTCGACAACAGCGGTAGACTCGGAGGAAGGTCGGACCGGCCCCGAACGTAGTAGAGCGACACTCATGGGACAGCAGCACGACCAGGTAGAGGGGACGCGGCACGCCGCCGCGGCGCGTCGACAGCCGCGCTCAACCCAGCCGCGCTCAACCCAGCCGCGCTCAACCCAGCCGCGCTCAACCCAGCCGCGCTCAACCCAGCCGCGCTCAACCCAGCCGCTAGGCTGCACGCGTTCGCCTCCGTGATATCCGCCGGCGTGCCGGCCC
>Ga0335394_10002173_pt1 | contig 22014 bp, 20 predicted proteins | sample MAT03_FD_205741 | JGI IMG/M metagenome (GOLD analysis project Ga0335394, IMG submission 205741) | Freshwater microbial communities from Lake Fryxell liftoff mats and glacier meltwater in Antarctica - MAT-03 (spades assembly) (version 2) ...
ATTTCAACAAAGAAAAAGTAGCAAAAAGAAAACTTAACAGTAATAACAGAATTCTTTAAATAAATTAACAATACAAATCTATAAGGGCGAGGGGCAGTACTTCAAGAAACTTGATACGGGCTTTATGCCCCAGAAAATGTGCTTGTAACTGTAAATCAATCGTTGTAGTTTTACTTTCCCTGCGCCTATTGAATTTGTTAATGTGAGTCTTGGTAAATCCATGGTACTCCTTCGTAGGTGCTTTTCAAAGTTTTGACATATATTCTGCAAAAACAATCTAAAAGAGCGGGTAAACAAAAAAGAGTTTGGACGCGTATCATTTGGTTTTTTGGGCAAACAACTTTGGGTAAGTACTGTCTTTGTACTTGTCGAAAGGCTCTTTTTTATAGTTGTTTTCGCCAAAATAAGTGGCTACTTGGTGAAACATACGGGGCTCTAAGTAGCCCGCCAATGGCTGAATTACTGCCATTTGTTCGTCCATAAATACTGTAGTGGGGTAGCCTGTTACTTTACCGTTGAGCATGGTTTTGAAGGTAGTATTGCCCAGTTGTACGTCGCCGTCTTTTTCGGGGTTGTGTTTTACGGCGTAGTATTTTTGGTTTACGTAGCCAATAACCTCGACATTGGTAAAGGTATTTTTGTCCATTACTTTGCACCAGCCGCACCAGTCGGTGTAGAGATCTACAAATACTTTGCGGGGTTTTTTTTTGGTGAGTTTGTAGGCTTCTTCGAGCGTAACCCACTGTATTTTAGCTGTTTTCGGTTTGGGTTCGTCGGTCTTGAAAGCCATCATGGTGGCAGTTAGAGCCGCTGCCAACAATAAAATGAGCGTATGTTTCATGTTATTTTTTAGTTTAGAAATGTTTATTTTCAATTTGCAAATACCGCGCCAAAATTTTATTTTGCTCAAAATCAACGTTATAATCTGGGCTTGTTGTAGAACGTACAATGGACGCATTTTGTTCTGTGGGGGGCTGCTATTGGGACACGGCTTTAAGTACTTAGTCGGGTTGTAGCTGCGCGTCCACTGGCTTTAGGGTGCGGGCAATAAAAATACTGATAAAAATGAAGCCCATTGCGCCGTAGCCTACCCAGTCGTAGTGGAGCAGTTTGCCATCAGACTGGCGTTGAATAATGAGTCCCGCCAAATAAACCGACAACGACTGCATAAGTAACTGCAACGAAGTATTGATCGCCAAAAAACCGCCCCGCTGCTGCGGCAATACCACCGAGGCCGTCATGGCTTGTGTAGGAATAAGCCGCCCGTTTGAAAAAACAAAAAACAGACCAGCCGCAATCAAAATGAGAGTTAATGAGTTGATATTCATGTTGGTAATGAGCCACATTGGAATCATAGAGAGCAATGCAAACGCCACAAAAACGGGATATTTGCCACGCTGGTCGGCGAGTTTGCCAACTTGGGGGGCCGTAAACAAAGTAAGCGCACCTCCCACGGCATAAATCAAAAAGATGTTCTGTTCACTAAATCCAACGTTGGCTACCAGATAAGGGGAAATAAATGGAATAATGCTAAAATGCCCCAACATGATGGTGGTAGTGAGCCACAAAGCCCGCAATTGATTGGGGTTTTCTAAAATATTAGTCAGTACTTCAAAGGGTTTATGGGCGTTTTGGCTACGGTCTTTGAGGTGGTCGTCTAAGCGCGGTATAAACCAGTATATTAGGCCAATGACCAATATACCCAGCCCGCCCACAACCCAAAACGGCGCGTGCCAGCTCCACACCGAAGCCAAGTATAGGCCCGTTGGCACGCCCACCACCGATGCTACCGAAAAGGCCGTCATAACTACGCCCATTGCCCGCGCGCGGCGTTCATAGACGAAGGTATCGCTCACGGCGGCCATAACTTGCGCCCCTAACACACCCCCAAATAGCCCCGCTACCGTGCGAGCGGCCATCAGTAAGCCAAAAGAAGGTGCCATGGCGCATGCCAAGGTACCTACCACAAAACCCGTATAAGCGCTTATGATGAGGTGCTTACGCGGAAATCGGTCGGCGATAAAAGCCACGCAAAACCCCGACACGCTCGCGCTAAAACTATAAGTAGATACCAACAAACTAAACTGCTGCGGCGAAATATTGAAATAACGCATCAATTGCGGCCCCAGTGGCATCAGAATCATAAAATCCATGATGTGTGTAAAATTCAAACACGCCAGTACAAAGAGTAATAGCTTTTCTTTTTGGGTCATATCAATCAGCTGAAAGTTTGGATTTATTTTAAAAAAAAAGGGTAACTGTTTACTAAATTTTTACAATAAACTGCTTGCGAAAGTCAACAATTATTCCGGGTTAGTTTGGCAATACAGCGCAAAAAAGATGCTTTTAAGACTGTGGCAAGAAGCCCATCATAATTTATACAAAGAAATCTTCCGAAAGATTGTTCCTGCAAAAGAAAATTTTAATTTTTACTTTTTTTTCTTACCTTTCAAAACAGCTTTGTTTTTACCATCAAAAATAAGCTCGATTGATGTGTTGAAACAATAAAAAGACGTTTTTTATTTTTATATACAAAAAACTTATATATTTGCTCTCAAGAAAACACATAAACTATACTATGGAACCAAGCAACGAATTTTTGCGCGGCACGCTCAAAACCATCGTTTTGAAACTGCTGCACGAGCGAGGCCGCATGTACGGCTACGAGATTACGCAAGATGTAAAAGAGCGCACCAACGGCGAAATAACCCTCACTTTTGGGGCGTTGTATCCTGTATTACACAAATTAGAACAAGAAGGACTACTGGTTACGCAGTCGGAAGAGGCCGATGGGCGTTTGCGAAAGTACTATTCGCTGACCCCCATCGGAACCGCAACAGCTCACCAAAAAGTGTCTGATTTTGAGCGATTTGTAGAAGCCATGCAAATATTGCTCAGCCCCTGCGAACCGCCAAAATTGAGCGTATCAATGGCGTAATAATAATGCAAGCATTTCGTTTTTTTGCCCCCAGTATCTTTATTTTAATCAAAAAAACATGAAAAAGCTAACGCCCCAACAACTTTCTGTTTTACACAACCACCTCATTCGCAACGGCTCTAACGATGTGCTGATGGGCGAGCTCATAGACCACCTGGCCTGTGAAGTAGAAGGCTATCTCTGGAAAGGATACAATTTTGAACTGGCATTAGAAAAGATTTCGGCCCAAGCCAATGCCAAATCTATCCAATATTTGCGCGAAAACTACCAGCGCGACCTGGCCATGACCGACGAGCAACTCCAAGAAGCCACGCTCGACGATATTGTGTTTGAGTTTAGAAACAAAGCCTACGGCGCATACGAGCTGCGCCAGTCGTACCAAAGTACCTTACGAACGGCATTTTTTATGGGTATTGGCCTGTTTTTTATGATTGTCGCTCTTTCGGGAGGCTTGACCGCCCAAAAATGGTCTTTTAGCAGCCCCTTGATGTTGCTTTGGGGGTTGGGTGTCAGTTGTGTAGCCTACGCCGTTTGGAACTGGTACTTAAAAAACGTGGGCTTTGACGAAGAATTGAAGACCAACTAAGCACAAAGTATCTTTAAATGGTGCAGCAAAGTACCAAGCAAGCCAGCAAAATCCAGTAAATGGGCCATGCCACCATCAGCAATCCAAACAAAACGGAGTCGTAAAATACCGTTTTGTGGGTAAATTTATGGGCCACGTATTGACACAAAGCATTGACTGGAAAATTGATTGTTTTTCCAATTTGCACCTGAAAACCAACGCTTGAATCGCGCGCAAATGGCACAATCAGCGGCTGCAATTCGGCGTTTAGTTTCTGGTTCAACTCCCGCGCTATTGGCTCGGTAAGCGTTGGCATATCTTGCATAGAAATAGGCTTTCCAAAGCGTAGAGCGACATCTTTGCCCAGTTTATTAAACGAGCTGTACCACAAACCGGTAGGAATAATCACCAATTTGTCGCCGATTTCAGGATTGCTCCAGCCTTGCTGGGCAATGCGGGCTACCCCCTTTTTGAGCGGCAGTAGCTTGGTTTGATTAAGGCAAATTCCTTCCACAAAAATCACCACAATGCCGTTTTTTTTAAAGACTTGCTGGCACGCTTCAAAAGTCTGGTCATTGTTGGCAACATTATCCCTGCTGCCACCTTCTGACGACCGAAAAACGGGAATCAGGTTGATACCGCGCAAGAGTTTGGCCACCAGCGGTTTCCTAAAAACATCGGCGCGGGTAAGCGTATAAATGGGACGTTGAAGATAAACCCCAATGACCACGGCATCAAAAAATGAATTGGGGTGATTGGAAGCCAACAAAACGGGGCGGTCGTGGGGTACGTTTTGCAGCCCCGCTACCAAGCGTTTATTGACAAAAAAAGGGAAAGCCAAGCGGCACAAAAAACGAGCGAAACGGTAAATCAAAGCAAAAATAGGGTTAGGTAAAAATGATTTAGGTGGGTTGAATTTGGCTGGTGTTTATTACCGCTACCAAATGCTTGACGGCGTACTGTATCTCGTCGCTGGTGGTAAATCGGCCCAAGCTAAACCGCAAAGAAGCGTGTGCTTGGGCATCGGTAAGTTGCAGGGCTTTCAAAACATGCGAAGGCAACACCGAGGCCGACGTACAAGCCGAGCCCGTAGAAACGGCGAGGTCTTTGAGGCGCAAAAGCAGGTTTTCGCCGTCGGTGTTTTCAAAGCAAATATTGGTTGTATTTGGCAAGCGTTTGGTGCGGTGTCCGTTTACAAACGTGTGGGGAATTTGCGCCAATATACTGTTTTCTAATTGATTACGAAGTATTTCGATGCGTTGTGTTTCGTTATTTAGCGCGCTTTGGGCCATGGCACAGGCTTCGCCCAAACCCACAATACCTGGCACATTGAGCGTACCCGAACGCCGCCCCCGCTCGTGGCCGCCGCCGTCTATCTGCGGGCTTATGTCCACGCCCTGCCGTACGTACAACGCTCCCACGCCCTTGGGGCCGTACATTTTATGGGCCGACAGGCTCAACAAATCTACGCCCAAACTTTGAACGTCGAGCAGCATTTTTCCCACCGCTTGCGTGGCATCGGTATAAAAAAAAGACTGGTTTTGACGCGCCAAACGGGCCATTTCTTCAATCGGCTGAACGACCCCAATTTCGTTGTTGGCCAGCATCACCGCTACCAAAAGTGTGTCGGGGCGCAGGGCTTCGGCTACTTGCTGCGGCGCAACGAGTCCGTTGGGGGCAGGAAGCAAATAGCTCACTTCGGCACCCCATTTTTCTACGTGTTGGCAGGGGTCAAGCGTAGCTTTGTGTTCGGTTTGAACCGTAATGATGTGCTTTTTTTTATGGCCGTATTTTTCAAACAATCCTTTGATTGCCAAATTGTTAGACTCGGTAGCTCCGCTGGTAAAAACAATTTCTTTGGGGTGGGCATTGAGCAGCTGGGCGGTTTGTTTGCGGGCTTGTGCTACGGCTTCTTCGGCGGTCCAGCCGTAGAGGTGCGTTCGACTGGCGGCATTGCCAAACTGCTCGCTAAACCACGGCAACATGGCCGCTAACACCCGCTCATCAACGGGTGTAGTGGCATTGTAGTCTAAATAAACGGGCAAGCGCATGGATGAATAAGGCGATTTTGAGAGTAGTGCTACGCGTAGTTTTAAATATTAACTGTTGTGTTTCGCCACCGAAAGGCTTGCGCATCAATGGCGCGCATGGGGCATAGTACGCCGTCTAAGTGATCGTATTCGTGTTGCAGCAACTCCGACAAGTCGCCTTCGAGTGTCCATTCTTGGGGCTGCCAATTGGCATCTAAAAACTTGATTTTTAGCCATTTATGCCTCCTTAGTCGCACCAACAAGTTTGGAAAACTCATGCAATCGTCCCAAAGTTCAAAAACTTCATCGCTCAATTCGGTAAACGTTGGATTGATAAACACCGTGGGATTGTCGTTGATATTCATATAAATGAGCCGTTTCAGGTAGCCCAGTTGTGGCGCGGCAATGGCCCGTCCCACTTTATATTTTGTCCTAAATTCCATCATGGCGTTGTGAAGGTCGGCTACTATTTGCTCAACCAGCTCTTTTTCAGACGTTTGGACGGGTTCGCATGCTTCGTAGAGGCGTGGGTCGCCGAGCAGTAGAATGTCTTTTAAACCTTTCATGGCACAAATGGCATTTAGATTGAAGGTAATTTGTAAAAAGCATGGCACGTTTGGTGCCGCAAGGCTTACATATTTTTTACGTAGCTGCCCAGCCATTTGATGTATCCTTTGTGTTTTTTAAAAACCTTCTGTACGTTGGGGTCGTTAAAATAGCCTTCGAGTTCGATAAAAAACCAAAAGTTAAAATCTTCGCTGCCTTTGTAAGGGCGGCTTTCTATTTTGGTCAGGTTGATGTTGTTGCGTTTGAAGTCTTGCAAAAAACCCGCCAAAATACCAGGCTTGTCGGTATCGGGGAGGCGGGCTATGATGGTGGTTTTGTCTTGGCCGCAGGGTTGATTGACAAAGTCTTTGGCCAAGATAAAAAAGCGCGTGCGGTTGTTGCTGTTGTCTTCGATGTTGTCGAACAACACGGGCAAACTGAACAGTTTGGCCGCAATCACCGAACATATCGCCGCGCTTTCGGAGTCTTCGGCGGCGAGTTTGGCGGCCTTTGAGGTGGACTCAACCTGTATTTCCTCGGCGTTCGATTGTTCAAAATATTTGTTCAAAAATCCCCTGCATTGTCTAAATGCGATGTCTTTGCTATAAATGCGTTTTATTCTTGACGGGCTTTCGGCTTCGGTAGCCAGCGCAAAATGCACGGGTATTTTGAGTTCGGCTACAATATTGACGTTGGTTTCATTGAGCAAATCAACGGTTTCATAGACAATGCCTTCTTGGTTGTTTTCAATCGGAATTACGCCGTACTTGGCGCGGCCAGTGTCCACCGACTCAAACACCGACTTGATGGTGGGCAGGGTCATGTACTCGCTCATGGCACCAAAGCGACTCTCGGCGGCTTGGTGCGTAAAGCTGCCTTCTGGGCCCAGATAGGCCACGCGTTCGGGTAGCTCAATGTTGCGGGCGGCGGCAAAAATTTCCAAGAATATGGCCTCAATAGCAGCAGCAGGAAGCGGGCCGTGGTTGTGGGCCATTACGCGGTCGAGAATTTGTTTTTCTCGCTCGGGCCGATAAATCAACGACTTACTGGCCCGCTTTAACTCGCCCACTCTTTGCACCCATTGCATGCGGCTGTTCAAAAGTACAATCAGTTGGTCGTCCAACGAATCTATTTGGTGTCGTATTTCGTCTAATGTCATGGGGCAGGGGTCTCGTTGGTCAAGAAATAGAAGCTACTGGAAAGGGGTTATTGCCCACAGCTCAAAATTCAAAACTATTTTTCTTCCTCAGGGGCAGGCGGAATTTCTATTCCTGCAAAAATTGCGTCCATTTTGGCGGCATATTCGGCGGTATCGTCAAGATAAAAATGCAAATCGGGAACAATACGAAGTTGGTGCCGCACCCGATTGCCCAATTCTTGGCGAATAGACTTGCCCCGTTCGCGCACGTCTTGGAGCAGCATTTCTTTGTTTTTGTTGAGCAAAAAACTCAAATATACCCGCGCTTGGCCCAAATCGGGTGATACCCGCACAATTGTTACTGTAATGAAGGCGTTTTGAAACCAGCTACGCCCTTCCTTTTGAAAAATATCACTCAGGTCTTTTTGCAACTGACGTGCTACTTTTTGTTGTCTTTTAGATTCCATTACTTGCTCTTTATTTGGCCCAAAGTTACAAAAATTATGCGGCTTTTTGCGCAACAAAAAAGCGGGCCAACTGGCTCGCTTTTTTGTTTTCTATCAGTATTTTTCCTGTTTTTACTTCAACGTACCGCGCAATGCCCGTGGGATTTCGACGGTGGCAATGGGTAAAGAAGCATTATTGACAATCGTAAAACCTTCTACTTTGAGGCTTCCAATTTTTACCGATTTGCCCAACTCAAGGTCGGCTACGGGTACGTCCACAAAATCGGGAATGTTGGCCGCAATGCCTTGTACTTTTATGCGGTTTATTTTTTGAACCAGTTTGCCACCTTTGGTTACGCCTACGGCCGTACCAATAAAACGAACGGGAACGTCAATTTTAATGAGTTTGTCGGGGGTGATTTCCAAAAAGTCGGCGTGCAAAATCATGTCGCTAACAGGGTGATATTGAATGTCTTGCAATGTACCAAGGCGAATTTCGCCTTCAATGTTCAACGTTACTTCGTACACGTTGGGCGTAAACAGCAAGTCGCGGAACAAGTACATGTGGGCCGCAAAGTGTATTTGCTCGCCGTTGCCGTACAATACGCAAGGAACCATGGCTTGCTCGCGCAGCGCTTTGGAGTCCTTCTTGCCGAGATTCGCTCTTTTATACCCTACAATCTCAGTTTTTTTCATGTTTTCTTTTGCTCTCAACCCCAAAAGAGCGTTTGTTTGTGAATCATACCCTGGGATTAAAAAGAGTATGAATGTAATTGAACTAATTTGAGCGTAAATAATGGAAAAACTTCCCAATTCTTTACGCTGGATTTATAAACAATGAACTGATAGACTCGTGGTCGCGGATTCGACCGATGGCTTTGGCAAATAGCTCAGCCACCGACAATACCCGTATTTTTTCGTTTTCTTCGCGCAGCGGAATGGTGTCGGTTACAATTAGTTCGTCCAAAACCGAGGCCCGAATACGCGCGTGGGCATCGCCCGACATGACGGGGTGGGTACAAATAGCCCGCACTGATTTCGCGCCTTTGCTCATCACCAATTCTGCTGCTTTGCAAATGGTGCCTCCCGTGTCTATCAGGTCGTCAATAAACACTACGTTGGCATCTTTTACGTCGCCGATTACTTGCATAGAGGCAATTTCGTTGGCGCGTTTGCGGTATTTGTCGCACAGCACAATATCGGCATTAAAAAACTTGGCAAAGTTGCGGGCGCGGGCAGCGCCGCCCACGTCGGGAGACGCAACCACCAGATTTTCTAATTGCAAACTCTTGATGTAAGGCACAAACACGTTGGAGCCTTCCAAATGCACCACTGGAATGTCAAAAAAACCTTGAATTGCGCCCGAGTGCAAATCTATGGTCATGATTTGCTCGGCCCCTGCAGCCATCAGCAAGTTGGCTATCAGCTTGGCAGCAATGGCCACGCGGGGTTTGTCTTTGCGGTCTTGGCGGGCATACCCAAAATAGGGCATAATGGCTGTAATTTCGTGCGCCGAGGCGCGTTTGGCGGCATCAATCATCAACAGCAGTTCCATGAAATTGTCGGAAGAGCCAAAGGTAGATTGTACCAAATACACGTCGCAGCCACGCAAAGATTCTTCAAAACTGGGCGACAGCTCGCCGTCGCTAAAACGGCGCAGGTTGTAGCCGCCCAAATCTCTCCCGTAATGACGCGCTACTTTTTCGGCCAAATAATTGGACTGTGCGCCAGAAAATATTTTGATGGGATTGAAAGATGCCATGAACCGAAAAATGAGGTGCAAAGGTAGGTTTTTTTTTTAAAAAAGCCAATTTAAAAACAACTTTAAAGCGTCTGTTTTAGCGACTTACCAGCAAGCTGAACCATTTTTGGTGGACCCAAACGGCCAAATAAGCCGCGCCTGCACCAACCAGCGCGCCCGCCAAAACATCAAGCGGATAATGCACCCCCACGTATATGCGGCTGTAGGCCACCAAGAAAGCCCACCCAAAAAAGCCCGCCGCCCAAGGATATTTTTTGCCAAAAAACAACCACAATGCCGTAGCCAAACCGAAGCTATTGGCCGCGTGTGAAGAGGCAAAACCATACTGCCCACCGCAACTCTCTACTACCAAGTGTATTTTGTTTTGCAAATAAGCCACGTGGCAGGGGCGCAGCCGCTGCACCAGTGGCTTGAGCAACGAAGCGGTGGTTTGGTCGGCCAGTACGGTGGTCAAAATCACCGCGCCAATGATGCCCGCCGCCCTTTTTGGGGATTCCCAAACAATGCCCGCCACCAAAACCAAGTACAACGGAATCCAAGTGTTGCGCTGCGTAGCCCAGTACATGAGCCAGTCGGCTTGGGGGGTATGTTGGGCATTGAGCCACAAAAAAAACTGGGTATCTAAGTCCTGAATAGGGTGAAGCATGCGTTTTGAATAGTATTTCGTAATTTACCCGATTCCCAATTTCTGACGAACTTCGGTTATTTTTTTGGCCGCCACGGCTTGGGCCTTGGCTTCGCCTTCGGCCAGTTTTTGTTCGAGAGCGGCGGGGTTTTCTTGATAATAATAGTTAAACAATTCGCGCTCTTTGGCAAATCGTGTTTTTAAAATCTCAAACAAAGCCTGTTTGGCATGGCCGTAGCCATAGCCGCCGCGCAGGTAGTTTTGGCGCATTTCGGCCACTTCCGACTCGGTGGCTACCAACGAAAACAACTTGAAAGTAACGTCATCGTCGGGGTTTTTGGGTTCTTCGAGCGGTGTCGAATCTGAAATAATCTTTTTGGCAACTTTTTGCAATTCCTTTTCGGGCAAGAAAATATCAATATAGTTGCCGTAAGATTTGCTCATTTTGCGGCCATCAGTGCCGGGTATCACCATGAGCCGCTCGTCAATGCGCGACTGCGGCACCACAAATGTAGGCCCATACACCCTATTAAAACTTTCGGCCATGTCGCGGGTCATTTCAAGGTGTTGTTTTTGGTCTTTTCCTACGGGCACAAAATCGGCATCGTACAAAAGTATGTCGGCGGCCATCAACACTGGATACACAAAAAGCCCCGCGTTTACGTCCGAGAGTTGGTCAGATTTATCTTTGAACGAGTGCGCATTTGCCAGCATCGGAAAAGGCGTAAGGCACGACAAATACCAAGTGAGCTCAGTATGATAAGCCGCCACCCGCGACTGCCGATAAAACGTAACTTTTTGGGTGTCAAGGCCACACGCCAACCACGCCGCAGCTACGGCGCGGGTATTGTCTTTCAAGACGTTGGGGTCTTTGATGGTGGTCAAAGCGTGCAAATCGGCAATAAAAAGAAAAGACGCGTTGGTGGCCTGCTCAGACAATGCAATGGCGGGCAAAATGGCCCCCAAAATATTGCCGAGATGCGGCTTGCCGCTGCTTTGAATACCAGTGAGAATTCTTGACATGGAGATTGGATTACTAAACAGATAGGTAACTGTTGCCGCGCAAAATTGCTAATTTTACCCCAAAAAACCGAACTTATTTATGCTCACACCACTTACACTTGATTTTTTGCGCCAGCTCAAAGACAACAACAACCGCGACTGGTTTGCGGCCAATCGCCCGCAGTACGAAACGGCCAAAAAAGAGTTTGAACTGTTGATAAGCCAATTGCTCCAAGGCGTAGCTGAGTACGAGAACTTGCCCAATACTACCGCCAAAGATTGTATTTTTAGAATCAACCGCGACGTGCGCTTTGCCAAAGACAAATCGCCCTACAAAGCGTGGTTTAGCGCGGCCATCGGTCCAGGCGGGCGGCATTCGGGGCGCATTGACTACTACTTGCACCTGCAACCCGACGGCGAGTCGTTTTTGGGTGCGGGCATGTGGTCGCCTACGCCCAAACAACTGGCGAAGTTTCGGCAAGAAATTGATTTTAACGCGGCAGCTCTCAAAAATATCATCGAAGCCGCTGATTTTAGGCGTTATTTTGCCCAAATTTGGGGAGAATCTACCAAAACAGCCCCCAAAGGCTACTCTGCCGACCACCCCGATATTGAACTCCTAAAACGCAAACAGTTGCTTTTTATGCACAAATACACCGATGCCGAGGTACTTAGCCCCGATTTTGCCGCCGAAGTAGCCCGTGGTGGGCAACTAATCAAGCCCTACTGCGATTTTTTGAATTACCTTTTCTTTGAAGAGACCGACGAACAAATTGAATTGTAGCCAATCAGGGCAGGTTTGTTTATTCATCGAAAATATTTATCCGTAAATGCGATTTATCTTAGTTTGCTTTGTACTTTTGCGGCCTCTCTAAACCTTTTAACCTACTTTTTCTGATGCCTCACGCTAAAATTGCTGGAATTGGCTGCTACGTACCCGAGCGAATTGTTACGAATCACGACCTTGCCGCCATCATGGAAACCTCGGACGAGTGGATACAAGAACGAACTGGAATTCAGGAACGCCGCTACGCCAAAAAACACGAAGAAACCACCACTACCATGGCCGCGCGGGCTTCGCGCATTGCCATTGAGCGGGCGGGCATCACGCCCGAAGACGTTGATTTTATCATTTTTGCCACGCTCAGTCCCGATTATTATTTTCCAGGCTGCGGGGTGTTGTTGCAGCGCGAGCTGGGCATTACGCACCGCGAGGCGGGCGCATTAGACATTCGCAATCAGTGTTCGGGCTTTTTGTACGCGCTCTCAGTAGGCGACCAATTTGTGCGGGGTGGGGTTTACAAAAATGTGCTGGTGGTAGGTGCCGAAATGCACTCAATGGGGCTTGATTTTTCGACCCGTGGCCGCAACGTATCCGTAATTTTTGGCGATGGGGCAGGGGCGGTGGTCTTGCAGCCCACCAGCATAGCAGGCCATGGTATTTTGACCACGCACCTCCACGCCAACGGCACCGAGGCCGAGCAACTGGCCGTTATTGGGCCAGGCTCGCACGGGGGGCATTATGGCAACCCCGAGCAGTACAACTTTCCCGATGGTGAATTTGGCGAAATATTTGTTTACGATGGTTTTGAAGAAACGGGCGCGCATTTTCCCAGCATGAACGGTCAGTTGGTGTTCAAAACTGCCGTGGTGAAGTTTCCCGAGGTCATTATGGAAGCCTTGACAAAAACGGGCTACCAACCTTCCGATATTGACATGCTCATTCCGCACCAAGCCAACTTGCGCATCAGTCAGTTTGTGCAAAAAAAATTGGGTTTGCCCGACGAAAAAGTATTCAATAATATTCAAAAATACGGCAATACCACGGCGGCTTCGGTGCCCATTGCCCTCTGCGAAGCCTGGGAAACAGGCAAAGTCAAAGACGGCGACTTGGTGTGTCTGGCCGCTTTTGGCAGTGGTTTTACGTGGGGCAGTGCTTTGATTCGCTGGTAAAAATCAAGGCCGAACCCACTTTTTGACGTACGTTGTTTGGCCTTCTTGAACCCGCAAAAAATAAGCCCCAGTGGGTATATCGCGCACCAAAATTTGCTGCTTAAAAGAGTCGGTTGTTTTTTGTGGCAAAAAATAATTGACTCTTTTGCCAGTAATATCCGTGATTTCGACCAAAATTTCACCTCGGTAGCTACTTTGCCATTTCACCATTAACACATCGTGGGCTGGATTTGGCGAAACGGTAAGCTCTTCAAAGACAGTACTTTGGCCAATTCCCGTAACCATTTGCACCGACCACGGCACCAAGCCTTGCTCGGGTGTGGCCAGTTTTATGGAGGTCAAAATATGGAACTGTGCACGTTGAAACACATACCGCACATCGGCAAATACGTTGATTTCTTGGCCCGTAAAATAATCAAACCAACGGCCTTGGGGCAGGCTGATGGTTTGGTCGGCTATGCCCACGTTTGCTACCACTTGTACGCGCATGGTTGGGTGCGTGAGGGTCAGGCGGCGAATGTCGCCCGTACCGCTCGGCAACTCAAAATCGCTGGTTCGGAAGGCCGCTTGCGTGGTTTTGAGTTTGATGAGTTCGGTATATACTTTATACAATTTGAGTCGGTTGGCATCGCGCTGATACTCCCACCGAATGGGTTTGCGGCCCGTGCGGCCATTTTCATTGATTGAAGCATCGTAGCCCAACTCGCCAAATTGCCAAATCATTTTGGGGCCAGGCGTGAGCAAGCCCAACGCCGCCAAACCTTTGGCGCGTTCGAGGGCGGTGGGCAGGGTTTGGGTATTTCCGTTGTTGCGCGCATCAAAAATCAAACGTTCTTCGTCGTGGCTTTCCATAAACCCCACCACGGCAGGTTTGGTAAAGCCGCTGTGGTTTTTCCAGGATATACGGCTAAAATCGCCTTTGCCCGTTTTGATGGCCTCTCTGAAAGCCCCGTTTTGGTTGTCCCATAGCAGCATACCGTAGTTAGAAAGTTCGGCTTCTTCTTGGTCTTCGGCAAAGTGTTCCAAAATAACGTACGCCGTGGGGTCGGTCTTGCGAATCTGGTCGTAAATGCGCTTCCAAGTAGCCACCCGGCTGGCATCGTAGCGGCCCCAGCGTGCCACGTCGTTGCCCGAATTGGTTTGCGTAAAACCTTTAGAAAGGTCAAATCGAAAACCGTCGAAGCGGTATTCTTTCAACCAAAAATCATTGACGCGCTGCACGTAGTCTTTGGTGGCGGGGGCTTCGTGGTTGAAGTCAAAAAATACGCTAAATGGGTGCGTAGCTTGCTGGTTAAACAGGGGGCTATTTTTGGCGGGCTGCGTGCCGTCCCAGTACATTTTGACGTACGGAAACTCAAAGTCGGCTTGGTTCAAAACCATGTCCAGCACCACTGCAATGCCGTTTTCGTGGCATTTGTCAATAAAGGCTTTGAGGTCGTTGGCCGTACCGTAGGCTTTGTCGGGGGCAGTATAATAAATGGGGTTGTAGCCCCAAGAATCATTGCCCGAAAACTCCATGATGGGCATCAGTTCAATGACATTTACGCCCAAACGTTTTAGATACGGCAGCGTGTCAGTTACAGTTTTGTAGGATTGCGTACCCACAAAATCGCGCACCAAAAGTTCATAAATTACCAAATTGTCGGCCTCGGGGCGTTTAAAATCATTTTTTTTCCAAACGTAAGGCACTTGGGCGGTTTGCAACACCGAAGCAATATTGCCCTGCGCTTGCGTTGGAAAAGACAAGATATTGGGATAGGTGCTGGCAGGAATAAAACGGTCGTTGTTGCGGTCGAGAATTTTTTCGGAATAGGGGTCGCCAACGGCTATCGTGCCATCTACCAAATACTGAAAAGTATATTCTTTTTGGGGTGCTAAATTGTTGATTGTGAGCCAGTAAGTTTGCCCGTCGGGCGTGCGGTTCATCAGCGAATTGGCATCAGATACCCAGTTGTTAAAATCGCCCAAGGCATACACAAACTTTTTTTCGGGCGCAAAAAGCACCAGCGTAGCGGTGGTAGTTGAAGTATAATTGATGCCATTGCGCAAGCCCGCGGGCAGCGCGGCTACGCGGGGCGAGGGGCTTACGGTAAAGCTAAATTCGTCCATTGATTCTTGGTTATTGATATTGGCCACAACCCGTACAGTGCGGCGTTGATTGGAGATATTGCCAGTTGAGATAGTGGCTGCAACTGCCGTATCGTTGGCGGTAGCTACGGTTGTCCCGTCGAGAGTAAGGGTGAGCTTGGCCGCCACAGAAGATTTGGCACGCACAGACAGCGGTGTATTGGAGTCAATAAAAAAGTTTTTTTCGGTAGGGCTACTAAAACGGACTGACAACTGGTTTGGGGCAAAAAAATCGAACGTAAAATCTTCGGTTTGGGCCGTTCCTGCGGCATTTTTTACCAATAAGCCCATCCACCGAAGCGTTTGTCCGCTCGGTACGTTGATGTATTTGTTGGGCGTAAGTTTGATGCTCCAAACATCGGCACTCACGCGGGTGAGCAGCCCAGGCGCAAAGGCTTGCGCGAAATTTGTCTGCCCTGTGGGCGTAAACTCCGCTGTTTTATTGGCAACATTCGCGCCGCCCCACGCCCACAGATACAAGCCCGAGGTTTGGTTGAGCAAGGCGGCTTTTCGGGTGTCTTTGGCCTGCGTGAGGTCAAAAGTGAGCGTAATTTCACCGTCGGCAGTCGGGAAATCGGGCGTAACTTTGAGGGCTTGGCTCCGAGCCCCAACTATCAACAGCCAAGAAAAAAGAATAAATAGCAGGCGCATTTAACGAATGAATTTACAGTTTGTAAAACTAAAAAAAGAGTGGCTATTTTGCAATAAAATCTTTACCAAATACAAAATGATACCACGGTACGAGCACCGTTTTTTTAGATTTTAATGCCTTCAAGGTGCGTGCAGCGAAAAAAATCTGCAAAAATTCCAGAAAGTCGTTAGATTTGTAATCTGTTTTTTTTAGAAAAAAGTCTTTGTCTTAAATAATGCCCAATTCAGAACCTCCTGACGGGGGGCGACAGTCGCTCAAGGCCGTTATTTCTACTTTTCAGTTGTGGGGTATTGCCGTGGGCATGGTCATTTCGGGCGTCTATTTTGGGTGGAACTACGGCTGGGCTGTGGCGGGTACGCTGGGTTTTCTGGTAGCCGTTTTGATTGTTACGGTGCTTTACATTACATTTATTTTTAGCTACACGGAGCTCACCGCCGCTATTCCCAAAGCGGGCGGGCCATTTAGCTATGCCTACCGCGCTTTTGGTCCCACGATGGGCTTTGTGGCGGGTTTTGGCACCTTGGTGGACTTTGTACTGGCACCGCCGGCCATTGCTTTTGCGCTGGGTAGCTACGCCCATTTTCTCAATCCTGCCATTCCCGTTCTGTTGGTTTCGGTAAGTGCCTACGTTGTTTTTATTGCAGTTAATATGCTGGGAATCAAAGAGTCAGCCAATTTTTCGCTGGTTATTACGTTACTTTCGGTTGCCGAGTTGGTGGTGTATATGGGCGTAATAGCACCCTATTTCAAAACCGAGAATTTTGTGGCCAACGCTGTTCCTGTTACGGCCAGCGGTGTTTTTGAGGCGCTGCCCTACGCCATTTGGTTTTATATTGCCATTGAGGGCGTAGCCATGGTGGCCGAGGAGGTAAAAAACCCAAAGAAGACCATTCCGCGCGGCTATATTTTGAGCATTTTGACGTTGGTGTTTTTGGCCATCGGTACCATGCTTTTGAGCGGTGGTGCGGGCGATTGGCGGCTATTGAGCAACATTGATTACCCATTGCCCGAAACCCTTTCGCTCACGCTGGGGCGCGGCAGTGCTTGGTCAAAGATTTTTGCCAGTTTGGGGCTTTTTGGCCTCATCGCTTCTTTTCATTGCAATACCATTGGCTATTCGCGACAGATTTTTGCACTGGCCCGGGCGGGATTCTTGCCTACTTTTCTGTCAGATTTGCACCCGCGTTTTCGCACGCCGCACTACGCGCTCTTGGCGGGCGGCTTGGTAGGTTTGGGGGCCTTACTGATAGGTTCTACCGACAAATTAATCATACTTTCGGTGCTGGGAGCCATCGTGATGTATATTACGAGTATGATGAGCCTTTTTGCACTGCGCCGCAAAGAACCCAACCTGTATCGGCCTTTCAAAACGCCATTTTATCCTTGGTTTCCGCTCATCGCGCTGGTACTTTCGTTGGTATGCCTATTGGCCATTATGTACTACAACCGCGCGCTTAGTTTGTTGTTTTTTAGTACTTTATCGTTATCGTTGCTAGTCTTTTGGCGCGTGGGAATTCCTTTTTCAAAAGCCCAGAGCCGCCTTTGATTTGGCAAACAATAACCTTAGAAATCTAAGCTATCGTGTCATTCGGGCCACAATACCTGCGTAGCGTTCGGTGGTGGCGGCCTGGGTTTCTACTAGCTGCACGTTGGAGTTTAGACCGCACCGAATCAAATCGTCTATGTAGGGCAGCAGTATGGCACCTTTCCAACGAAACAGCGTGGTTGGCACGGTTACTTTTGCCAAATTCGCGGCTTTTTCGTGTTCAAAAGCCGCTTTATAAGCGGCGGCGTAGTGTGGACCCGCGTTCAAAAACTCCATGGCAGCGGTGTGAACCATGCCCACCGTAGGCGAATAAGTCGAAACGCGGTGGGCTTCGTCGTTTTTGAACCACGGAAAATAATTAAAAAAACTGCTCGCCATTTTCCAAACTTGTTGCAAATGGCCGCCATCGGCTTGGGGGGTAAAATCGGGGAAATAATGTTGGATAATTTCGTCGCGGGTGGCATCTTCAAAATGGGCGGCGTTGTCTAAGTACAAATGTTGTACGTCGTCGGGGTAAGTGTATGCGTAGGCAATGCCCAACTGCGCGCCCGTGGCAGTGCCATAAACACAAAATGGTGCGTTTGACTGGGCGATTTGTTGAAAGAATTTCTTGAAATACGGCAAATAATCGCCCAGGGTGTCGGGCTGGGTTGGCAGCGCATCGGTGAGGCCATAGCCTGGGGTGTCGGGCGCAATAACCGTGAAATAGGGGCTGAGTAGCTCCATAAGCGGGCAGAACATGGCCGAATTGCGCGGGGAAGCATGCAATAAAAACGCCAATGGACCCGCGCCTGCCCTGCGGTAGTGCCAATATTGACCATCTACTTCGAGTAGGTGGCGCGTTATCATATTGTTTCTAATTCAACTTTTTTGGTAGGAGCCGCCTCGGCGGGGTTCTCTTTGTGTTCGCGCGACATATACGAATAAATAGCGGGAATGATAAAGAGTGTTAAAATGGTAGAAAATAGCATACCACCCACCACGGCAATCCCCATCGAAACGCGGCTTTCGGAGCCTGCCCCGAGTGCCAAGGCAATGGGCAAAATTCCCAGAATGGCACACAGGCTCGTCATGACAATGGGCCGAAAACGCGATACAGACGCTTCTTGGGCGGCCTCAAATTTTTTGAGGCCCTGTTCTTTGCGTTGATTGGCAAACTCAACAATCAAGATGCCATTTTTTGTAACCAAGCCCACCAGCGTAATAATGCCAATTTGACTAAAAACATTCAAGGTTTGGCTAAAATCCCAGAGCGAAAGCAACGCCCCACACACGGCCAAAGGCACCGTAAAAAGAATAATGAAAGGGTCAATAAAACTCTCGAACTGCGCCGCCAGAATCAAGTAAATCAGCACCAAAGCCAGCGCAAAAGCAAAATACAAACTCGACGAGCTTTCTTTAAATTCTTTCGACTGGCCGTCGAGGGCGGTCGAAAAGGTAGGGTCGAGTACGTCTTTGGCAATGCTTTCCATTTCGGCAATTCCCTGCCCCAGCGTAGTACCCTTTGCCAAGCCCGCCGACACCGTAGCCGACGAGTAGCGGTTGTAGCGATAGAGCGTAGGCGGCGTGCTTTGTTCCGAAATTTTTACCAGATTGTCCAATTGTATCAATTCGCCACGGTTGCTTTTTACGTACAACGACTTCAAGTCCATGATGTCGTTGCGGCCCGAGCGTTCGATTTGGCCAATGACTTGATACTGCTTGCCGTCCATAATAAAATAGCCAAAACGCCGCCCCGAGAGTCCCAATTGAAGCGTTTGAGCTACATCTTGAATTGAAACGCCCAAGTTTTGGGCTTTTTCGCGGTCTATTTCGAGCCGAATTTCTGGTTTGGTAAATTTCAAATTGATGTCGCTGGCGGCAAATTTATCGCTGGCTTGCACGCGATTCATAAACTCGGGCATGGTAGCGCGGAGTTTTTCAAAGTTGTTGGCCTGAATTACAAACTGCACTGGTAACCCACCACCACCGCCCGTTCGGGCACCCGTCGAGATGGTTTGATCTTGCACCACAAACGAGCGCGCGCCCGTAAAATTCTTCATGATAGGCGCTACTTCGTCCACAATTTGGGCTTGGGTTTTGGTGCGGCTCGTCGAGTCGTTTAATACAATGCGCACCGCGCCCGTGTTGGCCGACCCCGAACCAAAGCTCGGCGAAGTGATGGCTATTACGCCCGTTACGTCATTTTGAGAATATTTATCGCGCAAAGTTTTGCCCACTTTGTCGGTATAATTGAGCATATAATCAAAGGTTGCACCCTCGGGCCCCGTAATCTGGATTCTGAACGCGCCACGGTCTTCGAGTGGTGCCAATTCTGAGGGAATAGCGCCCGTATTCATCAACCAATATACCAAACCTATGAACCCCGCTACCAGCAGCCAAGCCACCCAACGCACTTGCATAAAAGCTGCCAACGCGCCGCGATAGCCTTCAATGAGCCACTCAAAAAAGGGTTCGGTGATGCGGTAAAACCAAGGCTTACGTCCCGATTTCAACAAGCGCGAACTGAGCATGGGCGTGAGCGTGAGTGACACAAAAGCCGAAATAATAACCGAACCCGCTACCACAATGCCAAACTCTCTAAACAAACGCCCCGTGATACCTTGCAAGAAAATAACGGGCAAAAACACCGCTGCCAACGTAACAGTAGTAGAAATGACGGCAAAATAGATTTCTTTTGAACCCGCAAAAGCCGCCTGCATGGGCGACATTCCTTCTTCAATTTTGGTATAAATGTTTTCCAAAACCACGATGGCATCGTCCACCACCAAGCCAATGGCCAGCACAATGCCCAACAGCGTGAGGACATTAATCGAAAACCCGCACAAGTACATGATAAAAAAAGTACCCACCAGCGAGATAGGAATGGCCGTAAGCGGAATGAGCGTACTGCGCCAGTCGCGCAAAAACAAAAAGATAATCAAGGCCACCAGCACAAAGGCAATCAAAATGGTTTCTTCTACTTCGGTAATAGACTTGCGTACGTAGCGCGTATAATCAAAACCCAGCAGCACTTTTACGTCGGTGGGCAGGTCGCGCTTAATCTGGTCTAATTTTTTGTAAAGATTATTGGCAATTTCAATCTGATTGGCCCCTGGCTGCGGAATAATGGCAATGGCCACCATGGGCGTGCCGTCGCGTTTAAAAAATGTTTTTTCGTTTTCGGGGGCCAATTCGGCGTAGCCTACGTCCCGGAATTTCACCACGCGGTCGGCTTCTTCTTTCAAAATTAGGTTTTCAAAATCGGCAGTGGTAGTCAAGCGGCCCAGCGTTCGCACGGTGAGTTCGGTATTTTGGCCCTCCACCGACCCCGACGGCAGCTCAATGTTTTGTTTGGCCAATGCCGAGGCCACGTCCACGGCCGTAAGCCGATACGAAGCCAGCTTTACGGGGTCGATGCGCAAGCGCATGGCGTATTTTTTTTCGCCCCAAATCTGCACGCTCGATACGCCCGCGATGGTCTGAAAACGCTCCTTAAACTGCCGAACTGCAATGTCGTTGAGTTGGAGTAAGTCGCGCTGCGCACTTAAAATCTGCAAAAAATAAATCGGGTTCGAGTCGGCATCAGCCTTGGCCACCACAGGCGGGTCCACGTCGGGGGGCAGCTGTGCCACCACCCGCGACACGCGGTCGCGCACGTCGTTGGCGGCATCTTCAATGTTGACGTTCAGTTCAAACTCAACCGTAATGCTGCTGCGCCCGTCGCGGCTCGACGACGACAACGTGCGAATACCCGCAATGCCGTTGATAGACTCTTCGAGTGGCTCCGTAATTTGCGACTCAATGATGTCGGCATTGGCTCCTATGTACGACGTAGAAACCGTTACTACGGGCAGGTCAATGCTCGGAAATTCGCGCACACCAAGGCTATTGAAGCCAATGAGTCCAAAAATAATAATGAGCAGCGACATGACAATCGCCAAAACGGGTCGTTTGATACTGGTTTCTGAAAGAGAGGCCATACTTTTTGAGATATGAGTTATTAGTTTTTAGATATAAGATATGAAATATTAGATATGACGGAGTTCGCAGACAGGTTCCGCCATATCTCATATCTCATATCTCCCAATTTACGCTTTGTGAACGGTTTTAGCGTTTCCTTTTTTTGTAAGAATAATGCTTTTTATGATTTTTAAAATTTCTTGACAATCCACGTAAACGGACTCAAATTCTTTGTCGGTTAAATATTCTGTTTCGTGCAAAAGTTCCAACCAGTAAGCTGTTTCATCACATTCTTTTTGAGAAATGCCTAATTTATGAATAAAATCAGCGTTTGATTCGGCATTGTGTGCTTCACGAACATTAGCCCCCACCGATGTTCCTGAGCGTAAGAGTTGTTTTGAAACCGTAAATTCTTTCTTTACGTCTTTGAGATGTTGGTACAAACGAATAATACGAACCGCAAAATCAAAGCTCTTATTGACAATAATACTCTTGCTTTTCACTCTCATAGTTCACGTCCACGTAAGCGACTCCATCAAATTTTATATCCGCACGGGCACAGTTCGCCCTTTAGATTTGTATTGTTAATTTATTTAAAGAATTCTGTTATTACTGTTAAGTTTTCTTTTTGCTACTTTTTCTTTGTTGAAATGTGGATAAGTTAGGAAATTTGCAGTAAAAAACTAACCAATCGGAGGCGGCACATTAACCGTACGCCAAGGCCAATTACCTATGCAGCGAT
>Ga0335394_10002182_pt1 | contig 21957 bp, 21 predicted proteins | sample MAT03_FD_205741 | JGI IMG/M metagenome (GOLD analysis project Ga0335394, IMG submission 205741) | Freshwater microbial communities from Lake Fryxell liftoff mats and glacier meltwater in Antarctica - MAT-03 (spades assembly) (version 2) ...
ATAATTATACTTTAACGGTGACCGATTCAGCAGGCTGTTATTCCCGCGCCAATGCAACTGTGCAGGTAGATCCACGGCCTTTTGGAACTGTTTCGAAAGGCAAAATAAATTCCTGCGTTCCTTTTTGCGAGACCTATAGTTTTACTTCGGCAGGAGGTCCTTTGAAGAGTATTACCTGGCGCTCGCAAGATTCACTTTACAAAACAGTGGTGTTCAAACCCTGTTATAATAAGCTTGGAGACTTCCCAATTTCTGTTCTTTTTACCGATACCAATGGCTGCAGCAGCACCATTAACTATACAGTAACTGCGTTTCCAAAGCCGGAGGCCAATTTTAGCTATGCACCTGATTTGCCGGTCGAGAATACTAACAATGTTTTTTTTACAAATACATCTTCCAATGCCGATCTTTCTAAATCTAACTGGTACTTTTCAGACAATGAGCGCAAGAGCGTCGGCAAAGACGCCAGTTATTTTTACAGGGAATCCGGCACGTATGCTGTTGCGCTGGTTGTAAGAAATAACAGAGGCTGCGAAGATTCAGTCATTAAAACGGTGCAGGTGGCCGCAGACTTTCATATATACGTTCCCAATGCATTTACTCCTGGCAACGATCAATTAAACGAAGTGTTTTTACCTGTGGGTCGCGGAATTAAAAACTATCAGCTTTCGATTTATAACCGTTGGGGAAACATTGTATTTTCGTCCTCTGAGCTGCAAAACGGGTGGGACGGTACTTTTAAAGATTTGCCCTGCAGTACTGATACTTACCAATGGAAAATTCATGTAACCTCGGAGCGCGGTGAGAGCAGGAATTTGATAGGGCACGTTACCCTGATCCGTTAAGGTAAAAAAAATGAACGCTTTTATTTCATTTTATTGGCAATTGTTTACAGCTAAAAAATTGTATCTTTAAGCCTTCAAATTTATGAGCGTTTACGATAAATACGAGCCCGTAATTGGTTTAGAGTGCCACATTCAATTGCTGACGAAAACAAAAATGTACAGCAGTGACATTGCTGAGTACGGAGGAATTCCAAACACACATGTCAGCGTTGTGACACTGGGGCATCCAGGAACGTTGCCGGTGGTTAATGAAAGGGCGATTGAGTTTGCCGTGAAGTTGGGAATTGCTGTGCATGCAGATATTCGTGAGGAAAACCAGTTTGCCAGAAAAAATTATTTTTATGCCGATCTTCCGAAAGGCTATCAGATCACACAGGATAAAACCCCGATTTGTACGGGGGGTTACATTACCTATAAATTAAATGGAGAAGAAAAACGCGTGAACCTTACTAGGATTCACATGGAAGAAGATGCGGGAAAAAGTCTGCATGACATCGATCCGTTTGAAACCCTCATTGATTTGAACCGTGCCGGAACGCCTTTATTGGAAATTGTTTCGGAGCCGGAGATCAAAAGTGGGGAAGAGGCTTATGCTTACATGACAGAAGTGAGGAAATTAGTTCGCTACCTTGATATTTGTGATGGCAACATGGAAGAAGGGTCGTTGCGTTGCGATGCCAATATTTCTGTGATGTTGAAAGGATCAAAAACGTTTGGAAAAAAAGTAGAGGTAAAAAACATGAACTCTTTTCGCAACGTGCAAAGAGCTATTGATTTTGAAATTAGGCGCCAGATCGACCTGTTGGAAGAAGGCGGTGAAATATCGGGAGAGACTAGGAGTTTTGATGCGGTGAAGGATCTTACTTTTTCTTTGAGAAGTAAAGAGAATGCCAACGATTACCGGTATTTTCCTGAGCCCGATCTTCAACCGGTTTACGTAACGCAGGAATACATTAACAAAATAAAATCGGTCCTTCCAACTTTACCGGGCGACTTATTTAAAACATATACGGAAAAATACAAACTCAGCGAATACGATGCTTTGCAGATTATTGAATCGAAAGAAGTAGCTGCGTATTTTAACGAACTCGTAAAACACACACCAAATTATAAAAGCGCTGCCAACTGGATCATGGGATCTATAAGATCTTTTTTAAATGAGCGTGCAATGAATTTTTCTGAGTTTGCATTAGGACCTCAGAAACTGGCAGAGATCATTCAGCTGATTGATTCAGGGAAGATTAGCAACGCTGCGGCTTCGCAAACCTTGTTCCCTAAGCTTATTGGCTCACCTGAAAAAAGTGCGGAAGAATTGGCAAAGGAGCTTGATCTTTTTCAAAACAGTGATAGCAGCGCTTTGCAGAGTATTGTGGATGAAGCGCTTTCAAAACTTCCGGCAAAAGTTGCAGAATACAAGAGTGGAAAAGTTGGATTGCTCGGCTTATTCGTAGGTGAGGCCATGAAGCTGAGCAAAGGAAAAGGCGATCCTAAATTATTAAATCAACTGGTTAAAGAAACACTGGAAAAAACCTGAAGATAATTTGCTTCAGACTTTTTTAATTAAAGAAAAGAATATGTATAGATCAATTATTTGTTTAGGTGTGGTAGCAGTATTTGCATCATGCGATTCTAAAAAAGCAGGAAGCTTTGAACTGAAAGGAAATTTTATCAATACCCATGGTGAAATGCTCTATCTTGAAAAACTGAGCGGACAACAGCCGGTGGTGGTAGATAGCACTGTGATTGATGAAAAAGGAGATTTTGCCTTTACAAATTATACGCCACATATTGGTTTCTACCGCGTAAAATCAACTGCGCAGAATTTTGCCATGTTGGTATTGGACACTGCTGATAAGGTAAGTGTTACGGGAAATCTTAAAGACTTGGGCAACAGTTATAAAGTGGAAGGTTCGCCAGAAACAAAATTATTTATGGAATACAACAACATTTCTAAGGAAAGAGACTTGCGATTAGATTCCCTGAACAAAGCGTTTCAGCAGATGATGGAAACCAGTAAAATGGATTCTAAAAAAATGGATTCCCTCAGCAAGATTTTTGAAGCGCCCTACAACGCTATTGTCGAGTCTTCAAACGTAACGCTGGTTAAAAAGATCAAAGACAATTCCACCATGTACTCTTCTCTCATCGCCATCCAGGCGCTGGAGCCGGATAAATTTGCAGATCTATACAAATCACTTGACGAAGGTCTTAATAAAAAATTCGCATCCGATAATAATGTAAAAATGTTTCACGGCGTAGTTGTTTCTATGCAGGCTACAACTATTGGGCAGACAGCTCCTGACATTACCCTGCCTTCTCCTGATGGGAAAGAAATATCCTTGAGCTCGTTAAGAGGTAAAATTGTGCTTGTCGATTTCTGGGCCAGCTGGTGCGGTCCCTGTCGTAAAGAAATGCCAAACGTGGTAAAAGCTTATGCTAAATTTATGGACAAAGGATTCGAAATCTTCGGCGTTTCTCTTGACAAAGAAAAAGCACGCTGGGTAGAAGCCATTGCTAAAGATGGCATCACATGGCCGCAGGTAAGTGACCTTATGGAGTGGCAAAGTCAGGTTGTAAAAATGTATAATATTCAGGGCATTCCTTACACAGTTCTGCTTGACAGAGAAGGAAAGATCATCGCCAAAAACCTTCGCGGCGAGGAGCTTGAGCAAAAACTCGCTGAAGTTTTAAATTAATAGCAAGATTCAATTAATCAGGTTTAAAGTACGCAACAGAAAATTAAAACTTGAGGAAAATTTATCGGCATATTTTTTTTAGCTTTCTGATCCTGTTGTTAAATCAAAAAGGAAACTCACAGGAAGATAAAACCACAGCACCTGCACCAAAAAGATTATTCGGATTCAGAAGCCTTAAAGACACCGTTGAAAAAGAAAAGAACGGCGTTTTTGTTTTACCACTAATTTATTACACTCCCGACACACGCTGGGCATTCGGAGCGGCTGGTGTTTGTTATTTTAAGGTCATTGCAAAGGATACAAGTGAAAAAGACACAAGGGTTTCCAATACGCAGTTTCTTGTAGACTACACGCAAAATAAACAGTTCGATGTCTGGGGTCAATGGAATGTGTTCACACACAACGAAAATTATTTATTTAAAGGAGAAGTGAGGTACAGAAATTTTCCTGATCGTTTTTATGGAATTGGCAACAGAACCTTAAAAGAAAACGAAGAAAGGTATGTGTACAATCTTATCAGTTTCAAAACGCTTGCCCTGAAAAAACTTGCTCCTGCTGTCTTTGCAGGCGTTGATTATCATTTTGAAAAAGAATATAATTTCACTTACGCTCCCGACGGTGCCTTGCAAACGGGAACAATTACCGGTTACAACGGCGGTATTCAATCTGCTATTGGATTAGTGGGAATCTACGACAGCCGCGATAACATTATTAATACCTATAAAGGAATATTACTCGAAGTCTCCTCCTATTTTTATAAAAAGCAGTTAGGAAGTACATTTGACTTCACCTATCTTAATTTGTTATATCACCAATTCTGGCAGTTAAAGAAAAAGCATATTCTTGGTTTGCAGGTGAAAGGGCGTTATGGGTATGGAAATATTCCTTTTTTGGATATGTCGGCAGTGGGAAACGACGACTTGTTAAGAGGATATCCAAAAAATAGATACCGAGATCGTAGTTCAATAGGTACACAAATAGAATATCGTTTTCCCCTGTTCTGGCGCTTGGGCATGGTTGTTTTCGGAGGAGCAGGAGATGTGTTTTCAAAAATAAGCGATCTAAGTTTGGATCATCTCAAATATTCCTATGGCACAGGATTGCGTTTTGCGGTAAATCCTGCCGAGCGACTCAATATCCGCCTGGATTACAGTCATGGCAAAGAAGGCGGTTATTTTTATTTTGTGGTCGCAGAGTCATTTTAATGTCGCAAAGCCTTTATAAAAAGGAATTCTATCCGTATTTTTAAAATTTATAATTTAATTGAGCATGTCCAGGAATACAGGAATAGCAACAGTATTAATGTTTTTTAGTTTTTTTTGTGATGCACAGCAGGAATATTTCCAGCAAAGGGTCAACTATAAAATTAATGTAAATCTGCACGATGAGAACAGCAGCCTTTCTGCGACAGAAGAAATTAACTACGTAAACAACGCTCCTCAAGCTCTGGATTTTATTTATTTTCACCTCTGGCCAAATGCTTATAAAAATAATTCTACAGCACTCGCAAAACAATTGCTGTGGCAGGGAAAGACAGATTTGTATTTTTCAAAACCTGAAGAGCGCGGATTTATCGACAGCCTCAATTTTAAAGTCAATGGTAAATCTGTAAAATGGGAATACGATAAAGAACACATCGACATTTGTAAACTGATCTTGAATGAACCGCTGCAGTCTTCTGATAGTTTAATTATTACGACGCCCTTTTATCTTCAAATTCCGAATGCGAAATTTTCCAGGCTCGGTCATACCGATCAGGCTTATTACATGACGCAGTGGTATCCAAAGCCCGCTGTGTATGACAGAACAGGCTGGCACCAGATTCCTTACCTCGATCAGGGAGAATTTTATAGCGAGTACGGAAGTTTTGATGTAAAAATCACTTTGCCTGATAATTATGTGCTTTGCGCTACCGGTGATAAAGTAATTAATGCGGACGAAGAAGATTTTATAAAAAAGAAAATTAGTGATACCGAAAAAGAAATTGAACGTCGCAAAGGCATTAAGAATGAAGCGAGCACAGAAGACTTTATGCCTGCCTCTTCGAAATTATTTAAGACGGTAGAATTTAAACAATCCCGCGTGCATGATTTCGCTTGGTTTGCAGACAAAAGATTTTATGTATTGAAAGGAGAACTCGAACTTCCGCACAGCAAGCGCAAAGTAAACAGCTGGGTGTATTTTACTCCGAAAAATTTAAAACTTTGGAAAGATGCGATTGAGTACGTAAACCAGTCCACGACTTTTTATTCCTTCCACAATGGCGATTATCCTTATAACAATGTGTCGGCGGTAGATGGCAGTATTATGGCTGGCGGCGGCATGGAATATCCAAATATTACTGTTATCGGTGAAGTGTCGAATGCGATGGAGCTTGAAATGGTTATCACACACGAAGTGGGGCATAATTGGTTCTATGGCATCCTCGGGAGCAACGAGCGTGATACTCCTTTTTTGGATGAAGGCATCAATTCATTTTACGAAATGCGCTACCTCAGAGCAAAACATCCGGAGATAAAAGTAGCGGCGCTGGCGGGCAAGGACTCCACCTTTAAATTATTCGGACTGAATAAAATTCCTTATTGGAAATACCAAGAAATTCCTTTTTACGTGAACCTACGCGCGCGCAAAGATCAGGCCATTGCACTTAAATCCACAGAATTTACTACTTCCAATTACGGCGGCATTGTTTATAGCAAGACTTCGCTGGTGATGGATTATTTAATGGACTATGTGGGAGAAAGTGTCCTCGATAGTGCCATGCGTATTTATTTTGACAACTATAAATTCAAACACCCTTCACCCAATGATCTTTTTAAAACGCTGGAAGCCTTTACAGGAAAGGACCTCCGTGATTTTCAAAAACACCTAATTTATTCGACAGATCATATCAATTATAAACTTAAAAAATCAAAACGCCAAGAGAAGGGATATGCGCTGACGCTAAAAAATAAAACAGGTTCTATTCTGCCTTTTAATATTTATGCATACGATAAAAATAACAAGGTGCTGGGAGTTCATTGGTTTGACGGTTTTGCAGACAAGCGGACTGTCACGCTACCAGAAGAAGCACATCATTTTAAAATAGATGGGATTGACCGGATGCCGGATATCAACCGAAAAAACAACAGCATTAAAGCACAGGGCCTCTTTAAACATGAGCGTCCGTTACGTTTCAATTTCCTGAGCAGTTTTGAACAGCCGTCTAAAACGCAGATCAATTATTCTCCGGTAATTGGCGGTAATTTTTACAACGGTCCAATGTTAGGTCTGGCGCTGCATAACTACGGCTTCTATGAAAAACGTTTCGAGTACCTTGTGTCGCCTATGTTTGCGTTCAATACAAAAACACCCGTGGGCTTTGCGGAGTTCAACCTGAATTTTTATCCGAAAAGTGTTTTCAGGTCTATCACGTTAGGAACAAAAGCGAAAACCTTTGCGTATGATTTTTACGATACACAGTTCATGAACGACAATCTGGGAACCAACTTCAAAGACCTGTATTTGAATTATTATAAAATTGCTCCGTACCTTAAATTTGAGTTTAAGAAAAAAGATCCCACAAGTAAAATAACACAGCAGATCACTTATACCAATAACAATTTATTTACAGATAGTCTTGATACCAGCGCTTACCAGACCTTTGCGGTTTCAGGACCCATAAAGAAAAATAATTACACCTTTATCAACCAACTGTCTTATGATCTGAATAACACGCGGACCGTTGATCCCTTCCGTTTTAATTTTTCTTTACAACACACCGGAAGTATGGCTAAAGTTTCAGCGGCGTTAAATTACCAGATTACCCTTACTAAAAAACACGCCATTGATCTGCGTTTTTTTGCCGGTGCTTTTCTTGCAGGCAGTCTTGAAGAACGCAGTTATTATGCTTTCAGAGCCAGTGGCTATAACGGCTGGCACGATTACGCCTTCGAAGGCAATTACCTCGCGCGCAACGAAAGAAACGGCGTAGGCTTTAGTCAGTTTATGGAAAGAGACGGGGCTTTAAAAGTATGGTCGCCATTGGGACAAACACCGGAGTGGATGACTGCACTGAATGTAAAATCTCCGAAATTTTTAAAGATCTTTAAAGTGTTTGGTGATGTGGTAGTAGGCGATGCCCGCGCGCTGAATACGGATAAGTTCCTTTGGGACGCAGGAATCAATATCGTTTTCTGGAATGAGATTATCGAAGTTTATATTCCTCTGCTTTATAATGCGGACATTAAGAAAACACTGGAGTTGAACAAAGTGAGTTTTCCAAATACCATTCGCTTTAGCTTTAATATTCATAAATTAGCGGTCAAGAGTATTCTTCAAAACAGTTTTTTCTAGTGGATCAAAAAAAAATATACTTCGCTTCTGATTTCCATTTGGGAGTTCCTTCGCCTGAAAGCAGTTTAGTGCGTGAGAAACTTATTTGCAAATGGCTCGATAGCATTAAGGGCGATGCCGGGGAGATTTTTCTGGTAGGCGATATTTTTGATTTCTGGTACGAGTATAAATACACTATTCCTAAAGGAACCGTGCGATTGATAGGTAAGATTGCCGAACTTACAGATGCAGGTATTCCGGTACATTTTTTTGTGGGGAATCATGATCTCTGGATGAAAGACTATTTTACCAAAGAATTAAATGTGAGCATTCATCATGCACCTATCACACGTACTTTTAATAATAAGATCTTTTACATCGGCCATGGCGACGGACTTGGCCCCGGTGACAAAGGTTATAAAATTCTTCGTAAGGTCTTTGCCAGTAAAACTTGTCAGTGGCTTTTCAGCAGGCTGCATCCGAACTTTGCTTTTTACATTGCCAAACAAAGCAGCAAGCGTAAAAAGGAAATTACAGGCAATGAAGATGAAAAATTTCTCGGCGCCGAAAATGAATGGCTGTATCTTTATAGCAGAGATTATTTAAAAGAGCACAAAATAGATTTTTTTGTTTTCGGACACCGGCATTTACCGTTAGATTTGGACATAGAAGGAAAAGCCCGCTACATAAACCTTGGCGAATGGATTCACTATAATACGTATGCGATATTTGATGGTGAGAAGATGGAGTTGAAAACGTTTGAATGAATTTCAAAAATGAATTCCGAGGTCAAGAGTAAATACAGCATCTTTCCTCACCCGCTTCTCATTGAGATAACCAAAGAAGCTATTTCTAAACTTGACGAAACAGATACGAAAATTGTTCTCTTTGATGCAGAGTGGAGTGGTACTTCGCGGATGTGTGCGCATGGTATTTTGCGAAGGCTACAGGAATTAAAGATCATCATTCCCGTTTTCTACATTAACATAGATCATCTATCTGCTGAAACCATCAAAACTATTCTCGGCGTAAGAAGTCACGGCAATGGTGAAGCACTTTATTTTAAAATGGAAAACGCGAAGCAAGGAGTTTAAACCTGAATGAAAGCTGGAATTTTCTTGAATGCCTTGAGCGAGATTTTCGTGTTTGAATTTTTGTATTCTATTTTTTTGAGAAAAATGCGGCTTACATTTTTTTTTTATTCGATGGCCAGAAAACTTTTGAGTTAGAACCTGGGCTTTCCAAAGAAAATATAGCCATTGCTACAGATAAATTTCCTAATAGCATTTACTTTGTAAATATTCTTTTCGATGGCAAGAGACTAGAGACGAAACGTTTTGTAATAAGTCGTTAATTATGAAATACCCATGTTTGCCGAAACACAAAAAGGGCAAATGTTTAGTAAACATTTGAGCCGGCGCGTGCTGAGAAAGATAAACTGAGTAAAGCCTGCCCGAATTGGTCATGCGGGCATATGGCAACTAAAAAAAAATAATTTGAACATATGAAATGCTATACGGTAAGAATAGACGGTTCTCCCCTAGTCAGATTTTCTTATATTTGCTTCAACCCTTGAAAAAATAATTTTTGTGCGCTAATGAGATTTTTTTTATTTCTGATAATTTCTTTTTTTTCGATCACTAAAAGCAGTTCGCAAGTTGTTTTTTGTCCGCTTGGTGCAGAGTGGCGTTACAATTTTTTCGAGAACTTAACCAGAGGATATAATTTCCCTTCAAACTTAATAAACACCTACATAAGACAGGTTGTGGATACCATTTTTATGAAGAATCAGTACACGCAAGGGGCCTGAGAAATTCTTTATAATTTTAACGTGCAAGCGGGACATGTATGGAATACTACAATTTCAGGAAGCACATTTACACTTACAGTAGACTCTGTTAATTTGATAAGTATTAATGGTTTTTCGCTCAAACGTGTTTCCGCAACCTATACTTATTATTATGCCGGCTTAAAAAGTTATCCGGTAACATTTACTGAAAGGTATGGGAGTAATGGCTATTTGTTTGACTTCAAAAAAAACAATACTTCAGACGGATATATTTTTCAGAATTTTTTAGGTTACAAGGATGACACCCTTGGGTACGTGCAGTTCACCTCCTTGCCTTGTGATTACTCTAATCTAACAGCGATAAATGATTTTATAAAAACTTCCGAAAATAGTTTTGAGATGTTTCCAAATCCTGCGAATGAAGTCTTGAATGTAAAATATAATATGGCCGATAGAAAATGGGGGCTGAAAATTATGAATGCTGTTGGCCAAAAAGTAGTTGAATTAATTCCTCAGTTCTCAGAAGAAAACATCACTATCTCCACCGATAAATTTTCAAGTGGCATTTATTTTGTAAATATTCTTTACGAGGGAAAGATTGTGGCGACGAAGAAACTGGTGATTGCACATTGAAGAGAGCCAGTACCACCTGAGAGAACCAGGATTTTAGTGACCCAGGGGAGTTAAGGCAGATTCCTGCATCCGTTCGTCATCACCCCTCCAGCCTTGCCCCCCTTCAGTCTCGCCTCCTTTCAGTCCCTCCAGTCCTGCCTCCCTTTAGTCTATTCAGACCTGTCTCCCTTTAGTCTATTCAGACCTGTCTCCCTTTAATCTCTTAAGTCTTGCCTCCTTCCAGTCTCGCCTCTCTTCCGTCCCTCCAATCCTGTCTCCCTTCAGTCCCTCTCGTCTGGAACTTACTTCCGCTGTGTAAACGTTCTCTGGTAAATAAACGGAATACCAAGTTCCAGCGTAGCTTCCTTTTCCGGCTTTTCGTCCGTTTGTTTACGGTAAGTAGAATAATAGATTTTTACAAGAATCATAAAATACGAGATCAATAGAGGACCGAAGATGAGTCCGGTGATTCCCATATAATTTAAGCCCATGATCACACCCAGCACGGTTACTACGGGATGTACATCGGCCATGCGCTTGGCGAGCATAAAACGAATCACATTGTCGGCGCTGCCCATCACAATGGCGCTCCAGGCCAGCACGCCAACACCTTGCCAGGTATTTCCGCCGGCGAATAAAAAAAGACAGATCGGCAGCCAGATTAAACCGGTGCCCACAATAGGAATAATAGAGGCAAAGCCCGTGAGGATGCCCCAGAAGGCAGCCTCCGGTACACCGGCCACATAATAAGCAAGAAAGGCACTCAGGCCTTGCGCGAGTGCAATAAGCGGAACCCCGATAGCGTTGCTGAAAGTTTGTGATTTTAGCTCCGTGCCAAACAACATGATTTTTCTTTTGTCGAAAGGTAAAAACAAGATGATGGCCGCTTCGAGACGGTTAAAGCTGGTGAGTAAAAAGTACAGAAAAAAATACATCATGGTGATGGAGGAGAAAACCGAAAGTCCCATGTTGAGTGCCTGCGAAACAATGCCTGCGGCGCGCGACTGGATTTCTGCAATATTTTTTTCGGAGAGGATCTCGATGTTGAATTTGGTTTGAATGCTTTCGATGTATGTCTTCACCGTTTCGGGATGAGAAATAAGGGGCGATATTTTGTTGATGATGAGACTGGAAAATAGAAATATAGGAACCATGATGATGAAAAAAGAAACGATCACGATGAGGATTGCAGCCCTTCCTTTTTTCCATTTTTTATTTTTCACTAAAAAAATCATCCAGGATTTAAAGAGTACATAAAACATGATACTTCCGAGGAAGGCGGTGAAAAATTCCCGCATGGAAAAAATGAGCAGCAAGGCAAAAACAATGATGATGGAAAGAAAAAAGGATTTGTTTATCTTGTTTGTATTTAGCGTGGGACTCTCCATGGGGTATAAAATTGATTAAGGATTTTAATTTTATTTTTAGTAATTTTAATTAAAATAATTGATAATAGACAGTGGCTATGGACAATAAATCAAAAGTATTTCTGGCATTTGGTGCAGGGGCACTGGTTGGAGCAGGACTTGCAGCGCTCTTTGCAACTGATGAAGGAAAAGAGCTTGTAGAAAAGGCAAAAAAAGAAGCGGGCGACATTGCGGAAGATCTGAAAAAAACCTTCGCGGGTTTGCAGGATGAATTCGCTGAGTTTATCAAGAATGAAGCACCGAAAGAAAATCCTGAAACTTAAATGCCCTTTTAAACCTACAGTTTTTCTATGAACCTATCCCGAATTGATTCCGAAAACTTCGGTTTGGTGCAAGTTACAGTTTGATAGCAGAAGAAAGTAAGTAGCAAAACATGGAAAAGAAAGAAGATTTTTTTGAAGAAACATAAGGCTTGTTTACAAAATATGTAGACGAAAGGATTCTGCTATTAAAAATTCAGGCCGCTGAAAAAGCAGGCAAACTCACCTCTGCACTTATTACCTTAGCAGTAGTTGCACTTTTTACTTTTTTTATTTTGCTTTTTGTAAGCATTATGGGGGGCTATTATTTCGCTGAGGTTACAGGAAGCACCTTCTATGGCTTCAGCATTATTGCCGGTATTTATGTAGTGCTGTTGCTGCTGTTTTTAGTGTTGCATAAACATATTTTGTCGCGACGCATCATTAATATGGTCATTCGGATTTTCTTTGAAAAGTCGCATGTAGAAAACGATTTAAATGAACAAGATGAAGCATAACATAACTATAACTTCTCTGGACGAACTCGAAAACGAAGAGTGCAGGGTACGCCTGCGCATTAAAAAGCAGGAAACAGAACTGGCTTTGCGGGTTCAGAAAATCCCGGAAGAAATTGTCACCACAGCCATTGTTAAACTTGTTTCGGGCATTATACAAGGGAATGGACTAAAAGGGCTCGTAAATTTCGCAAAAAAGGTAGGTAAAAATGTGCTTTCGAATGTTTTCGGCCAAAATCGCTAAAAGCCTTGATATTAGTCAACTTATCGTTTAAATAATTAAGCTTTAAAAATAACTTAAATCAGACTTAAATTATTTGCAATTTCGAAAATAATGTAGTTATTTGTTAAACTAACACTAAACACAATGACTAGTACTATAGACATCAAGATAGAAAAAATCAAGAAGAGCCGCGTTTCAGAGCACGACATTAATAATGTGGTTTTCGGGAAATGTTTCAGTGATCATATGCTCGTTGCAGAGTATGCAGATGGCAAGTGGTCGAAGGCAGAAATTACACCTTACGGCGATGTACCGATGAGTTACGCCATGAGTGCGCTGCATTACGGGCAGGCAATTTTTGAAGGAATGAAAGCTTACAAAAACGACAAAGGTGAAGTTTCAATTTTTCGGGCTCCTGATAATTTTAAGCGTTTGAATAAAAGTGCCATTCGTATGGCTATGCCTGAAATTCCGGAAGATCTTTTTATGAATGGTTTAATGGAGTTAATCCGTTTGGATTCTGACTGGGTTCCTTCCAGCGAAACAGGGAGCTTGTACATCCGTCCCTTTTTAATAGCTACCGATGAAGCCATTGGTGTAAAGATCAGCGATACTTACAAATTTGTGATCATTACTTGTCCTGCCGGTAAATACTACAGTGAGCCAATTAAAGTATTGGTGGAAACAAACTATTACAGAGCTGTTAAAGGCGGCGTAGGTTTTGTGAAAGCGGCAGGTAACTATGGAAGAAGCTTGTATCCTACTAGATTAGCACAACAAAAAGGGTACCAGCAAGTGATCTGGACCGATAGCGAAACACAACAGTATTTTGAAGAAAGCGGAACCATGAACGTGATGTTTGTGATTGGCGACACACTTTTAACTCCGGGATTGAGTGATACCATTTTGGATGGGGTTACCCGTAGCTCTGTGTTGGCGCTTGCCAGGGAGTGGGGTATGAAGGTGGAAGAAAGAAAAGTAAGTATCAAAGAGGTTTTTGAGGCAATTGATAACGGAACCATTAAAGAAGTTTTTGGATGCGGCACAGCGGCAACCATTGCTCAAATTATTGGCATCGGTCATCATGGAAAAGATTATGCATTACCTCCTGTTTCAGAACGTAAGTTCTCTACACGTGTTGACGAAACCTTAAGAAATATCCGCAGAGGGAAAGAAGCAGATAAGTTCGGTTGGATGATGAAAGTTCCTGCATAAGTTATTTTGAAATGTATTTTAAGAAACCGGCTTTAGGGCCGGTTTTTTTGCGCATGTTTCAGCCACACGACCCCGGCAACAACTGGCCCCAAAGTCTACAAGAATTTGACCTAGTCGACGTGATATTCCAACGGGACGTTTCCACTCCCGATAATTATCTTAAAGCGGCCCATGTCACTCTGAGCTGCCAGCAAAAAGGCACTCTGAGCGCATTCGAAAAGTGAATTAAAGAAGACTTAAGTGTGTGCGGAAAATAATCCAGCCTTATCTTTTATTTATCCCGTTTTATCCAAATAAATATTACAAATGCTATTACGAGGACGCCAATCACTATCACCTGCGGACCCGTTATGGGATAATTCATTGAACGGGAACTGATGCTGTGAGTGTAAGCTTCACGTCCAATCGAAGACGAGCCTGTTATGGTCATAATGATCCCTGCAACGGTAACAAGAACGCACAAAGCTAAAGGAATTAGGATGTACTTTTTTATAATTGGGAGCTTTTGTTTCACAACTATTAAAGATCAAACTCACCAATGATTTCTCCCGACTCATAATAAACTTTATAGTGCCCGTGACCAAGCTTTCCCAGTTTTACTGCTTTGCATTTGCTTAAGCCTTCTTCAAAAAATGTATTGCTCGTTTTGATTGAAATAAATATGTCAAGGCCCTTAATTTTAGCCTTCGTACGTTTAATGGTATTACTGGAACTCAGTGCTACCGGTTTAATGGTTATAGAATCTGTGCCAGATACATCACAAAGTATCGGCAGGTAATAACCATCCTGTGTACTGAGCGGAGGTGATATGTTTATACCTCCATACCTTTGAATTTCGAACCAGCGCAGGCTTGAAACGGTAAGCATGTCAAATATGAACGGGAGTGTGAGCAGGAAAATTACAGAGATTAAAACGATTTTACCTTTTTTCTTCATTTTAGGTGATCTTAGATTTACAGTCTTGGGAAATACCTACTGTTTTATAAATATACACATGTCCCGGAGATATTAAAATGAAATTCAGCGATCCTGATTTTCATCTTCACTTCATGGTTTTTTCATGAACGCATGATGCTTCAACAGAGGTGTATTTTCTACTCGTTTTTTTTTACCAGGTACAGAAACCGCTTAATGCAGCGAGACAGGTGGTTAGCTCTTGTTCTTTCTTAGCATAATTATATTCTACCCAAAATGCCCGCCGATATAATTTTTTGTTAATTCTTGTTTGGAATGATTGAAAATAGTGTTACAAGTATCAAATTCTATAAGTTCACCCAAATACATAAAAGCAACTTTGTCTGAAATGCGTTGTGCCTGTTGCATGTTATGTGTTACTATTATAATGGTAAAGTCTTTTTTAAGTTTTAGAATTAGATCTTCAATTTTTCGTGTACTAATTGGGTCCAGCGCAGAACAAGGTTCATCCATCAAAATCACTTCAGGCCTAAGCACAACGGCGCGGGCAATACATAATCTTTGTTGCTGTCCTCCTGATAATTTAACAGCGGGTTTTTTTAATTCATCTTTTACTTCATCCCATAAAAAACTTTCCTTCAATGCATTTTCAACCAATTTGGGAATATCTTCCTTTGGAAAGTTATGAATGCGCAAGGCATAGGCTAAATTTTCAAAAATACTTTTGGGAAGCGGATTAGGCTTTTGAAAAACCATCCCTATTTTTTTTCTGATTTCAGTTACCGAATTTCTTTTATCATACAAATCCATTCCATCAACTTTCAAATGCCCTTCAATTCTGGCATCGGGAGATAAGTCATGCATCCGGTTAAAGGAACGAAGTAAAGTCGATTTGCCGCAGCCCGATGGCCCTATTAAAGAGGTTATCTGATTTTTTTGAAAATCAATTGATACATTTTTGAGAATTTGTTTACTCCCAAAATATAAATTTAAATTCTGTGCGGACAGTTTTATTTCTTCCATTTTTTATTCTTGAGTTCTGTATTTAAAACGAATGACAAAAGCAATTATATTTAATAAAAAAACCAAAGTAATCAGCACAACTGCCGTGCCATAAGCCAAAGGTCTTACCACTTCAATAGCAGAGTGTTGGGTAGAAAGCATATACAAGTGGTAGGGTAGTGCCATAAACTCACGGTTGATTGAAGTAGAAATACCATTAATGTAAAATGCTACTCCCGTAAATAAAATGGGAGCCGTTTCCCCAGCCGCTCGTGACAGTGTAAGGATTATTCCTGTTAAAATGCCTGGCAATGCTTTTGGCAAAACAACATCTTTAATAGTTTCAAATTGAGTGGCTCCTAATGCCAACGTTGCTTCACGCATGGTATTAGGTATTCTCTTTAAAGCTTCTTCTGTAGTAGTAATAATATAAGGTAATGAAAGAAGCCCCAATGTAAGGCCTGCTGACAAAACTGATGTCCCAAGCTTTAACCCCTGTACAAATAAGGCCAGCCCAAAAAGCCCATAGATGATAGAAGGAATGCCGGCGAGGTTTCTAATACAAGCCCTGATGATATTTGTTAATAAGGATGGTCGAGCGTACTCATTTAAATAAACTGCGCACGCCACACCAAAAGGCACTGCAAACAATGTAGTAATAAAAGTAAGTAGCACTGTCCCTACAATTGCTGGTAAAATGCCCCCTTTAGTCATGCCGTTAGTAGGATATTTGTGTATAAAATCCCAGGATATGGCAGGCAGGCCTTTTGAGAAAATATCCCATAATATAATACCCAAAAAAACGCAGACTATTAGCGTACTGCCGAGCAATATGAACCAATGAAATAGATGTAGTATTTTCTTTTTCATTCTTGGAATTTTCTTAACCGATTAGCAAAATACTCACCCGAAAAATTGATAATTAAGGATATTAAAAACAAAATTCCCGCAATGGCAAATAGGGCAAAATAATGTGTGGTTTGATAAGGCACTTCTCCCATTTCAATAGCAATGGTGGCTGTAATTGTCCTTACAGAATCTAAGAACCCTTTGGGAATAGCAGCAGCATTTCCGGTTGCCATTAATACGGTCATTGTTTCGCCCAATGCTCTGCCTAGTCCCAGCATTACAGCAGCAATTAATCCGGGCAGGGCTGCAGGAATGGTTATTTTAAATAAAGTTTCCCACTTATTTGCTCCAAGTGCTAATGAGGCATCTCGGTGGCTTTTCGGTACTGCGTTTATTGCATCTTCGCTGATGGTGATGATGGTGGGCAAAGCCATTATGGCTAATAAAATAGAGCCGTTCAAAGCATTTAAACCATTTTGAATACCAAATAATTTAGAAATGCCGGGACCTAATAAAACAATCCCTAAAAATCCTATAGCTACGGAAGGAATGGCCGCCAGCATTTCAATAACCGGTTTTAAAATCATTTGCATTTTTGTAGGAGCCACCTCAGAAAGAAATGCGGCTGTAAGAATGCCTAAAGGAACAGCAATAATCATAGACCCAACGGCTACCAAAAATGTACTAACGATTAAAGGAAAAATGCTGTATTTGGTATCAGGCTCCCATTGATTACCGGTGAAAAAATCAACTGGGTTTATTTTATAAAAGAATGAAAATCCATTATACAGTAACATAAAAAAAATGCCACCCAAAAGAAGAATGGTAATGAAACCAGTGCCTTTAAATACCAGCTTAAAAATCAAATCTATTTTTTCCCTTTTATTACTTGTCATTTTGTTTTATTACGGGATAGTAGCCTGACGAATGAATGATTGCCGCACCTTTTTCTGTTTTTTCAAAATCCAAAAATGGTTTTACTTTTTCGTAATCACTTACCTTGTAGTATTGAAATAGTGGTCGCTGAAAGTAGTATTCCCCGGACGCAATTTTTTCTGCATCCAATGGCGAAACGGAAGCATGATTATTGACATAAATCTTCAACACTTTTATTCCGTGGGCGTTTCCCTTCATTACATAACCAGCCCCAACATACCCAATTCCAGAGTTATCTGCTTTGATGGCTTCTAAAATTTGCGCATTGCCGTTCATTTGTTTGGCATAAGGTGAAAAATGAATATTCAGGATCTGTTTTACAAAATCGTGAGTGCCAGAATTGCTTTGACGCCCGTAAATATTAATTGGAATTTTTTCATTGGTTAAAAATGACCAGTCTTTTTGTTCACCACTTAATATTTTAGATAGGTCAGCGTCACTAATTGAATCAATAAGTAATTTATCAGAAACTACAAAAGCAATAGCATCTTGCGCAAATATAAAAGAACCTAATGAAATGTTTCTTTTGTAAAACAACTCCATTTCATCGTTATTAATGTTTCTTGATGAATTCGCAATATCCGCGTTACCATTTAGTAAAGAAGCAATACCCAATCCTGAACCACCACCAGAAATGGAAACTAATAGTTTGTCATCTTCTTGGTGAAAAGCTTCCGCTAGTAACACTGCTAAATTAACTTCTGTATCAGACCCTTTTACTTTAATTGTGTTGTTGTTATTAGTGCACGAGAGCAAAAAAAATAAGCAAATAACTAAGAGGAAAAATTTCATCACCAAAATTGACCATTAATAAATGGTTTTTCGACAATAATGGTTTATTTTATTGTTAATTTTTCGATTGTAGTTTTCTGTTTAACTTATCTTTAGAACGTTGTGCAGGTAAAGAAACACCTTGTCCTTGTATTTTGAGACCATATTACCCGAAACTGAGTAAGTTTGAGTTTTGGCAATGAAAGCCAAACAGGGTGCAGGATAGGGTGCAACCATTTGTAAAACGGATTCGAGATATGTGGAGGTTCATGTGTTAAGACTCCAATAAATCTAATTCCAATTTAGCAACTAAGCAAGCTGAGAAATTTCACGGGTGTGAAGGATCTTATCCTTCAGGTTTTTCTTTTTGTAGTTGTTTGGTAAATGGATTGTAAAGCTTGTGCCTTTATCTTCTGCGCTTTCAACGCTTATAGCTCCATGTAACTTCTCAAGCGAACATTGCACAATGTATAAACCCAAACCGGTTCCACTTGCATGGTTAGTCCCCCTGAAAAACATATTAAAAATCTTCTCCTGGAGTTCTTTTTTAATGCCTATACCATTGTCCTTCACTTCAATTCTAAGCATTTCATCATTCTGATCAGAGATTGAAATTTTTAGAAAGCTGATGCCCGATCTTTTAACGGCATATTTAATTCCGTTTTCTATGAGGTTTCTGAAAATAGCCCTGACCAGGCCCGGAGAGGAATGCAATTTGTTGTGTGTTTTTATGTCAAGTGTGAAAATGATCTCGTCAAATCCACTTAACGACCTGAACTCTGAAAAGACAGAGCGGATAAGTAAGTCAAGATCTATGAGTTCTGTTTTGACTTCGTCGCTTTTTACATTGGTCACAATTCCCAGCTCATCCACAATGTTCATGAGCTTTTCCCATTCGCGGTCAATTTTGTAAAGTTCGTCTCGTGTTTCTGTGTCGTGCGTTTTTAGGAAAGCATGGGAAGTGAGTTCACGTACTTTTATCAAGGGCGACTTGATATCGTTCGAGGTTACGTACAGAAGCATTTCCAGGTCTCTGTGCGATTGTTTCATCGAACTCATCTGATTCACAATGTGTTGCTCCATAATACTGAAATTGTTTGTGAGTACGTCTATTTCATTTTTGGAATCTTTTAGTGGCAAAACGCTTCTGACTGTAAAATCGCTTTTCACAAATTCATCAATTTTTTCTTTCAGGAGTGTAATGGAGCGCGAAATTCTTTTGGAGATTATCACTGCGGAAAAAATTCCGGCCAGCACAAAAATAAATCCAACCGTTAAATAAACCCATCTTACGTTCGCCAGTGCTTCCTGTGTTTTTTGCTCGGAGGCTTGGATAAGCGCCGACAATGACGCCTCAATTTTAGCGGAGAGGCCGTCAATCTTTTCCTTTAATCCTTTGCCACTTTTTAGTCCAAGTTTTTTATCGTAAAAAGCAAGGTCGTTAAAAGCAAAGGAATAGTTGTTCAAGGTTTTATTGATCAGGGTTTTCTGAACAGCTGGAATGGCAGTGTTGTTGGATAGATTGTCTTTAATTGCATTGGTAAGCGCCAGGTGATCCGCAATGTAGCGTTCTTCCTGACGGATGATAAAGTCTTTTTCGTGTCGTCGCAGTTGTAGGATATTAATAAGGCCAATTTCGTCCTGGAATTTTTCAAGTTCATGTGCGTAGGTTCTCATCTTGCCTTCAATGCCATAATCCTTGAAACCACGGATAAGAATCTCCTGGAAAATATCAGAGGACAAGAGCTTATATTTCTCAAAGGCATCTTTAACGGTCCTGATGGAATCGTTTAGTTCAAAATGCCTTTTTTCCTGCGACTCATTCATTTCTCTTAGGGCGCTGTCAATGGCCGCGCAGAATTCTTCGTGTTTACGTATAAGAGGACTGTTCTTTGTTTCGAAGAAAGCAGGATTGATGGTTTCGTTTTCGAAAAAGTCGTGTGTGAGTTTAATGTCCTTTAAAAGGAGTACATGTGCGTTTTCTGTTTTGTCGGTTATTTGAAAAAGCGAGTCTTTTTTCTTCTGAAAGTAATTAAATACGAGGACAGAGGTTCCGAGCGTCACGAGGACAAAGAGCAGAAAAATAGCCAATAGTTTTGAGCGTACAGTTGTAAACATAGCGAGTATTTTTTTTACAAAATTAGCGCAGTATTATTATTCTAAACGGAAGCGAATATGTCCTGAGTATTAAAATCGCCGAATCCCTATTATTGATCGACCAAACGATGCATTTATTCAATTCTTAACATTGTGTTAAACTACCTCTAGGGTTAAAGCATTAGAATAATTAGCGGTAAAGATGCTTTTTTGCAATAAACGGGCAGGCGATTTTCTTCAGAATCGCAAAGGCCAGCTAAGAGTTAAAAGATGATGAAAACGAGGGCGTTATTTTCTGTTTTTAATGCCAACGGTTTTTGGGGCTTACAAAAGAATACATTTCTCGTAACATTCATTTAGCATCGCATTAGCTTGTATTGACTTAATTGCGGTCTGATATCTTAGAATGAAAAAATTTCTTACTCTGACGGCGATTGCTATTTTACCTCTTCTTTTTGCTTCCTGCGGGCATGGCGTTAATCCAACTGAAAAAGTTATCCGGCGGGATACAATACGGGTAAAGGGATCGGATACTGAATTTGCGATGGTAAAGCATCTTGCTGATGCCTACATGGCGGGACATCTGGAAGTTATAATTCTTGTGGAGGGCGGTGGCTCTAACAAAGGAATAGAAGCATTGATGAATCATAAGACTGACATTTGTAACTCCTCGAGAGAGATAAGCACCGAAGAAGTTATTAAGGCCATGGCGGTTGAAGTAAAGCCGGTTCCAATTATGTTTTCGGTAGATGCGCTTGCCATCATTACAAATTATAAGATAGGAATAGACAGCCTCTCCACAAACCAGATCAGTAGCTTGTTCAAAGGCGAAATAAAAAACTGGAAGGACCTGAAAGGGCCCGATCAACAGGTTAAGGTTTTTGGGAGAGATAAATCATCGGGAACCCACGACTACTTTAACGAAAAATTCCTTGAAAACAAATCAAATGGCCAGGTGAACGAAAAAGCAACAAACCTGGAAGTCTTGAACTCCGTTATAAATACACCCGGTGCGATAGGTTATGTAAGCACAGGTTTTTTATTTGACAGCGTGGGAAAGCCTAATGGAAAAATTTGGGCGGTGCCTGTTTACATAAATAATCACCTCGCGGTATCTCCTTACCAGCTTGCTGCAGTTAAAAAAGGAGATTATATTATCACAAGGCCGTTATATCAATACGTGAATGGAACCCCGAACCAACTCATCCAAGACTTTATGCTCTTTGAACTTACATCAAAAGGTCAGGATATCATTTTGTCACATGGTTTTTTTCCTATTAATGATTATCAGACACAGATAAACCGGCTAAAGGGATTGCTAGTGGAGTAGAAATGGACTCACTTTTTACTGGGGCTTGATGCTTGAACGATAGGATTGGTATTGTTGTAAGCTCCCCCTTTTTAGTACGATGATACAATAGACTTTTTCAAAATATTTGAAAAGAAAGCAGCAGTTATTGAACTACCGCCTTCAGTCCGGGTTCTGTTTTTTCCTTTACAAATATATCTAAA
>Ga0335394_10002185_pt1 | contig 21917 bp, 22 predicted proteins | sample MAT03_FD_205741 | JGI IMG/M metagenome (GOLD analysis project Ga0335394, IMG submission 205741) | Freshwater microbial communities from Lake Fryxell liftoff mats and glacier meltwater in Antarctica - MAT-03 (spades assembly) (version 2) ...
GTTGCTGATTAGTGTAGGTGTCGATTTTTTAGCCACCTACATAGGCGCAAAGAAGGCTGGTGCAAGTATCTGGGGGCAAGTCGGGGCGGTTGTAGGCCTATTACTCGGTTTCTTTGGCCTTTTGCCTGCCCTACCCATTGGCGGGCCGTTGTTGGGCATTTTGCTGGGGCCACTGCTGGGCGCAATTGTCGGTGAATTTCTCTATCGACGCGATTGGCGGCTAGCTGTTCGCGCCGGGTTTGGCATTCTGGTGGGTTCACTAGTGGGTACGGTGATTCATGTGATGTTGGCGATCGCTACCGTTGCCGTGTTTCTCGCCACAACCCTGCCAACGGTCATGTGATCATTAAATCTGAACTCGTTGTCAACAGGGAATCGAGTAGTACTTAAAAATTTTGTCCTATCTAACCCTTCAATTGCTATATGAATAGGACTTACGCAGTTGAATGATGTTGCAGGCGCGGAGCGCCTGCAACATCATTCAAATTTCTTGGTTTTTCGTATGCAGTGCGTAAGTCCTGATGATTTTTTTTGAAAGGGGCCTCTGCGCCCCTTTCAAAAAAAATCATACCCAGATTTAAGCAATGCACTTCTTCTCTCCGCAGGGTTCAATCCGTTAATCTGTAATAAAAGTTAACGGTAGCAGGAGCGAGATCTCAACAAAATGCTAAGAATTATTACAGACTTCGATGGGCCAATTATGGACGTATCGGAGCGGTACTATCAGGTCTACAAATTCTGCCTGACCAAAATTTCTCGGCCTGACCAAGGCATTCAGCAGCTCTCGAAACCAGAATTTTGGCGGTTAAAACGGGCTCAAGTTCCCGAACGACAAATCGGTCAACTGTCGGGGCTAGACGAATTGCAAGCCCAAGAATTTGCCCGTTTGCGGCGGCAGACCGTGCATTCGTTGCCGTATTTAAAATACGACACCTCAATCGCAGGTGCCACAGAAACCCTAGAACGCATTCAAGCCTTGGGGATCGACTTAGCGGTGATGACAATGCGGCGCACTAGCGAGCTAGAGGAAGCCTTTAGCCGCTGCGACTTAGGTCGATTTTTTGCCCCCGATCGCCGTTACTGCCTCAGTGAAGATTACATAAAGACCACAGACGTAGCCGACAAGCCGCTTTTGATGCAGCGGGCGATCGCGGAACTTCCCCCCGCAGAAAGTTGGATGGTTGGTGACACCGAAGCAGACATTGCTGCGGCTAAAACGCACGGGCTGAAAGTAATCAGCGTCCTGAGTGGAATTCGCGATCGCACACAACTAAGCCAGCATCAACCCGATTGGGTCGTTGCTGATTTAGCCGAGGCTGTAGATACTATCTTGAAACACGCCAGCCACCCGGCCTGTTTCAACGCAAGAAACTGCTAATCAACCACAAAATAATAAACGTCACCAAGGCTGCAACGGTATTGGGATCAAGCTGAATAGCTCCAAGCTGAGACCCTAGCAACTCTGCAAACCATAGACCCAGCAACACCCCAACGACTAAGCCTGCCAGTGTTAGTAAAAACGCCCGACCAAACTTATTTTCTTTGCGGTTGAGAAAATAAAAGCTAAATCCCACCCCCAGCGCTAGCGCTACAGGAGGAGACGAGAGGCTGAGTAGACTTGCGCCTAAAAACAAGCCACCAGGCAGCAGAATATCGTTGCGACTGGGAGTGTCAACAAACCGCTGTAGCCAAGCTGAAGCCTTTTTGGCAGGAGCTGGCGTAAAGTCTGGAGGGGGTTCTACCAGCTTTTCGGGAAACCGGATGCGATCGGGAACCTTGATCTTTCCTTCTTGACGCTGCCGTAACCGATCCATCAGGATGGCATCATAGGCCGATTCAATCGCCTCCGTTTGGCGGCGATCGCCTCCTTGCTCCTGCAACAAGCGATTTCGCGCGTCCTGAATCTCCTCAAACGAGGATACCTCACTGACACCCAGCTTCTCGTAGTGACTCATATCACTCATCTACAACCTCCAGAAGTCCCCCACGATAGTCAATTATCTTATCCAACAGCAGCAACAGGCTTGAAGCGAGAAACTGACAAGGCATACTAATCCTAGGCTAAACCCTACAGCAGCTAAATTGCCAACCTACACCGCACTCTATGTGAATCTGTGTTTTGTTAGCTATCATTCCATTAGCTCTTGCTTTACGATCCTATCGGTTCATTTAGTCGCTAACCTCATTTGTCAATAGTCTCATTGCCGATAGTCTCATTGCAAATAGTCTCATTGCCATTAGTGTAACGGGCTGTCTGGGTTTCGCAAACTGAAGTCAGCAAAAGCTTAATCAAGTGCTCCTAGCTCTGGATGCCCGTAAATCTCACAGCATAGCCACTGGCCATTGCTATATTTTGTGCTGATAATTGTTTTAGCGGCTGCTTAATATACTCAGGTGCATATACTCAATTTAATGGAATAAATGCTCCCCCAGCCGAGAGCGTTTTTCCCTTTCCAAGGATTTATTCAATATATTGTTTCTGAATATTTTGATTTGAAATCCCTAACGTCCTTTTTACTCCTCGACACAAGGTTACAGCTATGGCTTCAGCCAAGATTCTCGTCGTTGACGACGATCAACATATCCGCACCCTCATCCATCGCTTCCTCTCGAAGCATAGCTACCAAGTAGAGTCTGCTGAGGACGGAAAAGGAGCAATGGCAGTCTTTGAGCAGTTCAACCCTGACTTGGTCATCCTAGATGTGAACTTACCAGATGCAACTGGTTATAACCTTTGCCAAGAGATGCAGGGTCGTACAGGTGTGTTTGTGTTGATGCTCACAAGTCGGGCAGACGAAGCTGACAAAATTCGTGGTTTCTCTCAAGGAGCCGATGATTATTTAACGAAGCCCTTCAGTTTAGGCGAACTAGAAGTTCGGGTTCAAGCCGTTCTTAAGCGCAAACGTCCGATTACTGAAGCAGAACATAAGTGTTTAACCTTTAATGGGCTAGCGATTGATCCTGTGAGCCGAGAAGTTAGCCTCAACCAAGAGCAAATTCTGCTGACAGCATTAGAGTTTGACCTGCTTCACTTCTTGGCAAGCCATCCTGGCCGCGTATGGCGGCGAGCTGAGCTGATTCAAAAAGTCTGGGACTACGAGTATGTTGGAGATCAGCGTGTCGTAGATGTGCACATTGGACAAATTCGCAAAAAAATCGAGATTGATACGAGCCAACCCGCTTTAATTCAGACTGTGCGTGGCGTTGGGTACAAGTTTGAAGCTCCCGATTTGGCTCACGAAGAATAGGGTTCCTGGGCTTCTTCTGGAAATAGATAAAAGGGTGGCCTCGCCTAGCGGGGCTACCCTTTTACAGCGCTTTGCGCCTGAATAAAATCAAATTTTCGATCAAGAGCCGTACGGAGCACGGCTCTTGATCGAAAATTTACATAACTGGAACTGGAGCCACTTCCCCAAACTACCCACTAGATCTCCTGCATGAATGCTTTTTTGAGGGCGTGAATTGATTCCCGGCTTCGCCAGGAATCAATTCACGCAGGAGGTCTACTCTACGAGAAACAAAGTGCTGTATTTATAGCCATAGTCATAAAGCTTAGGACATGCCAGCGTCATTCCCGCGCAGGCGGGAATGACGCTGGCACCTATCGAGCAGATGGATTCCCGCCTGCGCGGGAATGACAGGGAGGCGTCCTATTGCTCATGGCTACCGCTATAAATGCGTCAGTTCTAGGAGACTACTGCCCTCCACCACAACCCATTGAAAGTTAATATCAAAAGACTTTAATGGTCTCCATACCCTATGACCTCCAACCTACGTGGAGCGATCGCCGCTGGGCATCCTAAAACGACTGAAGCTGGAATTGAAATGTTTCGCTTGGGGGGCAATGTATTTGACGCAGTGGTGGCAGCAGTGTTAGCCGCCTGCGTCGTGGAACCCACGCTAACCTCGTTGGGCGGTGGTGGTTTTTTGCTGGCGCACACGGCGGATAATCACAATACGCTGTTTGACTTTTTTACCCAAACCCCTCGCCAAAAGCGCAATCCAGCAGAGGTCGATTTTTACCCCGTTGAAGTAAACTTTGGCACAGTCACCCAGGAATTTCATGTGGGACTGGGGTCAATCGCTGTGCCCGGTACTGTGGCGGGGTTATTTCATGTGCATCAACGGCTGGGTCGGCTGCCATTTCGGGCGATCGCCGCTCCTGCCATTCACTATGCCAGTACAGGCGTAGAAATTGAAGCCTTTCCAGCCTATTGCTTTAGCATTTTAAAACCTATTTTCTTGGGCTGTCCAGAAGCGTGTCGCATCTACGCCCCCGGCCAAGTATTGCCTCAGCCCGGTGCCGTGATCAAATTGCCAGAACTGGCTGCAACTCTGAGCTATCTGGCCGAAGCAGGCGCAACGGCCTTTTACGAAGGTGAAATAGCGCAACAATTGGTCAAAGACTGTAGCGATCGCGGTGGCTATTTAACGCTGGAGGATCTGAAGCACTATCAGGTAATCGAGCGATCGCCGTTGACCACGACCTACCGAGGCAACACACTGTTAACTAACCCGCCGCCCAGTTCTGGTGGGTCGTTAATTGCATTTTCGCTGGCACTACTCGAGCAGGTTCAACTCTCAGACCTGGCGTTTGGCAGCGCCGACCATTTGCGAACCCTTGTAGAAGTAATGCGCTTGACTAACCATGCCCGTACCGACGGGTACGATGCCCATCTCGATCAACCCAACGTAGCAGAGCAGTTTCTGGCACTGGAGCATCTCAATCCCTATGCCAAAAAATTGAGTCTGGCTCTCAACGGGGTTAACAATTTGGGGAGCAATAAATGGGGGAGCACGACCCATCTCAGCGCGATTGATTCAGATGGTAACGCCGCCAGTGTAACCACATCCAATGGAGAAGGATCGGCCTACAGCATTCCAGGGACAGGGTTCATGATGAACAATATGTTGGGTGAAGCCGATCTGCACCCAACAGGGTTTCACGAGTGGCAAGAGAATGTGCGAATTTCGTCGATGATGGCACCTACCATGTTGCTCAAGCAGCATCGACCCGAACTTGTACTAGGTTCCGGCGGCTCTAACCGCATTCGCACCGCCATTGTTCAGGTCATTTCTAACATGATCGATTTCCACATGCCCGTAGATACAGCGGTAAACAGCCCACGCGTGCATTGGGAAAATGGTGTGTTCAATATAGAACCCGGTTTCGCGCCCCAAGCCTTGGAGCAACTGCTGACGAGTCCAACTCAAGCGCAGGGAAATAAAGAGGTAGTGTTGTGGGATCAAAAAAATATGTTTTTTGGTGGCGTACATGCTGTCGCCACGAACGAAGATGATACAGATGCATTGTATGGTGGAGGCGATCGCCGTCGTAATGGGTATGTAGCACTCCTATAGATTTAAACCCATGAACAGGACGATTTTAGGTCGCACGATTGTCACACTACTGCTCGTCCTCCTTCAAGAATGTGATTGGCGAGTTAACTCGCCCATGTGTGGTGAACTAAAGTCAGAATCTACGTTTAATAGCCATGAGCTAATGGCTAACAACCATACAGTACTATTTACAGCATCTAAGCGATATTTTTACTCTTGTGAATATTGCGCTGTTTGTACACAACGAGTCGCCTCTTTAGGTCGCTGGTTAATTGGCACTTACGACATTAACTCAGAGCGTGTGAACATCCTACATCGCTTTCAAACTGGCGATCGCCAACGCTATAGCTGGAGTATTCGCTCCGTAGTCGGTTCAAGGGCATTAATGCAGAGTGATTCGTACTACTTTTTGGAGTTGCCTTCAAATCAATTGACCCGGCTTTCCTTAGATGCTGAGTTTGCTCAAAATTCACGTATGCAAAAAGAAAGTGCTCCAATTCCTCAGTTACTGGATGAAGAAGGCACCTTCCTCATAACGCAAACTGTGGATAAAAAGATAACGAGAAACACGATCGAGTATGAGTATTGGGTTCGTCATCCAGATGGAAAATACCAGCGATTGGGCATTGGCGATAGGGTGATTCATCAAGCCGATACAGCCTATCTGTGGAACTTTGAAACCCATCGACCCTTAGCCTACAGCTTGAAAACACGAACGCTCCGCTCAGTTACAGAGCGGCAGTATCAGACTGTAGCTTTGCAACAACAAAACATCCCTGAACCTAATATTCATGTGCAATATCAAATGTCCCCCAGTGCTCGTTTGCACATTGGTCGCAGGTTTGGTAAAGATTGGAACTATAAAATGTCAACGGTTACAGCAGCATCCCTAAAGTGGTAAGTAACCCCACTTCCTGCGATGAAACTCTCTTTGTCTGGGGAGTAATAGATAGCTGTACACGCACTTTGTTAGTACATAGGTACAAACTTTTAATGGAAATCCTTGCTGAGCGCGGATCTTCATCAAAAATCAACATAAAGCAACCTCCCAAATCACCCCGATTTAGCCTCAAACGGCTGAGGCAATTTTTCGACCTGAAAATATTGGTGAAATTTATCCGTTACTTGCAGCCATGCGGAGCGGCTGTCGGCTTTGCGGCGCTTACGCACAAAACTCATTTCGACTAACTCTTGAACATGCTGATAGGCACCTGAGCCGCGCAGTTCTACCAAATCAGTTAAAGTGAGTGGCCCTCGAAGAGCGATCGCCGCCAGAGTTCGCAACGCACCCAACCCTAAATCGACAGGCACCAACTGCTGCACCAAATCTTGATAGGTTTCTCTCAATTGCAACGAATATCCATCAGGCGTTTCGGCTATTTCTAACGCGCTATCTCGCTGGGCATAATCAGCCATTAGTTCAATCAAACTGGCTTGGATGGCGTGGCGATCGCATCCGGCATACTCCACCAGTTTGGCAATCGTTAGGGGTTGCCCCTTCAGGTAAAGAATCGCTTCAATTTTGCTGGCAAGACGGGACATTGTTAAAGGGTCTAGGTTCTGTTTTGAAGCTTGATTTTTGCATACCAACACCTAACTTTTACTAAGTAGGTGGGCGTAATTAAACATAAAACTCTAAAAGTCTGCGCCGCCCGCTGCGCGGGCGGCGCAGACTTTTAGAATCTTGTTTTTATTTAGGTTGAACTATATTTAGGTTGAACTACTTATTAGGCAAACTTGCAAACACCTGCTTGATTAGCTGACTGGTCTTAATGTCGAGGTTCTGCCAGTCTACCTCACCCATTTCATCGAGCAGAGCCGTATCAACTTCAACGGTTACATTGTCTGAGACGCTGAGAATAGAATTGTAATTTTTGAAGCAAATCTGATAGCAAAGCTGCCACAGGTCAACGGTGACTTGCCGCTCGTGATGGGGATGTTTTAGACAAAGCTGGTAAGACGGATGAGGGTGCGGCAGGTGCGCCAAAACCGCCTCCAGTTGGGGCACTTCCTCAGGGGGGGCGATCGCCAGTTGCTTTTGTACTTGCAGCACATGTGCCTGCATTTCAGGCGTAACGCCATCCTGCCAAATGGGTTGCTCTTGGTAAGTTCCTTGCCAAGTCGATTGATCTAACGCCTTGCGGATATTGTCGATCAACCGAATAAACACAGGCTGCATTAAGAGTTCTGCTTGCTGCCACTCATTTACTCTGGCAAACGTTGGTTTACTCATTGCCTTCTCTTTGAAAACACAGTTGAAGCAGCTTGCCTGGACAGATTAACTGGCCAAACTTCATCAGGATTTAACCCTTTGCATCTTCCCCAATCAGACAGATCTGGATTTATAAGCGTTGGGGTTTATTTGAGTCAGGCTATTCAACTATTCTATTGGCTGTGTGAGGGTTTCGAGAATTTATGAGGTCTTCGCGTGATGCGATCGCAGCTTTATCGTACCTTTACTTAAGGAGCGAGCTGCTTTAGTAAGATTAGATACACCTTGATCTTGTAGGTCTAGGGTGGTATTAATGGTTTTTCAGAAATTAGTTTTTAGACATAGCATTCCATTTGTCCTCATAGCGGTAAAGGCAGCAATACGCCGACCAGTCAGCTAAAGGACAACTGGGCTACTCAGTTTTCAGGGTGCTCTACACGTTCATGGTTAGCTATAAGCACAGGCAAAGGTGAGTCGTTACGTACCGCTTTTTGTCTGTGCTTTTTTTTGCGATCGTCATATTCCAGGCACCACATCCTAGATTGAGCTAGCGTCACCTGCTCGATCTGCTTATGGTTACGCCTCATCTCCGATCCCCAAGTCTGATAAACTTTTTGACAGCGGTATAGTTCGCAGAACGACGCAAAATCAGCAGTTTGGAGGGTAGGCTCGGTGGAAAACACACTCGGTTTGGAAATTACTGAAGTAGTTGAGCAAGCCGCGATCGCGTCGGCTCGATTGATGGGCAAGGGAGACAAAAACGAAGCAGACCGAGTGGCTGTAGAAGCCATGCGGGAGCGGATGAACAAGATTCATATGCGTGGCCGGATTGTAATTGGCGAGGGGGAGCGCGACGATGCCCCCATGCTCTACATCGGCGAAGAAGTGGGAATTTGCACCAGCCCCGATGCCAAATCGTTTTGTAATCCTGATGAACTGATTGAGATTGACATTGCGGTCGATCCTTGCGAGGGCACCAACCTGTGTGCCTATGGGCAGCCCGGTTCAATGGCAGTGCTAGCCATTTCTGAGAAAGGCGGGCTGTTTGCCGCACCCGACTTCTACATGAATAAATTGGCGGCTCCTCCAGCGGCCAAAGGCAAGGTCGATATTCGCAAATCTGCCACCGAGAACCTAAAGATTTTGTCAGAGTGCCTCGATCGGGCAATTGATGAATTAGTCGTGGTGGTGATGAAGCGCGATCGCCACAATGACTTGATTAAGGAAATTCGCGAGGCTGGAGCCAGAGTCCGTCTAATCTCCGATGGCGACGTGTCTGCGGCTATCTCATGCGCTTTCGAGGGCAGCAACATCCATGCGCTGATGGGCATTGGGGCAGCTCCTGAAGGGGTGATTTCAGCGGCGGCCATGCGCTGTCTAGGCGGGCATTTTCAGGGTCAGTTGGTTTACGATCCGGCGATCGTCAAAACCGGATTGATTGGGGAAAGCAAGGAAGCCAACATCGAACGTCTGAATTCTATGGGCATCACTGACCACGACAAAGTGTACGATGCTCACGAACTGGCCTCTGGACAAACCGTACTATTTGCGGCCTGTGGCATTACGTCAGGAACCTTGATGGAAGGCGTTCGCTTCTTTAAAGGGGGTGCCCGGACTCAAAGCTTGATTATTTCTAATCAGTCCAACACCACCCGCTTTGTGGATACGATCCACATGTATGGCGACCAAAAGCACCTGAAATTGAAGTAAGCCCTCAGGACTCACGGATCTCACACGCAAAATTCAGCAAGTTAAATGGGTGTCAGGGGCGTAAGCGCCCCTGACACCCATTTATAGCCGTCGCCACAAACGTTAGGACACTGGGATCAAAGGGGGGTGTGGGGGCTTTGCCCCCAGCCAGGGGTCCACCCCTGCACCCCGTCCTAACCAATCCGTCTATGGCTATAAATGCGTCAATTTAAAAACTGTAGCCTCTACGCCACCCTATTCTTGCAGACTCAGCAGACGAGACTCTACCAAACGATCTATCCAGCTTTCGATATAGGCGCGGTTTTCTTGCTGCTGTTGTAAATCGGCGGTATCTAACGGATGAGGAAGGGTTCCTAAAATGGCAGCGGTTGTTACGCAAAACATGGACTTTTGAAAACTTAAGCAGATTTTCACTCGTAAGTCGTCTTCACGCCGCAGACTATTCATGTAAAAATCATGCAGATAGTCGGGTAGAAAATGGCTCATGTCCTGCATCAGCAATGTGGGCGGAATACCCGCACCTCCGATAGGTAACGGATCGGCAAATAGTGCCCCATAGTTAAAATCTTTTTGATGAGCTGAAATTTGGTGAGCCTGAGCGTTGTAAGAGACGGTTCCAAAAAATGGAAACGATCGCAAAAATACGGCTTCGATATAGGGCACGGCTGTATCTGGTAAGAATGTCAGCCCTGCCGACTCAGGAATAATATTGTAAACCTGGTCTTGGATAGTCACAGCGTAAGTAATTGGCAAGCTAGCTGCATCAATTAAGCGCTGTTTAATGTGACTAACCACGTCGGCGATCGCTCTAATCTCACCCTGATCGTACAGATCCGACAGTTCTAAAAACATCTGGCTCATGACCTGCCAAAATTGCCCCAGAGCACTGTAATAGCAGAGCATCCGCACCTGCTCTGGCAAAAAGTCGGGAAATAGCCCATTGATGCCTCGCATGGGCAGATTTGGCTGCAATTTTGCCCCAATTGCGGCTCTAGCACGAGTTAGAAATTCCGGCGAATCCAGATAAGCGTCTAGACCACCGCCCCCATGCCAGAACATAGCCCTCATGCAATATTCGGCAAATTCGTAGTTAATTCGATCGTGCCCCCAATGGCGCAGTAGTTTGGTTAGGGTGACCTCGCCATTGAAGTACTTGAAAGCCGGAAACAAGACAAGGAATTGATGGTTAGCAATATAGGTGAGGTTCTTCCAGTAAGCATCTAGCACAATGCCATAGCTCTTGAGCACCCCAACAACTTCGAGCAGGTTGTCGGGTGTTTCTGGAATCAGCGCCCCGCCTGTTTCTAAGCGAGTCACTAGGTTGGAGAGGGGATGAGCGGCGGGTTTAGGCGTAGTGACCATGAGCTGAGAGAAGAATGAAGGACGAGAGGGATGTGAGGCTGCGTCGGACTGGTTGCAAGAATCTAGCTACACGCAGCCTGGAATGAGGATTGGGTTTTGCGTTGAAGCTTAATTTCTCTTGGCGCGTAATAGATCAAGCTTTCTAAGATTGCTTAGGGAGTACGCGATCGCAGGGGTTCTACAACACTAGTTTGCATACTGGTTTGAATGACGGACGGAGTGCGGAAGATATCAAGTAATCCATCTCGCATTAAGGGAGCTAGAGAAGTTGTGCTACGTTCATTCGCTAAACTGCCTAAGGCTAAAGACGTGCGTTCACTCCAGCGCAGCATCCAGTTGGGCTGGAGGCCAAGTGTAATTACAAGGGCAAGAATGACAATAGACGGAATGCGGTCTTTCCAGTAAATGGCAGGCAGGTTAGATAACGGATCGGACAGGCGACCAAAAAAGACGCGATTGACCAGATTGAGGAAATATACAGCGGTTAGGGCTGTCCCAATCATGCACAACAGGGTAGGTATCGGAAAAACTAGGATACTACTGCGGTAGATAATAAATTCTGCTACAAATCCCACCATGCCAGGGATACCAGCACTGGCCATGACACCCGCTACCATCAAGGTACCAATTAACGGTAAACCTCGCTCTGGATTGAGCAGCCCCCGCAGCACTGTTACGTCGCGGGTGCCTGTTTTGGCATACACAACACCCACTAAAAAGAACAACAGACCCGAAATGAGTCCATGGCTGACCATTTGGGCGATCGCCCCAGAAACGCTCAGGGGTGAGGCTACGGCGATCGCCAGCAAAATATAGCCCATGTGGCCGACGGAACTATAGGCGACAATTTTTTTCATATCCGTTTGGGCGATCGCCACAAACGAGCCATATAACACGTTGACCACAGCCAACACGGCTAAGATCGGGGCTAAAAGCTGCCATGCTTCTGGAAATAGCCCCAGACCAAATCGCAGCAGTCCATAGGTGCCCAGTTTGAGTAGTACTCCTGCCAACAGCACGGATACCGGAGTAGGTGCTTCGACGTGCGTATCGGGAAGCCACGTATGCAATGGCACAATCGGAATTTTGATGCCGAAGCCAATCAGCAGCACGACAAGCAGCACCAATTGTGTCCCCAGTGGCAGCGCCTGATTTTTTACCACGTCATAGTCAAAGCTAAACGTGTCACTCAACAACGCTAGGCCAAAGAAAGCAGCCAGAATTAAAATGCCTGAAACCGCCGTATAGATGAGAAACTTCATGGCCGCATAACCACGACGCGCCCCACCCCAAATGGCAATAATTAGATACAGCGGAACTAGCTCTACCTCATAAAACAGGAAAAACAGCAGTAGGTTTTGTGCTAGAAACGCCCCAGCCACACCCGATGCCAAAATCAACATGAGGCAGTAATAAAGCCGAGGGCGAGTCACATTGGCATCACTGCTGTAGATAGAGAGCCAAATGAGCAAGCTACTCATTCCCACCAGCGGCAATGCTAAACCGTCCATCCCCAGATGGTAGTTCAACCCCAATGTATCCACCCAGGCAAGCGATTCCTGGAACTGTAATCCCGGTAGGCTTGTATCAAACTGGGCAATAAGTACCCCTGTCCAGATCAACACGCCTGTCGTCAACACCAAAGCAATTTGACGGATACGGCTAGCGGGTACTGCCTGTGGCAGACAGCCGATCAACACTACTCCCACCAACGGCACCCAGATCAAGACACTTAGCATGGCGTTTCCCAGATTTTTCGAGTCAGCACGACTTAGCGATTGAACTTACGCGATTGGATGATGCTATGGCCATACCCCGCCCATAATGTCATCCAAATTGCTTGATTTTCGGGTAGGCGCGTAAATTCTGAGTTATTACAGATGTTCAGTTGACAGATTCAGGGGGTGCGATAGGATTTTGAATGTTAAGCAAGGTTTGGGGTAGCGCTAGGCTAAAAACAGACCAAAACCAGCGTCACTACTACAGCATCCAACCTAGCCAAGCAATCCCTAGAAATACTCCCACGAACAGCGTTAGCAAATAGTGACGCGATTGCCCAGAGATTGTGTACTTTAAGCTTTCGCCGCCCATAAGCGACACAATGCCCATCAAATTCACCATGCCATCCACAATGTAGCGATCAAACCAGGCCGTCAGGCGAGAACCCTGGGTCACAGCTAGAACCACACTGAGACGATAAAGTTGTTCAATGCGAAAATCTTGAGCCAGTAGATCTCGCAGGGAAATCCAGCTTGCGCCCGTCGGTTGAGGTAAGCGGGTACCCAAATAGAACAAGCCGCCTAGCCCACACCCGATCGCACTGGCTAGAACTAAAAGTCCGGCGATCGCCCAGTTGATTTCCTTCCATGCAGGTAACAGGTGCCATCGCGCTAGCATAGCGGGCACCAATAAGGTCGTCACCGTCAAAAAAATTAGTGGCAGCGCCAATAGCCACGACACTTCTGGCGCACGCCGAGTTTTTTCTTGGGGAGACCCGCAAAAAACTAGCCCAAATACCCGCATCAGGCTAAAAGAAGTTAGCCCATTCACCAGCAGTAGCACAACAAATAGGGCGTTAGACAGGGGCCAAATGGTCTCTGCCCATTGGTGCATAGCCCAAAAGCACCCCAAGGGCGCTAGCCCGACTGACCCCAGCGCACCGACGACAAATCCTGACGTGGTAGCTGGCATACGAGATGCTAGACCGCCCATTTCACGCAGATCTTGAGTACTCGTGGTAAGGATAATTGCGCCAGTGCTCATGAACAACAACGCTTTGGCAAGCGCATGGGTAAACAAGAACAGCAGTGCCACCTCGTCTTGCTGCATTCCAACAGCCAAAAATACCAGCCCCATGTATGCACTCGTAGAGTGCGACAGCGCTCGTTTAATGTCAATTTGGGCGATCGCCACCAGCGATGACCCAATGGCCGTAACTGTTCCCAACACCATGAGGGTCGTCAGCGCTACGGGCGACAGCGCCAGAATCGGCTGCATCCGAATTAGCACATACGCGCCACAGGCTACCACTACAGAGTTTCGTAAAATCGAGGCCGGATTTGGCCCCTCCATCGCCTCATCCAGCCAGAGGTTAAGCGGAAATTGGGCACACTTACCTACAGGGCCTGCAATCAACGCCAAGCCCAACAAATTGGCCGTCAGTGGTTGCAGATCTGCCGTCTCAGCCCAATGCGCCAGCGTCGGAAAATCCCAAGTACCCGCGATCGCCCCTAGGGACACCACGCCCATTAACAAGAGCAAATCGCCAACTCGCTTGGTTAAAAATGCATCCCGCGCAGCGGTTACGACTAAGGGTTGAGCATACCAAAACCCCACCAAAAGATAAGTAGACAGCGTTAATGTCTCTAACAAGGCATAGGTTAGGAACAGCGAGTTGCTTAGCACTAGGCCACTCATTGCCCCCTCGAAAAAGCCCATCAACGCATAGAAGCGGGCAAGTGCCCAGTCTTTTTCTAAATAACCTAGCGCAAAGATTTGGGCTAACAGACTCAGGGCTGTTATCAGCACCGCTGCCCCCACACTCACCCGCGACAGCTCTAAGGGCAACGACAACTCTAGATCAAGAACCTTGAGCCAGTCTGTCGGCACATATTGCGGCGGCAGATCCCAAACTGCAAACCACAGCAAAACACTATGGACTAGAGCTAGGAGCGTCATCAAAAAATTGAAGTAGGCAGCAGGGCGAGGTCCCGTGTGACGAATCACGCCTGTTGACCAGGGAATGGTCAGTAAAGCGCCCAAAACACCGTATCCAGGCACCCACCAACTTGTCTGGATGAGAAATTGATTCATCGACAAAATCGCCTTTGTGTCGTTGAGTAAGGTGTGAGTAACAGATCGTAAACGTTAGTTCATTAAACTGTTAGGGCTGACCCAGCCGCAATCCCTAAATGTGAGCAAGATGTAAACATTTGCTAAGCTCAGTGCCCAGGTTAAGCAACGTTACCATCAAGCCAAACATTAGACCTCCTGCATGAATGCTTTTTTGAGGGCGTGAATTGTTTCCCGGCTTCGTCGGGAAACAATTCACGCAGAAGGTCTATTGATAGTTAGAAAAGGCAAATAAGTCGTGCTCTGCCGGACTGTATCCCCCCAACCGATACTCTTGGACATTCTCTGAAAGAACGTTCTTTGAGTAGTCCCTAAATGCAGTTGTTATCGGGATCATCTCCTGCCATAACACTAACGTGACACAGTTAGCAGAGCAAGTGAAATGAACTTCAAGATCCTGCTCACTAAACCGTCTTAGTTAGACCTCTTGGCTGAATCATGCATTCAGGCAAGAGGTCTAGTGTACTGATTTGAGTTGTGCTGATTCTAGTATTAATCCGGCTGTGCGTTGTTCAAATCCTTAATGAAAAATAGTGCAATTCAACCTAAATAAAAACAAGATTCTAAAAGTCTGCGCCGACCGCTGCGCGGTCGGCGCAGACTTTTAGGGTTTGATAGGACTACCTAGGGTTTTATGTTTAATTACACCTAAAATCATGACAAGCTTAGGACTACCCAAGAAGGATAGGCATGGATTCAGGTAATCTGAGGGAGAGCATCTCATCACACCGTGACTAAAAATGTCCACTACCCAGCGCCTTCAAATGCCCCGATTGTCAACTTGGCTCCGCCTCTGCACAGTGCTTATTATTGCCTGCTGCTTCTCATTGATGAGCTGGCTTCAATCGCCTTCAGCCTTTGCCCTGACTCAAATTCGGCTATTCGATATCTCACACGCAGCCTGCCCAGCCGATGTGGCTGAAGGGGCAGTTACATCTGGGGGAACCAGTATGCCTGCTGACTGCTTCATCATTACTGGGAAAGCCGAAAACCCCACTAACAAGATTGTGCTCAACGCCGATATCTTTGGGCGAATTTATGATGCCAACAACAATTCAGTCATGCAAAATCGCACCCGACTAGGCTCCATTGAAGAAGTGCCTCCCGGCATTAGCGATTTTGAACTGCGAATTAGTGTAGCAGCCAATCAAGCTACTCCCCTGAAGCTAGAGCAGTTCAAAGCATCCGGTTTTACAGGTAAAGTGCGGCGCTAGAGTGATCAACAAACGCGCTAAAACGCTGTTGTCGTTGCCAAGCTGCTAACGGCCTGTCCGACGAACTGGAGCAAGAAAATTGCCAGCATAGGTGACAGATCTAGTCCACCCAAGGGAGGAATGATCCGGCGGAACAGATTTAGGTAAGGATCGGTGAGCTGACTTAGCGTTGCAAAGGGTTGGCTATAAAAATCAATGTTGGGAAACCAAGTCAACAAGATCCGCACGATCAACAACACCGTGTAGATCTGCAGAAAATAGCCTAAAGACTGAGCAACCAAAGCGACAGAACTATTCATAGGTTACACATGTTAATGGATGGAAACGCAGTCAGTAAATTCTACGTCTAGTCTAGAGCGACTGGCTGAATAATGGCCAGAAGGAGACGTTTAGAGCATCAGCTATCTGCTATGAGAAGCCGTTGCTTCTCCTCAGGTGCTATGAGAAGCCGTTGCTTCAGCTGGCACATCAACTGTCACAACGGATGTAATTGTGTTGCTTCTCCTCAGGTGCTATGAGAAGCCGTTGCTTCTCATCAGGAATGACCCTCGGCTTCGAGGCCAGCCTATGGAGGTCAGTCGCCGCATCTGCTACCGCATCTGCTACCGCATCTGCTACCGCATCTGCTACCGCATCTGCTACCGCATCTGCTAATAGTCTAAGGCTCCCTATATCTAAGCTTAACGGACTAACGTCACCCGTCTCCTTTGACCTTCTCGATAGAATCTAATCGCGAACCGCCGCCATTGATGCCGCCGAGTTTGAGACGAACGTCATCAATCGCCTCGTTCAATTGAGCAATTTTGTCTTCCAATCCCCGCCGAGATACCTCAATGCTCTGCTCGGTTGGGAGTTGTCGCTTTTCTCCCTTCTTCCCGTCTAAACGCGAAAATTTCTTTTCTGATTCCAAGGTGTCTTGTTTGGAGAGTCGAGGAGCCACCAGGGTTCCCAAAACACCGCCGACGACACCGCCCACTAAAGCACCCACCAAAAATCCACCAAAAAAATTATCTTGTTGACTCATCGCTAATTTACCAGTTCTAAACTCCAGGTTCTGAATTCGACAGCCCCATACCGTGCAGTGATTTTTTGGAAGTGTGGATGTTGACCAGACTTTCAAAAAGTATTACATCAATATCACTAACTTGAATTCTAAGCCTATAAATGAAGGCTTTTGGTCTTTTGAACTCAGCTCTTAAGTAGATGGGCGTAATTAAATATAAAACCTTAAAAGTCTGCGCCGCCCGCTGCGCGGGCGGCGCAGACTTTTAGAATCTTGTTTTTATTTAGGTTGAACTACTTAGCCCGAAGTCCCCTATTCTTTAAGTCCTACATTTCTCAGTAGGTTTCTTGCTTGAATGCTTTATTGGGAGAGGATTTGAAAGAGCTGCTCAGAAGGTGCCAAACGTGCGATCGCCTGCATCCCCTAGTCCGGGGACAATATATCCCTGGGTATTTAGCCCTTCATCAATAGCAGCCGAGTAGATTTCTAAAGCTGCATAGGTACCGCCCAGCTTTTGTAGTGCTTGGGGTGCGGCCACCACCGAAATAATTCTAATTAAACCTGGATCGATGCCTCTGGTAGTTAGCTCTGACATCACGGCCATAATAGTGCCCCCTGTCGCTAGCATTGGCTCTGGAATCAGCACTCGTGTGTTGGGAGAGAACTGGTCGGGCAGTTTATTTAAGTAGCAGCTTGCTTCTAGTGTTTCTTCATTTCGCACCAGCCCGATGTGATAAATGGAGGCTAACGGTAACAGCGCCTGTGCCCCATCCAGCAGCGATAGCCCTGCTCGTAAAATTGGCACTACGGCCACGGGCACATCAGGATTAATAAACGTTGCCGCACAGGGGGCTAGAGGCGTGTTCACTTCGGTGTCAATGGTTGCCAGCCAGTCACGGGTTGCTTCGTAGGTTAGCCATCGCCCTAGCTCGGTCATAGCACTACGAAACAAAACGGTTGGCGTGGCTTCATCACGAGCAACAGCCAGCCAGTGCTTAATCAGGGGATGAGTCGGAACGTGAACGCGCAGTTTGAGAGCCATGCTTGACAGACGATGAAGACTTGAACTTCGATAGTTGAGAGGGGCTGCTAAATAATATGTCATGCTGAGATTGGCCTTGACCGTGACCACTCAGTTCTAAGATGACCAGAAAACAGAAGTTTCCCCACCTAATCGGCTCCAAGTGGACATCCCAACAGTCAACGTGGGGTTGGAGACACTTTCAAGTGGTAAACCGCAAAAACGAAGGGCAGTGGGTATTCGCAGAACTGGTAGCGGCGTGTGACCCGGATGTGCGCTTTTGGATGAACGCACAGCAGTTAAAACAGCGATCGCTTTGGCAGGCAGGCTGGAAATCGCTGGAAGAACAGCGAACTAGCGCGTTGGCCGACGACGCTGAAGAAATTCAGGAATATCAAGCCCCGGTTTAGCAATAGGGCTAGACGATGGGGTAGCGGATGAGCCAAGAGGAGGAGCCGTTACAGAGCGTCGTAGTGGCGCGACCCGAGCATCAGGAACTGAGGCATGGTCGGGTGCAAAGCCTGTGGCAATCACAGTGATGCGGACTTCTCCCTGAAGGCGATCGTCTATAACTGCACCAAAAATAATGTTGGCGTTTGGATCAACCGCTTCATAGATGATCTCTGCCGCTGCATTTACCTCATGCAACGTTAGATCCGTACCCCCGGTGATGTTGAATACAACACCTCTGGCCCCGTCAATAGATGACTCTAATAATGGCGATGAGATTGCCGTCATAGCAGCTTCGCGGGCTCTAGACTTACCTGAGCCAATGCCAATACCCATCAACGCAGAACCAGCGTCGGCCATAACTGCCCGGACATCGGCAAAGTCTACATTGACCAATCCAGGAATAGTAATGATGTCTGAGATACCCTGTACCCCTTGGCGCAAAATGTCGTCTGCGACTCGAAACGCTTCTTGAACCGGGGTTTGCTCTGAGATTACGGTCAGCAGTTTGTCGTTCGGAATAATAATCAGGGTATCTACTCGACTCTGGAGAGCCGCTATTCCCTCCTCGGCCTGACCTGTGCGTCGTTTTCCTTCAAATGTGAAGGGTCGCGTTACAACGCCGACAGTTAACGCACCAATTTCTTTGGCAACTTCTGCCACGATGGGTGCTGCTCCAGTCCCAGTGCCGCCCCCCATGCCCGCTGTAATAAATACCAGGTCAGCATGTTCTAGAGCGCTTGCTAGCTCATCGCGAGATTCTTCGGCAGCTTTTTGTCCAATTGCTGGGTTGCCGCCAGCCCCCAGTCCACGGGTCAGCTTTTGACCTACTTGAAGCCGATTTAGGGTGGTTGCGCTAGTCAAAGCTTGAGCGTCGGTATTGACTGACCAAAACTCAACCCCTGCTACTTCGCTGGCGATCATGCGGTTGACAGCATTACAGCCGCCGCCGCCGACACCGATCACTTTGATCCGGGCAAGGCTACCTGGCATGATTTCACTACTCCCAGACTCTTCTGCGATCGCGCCATTAGCGTCGCGCACTTGATTTAGATGTAGCCCAGAATTTAACCCAGAGTTACCGAAAGGATTTGCGGTGTTCATTGATCATAGATGTATCGAGATGATGACTTGGCAGCGTTAGCTTAAACCACTACCAATCTACTATCGAATGCGCTCAATGTTGAATTGAGCCTTATGAAAGCTCTTTTCTTCTTCAGCATTCTTAATAATATCAAGGCAGGCAAGCCGTAATTGTAACTAACTATAGACGATGTTGCAGTAAAAACCAATTAAACTTCTAATACTTGAGTACGGATAGCGTCAGCTTAATAAAGGTAGCGCTATCTGTAGCGTTTAGATTTGCCTAGCTACCACCAGTTCATAATGTCTGATGATTAGGGAGTAAGTAGATGGGCGTAATTAAATATAAAACCTTAAAAGTCTGCGCCGCCCGCGCAGTAGGCGGCGCAGACCTTTAGAATCTTGTTTTTATTTAAGTTGAACTACTTGTTGCAGGTGCGGAGCGCCTGCAATATCACTCAGATGCGTCAGTCTTAAATTCAATCAGTCTTAAATTCAATCAGTCTTAAATTCAATCAGTCTTAAATTCAATCAGTCTTAAATTCAATCAATCGGTGTGAAAAATGCTTGGCTCTGTATTTACAACGTTTTGTCATTGACGAACTGTAGAGTATCAAAGTGTAGCGATCGCCAGACGAATTTGGGCATATGGGTTGGCACGCTTTGCACTCGGACAATACAACGGCTTTGTTTTAACCCTTGTGATAACGGCCATAGCAGCGATAATTTTTGTGTCTTACCACCCTGACGGATCGCCTGAGAGATCGGACGCTGCATCATCTTGCCCATAGTCATTCTGCTCATAAGCATCCGCTGGATCGAGATCGGCAGCAGCGGCATCGGATAATGGATCGGTCGATACATCCACACCGCTAGGATCTCCTTGCATTTGTACCAGCGGGGTTTTGGGGTTGGTTAGGTCGATGTATATAAGTTGTGCGAGATCAATTTTTTTAGGTAGCTGCTGCATTTCGGTTAAGGCACGCAGTTGTTCGGAAAATCGCCTGTCATAGGCACCGAGATGCACTGCGCCCAAATCGGTCATTAGAATCAGGTTAGCTGGGTTGCTCCAGTTGATTTCGAGAATTTTGACTGAGTTAGGGCTGCGGGTTTGATAGGCATTGAGATCCCGGTAAAGTGCTGCCCATTGAGTTCGATACTGCCGATCGATACCGATCACTCTAAGCGTGGGCAGTTGAATGGAAGGATCAATGGTGGTGTAGTTTTCTAGGGGAATCCAGGCTCCGGTGGTGTCTAGCAGCCCTACAGGAGAATCCGTAGAAGTGGTGCTTGGTGACAACGGCTGTGAAGAGCTAGCCGTTGCAGAGTAGGCGATCGCCACCGGACGACGCTCTTGCACCGCTACCGTTAAGCTAGGGGGAAACAAATGCCGGGTCACTATAGCCTTCGCAATTGGCCCCCTGGCCTCAAGCTGGCGCGCCATAGAATTGGCTTCTAACTCCCACAGTGATTTGGGATATGTAATGGGAAGGAGCGATCGCACTACATCGGCTGACAAGAGTTCGTTGCCTTCAATCTCAATCTGGTTAGACGCACGAATCACCCAACCTGGCAGCGTCATCGTCCAAATGGCTCCCCCTGCTAGTCCCAAGACCAGCATAAAACGCCAAGCGGATTGCGCCGCCCGTAATCGGCGCTGCCAGCGCAATCGTTTACGCCGCGCTGTTAAATCTGCTCGCGAAATGGACGGAAAATTTGTCATGGAAGAATACAGCAGACGCGAGTAGATAAGTAGTCTAACCTAAATAAAAACAAGATTCTAAAAGTCTGCGCCGCCCGCGCAGTGGGCGGCGCAGACTTTTAGGGTTTTATGTTTATTTACGCCCACCTACTTAGTACTCAATTTACAGTACTCAATCTACAGTGCTCAATTTACGATCAGCTTTTGCAGTGACCTTAGCCTATGCCAAAACGTTATTGCATCAACATTTTTTCCGCGCTCTAGGTGCGTCAGGACGGGCTTGCAGGGCTTAACGCTTGCCAGTAAGTTTGCAAAAACTTCCCCCACTGTACCGCTAGGGCGCTATCGGTGAACGGAATTTGCACGGTGGTATCAGCTAGTTCAAAGACTAACGCAACATTGCGATCGCCTAACCCCTCGCTAGTCAAATCAGTGGCCTGACCGTCGATCATCAGTTGAATTGATTGCACGTGGTGTAAAGAAAACGTTTGCACCGACACCGGGCCACGGCGCGTCGGCTTGCCCCAGGTCAGCTCATCGCCCTGTTGTCCCAAAACCGCATAGATATCGTACTTCGCCCGCTCAAACGGTTCTGCCCAGACGCCATAGGTCTCTAACTTTTTATATTCATTCCAACCTGCCCACGCCAGCCAGATAAACACTGCCAACAGGGGCAACCAGAGCAGACCTCTGACCATAGCTTGCATTCCTAGTTAAATAGACCACTCCCAGCTCGAAACCTGGAGCTTTTCCAGTCAGAAAAATATACGTCTGAAGAGAAACAGGGTTCAAACCTTACGCGTTTGAATAATTTTGTGGATACTTCACGCCTAAAAATTTTTATAGAACTCATTTGACATCTTTCCGGTGATCGCGAATATTCTGTAGGGGCGAAGCATTTGCATCAATATTCTGGCAACGCAGCGTCAATTCGAGTGCAAATGCTTCGCCCCTACTGCCCAAAAATC
>Ga0335394_10002186_pt1 | contig 21914 bp, 19 predicted proteins | sample MAT03_FD_205741 | JGI IMG/M metagenome (GOLD analysis project Ga0335394, IMG submission 205741) | Freshwater microbial communities from Lake Fryxell liftoff mats and glacier meltwater in Antarctica - MAT-03 (spades assembly) (version 2) ...
CACTGGAATACTTGAACCGGCCCGAAGGTCACCAGACCGTTTTCATTGTGGACGATGAAGGGCGATCGATCGGCAGCGTGACCGATGGCGACATTCGGCGTGGGCTGCTTGCAGGCAATGCGGTCGATGCTCCGGTCTCCCGGGTCATGAACCGGAAACCACGCCAGCTAGTGCTTGGTGATGATGCTTCGGAACTCGTTGGTGTATTGAAGGCCCAAGGCATTCGATTGTTGCCGATCATAGATGCAGCAGGTCGTCTTGTGCAGATCAGGGACCTGGAAGGGTTGGAGAGCATCCTACCCATCGAAGCATTGATAATGGCAGGAGGTCGCGGAGAACGCTTGCGTCCCTTCACGGATACCATTCCCAAATCGTTGATCAAGGTAGGTGGTAAACCCATTATCGAGCATGCCTTTGGTTTGCTGGGGCGATATGGCATCGAGCGTACCTCCATTGCCGTGAACTACCTGCGCGAGCATATGAAGGAACATGTGGGCGATGGCGCTGCTTGGGGCCTGAAGGTTCGGTATGTGGAAGAGGACCGCCCCTTGGGTACTGCCGGTGCATTGAGCCTCTTGGTCGATGTTCGCTACGATACCGTATTGCTCATGAACAGCGACCTGCTTACCGATGTGGCCTTGGATGCCATGTATGCTCGATTCAAGGCCAGTAAGGCGGATCTTGCTATCGCCACCACGGATCACATCGTTGACCTGCCTTACGCCGTAATGGATCTGAATGGTGATCGGGTCCGGTCCTTTCGCGAGAAACCTTCACTGGCGTATTCATGCAACGCTGGGATCTACATGATGAAGAAGGAGTTACTGGGTCGGGTTCCCAATGGCACCCCTTACAATGCGACCGATCTTATCCAAGACCTGCTCAATGATGAACGGGTCGTAGTGGCATTCCCCATCAGCGGTACTTGGTTCGATATCGGTAAACACGAAGACCTGGAACGTGCGCGGATGATTCCGAACGCGACCTGATCCAAGAGAACATGGAGCGGACCTCGCCATGGTCCGGCTAGTGTTCGATCAAAATATACATTCAACAGACCATGGGGATACCTTTTCTTATTACAGCCCGGCTCAGTAGTGTGCGTTTGCCACGGAAGCTCATGCGTGAATTGGACGGTACGCTCGTCGTAGGCAAGGTGATCGAGCGGGCCATTGCCGCCTTTGGCAAGGAGGACGTTGTGCTTTGCACCTCTCCGCTGCCCATGGACGATGACCTGGTCACCACATCGGAGAACTATGGTATACGTGTTTTCAGAGGGCATCCGGAAGACATCCTGCTCCGACTTTTGGGCGCATGCCGGGAACATAACGCCAGCGGCATGGTGGGCAATACCGGCGAGAATCCGATCTTCGAGTTGGACCACTGCCTTCGGATCCGGGACCGTATCGCCGCAGGTAAGGACCTTGTCCGTTACCAAGGCTTGCCCATAGGGTGCTCGCCTTACGGCATCAGCCGCGCAGCACTGGAAACCATCGTGAGCATCAAGGAAGAGGTTGATACGGGCTTTTGGGGATACCTGCTCAACAAGCCGGACATCTTCGCTGTGGAAATGATCGAAGCCGATGAGGAGCAGCGCATGCCCGGGATGCGTTTGACAACGGATTATCCCGAAGATCTGGAGCTGATGCGCGCCATCTTCCATAAGTTGCCAGGTATGCCTTCCGTAGGCGATGTGGTGGCCCTATTGAAGCGGGAACCGGAGCTGAAAGCCATCAACGCCATTCGTTTTCAGGCGGATCTGGAAGAGGATATCAAACAACGGTTGGCGCTCTTTTTCCAGAATAATTCGGAACGGGTGCGCAGCGAACTCGCCCGACAAAAGGCCACATTCAGTTCTGTTGCGTAAAGCGAGCACAAACCTTCAAGAGGCTACCAGTTGAAAAATGGATGGTGTGGTCCAGTGGTGGATCGTATGGGGATCATGAACGGAACCAAGCGAACATGAAAGTTGCCTTCTTCACCGGTTTCACGACATGGAAACCGCACTACGAGACGGAACTGGAGATCATCCAGGCACACCTCGATGCTGGGGATACGGTCATACAGTACCATTGCAACAGCGACCTTTCCGCGTGCGACGCGAACCTGGGTCACACACGGATGCGCTGCCAGAACTGTATGGACCGTCGCAATAGGGGAATGCAACTGATCGAGGGGAACGTGGTGCAACGGAGGTATGTGCAGTTAACACCGGCCGACCGTCGGCAGATCGACCATTTCCGGGGGCTCCGATTCAACTCCATCGATGAACTGAAAGCACTGCGCTTCCACGGTTTCGACATCGGCTACGCGGTCTTGTCCTCCTTGGTCTCGCACTTGCGCGAACCACGACCCGATCTGGTCGTACACGGGGAACTTGTGGGGAAACTCCTGGGGTCTGCACTTGCTGTCCATTGCTCGGTCCGTGACCACATCGCCCAGGAAGGGATCGACCGTTTCTATGTGTTCAATGGCAGGTTCGCGATCCTTCGCGCCGTGCTGCGGGCATGTCAAGAGAAGGGTGTGGAGTGCTTCACCCACGAGCGCGGATGCAACTTGGACCACTATTCGATCTACCCCAACACCCTGCCGCATGACCTGCGGTATTGGAGGAGTGCGATCGAACGGTCATGGAGCGAACAACAGGATACAGGGCTTAGAGCAACGCTTGCAGCAAAATTCTTCGAGGACCGAGCCAAGGGACAAGTACAGTCGTGGTATTCCTTCGTCAAGGACCAATTGCCCGATGAATTGCCCGAAGGGTTCGATCCATCCGTTCGGAACATTGTGATCTTCAATTCCTCCGAGGACGAATTCGCGGCGATCGACAGTTCACATGGCAATGACGTGTACGTGGATCAAGAGCAGGCCATCAGGCAGATCACCAAAAGTGTTGGTGAATTGGGTGCGGGGTACCGGTTGTACTTGCGCTCCCATCCGAACCTGAGGACGGTGCATAATTCGCAGACCCGTTTTCTGGATGGATTCTCATCACCCGCATTGGTCATGATACCACCCTCTTCCACGATCAGTACCTATGCGCTATTGAAGCATGCGGACCTGGTGATCACGTTCGGTTCCACCATGGGGATCGAGGCCGCGTACTGGGGCAAACCCAGTGTCATGGTCGGGTCCGCATTCTATGCCGGTCTTGGTGCGGTATATGAACCGCGCACCCACGAAGAGGTGATGCGGATGGTCGAAACTGGCGCTGAACCCTTGGCCAATGAAGGGGCGCTCAAGTATGGCCACTACATGAGCACGTTCGGCAAGCCGTACCAACATTACAACCAATCGGGGGTCGTTAGTGGCACGTTCAAAGGCGTTCCATTGGATCGTGATCCGATGGAAGGTGTGGACGGCAGGATCAGCCGCTCGCTGCGGTGGCGTATGATCCAACTGCGCAATGCCTACAACGACCATCGAGGTCGCATTGCACTGCAGGGCGTCAGGAGTTGGTTGTTTTCTTTGGTATGGAGCCCGGGTTGATGCAAAACCCTTTCACGCCCATCACCGCTGGGGAAAGCGTTAGTTTAGGTCCCGCAGGAAACCATGCGCAAGTGCTTCGGTTCAGCGGTAACATTCAATGTGAATGAATACCATAGGGCAGCCATTATTAAGTGTTTTAGCCAGTAGGGTGAGCATTGTAGTTCCCGCCTATAAAATGGGGCAATACCTAAAGCAGGCCTTGGATTCTATAGCGGCACAGACTTACTCCAACTGGGAAGTGATCGTGGTGGATGACATGGGGCCGGAAGATGGAACCGCTGAGATCGTCCGTTCGTTCGGGGAACGAATGCCGGGGAAACGCGTGGAGCTGATCCGCCATGCGGTGAACCAAGGCGTAAGTGCCGCCCGCAATACCGGGATCAACTCCTCGACCGGTGAATTCGTTGCTTTCCTGGACCCGGACGATAGCTGGATGCCGCACCACCTTGCGAGCGCCGTCTCCTTGTTGCATGGCGAAGCTGTCGATGTCGCTTGTGGGCCGGTGGAGAGTTACCGCGATGATCCGGAACGCAGTTGGACACACAAGGCATGGATCGACCAGTGGAAATCGCGGAACTTCCCGTTCTCGCTTTCGGTGTACAACTTCATCCAACCCTCGGCAGTGGTGGCACGGCGTGCAGTGGTTGTGGAAGTGGGTGGCTTCGATACCGATCCGGCGATCCAACACATCGAGGATTACGATCTTTGGATCCGGCTTGTACAGACGGGGTACACCTTCGGCTTTATGACCGAGATCTCGGCCCGGTATCGCAAACACGCAGGCGGCGCCACCACACAGGAGGAAAAGTTCAAGGTGTTGCACGCCAAACTTTACGCGAAGCATCCGGATTTCTTCCGGGAAGGACAACGCCGCATGATGCGTGTGATCCACCAAGGAATGGCACGGTTGCACGAGCGCGACAAGGCACCGATCATGTCCACCATCCTCTGGATAGATGACAAGCTCCAGCGCTTGTTCCGCAAATCTGGTATCAAGGAATGAGGGAGGACAAGGCTTTTTGCACGATCATTACCCGAAGCCATCTGGGTTGGGCCTTGGCATTGGGTGCGTCCCTGCGCCAATTCGACCCTGCACTGCCCTTCGTGATCTTGATCACCGACGTTGAGCAACTGGTTCCGGAAGCAACGAAGGGCCTTCCGGATGTCGAGGTGCTTTTCCTGAAGGACATGCTGCACGGGGACCTCGGTATTGGCATCGCCACCAAGTATGCCGACCAACCGGATGAATTGCGTTGGAGCCTGAAGCCGGTGTTGATGATGCACCTGTTGGAACGTTACCAGAAAGTGATCTATGGGGATTGTGATCTCCATTTCTTCAGCGACCCAGCATGGATCTGGGCCGAGTTGGACCATGCGGATGTGTTGGTGAGCCCGCATTGGCGCAGTGCCGTGGCCACCGTGGACCGCCCGAACTTCGATCTGTTGTATGTGGGTGGTCTGTACAACGGGGGGTTCGTTGCAGCTGGTCGTGGGGGATCGAAAGCATTGAACGCATGGGGTGAGAATTGTGCGGAAGTATGCATCCGCGATTTCACGAAAGGACAGTTCGTGGACCAGACCCATTTGAACCTTTTACCGGTTTATTTCGATCGCGTGTATCCGTTGAAATACCGCGGTTGCAACGTGGCCAATTGGAACATGGTGGAATGCGAACGGACCAAAGCAGCGGATGGCACCATCATGATCAACGGAAAATTCCCCATCGTATTCATCCACTTTACCCGCAGCATGATCGACGGTATCGTATCCGGAGTGGACCCACTGCTAATGCCGCACCTGACCACCCTGCGTGATCGTTTGCTCCAACACGGTTTCGACAAGGACATCATAGCGGATTCCAAGGAACGCCTAGCCCGCAAGGCAGAAGCCGCGAAACCACCTAGCATTCCGCAACGCGTGGGCCGCGTAGTGAAACGGATCACCGGCAGGAAATGAAGAGAAGTGCATGACAACAAGCAAAAGCAGGAGCAAAAAGCAAAAGCAGGAGCAACAGGCAAAAGCAGTTGGCAATAGTAACCGGCAAAAGCAATAGCCGGAGCAAAGGGCAAAAGCAACCGGCAAGGGCCAAGGGAAAAGAAAGACTCAAGACACAAGTTACAAGTTACAAGGGTCGAAGGCCCCGAAACGACTCGCCATTCACCACCACGCCACTCGCCACTCACCACTCACCATTCACCATTCACCACTCACCACTCCCGACTAACGACTAACCACTCCCGACTAACGACTAACGACTCGCCACTCACCACTCCCGACTAAAGACTAACGACTCCCGACTCACCATTCCCGACTAAAGACTAACGACTCGCCACTCGCCACTCCCGACTCCCGACTAACCACTCCCGACTAAAGACTAACGACTCGCCACTCGCCACTCCCGACTAACGACTAACGACTCGCCACTCGCCACTCGCCACTCCCGACTAACGACTCGCCACTCCCGACTAACGACTCACCACTCCCGACTAACGACTAATGACTCGCCACTCGCCACTCGCCACTCACGACTGACGACTCACGACTCCCGACTAACGACTAACGACTAACGACTCCCGACTCCCGACTAACGACTAACGACTCGCCACTCGCCACTCCCGACTAACGACTAACGACTCGCCACTCGCCACTCGCCACTCGCCACTCGCCACTCACCACTCACGACTCACGACTCACCACTCACGACTCACCACTCCCGACTCCCGACTAACGACTAACGACTCGCCACTCTCTACCAACCACTTTCTAACTGCCCCTACCCCTAAAAATAGCCCTAGCCTCTCCCGCTGAGAATGCCTGGAGCGAAACCTTCATCGCTGCGCACATCGAACGATTGCACACCGTGGAGCTTCTGCTCAGCGGGGGCATTCCGCCGCGCAACGCGAATAAGGGCGATAACCTTGCACGTACCACAGAGGTCGGGAAATTGATGGATGCCGCACAGGCCCGGATCGTCGGTGGCATGCCGGAACTCTTGCGGTCGCGGTTGCAGAAGCGCTTGGCCGTGGACAAACCGGATGTGGTGCTCGCCGAGTATGGGACCATGGGTGCCGAGATCGCCGAGGCATGTGAGCAGGCAGGAGTGCCGTTGGTGGTCCATTTCCACGGGTTCGATGCACACCGCACGGACTACATTGCCCACTATGGCAACTATGCCGAACTCTTTCGGTATGCGGCTGCGTTGGTGGTGGTGAGCAGGGCCATGGAGCAGCAGCTCTTGGCGATCGGTGCACCGAGGGAGAAGGTCATCTACAATTGTTACGGGATCGATGTGGACCATTTTGTTCCAGGCGATCCGGCCGCTGCACCACCGCACTTCTTGGCCGTTGGTCGCTTTGCGGAAAAGAAGGCGCCGCACCTTACGATACAGGCGTTCCGTAGGGCATTGCAGCTACGCCCGGAAGCCCGGATCACCTTGGTGGGCCAAGGAAAACTTTGGGACCGATGCAAACTGTTGGTGGCGGAATTGGGCATTGGCCATGCGGTGGACCTGTGCGGTATTCGAACGCCGGACGAGATCGTGGCGCTCATGCACCGCAGTCGCGCATTCGTTCAACACAGTGTGGTGCCGGCCGACAACGACCATGAAGGAACGCCGCTCGCCGTACTGGAGGCCATGGCCAGTGCGGTACCGGTGATCGCTACGCGCCATGCGGGCATTGCCGATGTGGTGGAACATGGCCAACGCGGACTGCTGTGCGAAGAGCACGACATCGAGGCCATGGCAACGAACATGGTACGCATGATCGATTCGCCCCAAGAAGCACGCGCCATGGGTCTTGCGGGCAGGGCGTACGTGGAACAGCACCACCGTGTGGAAGTGCAAGTGGCCAACCTGCAAGAGATCCTGGAACGCGCCGCAAAACGATAGGATGGCCCTCCGCGTTGCATATATCACACATTATTCCGAGCTCTTCGGAGCCAACCGTTCCATGCTCGGATTGATCTTGGAATTGAAGCGCACGGGTGTTGTGGAACCTTTCGTGATCCTTGCACAAGACGGGCCACTAGCAGAGGAATTGAAGGCACATGGAATTCCCACCAAGGTGATCCCCTTTGTATCGTGGATGCGGAAACATGTGTACATGGGCGGGCCGCACCATCGGATCATGCAGCGCTGGCGGCAATGGAAGACCAGTCGTGCGAACGATCGCCACAACGCACAATTATTGCCCGAACTTGAAGCGATTTGCCGCTCATGGGAAGCGGAAATTGTACACATCAACAGTTCGGTCATCGGTATCGGTGGTCCATTGTCACGCACGCTGAAAGTGCCCTTGGTATGGCACATTCGCGAGATCCCCTTCAAGCACTACGAATTCAAAGTGGACGGCGGCACAGGACGATACCGCAGCGAATTGCGGAAGGCAGAAGCCATAATTCCGGTGAGCGATGCGGTGCGCGATGACCTGCGATCGATCATCGGTCCCACGGACAATGTGCATGTGGTACGGAATGGACCGGTTTCCGAAGCATTGTTGCAAACCTTCCGGGAGAACGCGAACAAGCGCTGGGAAGGGGTGAAGGAATTCCGCTTTTTGCAATTGGCGTTGTTCCATCCTTCAAAAGGCCAGATGGAAGCCGTTGAGGCATTCGCAAGGGTCCATCGCAAGAACCCGGCAACGCGTTTGGTCCTGGCAGGCATCGGTAGGCAAGACGCCGTGAAGCAGCGCGTGAAGGAACTCGGTTTGGAGGCCGCTGTCGATATGCCGGGCTTTGTGGAGGATCCGTATACCGAACTGGATCTTGCGCACTGCGTGTTGCAATGTTCCAAGTACGAAGCGTTGAGCCGCGCGATCCTGGAAGCCATGGCCAGTGGAATTCCGGTGATCGGCCACGCATCTGGATCCACTCCGGAACTGATCAAGCCTGGCATCAGTGGTGAACTGTACACGACAGTTGACCAACTTGCCCAGCACATGGAAGAACGCAGTAGTGATATTGCGGGCTGCAAGGCCATGGGTCAAGTGGCTCAACAAATGGTGGACGAACAATACACCATTGAGGCCATGGCACAAGGTGTCTCAACCGTTTACGGATCCCTTCCACCGAAACGCTGAACTGGAGCATGGAGCCAACGATCAGCATCATCACCCCCGGGTACCAGCAAGTCGCATACTTGCCAGTTTGCTTGGCATCCGTTAGCAACCAAGCGTACAAGGCGGTGGAACACATCGTCGTGGATGGGGGCAGCACAGATGGTTCCAAAGAGTTCATTGCCGAGCATGCCGATAAGCTCACATGGTGGTGCAGTGAAAAGGACCGAGGCCAGAGCCACGCCATAAACAAGGGACTGGAACATGCAACGGGCATTGTCTTCGGCTGGATCAATAGCGATGATCTGTTGTTGCCCGACAGTTTGCAAGTCGTAGGTGAGCACTTTTCAGCCGATCCGGAACTGCTGATCCTGACCGGTCGAAGACTTTTCCGCGCCGAAGATGGAAGTGAAACCGATTCTCCGTTGAACGACACGAGCGATCACGACGCGCTCTTCATCGCACCGCACATCAATCAGCAATCCACCTTCTATCGCATGGATGCCGTGCGTACCGTGGGAGGTGTGGATGAGGAACTGCACTACGTCATGGACCTGGAATTGTGGTGGCGACTGTTGTTCACCTTCGGGACGGAATACGTTCGATCAGTTGATCAGGCACTGGCGGTCTTTCGCCTGCACGGAGAGAGCAAAACGGGTCGTGGCACATTGCCGTTCCGCACAGAGACGGCGTGGATCCTGAAGAATATGGCCACGCAACTGGGCATGCACCAACTGGTCGAGGCCCTTTCCACTGGCTACCCGACCGGGCATTCGGTGCGCTCCATGCCGTTACGTGAAGAGCATCGTGGACTCGTGGACCGCATGATCGTCCACTTCCTGTTGAAGTGGCACAACACCATCCAGGAGCGCGAGGAATTCGAGATGATGCGGCTCTTCATTTCTGAATGGAAGGTGGATCCTTCAGTCCTGTCAACGGAGGATCGGATCAAGTTCGTTGCCTTGGAAGAGCAGCTCAACGTACCGAATTGGTTGGCCTTTCGGATCAAACGCAAACTTCAATTCCGCAAGGCATGAAAGCGAGCGTGGTGCTTCCCGTTTACAACAAGGCCCCATGGCTAAAAGCTTGCTTGGACAGTGTGTTCACCCAAACCTTCACTGAGTTTGAAGTGATCGCCGTGAACGATTCAAGTACCGATGGGAGCTTGGCGATCTTGGAGCACGTGAAGGATCCTCGATTGCGGATCATCCGTTTGGAGAAGAACATCGGCCCGGGCGGTGCGGCCCAACGCGGGATCGATGCTGCGAAAGGCGAGTACATCATTCGTGTCGATGCCGACGACATCATGGTACCGGGCCGCTTCGCGAAGCAAGTGGCCTTGTTGGATGCGGACCCGACCATTGGTGCGTGCAGCAGCCACATCCGGCTGATGTCCGACCCACCGGTGCTGCATAAAGTGCCGTTGGATGATGTGGATTGCAAGGCCGGTATGCTGTTCGGAGTGCCGCTGAACCAACCGGCATCGGCATATCGCCGCAGTGTTCTGGTGGAGAACAACATCCGGTACGCGGATGAATGGCCACGATACGGCGAGGATCGCATGTACCTGGTGCCACTCTCCAAGGTTACGCGCTTCAGGAACATGGACGAGTCCTTGATCCATTATCGGAAGGGCACCATGAACATAGCGCACGGTCGTGATCGCAATGCGGATCTTCGTTTCCTTACACGTTACGTGTTCGATCAATTCGGTTTTCCGATCACCGAGGAGGAATTGGAAGTCCACTTGTACACGGTCCAGTTCTTCGCGCATCCGCCCACGGCACAGCATATCAAACGGTACAGGGCTTGGTTGGATCGCTTGGCCGTGCTCAATGGCGAGCGCGGGACCTTCGATGCAACTGCATTCCAGCGGCGCCTCGAACGCATGTGGGAAGAGGTCTTCTTCAATTTGCCGCAGTACGGAATGGGGCCCACCTTCGCGCACATCCGAGCAGGTGGCTCGTTCTCGGGCGGAAAACTGTACTACTTGTTCGCTTCATTCTTGAAGGGTTCCAAACAAGGATCCATCGCTTCATGAAGAAGGAACTATGGCTCTTCACCATGCGTTATCCGTTCGGCATGCGCGAATCGTTCCTGGAGAATGAACTGCCGACCCTGTGCGAACGATACGACCGTGTGATCATCATTCCGGAGCAACGCGATGGACCCGTGCGCCCCATGCCGCCCGGTGCCGAATTGCGCATGCTCTTGGACGAACCGTACAAGGCCGTTCCGTTCCGCGATCTGCTCGCCTCGCCGCGGATCACCTGGTTGTTGATCCGCTCACTGGTCCATGATGCCACTTCCATCGGTGCCCTGCGCAAACAGTGGCCTTCCTTACGAAGTAGGATAGCGCAATTGATGCATCGGGCGAAAGTGGTAGGTGACGAACTGATGCCGCATTACGATCCAAAACGTGTTACGGTCTATGCCTATTGGACCCACGATTGGGCAACTGTGCTCGGCATTGTTCAGGAGCGTTTCAGTGCATTGCGCTACTTCAGTAGGGCCCATGGTTTCGACATGTACGAAGCCCAGAACCGCAACGGCTGGATCCCCTTCCGCAAGTTCCAGTTCGACCATGTAGAGCGGATCTATTGCGCCTCGCGCAGTGGGCAAGAGCATTTGGCGGCCCGCTTTCCGGAGCGCGGTGATCTGTTCACCTTGGCGCGTTTGGGCACCAGCGATCACGGTCCCGGGCCGCATGATCCAACGGGTCCATTGAAAGTAGTCAGTTGTTCCTTCCTCATCCCACGCAAACGGGTGCTCTTGTTGGTGCAAGCCTTGGCGTTGACGGAACGACCCGTGCATTGGGTACACTTTGGTGGAGGGATTGAAGAGCAGGCTGTTGCCGATGCGGTTGCCCGATTGCCGAAGCACATTACCGTGGAGCTTCGCGGTATGACGAGCAATGCAGGGATCATTGAATGGTACCGCAACAACCCGGTCGATGTTTTCCTGCACCTGAGCCAGCTTGAAGGTGGTGTTGCCGTGGCGATACAAGAGGCGGCCAGCTTCGGGATCCCCGTAATTGCTACGGATTCCGGTGGTGTGCGCGAGATCATGGCGCCTGCGACCGGGGTCCTCTTGGGCAATGCGATCACGGCACAGGAGGTGGCCGCACTGCTCAATGGTTTTCGGGAAACACCGATGGCCACAGCGGAATTCCGTGACGGGGTCCGTGCATACTGGAATGCAGAATTCAATGCCGCGGAGGTCTACCAGCGGTTCGTGGACCGCGTGGAGCGTGAAGATAGTGAGGCGTGAAAGCGTCCGACGAACGATCATTAAAACGTTGTATGTGGTCGACTTTCCGGAACGAAAGGAACTTCTTTTCCCTAGGGCAAACGCATCAGGTCAAATTGGCATCACTAGAATATTGAACGGCTTCGTTTCTTTCATGCGCGGCATGTATTTCTCAGGGCATTGCCTAGGTTGGTGCTCCGGAGGGCCTGAAGGCCCGGCCACATACCAGCCCATGGCAGCGCCATGGGCTGGCCCCAATGCACGTGGGTTCGAGGGCTGAAGGCCCGAAGTCATTAGCCTAGAGGGTGCGTTTGCCCTGATTCTCCCCTGTTCCTTCGCACCTCCGTACTTTGGATCCCGTTGCTGCACATGAGAGTTTCAGTCGTTATACCATGTTACAATGTCGAGCGCCACGTGGAGCAGGCGGTGCGCTCTGTTATGGAACAGACCTATGAGGATCTCGATGTGGTCGCCATTGACGATGGCAGCACGGACGGCACGCGCAACAAGTTGGAACAGTTGGCCAATACGTACAAGACGGGGTTCCGCTGGGTCGCTGGACAGCACAACGGTGCATGTGCCGCACGCAACCAAGGCCTTTCAATGACCACCGGCGAATACGTGCAGTTCCTGGATGCGGATGATACCGTGCTGACCGACAAACTGCACCGACAGGTCGACCTGGCCGTAGCGAATGGGAAACCGGACATGGTGGTGGGCGATTTCCGGAATGTATACGAGGATGGCACGGAAGAAACGATCCGGGGCATGGGCAAGGATCCGTGGATCGCGCTGATCACCACGCAACTGGGCACTACAAGTGCGAATCTGTTCAAGCGTACGGCTTTGGAAAGCGTAGGTGGTTGGAACGTGGACCAGGCCAGTAGCCAGGACTATGAGCTCATGTTCCGCCTGTTGTGCAACAATGCCACCGCGGTCTGGGACCCTCATGTGAGCAGTTTGGTGCTCAAGCGATCGGTGGGTTCCATCAGCAGGACCGGACTGCGAGACAACTGGATGAGGTATCTCAATTTGAGAAAGGCCATGCGGGCGTACCTGCAACGGACCGATGCGAAGAAATTTCAACGGGCCATTGCGGAAGCGGACCAGTCCATATTCATGGCCATACGGGTACTTTCGCGCCACGACCCAAAAGCGGCCAGGGAGGAATTCGCGCGATCCGTGCCTGCCAATTTCATCCCGGATAATACGGCTGCGGTCACCCCAAGCTACATCATGTTCTACAAGAGGTTCGGCTTCCGTGCTGCCCAAAGTTCCGCGCTGGTGTTGGGCTGGTTCAAGCGAAGACCGAAATCCAGATAGGTCGACAAAATGAAAAGTGCAATGGGGAAGTTGATGGTCGTGGTGGGCACGCGCCCGAATTTTATCAAGGTCACCCGGATCAAGCAGGTGGCTGCGGAACGGGGTGGCTGGGAAGTATCCTTGGTACATACCGGCCAACATTTCGACCAGCGTATGAGCACGGTCTTCTTCGATCAATTCGGGTTGGTTCCCGACCATTGGTTGGAGATACCGCAAGGTTCGCCCAATACCCAAATGGCCCACATCATGTTGGGGCTGGAGAAGCTCATCATCGCTGACCGCCCGGATGTGATGATGGTGCCCGGCGATGTGAACAGCACACTGGCGGCTGCGCTCACGGCCAACAAAATGGGCATTCGCTTGGCACACTTGGAAAGTGGTCTGCGTAGCAACGATATGGGCATGCCCGAAGAGATCAACCGGATCCTCACCGATCGCATTACGGATGATTACATGGTTACAGAGGCGAGCGGGATCGCGCATTTGTTGGCCGAAGGGGTAGGAAAGGAGCGGATCCATTTCACCGGCAATACCATGATCGACACCTTGGTCGCCTTCGAGGAGCGCATACAGGCTTCGCCGATCCTGAACGATCTGGGGCTGAAGGGTAACGATCACGTACTGATGACGATCCACCGGCCTGCCACCGTGGACCAGCCCGAAGAGCTCCGGAAATTGGTGGATCTGGTAGCTACGGTTGCGAAGGATCATCCTGTGGTTTTCCCCGTCCATCCACGCACCATGGGCAACTTGAAACGTTTCGGCCTGCACGAGGAGCTCACCGGTATCAAGGAACTCCATGTGGCCGAACCGATGGATTATTTCGCATTCCAGAAGTTGATCGCCACCTGTGCATTCGTGATCACCGATAGCGGCGGCATTCAAGAGGAGACCACGTACCGACAAGTGCCCTGTCTCACCTTACGGCCGAACACGGAACGGCCGGTCACCATCACCGAAGGCAGTAACGAGCTGATCACCTTCGACCTGCGCGAATTGGATGCTGCGATCGCGCGCATCCACGCGGGCACCTTCAAGAAAGGCAGGATCCCCGACCTTTGGGACGGCCATGCGACGGAACGCGTGTTCGATGCATTGGAGCGCGCGCAGTGATCATCTACCTCACCTATAACGACCAACCGTCCGGTGTTTACTGGAGCCAGGTCACCGATGTGGTGGATCACCTCAACACATTAGGTGGGCCACCGGTGAAGTTGTTCGCGCTGGTGAGCGCAAGGGGTTTTTCAAGAACACGGCGAGCCATCAAACAACGCTGTCCAAATGCGTTGGTGCTGCCCATGGTCCCGCAAATGTCCAGGTGGAAGAAGAACACATGGATCCTTTCTTTCGTGTGCCGTTTCCTACGCCCTTCTGGAATTATTGCTCGTGGGGTCTTCGCCACATGGATGGCGCAGCGCATGCGCGATCGCGGCTTGGTCAAGAAGATCTGTTTCGATGGGCGTGGTGCCTATGCCGCTGAGTGGGAAGAATATCGGTTGATCGATGACGATGCGTTGATCTCACAATTCCGGCCGCTTGAAAAGGAGGCGGTGAACGGATCCGACTTCCGCATCAGTGTTACGCATGCGTTGATCGATCATTGGCGCGAACGATATGACTACCGTGGCGATGGGTATATCGTGGTGCCATGTACGCTGGGTGCGGACCATGGAACGGTCGGTGTGCAATTGGAGCGGCCCATGCGGAACGGCTCACCCTTCTCCGAGGAAGATATTGTAATGGTCTATAGTGGTAGCACTGCGGGCTGGCAGTCCTTCAGTTTGTTGGAGCAACTATTGAGCGAAGTGTTGGATGCACAGCCCAAAGTCAAAGTTCTGTTCCTCTCCAAGGCAGATGGGAACAACGCCAGACTCGTGGAACGTTATCCAGGTCGGGTGAGCGTGCAGTGGTTGAGGCCCGATCAGGTGGCCGCCACCTTGGGGAATTGCGATCTGGGGATCATGGTACGCGAGGATACCCTTACCAACCAGGTGGCTTCACCCACCAAATTCGGCGAGTATTTAGCGGCTGGCATACCCGTGATCATATCGGAGCACTTGGGCGATTTCAGTGCACTTGTCAAGAAGGACGATCTGGGCTTGGTACACCGGAAAGGCGCACCCATGGCCACGTTGGAACGCACCACCAACGAGCAACGAACGCGATTGCAACATTACGCCGAGGAGCATTTCACGAAGAAGGCATTCAATTCATCCTATTTGAAATTGCTAAGTGCTCTTAAGTGAACCGAAGTCTTTAGATGGTCCGCTGCGAGAACAAGGGACCTCGGCGGAGGCTCCGTGGGTTCCAGCTTGAGCCAGCTTCTTCACTTCTTCACCTTTTGGGCTGCCGAGCGCAGTCGAGGTACACTTCTTCACCTCCGTTCATCCTCCCTCTTTCACCGTACTTTCGCAGCAATGGCGAAAGGCGCACGCATACTGATCACGGGTGGGGCAGGCTTCATCGGCTCGGCATTGAGCAAACACTTGCAGGAACAGGGGAATACGGTGCATGTGCTGGACAACCTCTCCTTCGGCAAACGGGAGTTGGCCGGTGTGGTTGATGCGCACTTCCATTTGGCGGACATCCGTGATCGTGAGGCCACCATGGCCGTGTTGGAGCGCGTAATGCCCGAGCAGGTGCTGCACTTGGCCGCGATCCATTTCATACCCTATTGCAACCAGCATCCGGTGGAAGCTGCGGAGATCAATATCAACGGCACCATCAACGTGCTCGATGCTTGCGAAAAAGCGGGATCCGTGCGGCAGGTCTTTGCGGCCAGCACAGCGGCCGTGTATCCGATCGCGAGTGGAGCAATGGATGAAAAGCATGCCACAGGTCCCATGGACATCTATGGGATCACCAAATTGGCAACGGAGAAGCTGGTGAGCGAGTTCCACTTACGCACCGGCATCGCGACGATCGTGGGTCGTTTCTTCAATGCGTTCGGCCCCAATGAGACCAACCCACATTTGATCCCGGAGATCCAACAGCAGGTCCTTTCCGGCATGCGCACCTTGAAGCTCGGTAACTTGGATCCCAAGCGCGATTTTATCCATACCGAGGATATGAGCAGGGCCATGGCCGCGTTGCTCAACGCGCAGACAAAAGGCCACGATACCTTCAACATCGGTCGAGGGATCGAGTACAGTGTGCGGGAGATCGTGGAAGCCTTCGAACGGCAACTCGGTGAGCCCTTGACCATTGAAGTGGACCCTTCACGCGTGCGAAAAGTGGAGCGCATGCACCTGCTCGCCGATGTGGAAAAGCTGAAACGCACTACGGGCTGGGAACCGAAATGGGGCATTGATGAAGGCGTTGCGACCCTGCTGAAGGAAACCCGATGAATCGTATCGAAGCACTTCGGGACGAATTGAACGATCGCTTGGACCTTTGATCCACAGATGCACGTGGTCATTTGTACCGACGGGATATTCCCCTATGCCATGGGCGGTATGCAGCGCCACTCGCGATTACTTGCCGAACATTTGGCACGTAGCGGGGGCTTGCGGATCACAGTGGTCCATCCACATGGTGAACAGGTGTTCGATCCTGCTTTTGGGATCAACGAGGTAATGGTCCGACCGATCGACACGGGAAAATTCTACCTGCGCGAATTGTGGAAGTACAGCGGAAGAGTGGCGAAGGAATTGGATCGGCTAAGTGCCGATGTCATCCTCTCCCAAGGCTTCTGTGTATGGAAGGACATGGAGCGGTTCAGTGAACGCTTGGTATTGCACCCGCACGGGTTGGAAATGTTCCAAGGCATGACCGCCAAGGAGCGCATCATGGGTGCTCCTTTCCGGGCGGCACTTCGGTATATGGTCCGAAAAAGTCGATCCGTGATCTCACTAGGAGGCAAGCTCACACCGGTATTGCAAAATTTGGCCCAAGGGTCGAAATGTACGGTCGTTACGATACCGAATGCGGTGGAACTCCCCAGGGTTGCATCGGCCGTGGCGCGGTTGCCGGGTCCTTTGCGCATACTGTTCGTTGGTCGGTTTGCTTTCAACAAAGGCTTGGACGTGCTGATGACCGTTGCCCGCCGTTTGGAATTGGAGGGCAGGACCAAGGACGTGCTGTTCCAACTGGCAGGCGACGGCCCGTTGATGGCCACATACCAAGCCATGGGTCTGCCGAAGAACGTGGAATTGCTCGGTCGGGTGGATGATGATCGCCTATTCCAATTGTACACCGAATGCGATGCGTTGTTGCTGCCGACGCGCTTTGAGGGCATGCCAACGGTGGTCCTGGAAGCCATGGCACGATCTCGCCCGATCCTGGTGAGCGACGTAGGTGCATCGGCCGAATTGGTCGACGGACGGAACGGGTTTCTACTTCCCAAAGGGAACGCCGATGCCCTTTATACTGCGGTCACGGAATTCGGTGCCATGCCGGAAAAACAACGGGCGAAAATGGGGGCCGCCTCATTGGAACGGGTGGTCAACCGCTTCACATGGCCGGCGGTCACCAAGGAGTTCATCACGTTGTTCAACAGGGTCGCAGCAGGCAGCGGTCAACGTGTATAGCAGCAGCGTGCTGGTCGTGCAACGCCTGTGGAAAGACTATTACCGACGGACTCGCACAAGTCCTGGCCCGTGATCCGAACACTATTGTTCTCGTTGGACGTATTGTTGGTCCATTCGTAGTTGTTGGTCATGCCCACAAGGCCCAGCGCAGTGGCTTGTTGGCATGCGGCATACCATTCGCCCCAACTGCAAAGTCGACGGTCCGGGGTTGCACAAGAAAGTCCGGCTTGGAAGAAATCAGTTGCCGCCCGTTCATTGGGTTCAATGCAGTACTGTGCATTCACGGCCACCATTCCGCTGGGGCAATCTCGCCGTAGGTCCGTTCTTCCGTTGATCAATTGGAATACGTTCCCGGTGAATACCAAAGAAAGCATCGCACCTTCCGTCACGCCCGAACCATCAACGACAAATGCCCCTTTGCGCAAGGGGAAAGGACCAGCTCCATTCAATGAAAGTGCGATAGGACCCGGCGTGGGAGCCGGGGCCTTGACCACCACGTGTGTACCGATCGCCGGTGTGGTTCCCAAGCCGGGCAGGTCCAAATTCCAAGTAGTGCCTGCCACTACGATCGCCGTGCGTGCATCACCGCGTTGTTCGGTGCCCGCCGTTAGTACCGTGTTCGGTCCCGTGGATCCCGGTAGCCCTAAGACTTGACGATCTGCCGCACTACTGCCCGTCAATTCAATGGAATTGTCCAGATGCACTTGGGCCTTTGATGCCAGCGGAACAGCCATTGAAACAAGGAGAAGGATGTGTGCAGACCTCATCGGGGATGGTAACAGCAGCGTGTATCGCCGGTGGTCAAAATGAGCGTATTTATGGACCGTTCACTTTCGCACGTAAAACGCCCGACTTGATTGGTGGTGTGCGTGTGGTTGGCGGCATCATCGATCCATTCCCACTCATCGAACATCCCGTTCAATTGGTTGCCCAATATTGCACAGGCTGCAGCGTATTCATCCCATACGCACAGTTTGCCACCTCGTTTGCCGCAATGTTCCACCGCTTCGTAGAACTTCAAGCCGGGTGTGGCATCCACTTCCATGCAGCTCCTGTTGTTCAACGGCAGCGATCCGGGAGGACAAAACTCCCGCGAGGCGTTCAGCAAGACCCAATTCCCGTTAGCGAGGAGCACTTCTGCAACATTGTCCATCAGCAGATCGCCAATGGCCAAGGGCAGCCCGTCATGGCGTAACAAGCTCCTTGGTACGGATCCGGGCAATTGCAGCCATGCGACACCGCTATTTGCCGTTGGCGGAAGGAAGCGGACCAAAAGGCCATCTCGTACCGTTCCCACTGCTGGTTCCATGGCAAGAAGGAGCGTATCTCCGGACCAATTCGCTGCTGCCCAATGGACGATCCCGGTACTGAGCACGTCAACATTCACGGCTGCGCTTTCAACAAACGGCGCACCGAGACCGACAACAGCACGCTGCTCTTCACTTCCGGTGATGACCAACGGACGGTCCACCTGCACTTGTGCCTTAGGGCAAAGTGTTACCGACAGGAACAGGATGGTCCAAAGGGTCCTCATCGATTTGAACAACAACGATAACGGTAGGGTGTGTAAGGAGGGCTTTGGGCACCGAAATGGCATCCTGTTCCCGGTACGTCGTTTTGACCATCGTTGCCTGCGCCGACCAACTTCGCCCCGCTGTTGCCGTTGGCTGCATGGTCCACCCATTCGGCCGTGGTTACCGTACCAAGGAAAGCGGGAATGGTGTAACACGCATGGGCCCATTCGCTCAGGGTGCAAAGTCGTGTCCCTTTTGCTGCGCAAGCCGCGTTCGCCTCGAAGAACGTAACGGCATTGTTGGGATGGGTCGCCACGCAATATTCCCGGCCAACGGCTACATGTCCACTGGGGCATGGCAAGGCTCCGGAACTGATCATTTGGAATCGATCTCCGTCGAAAATGAGTCGGACCGGTATTCCCGGCAGCATGTCCGCGCTATCCAAGGGCAGGCCGCCTGCTTTAACGATGGATCTTTGCCCAAGGCTGTTCAGCTCCAAGGTGGGATCAGGGAGGTTGGCTTCAGCCGTTAAGACGGTCACGAGCATACCAATTGTGTATGCATCAGGAGCGGGTATAAGGGTTCCGGTCAGGTCCGTGGTTCCCTGTACTTGTGTGTAGGACACCGTTGTTGCGCGCAACGATCCCAAACTGATGGCGGCATCCAAGGTCTGGGGATCGGCGAGCCCGGTGATCTGCTGCTGCTCCGGCGTTGCACCCACAAGTAGGATAGGACCGGGAATTTCCAATTGTGCCAAGGCTTGGAAGGAAAGTGAACAGATCAGTAGAAATGCTCCAAGGAGGTGAAACTGTCGCAAGATCAATGTGGGGTATCGGTCGGCTCGCATCAAGGCAATCATTCCAACCCGAAGTAAATTAGTGGGGACGGCGACCTTCACCGGGACCAACAACAATGAAAACTTCGGTCAATACTGTTGACCACTATACTGTTACCTGCAGCTCCGCAGCTGCCAAGTCCCACTACTCGTGCGGACCCGATCTCGTTGGAAGCATCATTGGTCCATTCCCAGTCATTGGTCATGGCGTTCAAGCCCAACGTAGCCGCGTTCACGCAGGCCGCATAGAATTCGCCCCACGTACACAACCGCATGCCTTGATCTCCACAACTGAGCATGGCTTGGTACAGGTTGGAGGCTGGATGTTGGTCGATCTCCATACAGAACTGTTCATTCACCGCTGCCGACCCTTCGGGGCAGGTGCGTCGTGCATATCCCTCGCCGTTCATGGTTTGGAAAGCGGTGCCATCAAAGACCAGGGACAGCATGGTGCCGGGCACGATCGTTTCTCCATTGATAGGTTGAAGTGAATTGGTAATAAGCGCGTATGGCCCATTACCGTTCACCGCCAACGCAACGGGTCCATTGGTCGCCGCAGGTGCCTTCACAACAACATGGGTTCCGGGCTGTGGAGCCACGGAAAGCAAAGGAAGTGTTACGACCCAAGTGGCACCCGGTAAAGGTTCCGCCACGCGATGCGCACCGGACTGTTCGATCCCGGCCGTTTGTGGTGCACCAGCGATCACTGGTTCTTGTAGGCCTGTTACCTGCCGGTCCACAGGTGTAGATCCGGTTGCTCTAAGAGGGCCGTCGATCTGCACTTGTGCGGCACCGACCACCGGCCAACAAAGAAGGAACAGGACCAGACGATATGCATTGGTCATGTTCATCGCGGGGCGAAACAGCAACGTGTACGGCCGAAGGTGATCTGCTGGGGATCCGCCCAACGCATTGCTTCACAGTTGGCAAACCCGACCTGGACGGCCGTATTGGCGTGGTTGGAGGTATCGTCGATCCATTCCCATGCGGCACCCAGTCCGGTAAGCTCGGCAGCGTGTTCAATGCAGGCCACGTAGTATTCATCCCATTTGCAGAGCCTTCCGCCCAATGCGGAGCATCGTTCAACTGCCGGATAGAAGTACATGTTCGCTGTATGGGCGGTTTCAATGCACAAGCGTTCGTTCACCATTGTGGTCGCCGGTGGACAACCTTTTTCCGGTGCATTGGTCAGGATCCAGCGATCCCCTGCGAAGAGCACCTCGCACACCGACCCGGCCAGCATTTGACCTGCAACCGGTGGCACGCCATCGGGTCGGGTCAATGGCATTGCCATAAGTCCGGAGCAACTCAACTTCAATTCCCCTTGCACGTTCACCGGTACAACGAACCGGAGCAGCACGCCATTCTCGTAGTTCGTCATACCGGGTGTTGCAAGGAGCTTCAGGGTATCGGCCACAAGCGTGGCGGTTGCCCAGTGTGCGGTACTCAGCAAGGACCCTTCCACCGAGATCGCGGCGTTCTCGGAAAGTGGCTCTCCCATACCGGTCACCGTTCTCGTACCAGCAGCTCCCACTAACCGCAAGGGCGTGGAATGTTCCACTTGGCCCATGCAGGTCAGGGTCGCGCAGAACAAAAGGAGGGAACAAGAACGCATCATCGTGTCAAACAACAACGAAATCGAAAAAGTTCGGTCGGAATGTGGGTAAAGCCATAATTGCACGCCACACCGGGCAAGGGAACATTCGTGGCCCAACCGGCACCAACAGTTTTGGCATCGTTGGTGTGGTTCGCCGCACTGTCCACCCATTCGGCAGAGAGGACAGTACCAATAAAAGCGGGTTTTCTACGACAAGCATTGGCCCATTCACCCATTGAACATAACCTGGCACCTGCGTTCTGGCATGCTAGAATAGCATTGAAAAAGGTGATCGCCGCGCTAGAAGAATCCTGGATGCAGTAT
>Ga0335394_10002188_pt1 | contig 21912 bp, 19 predicted proteins | sample MAT03_FD_205741 | JGI IMG/M metagenome (GOLD analysis project Ga0335394, IMG submission 205741) | Freshwater microbial communities from Lake Fryxell liftoff mats and glacier meltwater in Antarctica - MAT-03 (spades assembly) (version 2) ...
CGGGACCGACTCCTGGCCGCTCGAATACCAGAAGGCGCCCCCCTCGACGACGTTTGAAGTGACCGGGCCGCTCTTGAAGAGCGCGTACTGGAGCCCCGCCAAGGCCATCCAGTGCAGTTTGTTGTACTTGTCGAGGCTAGTCGGTCCCTTCAGTTCGGCGACGATGTCGACGCCGAAATGGTCGGTCAGGTTTTCACCGACGCCCGGCAGGTCGTGCACCACGTCGATGCCAAACTGCCGGAGATGATCCCCGGGCCCGACACCCGACAGCAGCATGATCTTGGGTGTTCCGATTGCACCCGCAGTCACCAAAACTTCAGCTTCGGCATGCGCCATCCGGGTGGCGTTGCCATTGCGGTACTGCACTCCGACGGCGCGCCGTCCTTCGAACACGATGCGCAGCACGAGGCTATCGGTGACGACGGTCAGATTCTTGCGACTTCGCGCGGGTTTCAGGTAGCCGACTGCGGCCGAGCAGCGCCGCGCGTTGAGCGTCGTCGTCTGATAGACGCCCGCTCCGGCCTGTTCCTGGCCATTGAAGTCGGGATTGTACGGCATCCCGAATTCCTGGCACGATTGCACGAAGGCGCGGGTCGTCGGCTGCGGGTCGGGGATATTCGATACGCCCAGTGGACCGTCCGTTCCGTGCATGCCTCCGGACAGCATGGTGTTGCCCTCCGAACGCAGGAAATATGGCATGACCTCCTTGAACGACCAGCCGTCAGCCCCCTCATAGCCGGCCCAGCGATCGTAATCGGAGGGATGACCGCGCGTATAGACTTCCGCGTTTATCGATGATCCGCCGCCGATCACGCGCGCCTGCGCATAAGGAATCTCGCGGTTCTCGGCATGGCGCTGCGGTGCGGTCTTCAGCCCCCACGTCAGCGGACCGGTGGTCATCTTGGCAAAGCCAACCGGCATATGGATGTATGGGTTGGTGTCGCGCCCGCCGGCCTCGATCAGCAACACGCGGATTTCCGGCGCCTCGGACAGGCGCGCGGCCAAGACGCAGCCGGCTGATCCCCCGCCGACGATCACATAATCGTATCCTTCCGTGTCGTTCATGAGATCCAGTGGTTCCGCTTGCCGATCTCGATATGGACCGACTTGATCTGTGTGTACTCCTCGACGCCGTAAATGCCCGCTTCGCGGCCCCAGCCGGATTGCTTGAAGCCGCCTAGCGGAAGCTCGGGTCCGCCGGCCAGCGTTGTATTAACCCAGAAACGACCGGCCCGCACGCGCCGCGAGACGGTTAGCGCCTTGTCGATGTTCTTCGTCCAGACGCTCGCCGCAAGCCCGTAAACCGTATCGTTGGCGAGATCGATCGCCTCCTCCATGGTGTCGAAAGGCAAAATGCTGAGGACCGGTCCAAATATTTCGTCGCGGGCGATGGCCATTTCGGGCCTGACATCAGCGAAGATGGTCGGGGCAATGTACTGGCCGTGCCCGAAGTCGAGTTGCTCGCCGCCGCAAACGAGGCGCGCACCTTCCTCGCTGCCCCTGGCAATGTAGCTCATGATGGTGTCGTTCTGCGCCGCCGTGGTGATCGCGCCCACCTGCGTCGACGAATCCAGCGGATCGCCGACGCGAATGCGCTGGAATTTCTGCGCCAGAAGTTTCTCGAAATCGGCGGCGACCGAGCGTTCCACAATCAGTCGGCTGCCGCTTACGCAGCACTGGCCAGTGTTGAAGCCGATGCCGAAGGCGACGCCGTCGGCGGCGTCATCCAGGTCGGCGTCGGCGAAAACGATCTGAGGGTTCTTGCCCCCGAGTTCTAGACCAAGCTTCTTAAAATTGCCTGCCGCCGCCGCAACGCAGCGCCGTCCAACTTCGGTAGAGCCTGTGAAGGAGACCATATCGATGTCGGGATGTTCGGTGATTGCCTGGCCGATCGTGCTGCCTGAACCGGTCACCACATTGTAGCAACCTGCCGGTAGTCCGGTATCGCGCAGGATCTCGGCGAGGATCAGCGTGGTGGCCGAGGTGGCTTCCGATGGCTTTGCGACGATCGTGCAGCCGGCCGCCAGGATAAAGGGCACCCGCTCGCACAAGATGAGGAAGGGGAAATTCCACGGCGTAATGAGCCCCACAACGCCGATCGGTTCGCGCGTGACAAGCCCCAACAGGCCATCGCCCAAATTGTTGAAGGCATCACCGTGCAGCGCACGCGCGGCGCCGGCCGCGTATTCGAAAATCCCAGCGCAGCCCTCGACCTCGCCCCGCGCCTGGGTGATAGGCTTGCCGTTCTCAAGCGTTTCCCAGTAGGCGATCTCTTCGGCACGGGCACGGATGCCCTCCGCTGCCTTCAGCAACACAGCGGCACGTTGCACGGAGGGTATACGCGACCAGCGGCCATCCTCAAAGGCAGTGCGGGCCGCCACGACAGCCCGGTCGAGGTCTGCGCCGGTACAGCGAGGAACTCGCGTGACCGGTACACCATGCGCTGGACTGAGGCGCTCCGACATCTCGCGCTCGCCCGCTTCGACACGCTTGCCGTCTATGAAGAATCCGAACGTCCGCGGCTGCACCGGGGGCGAAAGCCGTGAGGGTTGATGGTTCATTGCATATGCCTCCCTAAGTCTATAGTACAAGTAACCAATCGGTTAACTCAAGTCCGCGTTTAGCGGGTTCTCCGAGACTCGTGCGTCAGATACACTTTCGTGCCTTCGGATCGCTTTTGCGTTGAGCCAGCGTGTCAAACGCTGGACGGATGTCGTCCAGCGCGATTGGCAGTTGGTGAAGGCCGAAGGATCGAATCGGCCATGCAGCAGCAACGCGAGCGCATCGTAAAATGCCCAATACGAGCTTGATCAATAATGCACTATCTGGTTATTTCGTTGTCGCGTTGTTGTCAATTGTCATCGTTGGACTGAAGCCGCTCCGTTTTTAAGAAAATGAAGTTGGATTCCTGATGGTGACACTGGTCAAGCGTTTCTGGCTGGGCGATACCAAACTGTGAGAAGTCCCTGCGACTCGGGGAGACAGCTATCTGGCGAGGTTGAACGATGGCAGCGACTAAAGCGGGACGGCCAAGAGTTCGCGACGCTGAGGCGACGCAGAAACGAATTCTCGAGGCTGCGAAGAAAGAATTCGCCAAGAGTGGACTGGGAGGCGCGCGCGTCGACGTGATCGCCGCGCGCGCCAAAGCCAACAAGCGGATGATCTACCATTACTTCAAGAGCAAGGATGAGCTGTTCCAAAGGGTGGTCGAGGATGCCTATGTCGATATCAGAACCGCGGAGCAGAAGCTCGATCTCGACAAGCTTTCGCCGCCCGAGGCCCTGGAAGCGCTGATCCGGTTCACCTGGAACTATTATCTGCGTAATCCTGAGTTCATCACCCTGGTCAACAGCGAAAATTTGCACAAGGCCAAGCACCTGAAGAAGTCGGAGATCGTGCCCAGGATCAGTCGCCGCTACATCGACATGGTCGGATCACTGCTGAAACGCGGCGCAACGAGCAGGGATTTCCGCCCAGGTGTCGATCCGGTTCAGCTCAACATCACCATCGCTGCAATCGGATACTACTATCTGACGAACCGGTTCACAGGCGCGATTGTGTTCGCACGCGACTTCATGGCGCCTGAATCACTCGACGAGCGCCTTTCTTTCAACTTGGAGACCATCCGCCGCATCGTGATGATCGATCCGGACCGCGCGCAGGTGGCTCATGCAGCCAAACAGGCAGACGACAGGACCTCCAAGATCAAAACGTAGTCTGAACCGTCCGTCGCGCAGAAGGAGGGTTTGCACAGTCAGGGTGAACGGCGATGGACAAAGACTTCGACTACATCATAACGGGAGCCGGGTCCGCCGGCTGCGTGCTCGCGTCGCGGTTGTCGGAAGACCCGGACGTCAAGGTGTTGCTGCTGGAGGCGGGCGGAGAAGACCGCCACTATCTTTTCCACTGGCCGGCGGGCTTCGCCAAGATGACCAAGGGAATCGCTTCCTGGGGCTGGTCCACGGTGCCACAGAAACACATCAAGGATCGTGCCTTCTGGTACACCCAGGCCAAGGTGATGGGCGGCGGCTCAACAATCAACGCTCAGGTCTACACACGCGGCAACGCCCAAGATTACGATGTCTGGCGCGACGAATACGGCTGCGAGAACTGGGGCTACCGGGACATCCTGCCCTATTTCAAGCGCTCGGAGGGCAACGAGCGCTTCAGCGACGATTATCACGGCACCGAGGGGCCGCTCGGCGTGGCCATGCCGCGGGCGGCGCTGCCGATCTGCGATGCCTTCATTCGCGCCGCACAGGAGTCCGGCATACCCTACAACCATGACTTCAACGGCCGGCGTCAGCGCGGCGCCGGCTATTTCCAGCTCACGCAGCGCAAAGCACGACGCTCATCCACCGCCGTCGCTTTCTTGACGCCGGCCCGCGGCAGGCCGAACCTTACAGTTGTGTCCGGCGCGGAGGTTCGGCGCGTAGTTGTGCGCGGCGGCCGTGCAACGGGCGTCGAATTCGTGCAAGGCGGCAGGGCGCGAACGGCGGAGTGCCGGAAGGAGATCCTGGTGACTTCCGGCGCGATAGGTTCGCCGCGCCTGCTGATGCTGTCGGGCATCGGGCCTGCGGAGCATCTGAAGCAGATCGGCGTGGACGTTGTACACGACCTGCCCGGCGTCGGCTCGAACCTGCACGATCATCTCGACCTCTGCGTGCTGAGCGAGTGTACCGGCGACCATTCTTACGACACTATGAAGCGACCGCACCGAACCGCCATTGCCGGGCTGCAATATCTGCTGTTCAAGTCCGGGCCGGTCTCCTCCTCTCTCTTCGAAACCGGCGCGTTCTGGTATGCCGATCCCGAAGCGCGCTCGCCTGACCTGCAGTTTCATTTCGGCCAGGGATCCGGAATCGAGAAAGGCATCGCCAATCTGGATCGCCCTGGTGTGACTCTGAACGTCGCGTTTGTGCGTCCAAGATCGCGCGGAACGGTGCGTCTTGCCAGCGCCGACCCGGCAGTGGCGCCGCTGATCGACCCGAACTACTGGGCCGAACCCTATGACCGCAAGATGTCGCTGCGCGGCCTCGATCTGGCCCGCGAGATCATGGCGAATCCGGCCCTCAAACCATTCATCAGCAGCGAGGTGCTGCCCGGTCCTTCCGTCGGTCAAGGCTCGCAGGCCCTTTTTGACTATGCCTGCGGCATGGCAAAAACCCAGCACCATCCGGTCGGAACCTGCAGGATGGGACATGACGAGATGGCGGTCGTTGGACCGGACCTCAGGGTTCACGGGCTGACCGGCTTGCGCGTCTGCGACGCGTCAACCATGCCGTCTATCACATCATCGAACACCAATGCCGCCGCCATCGTGATTGGGGAGAAGGCGTCCGATATGGTCGCCGGTCGGACGCCGTTGTCGCCGACGATCTTCGTTTACGAACGCAACGACATTCCTCAATTCGCGGACAGCTAAAGTCGCACTAACTAGACGGCAGGAACGCGTTGACAGCAGATTGCCATCATGAAATAACTACTTAGTTACTAGCGGACGGTTAGCTTGATCGGAACCGCTATCGGACAAGGGAGGATGCGTTGATCAAGGTACGTGGAGTCCAGCACATCGGACTGACGGTGCCGGACATGGAAGAGGCGGTACGCTTCTTCCAGACTATGTTCGGTGCGGTAACGGTAATGGAGTGCGGCAGTGTCGATGTCGACGGCGAATTTATGGAGAAGCGGCTCGGCGTTCCCGGCAACCGCCGCATCAAGGATCAGCGCGTGCTGGTTTGCGGACCGGGCGGCAACCTCGAGCTCTTTGAGTATAGCGGCGAACCGGAGCCGACACCGATCAAGCGCAACAGTGAGATAGGCGCCTTCCACTTCGCCCTGATCGTGGACGACGCGGTCGAGGCCGCGGCGCGGCTGCGTGAGGCCGGCGTTGACGTGCTTGAGGGACCGACGCTTATCGAGTCCGGTCCGATGGAGGGCCTTACCTGGGTTTATCTCCGCGCGCCCTGGGGCCAGTACATGGAGCTGGTCAGCACCACAGGCCCACTGGGATACGAAAAAGCCGGCGGTCCGAAAATGTGGGACCCGGCTGAAGCCTGACCCGAAACAACTGAGGAGCGGGCAGGCTCTTCACTCCCGGATTGATGCCAACACACCGGGTGCCGTGATGCTTATTCGCTTAGGCAGTCATCATCCCTGTCCTGAACCAATGGAGGAGACAACGATGTTACACATGAAGTCTATGGCCTGGGCGGCGGGCGTAGCCCTGTTCGTCACGACGGGTGCGATCGCGCAGGACAAACCTTTCGCCGGAGTTGAGCTGAAGATGCTCGGCATCGGCGATACGTCGGTCACCCGCGTGGCCCCAATCGTCGCCGAGTTCGAAGAATTGACCGGCGCGAAAGTCCAGATCGACCAGTTCCCCTACCCGGGGCTGATTGACAAGATAGTCATTGAAGCCAGCTCGAACAGCCCAACGTACCAGCTTCTCTGGGTCGACAGCCCGTGGGTCGGTATGCTCGGCGAGGCCGGCGCATTGATGGACCTGACAGAACTGGCTAAGCGCGATGCCGAGGAGATCGGCCTTGCTGACATTATTCCGATCCAGCTCCAGGAGAATACCTGGCAGGGCGACCTGCTCGCCTTCCCCGCATCAGGCATGATCTGGTCAGTCAACTACCGTAAAGATCTGTTTGAACATCCGGACGAGGCCGCGGCGTTCAAGGCAAAATACGGGTACGACCTGGCGCCGGCCAAGACATGGGACCAGTATCGTGACATCGCCGAGTTCTTTACGCGCAAGTCGGGGGAAATGCTGGCTGGCGAGAAACTCGATAAAGACTTTTACGGCACCGCGCAGGCCTACAGCCGGGTGCAGGGTGCGATCACCCACGACTACTTCCCGATCATGCGCGCCTATGGCGGGGACTATTGGGATCCGCAGACCGGCCTGTGCGCCATGGACGGCGAGCCGCATGTCAAGGCTGCAGAATTCATGAAGGCGCTGATCCCCTTCAATCCGCCCGACTATCTCGGTCTGATGTGGGACCTGCGCACCGGCTATATGGAACGCGGTGAGACCGCAGTATCCGGATATTGGAGCGTGCGCACGGTGCGCCTTACCAACCCGGCTGAGGCGAAGATCGCCGAAAAGGGCCTTGTGGTCGGTTATGCGCCATCGCCCACCGAGGACGGAAACCCGCAGCCGACCTATACGGGCGCACTTTCCTTCGGCATCAACTCAAAGGCAACCGACCAGCAGAAGGAAGCCGCCTGGGCGTTTATCAAATGGGCAACGAGCGAGAAGCTGATGCGCCGCTTCGCCGAAGACGGACAGGGTGTCAGCCAGTTCCGCAAGTCGATCCTTTCGGACCCCGCGCTTCAGAAGAAGTACCCCTACTACAAATTGCTGCTTGAAACGCAGGACAATGCGCGCCGCCGCATCTTTCATCCGTTCTACCAGGATGCCGAGGAGATCTTCGGCGTCGAGCTGAACAAGTATATGGCCGGCGAAACGGCGACGGCAGCAGAGGCGCTCAGCACAGCATGCGCGGCGGTTAATTCGCGTCTATCGATTTTCTCCGTCGAGCAACGCCTGCGCTGGATCGACGACGTGCCAGCTAAGGTCCTCAACGACTGAATGAAACGCCCGCCCCTGCCATGACGGCCGGGGCGGGCAGTTCCTACATCATCGAAGGCCCAGCCATGAGGCACCAGGTCAGCCGCAACAGGCGCATTGCCGTGTTCTTCCTGCTTCCGGCAGTGGTCATGCTGTTCGTCACGACCATCTATCCGATGCTCTATGCGGGTTGGCTGAGCTTCCGCAACTACGATCTCGCCAAGCCCTTCATTCCCCGCATCTATGTCGGCACCGCCAACTATGCTGAAGTGCTAACGTCGCAGCCCTTCTTCCATGCGCTCGTTACCACTTTCAAGCTGATGGCGATGACGCTGTCGGTGCAGCTCGTGCTCGGTGTCGGCATGGCGCTTCTGGTCATCCAAAAGCTACCGGGGATGGCTCTGGCACGGACGCTGCTGCTCATCCCAATGATGATCTCGCCGGTGATCGTCGGCTTGGTGTGGCTATTCCTCTATTTTCCCGAGCTTGGCTATCTCAACTATTTCATCGGCCTGGTTGGTTTCGAGCCCGTGCCTTGGATCACCAGCACAAAATGGGCTCTGACGGCTATCGCGATCGCCGACATCTGGCAGTGGACGCCATTCATTATGATGGGCACGGCGGCCGCGCTGCAGAGTTTGCCGGCAGAGCCATTCGAAGCCGCCCGCATCGATGGCAATTCGCGTCTGGATGTATTCCTGCACGTCACTCTGCCGCAGTTGAAGCCGGTGCTGATCAGCTTGCTGTTCCTGCGCGCCATCGACGCCTTCAAAATCTACGACATCATCTTCGTGCTGACCAAGGGGGGCCCCGCCGACTCCACCGAGGTGATCTCGCTCTACATCTATCGGCAAAGCTTCACATTCTGGCGCATGGGTGTCGGCGCGGCTGCGTCCTTTGTCTCGCTGGTAATCATCGTCGTGCTGATCACGCTGTTCTTCCGCTCGATGCAGCGCAGCCAGTCTGCCCAGGCACGTTAGGTCCAGGAGAATCCGATGTCGCCGAGCGCCCGCGAAAAACTCCTAGTCTACATCCTTCTGGCCGTCGTGCTGATGCTGTTCATGACGCCGATCTATCTAATCATAGTGTCGTCACTAAAGCCGGCGCCGGACATGTTTTCCAGGCCACCGGCATTCATCTTCACGCCAACGCTGCAGCACTACTACGACCTGTTCACGATGCGGCCCTTCCACCTGCAGATCATGAACAGCCTGATCGTGGCGTTCGGGTCGACGGCCTTCAGCCTGTTCTTCGGCACGCTGGCCGCCTATGCGATCTCACGCATCCGCAATCGGTGGACCAATCAGATCGCCTTCTGGATCCTTTCGATGCGGATGTTCCCGCCGATTGCAGTGGTGGTCCCCTACTACATCATCTTCCAGACGCTCGGCATTCTTGACACGCCTCTGGCGCTGATTATAGTCTACTCGACTTTTAACATTCCACTCACCGTCTGGCTGATGAAGGGGTTCTTCGACGACCTGCCGGAGGCGCTCGAGGAGGCCGCGCAGATTGACGGCCACGGCGTTCTGGCCACCTTCTATTATGTCACGCTTCCGCTTACAGCGCCGGGGCTCGCGGTGGCTGCCGTGTTCTGCTTCATTTTCTCATGGAACGAATTCCTGTTCGCGCTGATGCTGACCGGGTCAAATGCCCAAACCGTTACCGTCGCGGTGATGTCGTTCTGGTCCAGCGATGCGGTGCAGTGGGGCCGCATTATGGCGGGCTCGTTCGTCATCCTGATCCCAGGCGTGATTTTTGTACTGACCTGCCAGCGGTGGTTGGTGAAGGGCCTGACGATGGGCTCTGTAAAGGGATGAACCAGCACACGCGAGTTTCGAAAGGACCGTTCAAATGTCATCTGTGATCCTGCGCAATGTGGTGAAACGCTACGGTCAGGTCGAGGTGGTGCATGGCATTGACCTTGATGTCGATGAAGGCGAATTCGTCGTGCTGCTCGGCCCATCCGGCTGCGGCAAGACGACGACGCTGCGCATGGTGGCCGGGCTCGAGGACATCTCCGGCGGCGAGATGCAGATCGCCGGGCGCGTGGTCAACGACGTCGCTCCAAAGGACCGGGAGATCGCCATGGTCTTTCAGAACTACGCGCTCTATCCGCATATGACCGTACGCCGGAACATGGAATTCGCACTGAAGCCACAGCATCTGGCGGCGGACAAGGTGGCCGAACGGATCGCTGAAGCCTCCCGCATCCTCGGACTCGAGCCATTGCTGGAGCGCAAGCCTTCGCAGCTTTCGGGCGGCCAGCGGCAACGCGTCGCCATGGGCCGCGCGATGGTGCGCACGCCCAAGGTGTTCCTGTTCGACGAACCCTTGTCAAATCTCGATGCGAAACTGCGCACCCAGGTCCGGCTCGAAATCGCCAAGCTGCACAAGCGGCTCGGAACCACGGTGCTCTATGTGACCCACGACCAGATCGAGGCGATGACGCTCGCCGACAAGATCGTGATCATGAAGGACGGCCATATCGAGCAGGTCGGCTCGCCGGAGGAGGTTTTCGCGAGGCCGCGCAACCTTTTCGTCGCGACATTCATTGGGACGCCCGCAATGAACCTGCTGCCGGCGACTGTCGGGGGCACGGCGTCCGCGCCTGTGCTGGATGCTGATGGCATTCAGCTGCCGGCGCCGGCGGCCCTTGCGGGGAAACTCGAACACGGGCGCAAAGTGACGATCGGCATACGCCCATTCGATATCGCTATCGCCGACGATGACAGGACCGGTACTACGCACGCCGCCACGATAGAGGTGGTCGAATATCTCGGCACCGAGGTCCTCATCAACTTCAGGCTCGGTGAGCACGAGTTGATCGCACAGCTTCCGGCATCAAGTCGGCCAGCAACCGGCCAGGAGGCGCTCCACATCGCCGTCGATGCGAGCAAGCTCCACCTGTTCGACACGCGCACCGGCCTTGCCATCGAGCCTTAGGCCGGCGCGCCAAATTTATTCTCAGGAGAAGAAAATGGGCAACGAGATCGTCTTTACCGGCAAGCGCCAGTTTGCGCTGGAGGGATACCAAGACCCTGCCCTGTCAAGGACCGAGGTCCAGGGGCGGACGCTGGCGACGCTGATCAGCCCCGGAACCGAACTGGCCTGGGCAGATGTCGGTCCCTTCCCACTGAAGCCGGGCTATGCGGCCGTGTTCGAAGCCGAAAAGGTTGGGCAGGACGTCGAAGGAATCGCACCGGGCGATCACCTCCTGTGCATGGGCGGACACCGCTCGACGCAACATTTCGATGCACGCTACGTGTTGAAACTGCCCGTGGGAATGGCGCCGGAAGTCGCCGTGCTGGCGCGCCTGATGGGCGTGTCCATGACGACGCTGATGACGACCACAGCGCGGCCGGGCGATCGGGTGATCGTAAGCGGCGCCGGTCCGGTTGGCTTGCTGGCGGCACATCTGTGCACGATTGGCGGCTTCGATGTGACGCTGGTCGAACCTGGCGCCCGCCGCCGCGCGCAGGCCCTGGCTTCGGGCATCAATGATGTCCGCAGCGCCATCCCGCTCGACGATGCAGCGTTCAAGAGCAAGGTCGCCCTGGTCATCGACTGCTCGGGACACGAGCAGGCGGTTCTGGATGCGTGCAACGTGGTGCGCAAGCGCGGCGAAGTGGTGCTGGTCGGGGTGCCCTGGAAAGCGCACACCAGCATACTCGCCCACGACGTGCTTCGCCCCGTGTTCTTCAATTTCGTCGTCCTGCGCAGCGGCTGGGAGTGGGAGGTGCCGATCACCAACCGCGACTTCGTTTGGGAGGAACTCTACGAGGGCTACAACAATGCGCCGCATACCACCATGTCAGGCCTCGACAAGGCGCTGCGCTGGCTCGACCAAGGCCACGTCAAGACAGATGGTCTGATCCGCAAGCTGAGCCCCTCGGATCCCCAAGGGGTCTACGGGTCGATTCTCGACGGTAAGGTGGAGGAGCCTTTTGTGGTGTTTGACTGGGCGAATGCAACCGGCTGAAATGGATCCAAGTTTCTGGGACAAGATTTTATGATTATCTGGGCGTCGCGGGTCGAGCCCATCGTCACCTGTGCGGAAGCTTGGCACATCATCTGGAATATGCGCAGCAATGGCCAGCGCGTGTCGGCTTTGCCGCGACCAGGGTCAGCTCCCGCGTGCTAGATGTTCAGTCCCACAGTGTGATGGTATCAATGCTGCCGTCATCGACAAGGAAGCACTATGGGACAGATACTTCACGGCAGCGCCACGACCACTCACGCAGTGCGAGCAGCGATACAGCGATCGAAAGCTTCGATCCAAGTGCTGAGCGAGCGCCACGGTGAACCCCAAGACGGTGATGAAGTGGCGGCAGCGCGACTATGTTCACGACACGTTGCTGGGGCCGAAAGCTGTTCGCTCGACGGTGCTTTCGATGGAAGAGGAAGCGCTCAGCGTCGCCTTCCGCAGGCATAGGGACTGTCGGATATTTTGTGCGCGAGGCCGGTTTTCGTCATTAGGTGACGAACCTCTCGCGAAGACGACGGCGAACTGCGCCTTTGCCTCGAACCATTCGCGCGGCGGTCGTTTCCATTGGTCGGCCGCGTGATTGAGCACCAGATATAGCAGCTTCATCGCGGCCTCGTCACGTTGGCGACGTGGGCGTAGGTGGTGGCGTTGCCGATCGATTTTGCGACGTCGACGGCCTCGGCGCGGCTGGGGTAGTCGCCCTCTATCCATTCGCGGCGCTCCAATGTCTTGGTGGCGAGCTGGACGCAGCGCACCCGCCACATGCCGGCGGGCGCATAGAGCTCCGGAAACCGCTTCCGATAGTCGATAGGATTGCTACCGATGATGATGCCGCTCGGCGGGAATGCCAGCCCGGACATCAGCGGCCATCCCAGAAGGAGCTGACCGGCGAGCGGCGCATGCCGGGAGAGGTGCCGAGCTCCACGATGCGCCCCATGGCGTCAACAGTCAACGATGGCTTCGACGCTAACGTCGCTTCCTGGCGAGGCCAGATCCCAGCCTAAGACGAGAGGGGGGTTGTCCGCACAGAAACCGTACAGGTACGACCGCAGGTTTCCGTATTGTTCCGGGTCTTTTGAGCGCTGAACGCCCTGATTTTCTTGAAAAACACTACATTCGTAATGATGGGGTCAGGTGTTCGAGTCACCTAAGCGGCACCAAGTTCCTTGGCAATTTCAAGGAGCTACAGAGTAACTTCATTCAAGCAGTTGCTTGGTTTCCCGGTAGGCCACGACGGGGACCGCGTATACGGTCGCTTCAAGTCGACCTAGTTGGGTTGGTGCTAGATCGGCCGGACACAATCGGCACTGATCAGGGTCGATCGATTTTTGACGAATGCAGGCAGGCCGGGACCTTGGACAAAATTTCCATCCTTCTCCGCTTGGGCAACATCGCCGTTCAATTTCAGGATGAATTCCAGAGAGTCCGCTGACTTTGACATGCCGTATGCCGAACGAACTGCTGCATCGAGTCTTTCATTCGCCGTCTTTTGCGGATGCTCGCCCGGCAGTTCGAGAGTTCGGTACAATTCCCTCCTGATTTCGTATTCGTATCGGAAATTGACGGCAACGGCGCGCCGCTCACCATGAACTGGCAGCGGGCGCCACTGCAAACCGACACGCCCCACTCGACAAAAAAATGCGCCGGCCTTTTGGACCGGCGCACCGTCAGATCGATGGTTGCTCAGAAATCGAACTGGTCGATGTTCTCTGCATTGAAGGTGGTCAGGGCGGACTGCGTGTTGATCGAGTTGCCCGCGTTGATGGTGATGGTTCCGAGGTTCGGCACCTCGAAGGTGGAGCCGACTTCGTTCTTGGCCTTGCCGGCCTTCAGGTCGACCGCGAGGTGCGCGGCGAGCCAGCCTTCGTTGTAGGGCGACCAGAGCTGGAAGGCCGTGACCGTACCGTCCTTGACGAAGTCGCGCATTTCGCTGGGCAGGCCGAGGCCTGTCACCTTGACCTTGTCGGCGACGCCGCGCGACTGCACCACCTGAGCGGCAGCCGCGATGCCGACGGTCGTCGGTGCGATCACACCCTTGAGATCGGGGAAGTTGGACATCAGCGCTTCCATCTCGCTGGTCGACTTCTCCGGCTGGTCGTCGCCGTAAACGGTCGCGACCAGCTTCATCTTGGCGTATTTCGGGTCCTTGATCGCCTCGTTCATGCCCTTGATCCAGAAGTTCTGGTCGGGCGCCTCGGTGGTGGCCGAGAGGATGGCGATCTCGCCTTCGTAGCCGATCAGCGAGCCGACCATCTCGATCTGGTCCGCGCCGACCTTGGTGAAGTCGGTCGGCAGGATGGTCAGGTCGCGATGCGACTCGTTGCCGGTGATGTCGCCGTTGACAGTCATCACGATGATGCCCTTGGCGCGGGCGGCGTCGAACACCTGGTTCAATGCGTCCGGGCTGTTGGGCGAGATGGCGATGACATCAACGCCGCGCTGTACCTGCGCTTCGATGAAGGGGATCTGCGAAGTGGCTTCGGCGGTCGCCGGGGCGACGAACTCGAAGTTGCAGGCGATCTTCTCGCATGCCTCGACGAAACCCTTGGTGAGCGAGTCGAAATACGGGTTGCCGGTATTCTTGCCGATGAACACGATGTCGATCTTGTCCTGGGCAAGCGCGCCGGTCGTGAGCGCGAGGCCCGTCGCCAGAGCTATGAGTGATTTCTTCAGCACTTTACTTCCTCCTTGTCTAAAGTCCTGTTGAATTGACCCGGTGGAACCGGGGTAGTCGCCCGCTACCTCTGCGTGCGGGAATAGATCAGGTTGGTGGCGATGATGGCAACGATCAGCAGCACGCCGAGCACGGTGAGCTGGATCGCCGGCAAAAGATTGGCGACGGTCATGCCGGTTGAAACGACCACGAGCAGCCAGGCGGCAAGGAATGTACCGAGGATGGTGCCGCGTCCGCCGAAGATGTAGGTGCCGCCAAGCATCGCCATCAGTACCATCTGAAGTTCTCCGCCGAGCCCGAGATCGTAGCGCACGGATCCCAGCCGCGAGGCGGTCAGCATGCCAGCCACCGCCGCTACCAAGCCCATCAGCAGGAACAGCACGAGCTTGATGCGCCGCGTGCGGATGCCGGCGTAGCGCGCCGCAACTTCGTTGGTGCCGATCTGGTAGATCTGCCTGCCGAAAATGGTTCCGGCCAGGATCAATCCGAGCACGAGGGCAAAGGCTGTGAAGATCACGACGGTCGCGGGTATGCCGAGGATCAGCACCTTGTCGATGCCGATGAACCAGTCGGGCATGCGGATCGACTTGTCGCCGGCAATGATCTGCGCCAGCCCGCGGTAGAGCGTCAGCGTGCCGATGGTGACGATGATGGAGGGCAACTGCAGCGCGATGACCATGAAGGCGTTAAGTGCGCCCATTGCCAGGCCTGCGAGCAGTCCGATGGCGATGGCGATCGGCATGGGGATGCCAGAGGCCTGTGCCCAGGCGAAAAGGCAGGTCGACAGCGCCATGTTGGCAGCCGGCGACAGATCGATCTCGCCGGCGATGATGACCAGCGTCAGCACCAGCGCGACGATTGCGAATTCGGCCGAGAGAGTGAAGCTCCTGAGGATATAGTTGATGTCGAGGAAGAACGGCGAAAGCTGGCTGGCAATGATCACGCCGAGTATCAACAGGGCGAGCGTCATCGCCTCGGGCCGCACCAGAATGACATGCCAGAGCGCCCGCGGCGCCGCGGCTCCGCGCCCCAGGGCGGCGGGCGGTGTGGTTTCAGCGGCGCTCATACGCGCACCAGCTTCAGCCCGCTGATGCCCTGACGGCGCACCGAGCGATCGATCAGCAGAGCGACCAGGATCACCGCGCCGTAGATGGCGCCCTGGGCCGTGCCCGGAATGCCAAGCAGCGGCAGGGCCGCGGCGACGCACCCCATCAGCAGGACGCCGAGCATGACGCCGACCACCGAGCCGACGCCGCCATTGATCGACACGCCGCCGATCACCACCGCGGCGATCACCTGGAATTCGAAGCCGAAGCCGGTGTTGGACGGGTTCACGAAGCCCCAGCGGCTTGCGTACATGATGCCGGCGAGCCCCGAGAGCGCGCCGGAGATCGCGAAGACGAGAAGCGTAACCTGCGTCACCTTCACGCCGCGCAGCGGCGCCGCCACCGGGTTGGAACCGACCGCGAATATCTGCCTTCCCACGCGGGTGTGCATGGCGAACCAGTAGGTCAGCAGCACCACCGCGAATGCCATGAAGATGATCCACGGGATGCCGAAGATCGGCGATGTCTGGCTCAAGCCCTTGAGGTCGGAAGGAACGAACTGGCGGTCGACCTGCCGTGCGTTGGAGACGATGAACGTCAGCCCGCGATAGAGGTTCAGCGTGCCGAGCGTCACGATGATCGACGGCAGGCGGAAAAGCGTGACGAGCGCGCCGTTGATCAGCCCGAGCATCGTTCCGATGCCGATGGCGACGACGAATCCGAGTGGCCACGGGATATAGGGCATGTCGCGGAACATCATGCCGGTGATCATGGCAGAGAGGCCGAGCATGGAGCCCATGGAGAGGTCGACGTGGCGGGCGACCAGCACCAGCATCTGGCCCATGGCGGCGATCATCACCAGCGGCGTGAGAAGCAGGATGACGCGCAGGCTGTTCAGCGTGAAGAACTGCGGCTTGTAGAGCGAGACGGCGATCGTGAAGAGGACGATCATCACCGCGATGCCGGTTTCGCGCCGGGCCAGGATCGAGCGGAGCGCGTTCACGCCGCGATCTCCACGCGGGGCACCGCGGCGCTCATGATCTTTTCCTGGCTCGCCTCGGCGCGCGGAATTTCGGCGGTGAGCCTGCCCTCCGCCATGACTAGGATGCGGTCGCAGAGCGCCAGCAATTCCGGCATCTCGGAGGATATGAGGAGGATCGCCTTGCCTTGCTCGGCAAGTTCTCCGATCATGTCGTAGAACTCGGCCTTCACGCCGATATCGATGCCGCGCGTAGGCTCGTCGAGGATGAGAATCGATGGATCGACAAGCAGCCAACGGGCGAGGATCGCCTTCTGCTGGTTGCCGCCCGAAAGTTCGCCGATCGGCTGGTTCAGCGAGGCGAGTCGGATGCGCAGTTGTTTCACCGAACCCAGCGCAAACGCCTTTTCGACCGCCCGTCGGATGATGCCCGCCGGCGCGATCCTTTGCGGTATGGCGGCGGTGATGTTCTGCTCGACCGGCAGCGTGCGGAAGATGCCGGCGACGGCGCGGTCTTCCGGCACGAGGGCGAGGCCCAGCGCGATCGCTTCTTCCGGTTCCTTGATCGCAACGGCCTTGCCGTCGACCTTCACCACACCGCTCGTGGCCGGGGTGATGCCGAAGATGGCGCGCGCGACATCGGTACGGCCGGCGCCGACAAGTCCGCCCAGGCCGACGATCTCGCCGCGCCTGACCGAAAAGCTGATGTCCTGGAACACGCCGGGCAGTGTCAGTCCCTGCACCTCCAGCGCGACATCGCCGATCTCGGCGGAGTGCTTGTGGATGTATTCCTTGAGCGGCCGGCCAATCATCAGCCTGATGATGTCAACGTCGGACAGGTTGCCGATCGTGTCGGTGGCGACCTTGTCGCCGTCGCGGAAGATGGTGACGCGGTCGCAGAGCGCGCGCACTTCCTCCAGCCGGTGCGAGATGAAGACGATGGTGCGGCCCTCGTCGCGCAAGCGCCGCGCGATGCCGAACAGCGTCTCGACCTCGCGCGGCGTCAGCGGCGCGGTCGGCTCGTCCATGATGATCAGCCGGCTGTTGGAGGCAAGCGCGCGTGCGATCTCTACCATCTGCTGGTCGGCGATCGAGAGGCCGCGCATCGGCCGGGTCACGTCGATGCTGACGCCCAGCAGGTCCATGGAGCGCTGCGCGTCGCGCGTCATTTCGGCCCATGGCACGCCGGAGAACCAGCCATCCTCGGAGCGACCGAGCACGAGGTTCTCGGCGACCGACAGGTCCGGAAACGAGATCGGTTCCTGGTGGATCAGAGTGATGCCGAGCTTTTGCGCCACCACCGGATTGGAAACTTCCACCGGCCGTCCATCGAGCGCGAGCGTGCCGCGCGTGGGCAGATGCACGCCGGCCAGGATCTTGGCGAAGGTCGACTTGCCGGCGCCGTTCTCGCCGAGCAGCGCATGGATTTCGCCCTTTGCCAGGTCGAGATCGACGTCGCGCAACACTTCCACGCCCCCGAAGGACTTGGAAATGCCGCGGGCCGAGATCAGGGGGGTGGCCTCGGCCTCCCTCATTGCGGCACCGGAGCATCCGGATGGATCAGCATCCGCGCCTTGAGGTCGGCCCAGAACGCGGCGGGAATCCTGACGCTCAGCGCCGCGACGTTGGCCTCGACCTCGCTCGGCCTTGCCGCACCGGGAATGACCGAGACGACGGCCGGATGGGCGAGCACGAACTGCAGTGCCGCGACCGGCATGCTGACGTTGTGGACCTTGCACGCCGCCTCAATGCCGCGCACCCGCGTCTGCACTTCGGGCGATGCAGCGCCATAGGCGTATTTCGCGCCGGCGCCGGAGCCGGTGACGAGGATGCCCGAGGCGAAGGGCGCACCGATGATCACCGAGATGTCGCGATCGAGGCATGTCTTCATGCCTCGGGTCAGGCTGTCCTGGTCGATCAGCGTGTAGGGCATTGCGACGAGGCAGAAGTCGAGGTCGACGCGCGTCGCGACATCCTCCAGCGCCTGGTTCGTGTTGATGCCCATGCCGTAGGCCTGAATGTCGCCGGACTTCTTGAGTTCAACGAGCGCCTTCATGCCGGAATCGACCAACTGCTGCTCGTAACCCGCCTGCCTGTCGCCGTGAAAGCCGCTGTCGAGATCGTGGATGACGAGCGCGTCGACCGTATCCAGCGCAAGGCGCTGCAGGGCCTGCTCGTAGGATCGCATGACGCCGTCGTAGGTGTAGTCGAAATTGACCTCGAAATTCAGCCCGCCGGTCCATGGCGAACGGTCGAATGTCGCGGGATTCGCTGGCCTGTGCAGGGTGCGGCCGACCTTGGTCGTCACCTGGAAGTCGGCGCGGGGCTTGGTGCGGAGAAATCCGCCGAGCCGGTGTTCGGAGAGGCCGCGGCCATACCATGCCGCCGTGTCGTAGAAGCGCACGCCAGCGGCCCATGCTGCATCCATCGTTGCGTTGGATGAGGCTTCGTCGACCCTGCCGTAGAGTTCGCCGAGATGCGCGGTCCCCAGTCCGAAAACCGGCAGATCCAGGGCAGTCTTCATGACGCGACGGCGCGTGGAAACGGTAACTGTCACGGCAGAAACTTCCTCCAAAGCGACGCGGCGAGGTTGGCCTCGCTCCTGTGTTGCCAGCAACTTGTCAGACAAAAATTAGTTTGACAAGTTTTATACCGATGGCCATTCGTAACAGATGGCAGCGGTGGCCGACCGTGAGAGTTGCGGGTCGGCGGGAGGGAGAACAGATGCCGGCTTTCGCTGTTTCCAGCCCCTGGATCGCCAGGCAGGAGCGCCGGTGAATTTCCCTAAGGCAGATATCCTGACTGCGTTCACGGAGGCTGCGGAGCGTCCTGACGAGTTCGGCGGTGGCCTGCTGGAGCGACAGTCCATCGCCGAGCAGGTCGCCAATCGCATCATGGGCATGATCAAGTCGGGCAATTTGAAGCCTGGCGATCGGCTGCCGACCGAACAGCAGATGGGGATCGCCTTCGGCATCTCCAGGCCCCCGTTGCGCGAGGCTTTGAAAGCGCTGACGATCATGGGGGTCCTGGCGAGCCGCCAGGGTGGCCGCCACACCGTGACAGACCTGTCGCCGAGCCGGCTGGTAGCGCCGTTCAACACGGCCCTGTCGATGGCCGACTACGACGTGCACCACCAGTTCGAGGCGCGAAAGGTCGTCGACATCGCGCTGATCCGCCTCTGCGCGGAACGCGCCAGCTTGGAACTGCGCCAGCGGATCCTGAAGCTTGCGGTTGATGGTGGGGCATTCGAGGGCGACCCCGTTGCCTTCCGGCTGATCGACATCGAGTATCACCAGGCGATCAACGCCGGCGCGGGCAACCCGCTGCTGGCTTCACTGGCCCAGGTACTCTACGACCTTGGCCTCGACGTCCGACGCACCGCGAGCGAGCGGCTCGGCATCATTGCCAAAAGCGTGCGCCAGCATACCGAGGTTGCCGAAGCACTGCTTGTGGGTGATGCCGAAGCCGCGGCGACTGCATACAGCGCTCATCTTGAGCACGTGCGCGATACCACCATCCAGGCCATGGCGGCGATCAAGGAAAAGGTGTGAGCCGATGCCCGAACGGATAGCCTTCCGCATGAACCTCTTCCCGGGCCATGCCGCCGAATACGAGAAGCGTCACGACGAGATATTTCCCGAGCTGGCGCAGGCGCTGAGAGATGCCGGCGTTTCGGACTACACGATCTGGCTCGATCCCGAGAGCCACCACCTTTTCGGGATCCTGACGCGCAGCGACGACCACACGCTGGACAAGCTGCCCGACACCGAAATCATGAAGCGCTGGTGGAAACACATGGCCGATATCATGAAGACCCATCCCGACGACGTGCCGGTGCAGGTTCCGCTGAAGCAGGTCTTCTACCTGCCATGAGTTCCGCCTTCCGCATCAAGGACGTTCGCGCCTACACCATCGCTCCGAGCGCCAAGGCAGGCACCTATTTCAAACCGGGTGAGAGCAAGCACTGGCTGGTCGACAGCCTGATCTCCAATCCGATGTCGGGATATCCGCGCTACCGCGAGAAGCGATCGAGCTGGGGCATCGGCGTGCTCGGCGCCATCGTCGTCGAGATCGAGACCGAGGACGGGACCGTCGGTGTAGCGACCGGCTCGGGCGGCGCGCCGGCGGCCTGGATCATTCACCATCACTTCCGCCGCTTCCTGACGGGCGAGGACGCGCGCAAGACCAACATGCTGTGGGACCAGCTCTACCGCTCGTCACTGCCCTATGGCCGCAAGGGATTACCAGTGATGGCAATCAGCGCCGTCGATCTCGCGCTGTGGGACCTGATCGGAAAGGTCCGCGGCGAACCGGTCTACAATCTGATCGGCGGCATGGCGCGCGACGAGATCACCTTCTATTGCACGACGCCGGAGCCCGCCGCCATCAAGGCACTGGGCTTCTGGGGCGCCAAGGTGCCGCTGCCGCACAGCCATTTCGACGGCGAGGAGGGGCTGCGGGCGAATGTCGAGTTCCTGCGCGGCCACCGCGAGGCGGTTGGCCCCGACTATCCGCTGATGGTCGATTGCTACATGTCACTCAGCGTCGACTACGCCATCCGTCTCGCCGAGGCAGCGAAGCCTCTAAACATCCACTGGTGGGAAGAAGTGCTGTCGCCGGAAGACGTGGAGGGATACCGTGCCATCAAGGCGGCGCATCCCTACGTCAAGTGGACGACGGGCGAACATGAATACAGCCGCTATGGCTTCCGCAGCCTCATCGAGGAACGCACGCTCGACATCGTCCAGCCCGATGTCATGTGGGTCGGCGGCCTGACCGAGCTGCTCAGGATCGCCGCGCACGCCTCGGCCTACGACATTCCGGTCGTCCCGCACGGCAGCGGCCCCTACTCGTACCATTTCATCGCCAGCCAGACCGGTCCGGCCTTCTGCGAATACGTCGCCGCAAGTCCTGACGGCAGGACGATCATGCCGGTGTTTGGTGATCTCTTCGAAGGAGAACAGGTTCCGCGGAACGGCAAGCTGAAATTGTCCGACGCGCCCGGTTTCGGCATGAAGATTGCCGACCGAAGCGTGCTCGAGATCGTCAAGTGATGCAGGGCGTCTAGGTCGGCGCGGCATTGTTCCTTTGCCTCGTCGCGATCAACTGAGCGCCCGCCGCCAGGATTGCCAGGATGGCAAGCGCGGGCAGGCTGCTGCTCACCGCCGCCAGAAGATCCCCGCTGCTCGCCGTCAGCCAGTTCGTGTCTGCGGCGGTGTCCGCCCGCAGCCGCCACGACAATGTCGCGGCGCCGACTGCAACGCCAAGGCTTGTGCCAAGCGAGCGCATCAGATTGAGCATCGATCCGGCTGCCCCGGAAAGCTCGGCGGGCACCGCAGCCAGCGTGAACGTGTTGTTCGGCGCGATGAACAGGCCGAGCCCGACGCCGAACAGGATGAATGCAATCGTATGGTAGAGCCGGTGGTGCGCGATGTCGGCGGTCGTCATGATCAGCAGGATGACAGCGCCAAGGCAACACGCCATTGCAAAGGCGCTGATGGCGCGGACCCCCATGCGTTCTCTCAGTTGACTGCTGAAGGGCGCGGTCAGCCCAAGTGCGATCGGCACGATGGCGAGGCGGAAGCCGGCTTCAGCCGGGCTCTCCTCGTATCCGTGTTCAAGCGCGAAGGACATCAGGAAGAAGAT
>Ga0335394_10002189_pt1 | contig 21906 bp, 13 predicted proteins | sample MAT03_FD_205741 | JGI IMG/M metagenome (GOLD analysis project Ga0335394, IMG submission 205741) | Freshwater microbial communities from Lake Fryxell liftoff mats and glacier meltwater in Antarctica - MAT-03 (spades assembly) (version 2) ...
CCAGCATTGCGGGACGCGCATCCGTCTTTGCGGTCATCAGATTGAGATCGGCCACCGGCTCCGCAATAGGCTCCCTGAGATCGAGCTTGGCCGACGCTGGGCTGGCGCTTACCGATGGGCCCAACGTTTCGCCACCGCTCTGGCCTCCCGTTTCGCGAAGCCGATTCAACTCGGCCGTGATCGCCGAGTAATCGCCCGCCCCCTCTCCGCCCGAAGTCTCGATGCTGCTCAGCATCTCGCGCACGGCATCCACCATCCGCAGCAGCGCGGTGGCGATGGCAGGATTGAAACGAAGTTCGCCCGCCCGCAGCCGACTCAGGAGACTCTCGGCCGAATGGGCCAGGGCCTGCAGCTTGACCAGCCCGATGAAGCCGGCCGTACCCTTGATGCTGTGCAGTGTCCGAAAGACCTGGGCGAGCGTGCTCTTTTCACCAGGATTCTTTTCGAGCTTGATCAGATCCGTATCGAGGATCGCCAGATTCTCCTGCGTTTCCAGCAGAAACTCTCGCAGGATTTCGTTCATCGACATGGATGGTTTCCGCGCGCCGCGTGCAGCAACGGGCTGATTCTGAAAGCCCTCCTGGGAACGCCGTCTTCAAGTCCCCCGGCATCCGCCGGAAGCAGTTCAAAAGAGCTTGTCCAAAAGGGGGCCCACGACCATCGGCGCAAAGCTCTTCTCCAGTATAGCTACAACTCCCAGCTGCCGGACTTCGTCGAGCTTTTTGGGATCCGTTTCGGTGGTGACCATCACAATCGGCAGAGCAGCGGTCTTGGGGTTTTGCTTAAAGTAACTCACCAGCGCCCGGCCGTCCATTAACGGCATGTTGTAGTCGGTCACGACCAGATCAAAGGTTTCTTGCACTGCCACGGCGATGGCATGCGCGCCGTCGGCCACTTCGGTGAACTGCGAAAAACCCAGCCCTTCCAGCACCGAGCGCATGTGCATCCGCGCCGTGCTGCTGTCGTCGACCACCAGCACTCGTTTTCGGCTGCGAGCGGTTGCCATCGCCTGGGCCGGGTTCGTTCCCCCCGTCACCAGATTCACCGCTTCGCCCAGCTGCTGCGCTGTGAAGGGCTTGGCAAGCAGTTTCACCCGGCTCAATCTGCTGAGCGTGGCCGACTGCCCCTCTTCCGATTCGCTAGTGACCAGAATGAAGCCCGGAGCGCTGGCCCCGAACTCGGCCTGGATCTGCTGTGCCAGCTCAATGCCACTGCTGTCTGACAAGTGCATGGCAGAAACCACCACGCGCGGCTGGAGTTTGCGAACCGCCTCGATCGCCTCGCCGGCGGATGCCGCGGCCCCTGCCATCGGCAGGGACTGCTCTTGCAGGTACATCTTGATGATCGAGGCCTGCGATCGCGAAGGCTCGACCACCAGGATACTCGACGGGGGTGGATTGGGCGGGAGCACGATCGTCTGATCCGGCACCTGCATGAGCGAGATCGTGGAATCCGCCCGCGGCTCGACCGGAGCGGCCGGCTTAACCGCGGCCGCCGGGACGGGGGCCAATGTTCGAGCGATCGCTTCAAGTTCGCTCACTACCTCGGCCATCTGCTGGACGCGATTCTCGGGCCGCTTGGCCAGCATGCGGACGATCAAGTCATCGAGCGCCGGCGGAGAGTCCGGCCGCACGGCACTTAGCTTGGGAATCTCCTCTTCGCGATGCTTGAGGAGGATCGACATGATGGTGGGTGCCACGTAGGGCGGCTTGCCCGTCAGCAGAAAATAGAGCGTGCAGCCCAAGCTGTAGATATCGGCCCGATGATCGATCTTGGACGCATCGATCGCCTGTTCCGGCGGCATGTACGAGGCCGTCCCCATCATGGTGCCCGTCATGGTCATGTCCGCGCCAGGGGCAGAACCTTGATGCCCATGAGCCAGCCGGGCCAATCCCAGATCGATCACTTTTAGATTCCCCTGCTCGTCGCGCAGCAGGTTATGCGGCTTGATGTCGCGGTGAATGATCTCCTGCGAGTGGGCATAACCCAGCCCACGTGCAACTTGGATGATGGAGTCGATCGCCTTGGCCAGCGTAAACGGGCCTTCCCGCTCGACGCTGGCGGCCAGGTCGCGGCCGCTCACATACTCCATCACCAGGAAATGGCCGATCTCGGCCTCGTCGGCGTCGTAGGCCATCACGATGTTGGGGTGTCCCAGCCTCGCCACCGTTTCGACCTCGCGCTGGAAGCGGAGGACAAAGTCCACATTCTTCGACAGGCTGGCCGAGAGGACCTTGAGCGCGACCACACGCTTCATGCGGCGATGACGGGCTTTGAAGACCGTCCCCATCGCGCCGGCCCCCAAATGGTCGAGGAGATCGTAGTTCCCCAGACGGAGCGATTCCTCGCGCCCTTCGGTTACCGCCGATAGCTGGAACGCGGTCAGTAGGCCCCCCGCGACCAGCAGTTTGCCCAACTCCGCGGCGCTCCCCTGGGCGTTGGCTTCCGCCGGTTTCAGATCCGCGGCAGAAACCAGTCCCAAGGCGCCCAGGGTGCGAGCCAGTTTGTCGCAAGCCTCGGTCGGCGCAGGGTCGGCGGGCTCCCCCGCAACATCGCCGAGCCGAATCTTCATGTTGATTTCCCTGTCGACCACTGGCCCGCAAAGGCTGTAGAGCGTGTGGCTCCACGCTACTCCCAAACCGCTACGCCGTCAATTTATGGAACGACGCCCCCAACCGCCTTGTCGCGAGCGTTCGCCATGCCCTGGGCTGACCACCGTGATCCGCTACAATCGGAAGGCATGGCCGACGGGCCAAGCGAACCTTCGCCCTGCGGGGCCACTGGAATCTTGCCTGCCATGTCCGATCCTATTCGCCTGCTTCCGCCTCGCTTTCTGTTCCACTTTGCACTCCCCTGCTTGTACCGTGCCGAGCTTTGGACCGCGGCTGGCGTGCAACTGCCCGATGAGCATCGGCTGACCAGCATTGCTGAGCTGGAAGAAGGTCCGCAGTTCGCCGAGGTCCGCACCGCCTGGAACGAGAAGGGCCTGGCCTTCACCCTGCGAACCACCGGCAAGCGCAAGCCGCCTTGGTGCCGTGAAGGTCGCATCGGCGAGAGCGATGGCCTGAACGTGTTCATCGACACCCGGCCTTCACAAAAAATTCACCGAGCCAGCCGCTTCTGCCATCACTTTGCCTTTCTCCCCTCGGGATCCGAGCGCAACGCCGCGGCACCCGTGGCCGGCCAGTTGCTGATCAATCGGGCCAAGGAGCAGGCGGACCCCGCGCCGCAGAGGCTGCTGCACGTAAGGTCCGAGCCTCGCGTCGACGGCTACGTGCTGGAGTGCTTCATCGAGGCGCGGGCCCTGACCGGCTTTAATCCCGAAGAGAATCCGCAGTTGGGCTTCACCTATCTGGTGACCGACAGCGAACTGGGAAAGCAGACGTTCTCGATCGGCAACGAGTTCCCCTTCCGCGAGGATCCAAGCCTGTGGGGCATGTTGGATCTGGTGCGGTAGGAGGCGCCGGACGCGTAAAGGTAGCAGGCACACTCCGTGTGCCGTCCGCCTTATTGTGGTGCGGGCGTCCCGCCTGCTGGAACATCGATCCCACTTCAAGGCAGGCGGGACGCCTGCACCACAGTGGGCGGACGGCCCACGGAGAGGCAGTGATTCTTTCTTCACCTTCTCCACTAGCCCGACGCGCCAGCTGGCGCGTCGGGCATGTGTTGTTTTCCGACGCACCACAATCGGGCGGACGGCACACTCCGTGTGCCTGCTACTATAAATACCTTGCCATCCCTGGATTCCAAGCGGGCCCGACGTTAAAACATGGGTACCCAGTCAGGGGCTGGGCAACCGGTTCACTTCTCCCACAGCTAGGGCTCTCTCATGCGGAAATCTCCCGCGCGTCTCGTGCTCTCTGTCGCCCATCTTTATTTCTTGACTAGCGGGCTATGCCTGGCCACGGCCGCTGCCCAGGCGGTCGATCCCCCCAAGGCCGAAACCCCAGTCAAAGAAACGCCGAAGGAAGGATCGACTCCACTCGATGCGGACGCGCTGGCGGCTGCCGTGGGCGAAGCGCTCGAGATCGAGATGAAGAGCGGCACGGTCATCAAGCAGGCCAAGCTCATCGAGCTCATTCTGGACACCAAGAAAAACGAGCTCCGCTCCCTCTCCGTCACGCCGGCCGATACCGGGGTCAAGCGGCTCATCACACTGTCCGGCGTTCGCAAGATCGCGTTGGGCGACAAGGTGCTGTACGAACTGCCAGGGGACGGCAAGCCCAAGGCCGCCGGTAAGCTGAGCAAAGAGGAGAAAGACAAGGCCGCGGCAGAAGCCGAAGCCCGTCGCAAAGAGGAATGGCTGGAGCGTCTGAAGGTCCGCGGCATCCCCCCTTGGCCCGAGCTGACCGACGAAGACCAGAAGGAAGCCCTGGAGAAGCAGAAGGAGTTCCGCGACAAGATCGTCAAGGCGTTCCCCGGCATGCAGAACGCCGAGACGCAGCACTTTCTGTTCACCACCAACATCCCCATCCCGCAGATGGAGCCGTACGTCGCCAGTCTCGACAAGATGTACGACATGATGTGCAAGCTGTACCGCGTCAAGCCAGGGACCAAGATGTTCCGCGGCAAGGCCCTGATCGTAGCCTTCCTCGAGAAAGCCGACTTCGCCCGCTTCGAGGCCGAGATGATGCAGCATGACGCCGGCAACGCCTATGGCCTGTGTCATCAGAAGGGGGACGGCACGGTGGTGGTGAGCTGCTACCGCGGTGATCGGCCCGACGAGTTCGGCCACATGCTGGTTCACGAGACCAGCCACGGCTTCATCTTCCGCTACAAAACGCCCGCCCGGGTTCCTTCGTGGGTCAATGAAGGGATGGCCGACTACATCGGCGCCATCATCGTTCCCGGTTCGCGCTCGATGGCGTTGGGCGAGAAGCAGGCGCACACCCGCATGGTCGAGACTCGCAGCCTGGGCGGCTTGATGTCGCAGAACGGCAGAATCGAACCCTGGCAGTACGGGGCCTCGTCGAGTCTGAACCGCTTCCTGGTCGGCACCAATCAAAAGGCCTACATCGAGTTCATTGAAGCGATGAAGGAAGGGGTTCCCTGGGAAGAGGCCCTGGAGAAGCACTACGGCGGCAAGTCGGCCGAGTTGATCTCGGCCTACGGCAAGGCGATCGGCATTCCGGATCTCAAGCCCTAACAGGCGGGCGGGTGCCTCTAACGCGGCAGCTTGCGAACGGCCGACACCGCGTAGTAGCGGACGTTGGCGTCCGGATCATTGCGAGCCAGCAATTCCAGCGTGGGTCGAGCCGATTCGGCCGGTTCGCCGATCTCGCCGAGCGAGAAGGCTGCCCCGTAACGGACGTGCGCATCGCGGCTGGCCAGCGAAGCCGTGAGCGGCGCAACCGCGGGAGCCCCGAAGAGAATCAGGGCCTGTCCCGCCGCGGCGCGGATCGGTTCGCGATCGGCGCCAAGCTTGGCGACCAACGGAGGAATCGCCGTCTCGCCCAGCAAGGGGAGCGCCTCTGCGGCGGCCTGCCGCACTTCTTCGTCGCTGTCCGACAGCGCCGCCAGGAGTGGCTCGAGCGTCTTGCCAGCCGCCGACTCTCCCCATCCTGCAGCCACCAGGATCGCCTGCTGCCGGACGCCGGACGATTCGTCCTTGATGCCGGCCAGGATCAAATCGCTTTCGCTCGGTGTGGGACTGATCTGGCCCAGCGACCACAGCGCGACCGCCCGGGTCCGCGGGTCGGGGCTTTCCACGGCATCGGCCAATTGGGCCCGGCCTTCCATGCCCAGGTGCAACAGATAGTTGGCCGCCTGGACCTGCGTCCGCATGTCGTCGTGCGCCAGGAAACGGACCAGCACTTGGGCCGAGTCGTTCGGACCGGGCTGCAGCTCCGCTTGCGTCCCCCCGTCGGTTGCCGCGAGCGATGCGGCCGGAGCCGTTCGGGAGCGGGGCGGAGGAGTGAAGGGGATATACTGGCTCGGTCCGCGCTCGCCCCGAATGACGTCAATGAAGACCGGATCCTTGCCCGATGCAGAGGGAACCTGCACCGTGGAGAGGACCGCTCTGGGGACATCAATAAAGCCCGCAGTGGGTATTCCGCCCGACGACGGCGGGGATTGGGGAGCATACGGAACGGGCACAGGGACGGGTACGGGAACGGGGTACGGCACTCCGAAGCCCCAGGGAACCGAGATGCCGCAAGGGCGATTCGGCGGGCAGATTCCGCCCGGTCGACCGGGAGGGATGCCCATCTGGGGAGGTCGCGAAGTCGCCGTGATCAGACCAGGAGTGCCACCAATCGGATTGGGAAGTTGCCCGTGCGCTGACGAAGGCAACAACGCCCAACCGGCGATGAGTGCGACGAAACCGGACATGGAGCGAGACATAAGCTCCCCTTTCAGGATGTGCCCGACCGCTGGGTCAGGTTGTCGATGAATTATAGGGGGCCCGCGTGGTCCGGTCGAGGGACCAGTCGATTTCGCCAGGAGCGGCGAAAAGGTCCGCTGTTCGAACGGTTGATCCAACGAGACGACACACCCGTTTGGCGAGGTGCCGCGGGCCGCTTTCCGTTGCCCCGCCCCATCCCTTTACGATAGAACCACCCTGCATGGACGACTTCGGAGACAAATCACGCGACGACTTCGGCGAGCCCGCATTGGCCGGAAGATACGTCGTGGACGATTCCTCCCCCACGCGGCTGGCGATCGTCTGGAGCGGCCCGCCCCCGTATCTCAAACTGCGCCTGGCCGCGGTGCTTCCGCTCCTGGCGGTACTCGTGGGCGTGTCGGTCTGGGGCGCCGGTGAGTGGCAAGCGCTGCAAGGTGCGCCGCTGGACGTCGCCGGCATGGCCTTCGTCGGCTTGGGCGGGGTCATGCTCCTGTTGTTCGTGACGATTCTGGGCTCCCTCCTGGCATCGTTTGTCGGCTACTGGCGCGAACTCGCCTGGGACGGCGCCGAGCAGCGGTTCACCGCCCGCCGACGTGGCTGGTTGATCTGGGGCAATCAGAAAGTCTCCGTTCCGATAGCCTCTCGCGCACAGTTCGAGCTGGAACTAGGACGCGAAACCAGCAAGTCGCTGCCGATCAAGTTCCGCACCGAAACACCCGCGCAAGCCGCCGAGTTCGAGTCGCACGCGTTTGACATCACGCTTCCCGAGATCACGCGCCGCAATCAGGCCCTTGAGTTGCTGCTGAAGATCAGCCGTGCCTTCGGCGCCAAAGGCTATGTGATCGATCACGACGAGTCCCGCAGGGCATCGCTCCGCATCATCGTGGAAGGGGACCCGCTTCTAGCTCCGCGGGAACAGAGAGAAGAAGACGAACTTGACGAAGAGGAAGAGGAATGGGACGAGGAGGCAGAGGGAGACGATGACGACGACGTTGAAGAAGACGACGACGACTACGACGACGATGAAGACTATGTGACGAAGCTGCCCACGGTCTATTCCATCCCAGGGCCGGGTCAAGCTGCGCCCATGGCGCTCTCCGGCCGCGATGGCACTACAGGCGTCTATCTCCGAGGCCGACCGGCGTACGATCCCGAGACGACCGAGATCGATTTCGAGAAGCTCGCAAAGCGCATGGAGCAAACCCAGGTCGCCAACTGGCGGTTGGGCGAAGAAGTGACGCTCGTCCGGCCTGATCCTCCCAAGTTCGTCTATCCCGTGGCGATGGTGTTTGCGGCGCTCGCCGGCGGGGCGATCGGCTACTGGCCGTTGCATGGAGTGCTGGCGATCGTGCTGGGCCTGACGCTGGGAGCCAGCAAGCTCTCGGCCTGGGGAGTCGCGATCGGCACAGGCGTTTTCGCGGGCGCGCTGGGGGGCATCCTGGCCTATAACCGCTTCCGTCGCCGACAGATCACCCTGCACTGGGGCCGTCGGCAGATCGTCGAGACCATCGGCGAGACCGTCCGCGAGTGGCCGCTGTCCGACGTGCGCGGAGTGATCTTCACCGCCAAGTCGCATCGCGATCACGACTCCGACAGCACCAGCAGCATCTCGCGCACCAGTTACGGGGGCCGCCTCGATCTGGTCCTGGCCGACGAGCGCGAAGTGCTGCTGCTGGAAACCGATCGCTGGGAGAACGAACTATCGGACGTCGGCCGACTGTTGGCCCCGCTGGGGCACAACCTGGCCGAACAGCTGGGCGTTCCCTATCGAATCGATGACGAAGGAGGCGCCACCGAAGGGACCGATCGGCAAGGCTGGCTGCAGTTCTCGGTCCTACAGTACGGCCTACTGTCGCTGATCTTGGCGGGAGCGATGGGTGGACTCCTCTACTCCGGCGCGGGCAACGCTCGCTTTGCCGAGGCCCGGGAGAAGATCCGGCGGGCGGGGGCCGACGTGATCTTGAGCGGTTACACAGGGCCTGGCAACCGGGTGGTTCTGAAGGACTATTCTGGCGTTCGCTTCGCCGAAGGAACGCCCGACTCCTCGTTGGCTGGTCTGCGCTCCGCGTTCGCGCAGGTCCCGGACCTGGGCGTCGACTTGGAGAAGTGTCCGGTCACGGACGCCGCCATGGTGGAGCTGGCCAACCTTCCCAACCTGATGATACTGGATCTGAGCGAGACGCAGGTCACCGACATCGGTCTGACCACACTAGGGGATCTGCCCGGCCTGGTCTTTATCGATCTGACACTGACGATGATCACCGATGAAGGGCTGGCGCAGCTCGCTCGCATGCAGGGGCTCAAGTTCATCTACTTGCCGCTGACCTTTCGAGTGACCGACACCGGCATCGACCATCTGCATGCGCTCAAGAACCTGGAGGTAGTCATCCTGCCAGCGCAGATCTCGGACGAGTGCGCCGCGCGGCTCAAGGAAGCCCGGCCCAAGGTGCACATCATTCAAGCCGGGAAGCCCGGGAATTGAGGCGGCACGCCCCCTCATGCCCCCCGGTTTTCATGTAACCTTTCGCTCCAGCCGGCAAAAGTCTTATGTGAGAGCGACATAGCTCGTGCATCCCCTTGCCGGGTCTGCCGTTCCCCACCTAGTCGGGTTTGCTGGCAGTTGTGCGATCAGGCTTTTTGCGGCCGGCCCGTGGCTGTCCCAAGGGGCTTAACCTGTGATCCTGCAACGGTCGGCTGTTTGTCCTGATCGGGCGGACTTTGCCACGTCGGATCCTCGGGGGAAGATCCGTCGGCCGCAAGGCTTGCCAAATCCAAGGGGCGCTTGGAACATGCATCGCAATGGGGCCTGGCCGGCAAGGCCAGCCGCTCCATTGGATTACTACCAAGTTGCCCTCCTGGGGTGTATTCTGGACCAGCGAAACTGACCTGACGCGTGGCGGAGGACGGACCCAGCGGTGCAAGAGCAAGCCCTCATTGAACGAGCGCAACGGGGCGATCGGGCCGCGTTTGAGGAAATCGTGGAGCGCCATCAGGGGGCGATCTTCGGTTACCTGCGTGCCCGCTTGCTTCAACCGACCGATGCCGAAGACCTGACCCAGGAGGTCTTCATGCGGTGCTATCAGGGATGGGCACGGTTCGACGCTTCGAACCTGATTCGCCCTTGGCTGATTGGCATCGCCCGCAACCTGCTGCGCGAGCATTCCCGCAAGGTGAAGCGTCGCAAAGAGGTAGCCTGGACCGAACTGTGTCTGGAACTGGAAGACATGCTTCCTCCGGACGAACGAACCTACGAAGACGTCATTTCCCATTTGCCGCGCTGTCTGGAATCGTTGGGCGACAGCGCCAAGCAAGCGTTGAATCTGCGCTACTCGGCCAAGCTCCGCCTGGCCGATATCGGCGAGAAACTGAAACGGAGCGAAGGAGCCGTCAAGCTCCTGATGTTCCGAGCCCGGCAGGCCTTGAAAAACTGCCTCGACGGCAAGCTCGATAAGATGCCCCATGACTGAACAAGAACTCATCGAACTGGTCAATCAGAAGACCCCGGACGAACTCTCCGTCGAAGAGATGGAGCAGATCCGCGAAGGGATCTCCAGCTCGCACATGCTGCGCGAGGCCTTGGCGGAGTCGTTGAAGGTCGAGACCGGCCTGAACGAATCGCTGGGCAAGATCGAAGTTTCGGTCGATAAGATTCTGCTGGCCGCAGGGGCCGCTGGCGCCGGCGCCATGCTGGCCGCCCCCGCTCCGTTGGCCCCGGTGATTCTGAACTGGGGCGTAGGTTCGGCGATTGTGGCCGTGCTGTCGAGCGTGCTGGTCGTGGCCGTCGTGGCTCCTCCTCCGCCCGCCGACAAGGTCGACCCGACCAAGAACGTCGTGGTCGAGCCGGAGAAAGCGCCCCCCTTCGATCCGGACTCGATCCCCGGTCCGAGCATTGGCGATCCGGCGCATCCGGTCGACACCTCGAAGGACCCCAACGATCCGACCAAGGCCGACGACAAGACCGACCCAGCGAAGAAAGAAGCACGCACGGGAAAGAACACCCCGATCCAGTTGGCGGCCGGCGATCCCAGCGCCGCCAACAAGGTGTCGGGCGAAGCCGCGGCCTTGCGCAACGTGTCGGCCTCGGCTCGCGCGGCCGACGAGGCCTGGGAACAGGCGGCTCCCAAGCGCCCTTTCGCCGAGACCGCGCTCGATGACTTCACTTCGACGTCGGGCACCGACTTTGGCGGCGGCAACACCGGCGGCAAGAATCCCGACAAGATGCTGGCCGAACTCTTCTCTCCCTTTCCTGGCAAAGATGGCCGCGTCTCGACGCAGGCCGACGGCAACCGCTTCTACTGGGGCGTGATGGAGAACTGGCTTAAGTTTCAGCCCAAGTGGCGCAAGAACGCCGTGCTGAAGCTGGCCATGTTCCAGGAGAACGGCGTCCGGCTGCATTTCTGGAACGGTAAGCAGGGCGTATCGCTCTTCTACTATCCGCACGTCCTTTCCTGGGCGGCTTACGGCACCACCCGCAAGGGGACCGAACCCGAGCCGGCCACGCTCGCCCTATGGGATGTCGACGACGATCGCTATCGCCGCACCGCGATCGGCTCCGTCGAGATCCGACATCAGGATGGGCAGTTGCTGGTCTCGCGTGGGGACACGCTGCTGCTGTCGGCTCCGATGAAAGAGCCCCCCGCCGAGATCTACTTCGAGGGCCGTGCCGTACTGCGCGGCATCAGCTTCTTCCATGGCGCACCCTTTCCGACCGAGCCCGAGAATCCGCTGCCACTGGTGTGGCGCTCAGCATCTCCTGCCCGCATGCAGGCTAGCAAAGACATCCCCACCGGCGCGCAGGTCAAGCTGAACGATGATGGCAGCGTCGATCTGTCGAGTTCCAAAACGCAGACGCAGGCCTGGATCGCCTGGCCGGTTCCCGAATCGGGGCTGACCGAGATCGTGTTTCAGGTCGAAGGGGCGAAGCCCGGCGCCGGCGTCTTTCTGGGGGACGCCCGCGGCAAGCCGCTCTACCAGGTCGGCTTCCTGCGCGAATCGAACACCAAGAATCTGACCGTCGGCTGGCTGCAGCCAACCGAGCGCCGATTGGACGCCTGGCACGAGATCCGCGAGCGCGTCGTCCCTTGGGCGGCATCCACGCCCGGCGCGAAGCAGTGGATCCGCATCGTGGTCGGCCATGGCACGGCCAAGCTTTGGACCAGCGGAGACGGCGTCCATTGGGGCCGTGCGGTCGAGCCATTCCGCGTCGATCCTCAGCGTACGGATGTGAAGGGCGCCTACGCGCAGGCGGGCATCTACTGTCAGGCAGGGGATGGGCCCTCTGCCATCAAGTTGCGCCTGATCGAGATCCGCCGCTTCGAAGCGCTGGCTTCGCTCGCCCCGGCCGAACTGCGCAGCAAAGCGCCGGCCTTGGGGATCTTCAACTCCACGTCGGAGTGGCTCCGCGAAGTGCTGGCCTCGTGCCCGCCGGGAGTCGCTTCCGCCGATTGGCAAAAGGCATGTGCCGTGCGCACGCTGGCGGGTGGTGCTCCGCCCGCTTTGGCTCGCGGCATTCTGCTGGGCCTGTTGAGCGAAGGAATGAAGGCCAATCTGCCCGCCGCCAAGCGGCTCCAGATGCTGGACGAAGCGATGCTGCTGGCCGACACCTGGGAACCTGCCCAGGGGCTGATCTACGCGCGGCTGTATGAACAACTGGGGCAGGTCCTGGTCCGCGAGGGAGATTTGCGACCTTACACCCAAGTGGGCCGGGCACTGATCGAATCGCCGCTCTGGGTCCAGGGGGATCTCCCCACCATGCCCGAGTCGCTGGTCCGCGCCGAAGTGCTGGGCGGAACCTACGCAGGTCGCGCTGCCGATGTCTACGACGTCTGCCAGCGGATCCGCTTCTGGAGCCAAAGCCGCCCCTACGCAGGGCCTCCCCCCGGTCGCGAGGAATCGCTGAAGCTGGCCGAATGGGCCGGCGCGTGGTCGCTGGCTCATTGGACCGACAAGCTGAAGGAACGCCCTGCGATCGAGAGCGCGCTGCCGCCTAACTTCCGGCATCCGCTGGTCGAGCAGCTCAGCAAAGAAGGCTTCAACATTCTGGCCGAGTTCGAAGCGGCGCTGGCGGGCGATTCATTTCAAGACGCCTGTCAGATCATCACGTCGTCCAGCACGTTGGGCGCCTTGGGCCTGCTCCCCGACGGCAAGGATGCTCAGCTTTTGGTGTCGCTTCCTAACGCAGTCGCCTTGGCCATGCGTGAATCGCCCGGCTTGAAGCGGACGATGCAGGATCAGTTCGGCAAAGTCGGCATGCTGCGGGTGAAGCAGGCCATGTCGGAAGGGAGCGCGCTCGATGTGCAGGCGGCCACCGTCCAGTTCTATGGCACCGACGCCGCGGCCGAGGCCCATCTCTGGCTGGGAGACCGCGCCCTGGCTGCTGGCGATTTCCCGCATGCGATCGGTCACTACCAGCATCTGCTGACCAGCGGCATCGGCATCGCCGGACGACAAAGCCAGATCGCGGCACGTGTCCGTCTGGCCGGCGCCTTGCTGGGTCGCGATGTGGGCCAACCGCTCGCCGAGAGTATCGATCTGGCCGGCACGACACTTTCGCCCGCCGATTTCGAGGCCCTGGTAACCGATCTACGAGTCAGCCGCGCCTTGCCAGGTTCCGCCGGCGCATCGGCCGTGGCCGGCGAGTCCTCGGCGCAAGGCCAAGGCCAGGCTCCCCCGCCCGCTCGATTTGAAACGAAGAGTTGGGGCCGCTTCGCCGGCATGCAAGGCGGGGGAACTCCTGCCATGCGCTCCGGCGATTGGGCCGGGCAGCAGTTGGCGACCGTTGTCGCCAGCCACTACCTGTACGTCTCGAACCGCTATGAAGTCTCCTGCATCGATCTGAACAACGGCCAGGCCAAGTGGAGCCGCAACGTCGGCAATCCCGGCAACGTGACCGACGCGCCGGGCATGGCCATGACACCGGTCCTGGTGGGCGATCGCCTGCTGCTCCGTTGGATCGGCAAGAGTGGTCCTGAAATCGTGGCGCTGGACCGAAAGAACGGCAACACCCTGTGGACCGGCCGCAATCTGGGGGCCGTCCTCTGTGATCCCATCGTCGTGCAGGACCAGATCCATCTGCTCACCGCCGGCGATCCGCAAAATCGGGTGATGCAGGTCAACTTTGTCACGCTCGAACTTCGCAATGGGCAGCTTGTCACGCAGACTCCGCTGGCCCAGTTCCGCGACGCCTGGAATCGGCAGATCCCCTGCCAGGCCGTGTTGGTCGATAACCGCATTATCGCCACGCTCGGGGGAACCGTCCTCAGCGTCGATCTGCTCGGGCATCCGCAATGGCTCCGCCGGCAGACGATGATTCCACAACTGCAGGACTATCGCTGGTCCGAACAATGTCAGGATCCGCCCGTCGTTTCGCGTGGGCAGGTCTTTGCCACGCAGCTTGGCGTGCGCGAGATCACCTGCCTCGATCTGGAGACGGGCCGCCTTCGCTGGGAACGGGCCATTCCGCAACTCGTCCGCCTGACCGGTCTGGTCGACGGCCGGCTGATCGTCCGCACCGCCGCCGGTATCGAGGCGTTGAGCGCCAAAGATGGTACGACCCTATGGCAGAGCGAACAGCCCAACCTGCTGGTCGCGCAACTGCTCCCTTCGGGAAAGGCCGACGACAAGGCAGGCCGCGACATCCTGGTCGCCTGCTCCGAACCGGCCGATATGGAACAGCAATCGCGCGTTCGGCTGACCTGGATCGACCCTGCCACCGGCGGAGAAACCGCCCGGCGTCCGCTGGGCGAGCTGCTGCATAAGTTTCCGCGTTTCGGACCGCTGGTGGCCCACGAGAATCGCCTGTTCGGCTTCTTCCGACGCGGAAGCGAGCCGGGCAACGAGATATTCGAGCTGACCGCCGAGAGCGAGTTGCCCCATCTCTCCGCTCAGGAACTCGCCGCGCAGCGCACCTTGCCGGCGGGCTGGCGTCGCGAGCTCTTTCCGCAGATTCGTGAAGCAGCGGTCGATCTGTTTCCTGGTTGGGAGCTGATTGAAGGGCACGACGACAAGCAGGCGGGTTATCGCAAAGAGTGGCAGGGAGTCAAAGACGTCTTCGTCTGCGGCGCCGAGCCCGGCCGCGGCGTCGCCTTCGCCCGGCAAGTCACGATCCCCGCGGGCAGCAAGGCCCGCCTGGCGCTGAAGGTCGGGCACGACACGGCCGACAAGTGGTCGGTCGATGTCCGCGTCGGAACGACCACGCTCTCGACGCAGAAGCTCGAGATCGAGTCGAGCCAAGGGGGCTGGAAGGAATGGCAGGTCGACCTGACCCCTTACGCCGGCAAGACGGTCTGGCTGATCGTCGAGCAGCGGGGAAACCAGACGGGCCGGGTGATCTCGTACTGGAAGCAGCTCGAGATCGTGAACTAGCCCGTTTGTGGTGCAGGCGCGTAAGGTAGCAGGCACACTCCGTGTGCCGTCCGCCTTATTGTGGTGCAGGCGTCCCGCCTGCCTTGAAGTGGGACCGATGTTCCAGCAGGCAGGACAGCCTCTCCGTGTGCCGTTCGCCCGAAGCCTCTCCAACGGTCAGCGACGCAAACTGAGCGGCACGGCGCTAGCCGCCGGTGGCCCCAGGTTTCCCTCTCCCAATCGCTTGCGAGTGAACGTTTGGCCCGCCGCCGATGAGAGCGAATGCCCAAGGGATGCACAAACCGTGTACTACCGGCGGCTAGCGCCCTGCCGCTCAGGTCCGGAGCTGCAAACTGAGCGGCACGGCGCTAGCCGCCGGTGGCCCCAGGTTTTGCTCGCCCAATCGCTTGCGAGTTGAACGTCCTGGCCCGGCCGCCGATGAGAGCGAATGCCCAAGGGATGATCGAACCGTGTACTACCGGCGGCTAGCGCCCTGCCGCTCAGGTCCGGGCCGGCGTTTCCTCCCTCGCCGTTGAAAAAATCACAGCCTCTCCGTGTGCCTGCTGCGTTACGCTTTCGGCCTCGCACACGCGGCATGGGGTTTCCCCGCGCCACGTCTCGGGCTAGGGTGAAGGAACGATCTCACGCCCGAAGTCGCCGAGGAGCCCGTCATGATTGTTGCGCACAAGTGGGGCGAAAAATGGATCCTCATTCAATACCTGGAGGGGACCTCGTCCGCGAAGGCCGGCCGATCTCCCACGGTTTCGTTTCAGGCTTGGGACGGAGATCACTGGACCAGCCCTACCAAGGCTCAGAATTTCGACACGCGTGAAGAGGCCGAAGACTACGCGGCCAGCCACAAAGATCGCATGCAGGCGATCAACTGACCATGGATCAGTTCGAGATGGCCTGCACCTCGCCGGAAGCGGTCGGCCCGCCGGCATCGCCGTGATCTTGCAACTGGCGTTTGCCCAGCGCGTTGAGATGGATCACCAACGCCGCCAGATTCGCCAGCCGTTTGCCGGCCCGACCTGGATGCTGCGGAGGCGCCGGCACGATCCCTTCTGCAGTCAGCAACTCGTCCAGAGTTCCGTAGCTTTGTTGCGGATGAAGATCGACTGATTTCAATACCAGGCACGTGGGTGGAACGGGACTGAGCTGGGCGAGCAGGCGGACGACTCCCTGGTTGTAAACCGCCAGCGTATCGGTCGGCCGAATGAACGCGGCCCAGGCGGATCGCGCTTCCTCGATCGACACCGCCTGATCGAAGTCTGCGCGGCTCATCTCCAGATGACCCAGCAACAGTTCCCCCAGAGTAAAGCCGGGCTGAATCAGCCGGCGAAATCGCTCGCCCGATCCAAGCCGCTCGGCCACCCAGTAGATCGGTCGCGGGGCATCGTCGTTTCCCAGGTTGCCTGGGGTCGACTCCCCGTAGGCGATCACCACATCCTGCAACTCGCCCAGCAGAGCCAACGGAATGTTGCTCGAGCCTCGTCGGCGTCGGTGATTCTTCCGCCAGCCGAACTTTGACCGGGGATGCGCCAACTGGTGATCGATCATCGCCACGAAGGCATTCAGCAGCTCATCCAGCCCGCGTGTGTCGGGCTCCAGCACCCGCAAGGCGGCCACGGTGGCTTCAACCGTCGACAATGCCTGCGCCGTCGGTTCGCGGCGGATGCGATAGGTGCTGGGCGAAGTGGGATCGAGCCGGTACCGCGGCAACCGGGCGAGCGCGGGAATGTCGCGGACAAAGGTCTTGGCGTGGTGCCAGGTGCCGTCCAGGATCACGAGCTGCTCCGGGCGCTGGTCGACAGGAATCTCGGAGAGGAGCGTCGCTTCCGCCCCCGGGTAGAGCAGCCCCGCTCGCGGCTTCAGACAAAGCCGCGCTGCGATCTCATGCGTGGGCGCAACCAGCAGGCTCGATCGGGTCAGCGCCTTCCGCACGATGCGGGCGGTATTGAACGGATGGAATCGCTCGCGCATGTGTTGCAGGATCAGCACCTCGGTCTGGTTCTGGATGACTGGAATCGACGCGCAGAAACAATCCTCGTGCGGACGAAAGCAGCCGTAACAGCGGGCCTTGTAGTCCCGATCCAGGATTCGGTCTTCCGCCGGGTCGCTTGGCATGTCCGCACGATCTTCCGCTAACGCTGAAACAGCAGGATCCCGACGGCGCCCCAGTAAAAGGCCGAAAACGCGGCAACCGTTCCCAACAGCCCGGCCAGCAGCGGCCGCCTGCCGCGGGAGCATCGCGCCCCCAGCAAGACCGCCGGGATCGCCGGCACGAATCCGGTCAGGTAGCACCACTCGAAGACCAGGCTGAGCCGCTTGCAGAGTAGAAAGTAGACCAAACAGCTCGTCAGAAACAGGACGCCGGCGAAGTACGACCACAAGCGAGGCCGATCGACCAGCCCGCGACGCCCCCAGTCTCCTTGATAGACCCAGGCTTGAAACATCACGAAGATCGAGACCGGCCAGGTGAAGGTGAGCTCTTCTCGCCAGCCACCGACCAGCGGAGTGGCGACCGCTCCCAGCACGAAGGCCAGCGACCAGAAGCCCCACCAGGCGGCCGGTTCGCCGAATCGTAGCATCCACCACGAGATGCCGACGAGAGCGCCGGCCAGCGCCATGGTTGCCAGCGAAACCGCGTACCAGACGCGAAACCACTCGCCCGTCGGCAGGTCAAACGCGTACTCGGCGTCGACTGCCAAAAGAAAGGTCAGGTCGCGCACCGGCGCCGTGGCAATGTCCGCTGCGGTCAATACAACCGGCGCCGACGCATCACTTGCGACAGGCGCTCCCAGTTCGATGCAGGCGATCCGCTTGGGATTGCGTACATACAGCCGATTGCGATGAAGCGTCGGCTGCGTCCACGAGATCTCGCCACCCAGGATTTGCGCCCGGGCCAGCTCGTCGTACTGCTCGGTGGTTCGCCTGGCAAGGATGAGTTCCCCCAGGTCAGTCCACAGGATCAGCTTGCCGTCGGCTTCCAGCATGGCGGGATACGCGACCCGGTCGGTCTCCCAGTGCTGCTCGCCAGTCCGGAAGTCGACGCAGCGCAGCGTGCCGCGCGTAGTCCGTTGCAGCTTCGCCTGGGGGTCCTTCACGTCAAAGCCGTACACCGCCCCGTCGATGAGCAGGCTGGAGAAAATATCATTCGACATTACCTCGCTCGTGCGGATCAGGTGACAGCGCGGCTCGGGCTCAAGCTTCAGTTCGTACAGCTTCGACCCGCTGCGAAACGGACTGCAGACCATCAGGTACGGTTCGGCGTAAAGCGGCCAGGCGGCGTGCTCGTCGTAGCCTTGCGAGAGATCAAGCGTCCACAGCTTCGTGCCGTCCTCGGGCTCGAAGCACGACAGCGAGTTCTGCATCAGCGTCACGATCAGCTTGCGCCCCTGGAGTGTGATCGGATAGGCCGAGACGTAGCTGGCCGCTTCATCTCCCGACGCCCACAGAACCGCGCCGTCGCGGACATCCAGCGCCACCAGACTCGCCCCGCGACCTCCCACCGGCACGATCACTTTCCCTTCGAACACGGTCGGCGAGATTGAGTATCCGAAATCGGAGCCTTCGCCGCGGTATTTCTCTTTGAGCGCGACCGACCACAGAGCCCTGCCCGTTTCGGCATCCAAGCAGCCGATCGTTCCGCTGGGCGCGGCATAGACGACGCAGCCTGCCGAGTACGTCGGTGTCGCGCGGGGACCAGGATAGATCCCCAGCGGCTGATAGGGCCAGTCGTAGCGTGTCTCCCACAGGGTTGCACCGGTGTCGACATCGAGACAGACGACGAACTGCCCGCTAAGGTTCTGCGTCTGGGTGAAGAGCCGTTTCCCCGCGGCCGTGAAGCCCGAGTACCCCTGCCCGAACTCGCGCGTCCAGACGACCGGCGGGCCGGTCGCGGGCCAGTGATCGGCGAGTTTCGCCCCGTCGCACCTTCCGTTGTAGTTCGGCCCCCGCAGATGCGGCCAATCGCCCGCGTCATCGGCCGCACGGGCCGACGGCGCGCCGAGCGCCATCAGCAGCAAGGCTAGAAGGGTCGTGGAACTTCGCATCGGTTGCTCGCCGAGGCAGAATCAAGGCAAGTTGGGAAGGATATGACGTGTGGACTCATCCTACACCAGCAGGTCACGGTCTGCCCCGTCGGCCCGTGTTCGTGGGCCAACATCGAGCAAACGGCACGCTGGTACGGCAGACATGGAAGTGCCAGAAAGTATGGGGTATTGCGACAATAGCCGGTGTAGAATGTCCGCATCGCCGGCCCTCGCTCATGCCCTGACGTCGGCCAGGCAAAATCATCCAACCTCCCAAGGAAACGCTGATGTCCCTCAAGAACACACGCCGAGAGTTCCTCAAGACCGGTACGGCGGCAGTCGCTGCAGCCGGCGCGGTCCCCTATTTCCTCTCCACGCAGAAGGCCTTCGCCAACCAGGCCAAGAACGACCGGCCGCTCATCGGCTGCATCGGCGTCGGCAGCATGGGAACGGGCGACGCCCACGGCCATTCCAACTTTGGCGATATTGTGGCCGTGTGCGATGTCGACTCGCGGCATGCCAACCGGGCCAAGGACGATCCGAAGATCGGCAAAGGCAAGGCCGACGTCTACGGCGACTATCGCAAGCTGCTCGAGCGCAAGGATATCGAAGTCGTCAGCATCGTCACGCCCGACCACTGGCACGTGAAGATCGCCATCGAGGCGCTGCAGGCCGGTAAGCACGTCTTCTGCCAGAAGCCGCTGACCCTGACGTTGGAAGAGAACCAACTCATCCGCAATGCCTGCAAGAAGTACAACGACCGGGTCTTTCTGGTCGGCACCCAGCAGCGCAGCGACCAGAAACAGTTCCTGCGGGCCATTAACATGGTGCAGAAGGGCATGCTGGGGGACATCACCAAGATGACGGTCGGCATCAACGGCGGCGACGTCGGCGGGCCGTTCCCGGTCGCCCAGCCCCCCAAAGAGCTCGACTGGGAGATGTGGCTCGGCCAGGCTCCCAAGGTTGAGTACCGCGAGAAGCGCTGCCACTACCAGTTCCGCTGGTGGTACGAGTACTCGGGCGGCAAGTTCACCGACTGGGGCGCTCATCACGTCGATATCGCCACTTGGGCCATCGGTGCCGACAAGGATGGCATGGGACCGATCGAGATCGACGGCACCGATGCCAAGCATCCGTGCGCCTACAAGGACGGCTACGCGACCGAGGATGACAAGTACAACACCGCCAACGACTACTCGGTGAAGTGCAAGTTCGCCAGCGGCGCGGTGATGGACGTCACCAGCCGAGGGGACAACGGCATTCTGTTCGAAGGGACCAAGGGCCGGCTGTTCGTCAACCGCGGCAAGATCACCGGCACGCCGATCGACGAGAAGTGGGACGAAGGCAAGTTCACCGACGACGACCGCAAGGCCCTCTACAAGGGCAAGCCCTTTGAAGGCCACAAGGACAACTTCTATCGCTGCATTCGCGAAGGAGGCCTGCCGGTCTCCGACGTCTTTACCCACGTCCAGGCCATGACGACCTGCCACTTGTCGGCAATCGCCGCCCGACTGGGCCGTGTGATCAAGTGGGATCCCAAGACCGAGAAGATCGTGGGAGACGAGCAGGCCGCCAGTTTCTTCGCTCGCACGCCCCGTGCGGGCTTTGAGATTCCGCGAGTGTAGTATGTTGAGATCGCTGAAATAGAGAACTCCCCACGGCCTGCATGGGCGAGCCGTGGGGAGTTTCGTTTCGAAAGGCGCGATCCGCCGCACCAATGCGTCCCAGCACCTGCTTCAACCGAGCACCCAGGACCTGACACGCTACACCTCTTCCGACGGGCTGACCCTGCCCCTGATCCTGCCCTGTTAACCCTGGCGTCCGTCCACGGTTACCCCTCCGTAAGATGCCCTGAGGAGAACCGCCATGAACGCCCTGATGATCGACGCTCGAAAACCTCCCCTGGCCATTCCTCCCCGACTGCCGCCGGCCCTGCCCATCGGCCGATCGATGCAGAATGAGGGGCCGTTTGTCATGCTGGGCATGATTCCCTTCGGCATTGTGGCCGTCGAGCTGATCGTGGGGCTGGTCCTGTTCCTGATCTCGGTCATCTTCATGGCCACGATCTTCTTCAGCTTTGTCGCCCTGTTCATCGGGTACATCGCCCTTTGGCTGTTCGGCGCGGCCAGCCTGGTGGGCGTAGGGATGGGAGGGCTGGCCTCGCTGGCCAGTTGGCGGCATCCGGTCGGTCTGGCGACCTCGCTGGCCGGGCTGCTGCTGAACGCCGCGGTGCTGGGGTCGGTCGGGTATTGCCTGGCCAGGATCCACGGGCTGTTGTAACGGGAGGAGTCGTAGGGTGCTTTATCCTTCTGGCCACTCCTGGCCGGCGGAGGTATACTCCGCGAAGCCCTTGCGAAGCAAATGGGCTGATTGCTAAAGCCCCTTGGCGACAGCCAGGCAGCGACGATCGCTATAGCCCTTGCGAAGCAAAAGGGCGAGTCAAAAGCCCTTAGCACTTGATGGACGATGGCGGACAAATTCGACCCCTATCGCGAAGCGTTGGTGATGGAAACCTCGACCGTGTGGCCCGAGGAGTGCGCCGACTGGGACCTCAATCGCCGCTATGCCGTGGAGCAGAAGCTTCACGCCGAGCCGGCCAAGGCCAGCCACATCGAGTACGAGCGAACGCACACGGGCTTCTGCCGCATCCTGACCGTGACGCCGGCCGACCTGGCCCGGCTGAAGATGTAGGGCGCAGCCCGCCCCGCGCGCGATCTTCCTACCGGACAGGCGATCTTCCTAACGGCCGGCGCTCTTCCTGAGCGGCAAGGCGCTAGCCGCCGGTAGTACACGGTTGCAGCAACCCGTGCGCATCCGCTTTCATCGTCAGGGAGTCTGCCCGGAAACCGCGAGCGCGTACCCGTGGAAATCGCTCCCAATAATTTCAAAATAATTTCTAATTTAATTGTGACATCAGACTGATATTTGCATATGATACAGATATCATGTGGAAATACTCACAGTCCGACACAAAGGGGCCCAGGACAACGGCGGCGAACCGACCCAGGGCGTTGCCCTGGGCTGGTTGTTGGCCCCTTTCGGGGAGAACCCGCAATCTTGCGCGCCCCGTGTGGCCTCCGCGTCCCGACCCGAAAAGTTACACCGACGGCCCACCGGGCCGCGCCCTCAACCCGCAATCTTGCGCGCCCCCCCGTGGCTTCTGCGCCCCCGTGTGGCCTCCGCGTC
>Ga0335394_10002191_pt1 | contig 21902 bp, 18 predicted proteins | sample MAT03_FD_205741 | JGI IMG/M metagenome (GOLD analysis project Ga0335394, IMG submission 205741) | Freshwater microbial communities from Lake Fryxell liftoff mats and glacier meltwater in Antarctica - MAT-03 (spades assembly) (version 2) ...
CAAAACTAAAATCTACTTAGGATTGCGTACAAAATAAAACCTAATCTTTTTTTGGAAGTGCCGCGCTCCGCGCGGCACTTCCAAAAAAAGATTACAGGTTAATTAATTTGCAATCCTTAGGAAAAATCGTGATCAGACTTAAACCGACAATGATTTTTTGGTAGTGGTATTGATGTAAGGATTTTTTGATGGGCGGGCGAATCCCGCCCATCAAAAAATCCTTACCAGTTTAGGACTACCAATTTTTGGAAGCGTGGATTTTGTCCACGCTTCCAAAAATTACCAGACCAACACCACCGCCGAATCGTGAATCCAAGTAGTAAGTAGTTCAACCTAAATAAAAACAAGATTCTAAAAGTCTGCGCCGCCCGCGCAGCGGGCGGCGCAGACTTTTAGGGTTTTATGTTTAATTACGCCCACCTACTTGTGCAACAAGTTTTGGTTAACTTGTGCAGGCGTTAAATCTACCCTACCTGAAACCGCTACTCCAAGACTAGGGGGAATATGCAACTGGGAGCTACAACTCTACCGGAGCAATAACTGGCTCAGACTCTAGATTAATAGGTCGCGGCAGCACGCCCGGTGTTGGCAAAATGCAGCAATTGACTTCATCCAGACATACCTTGCCCCACTGCAAAGCCCATCGCACCAGTGCAACTCGATTTCCGGTAGCAGTCTTAGTCAAAATGTTGCTGATGTGGTTGTCCACAGTGCGCTTGCTAATTTCAAGCTGTTCGGCAATTTCTTGATTGGTTAAGCCCGCCGCTACTAGTTCGACAATTTGTAGTTCCCGATCGGATAACGTACTAGAGTTTTGCGACTCATCCACTGCCATAACTTGAGCTGCTCCGTATAAGTACTTACCAACACTCTAATTCTAGGCCGATGTTTCCAAAAACAGGTGTAGAATCTAGCTCGTAAATAACCTTTAACCGTGTGCAACCCAAGATTTGGTAGTCCTAAACTTGTAAGGATTTTCAGATGGGCGGGCTTCGACCGCCCATCTGAAAATCCTTACCTCAATACCACTACCCCAAAATTTAAAGGGAACTTGTCACACGTCGTGGAGATCATGCGGCAGAAACTCTGCGCCCGTTACGTTAATCCAACTCTCATGGGTTTGTCGTTGCAGTAAACATAAGTTCTCCAGAGAAATGGATTCTTCCAAAGCAGCTATCCAGAAGGTTATCCAGTATTCTGAGAAAAGCGTCTCAAGCTTCCTACTGCTAACTTCTGTTTCATGCCTGAACCTCTTTTTCCACCCCTCTCCGGAGAGAGTACGCTGAAATGAATTCTCCGATACATTCCTTACTAGGTTTGAGATGGCTGAAGCAACTTGTGCTGTTAGCTTTGTTAATGGCTCAACTGTGGGTGAGCTTAATCCCTCCTAGCCTTGCCATAAATTCTGCTTCCCTGGAAGACACTCCTGTGATTGAGCCGCTTGCGCCTATCCGCTCAAACTTGGGTGCTGAAGATATTTCTTCTGAAAAGGTTAGTCAATTTGTTCATGCCTACCTCAAGGTGCTAGCCCTGGTAGAACAGCGTGAGGGCGATTTGCAGGCCGCTGAAACTCAATTAGAATCGCTACGGGTGCAGCAAGAAATTGAAACGGAAGCATTTGCCACCATCGAGTCAGCAGGGCTAACCTGGCAGGAGTATCTGCAATTATTGGGGCTAGCAAACACTGACCCAGAATTTGGCGAACGAATTGTCATCCAGTTACAAGAAATTGCAGAGTGAGATCCTGGTATGCTCCCCCAGGTGTTGCTAACTATAGCGATACCGTCTGCAATTTCAAAATATGTTTCAAAACTAGGCATTGCTTAATCTGGGGTATGAATTTTTTTGAAAGGGGCACGGAGCGCCCCTTTCAAAAGAAATTCATAAGTAGGTGGGCTTAATTAAATATAAGATTCTAAAACCCTGCGCCGCCCGCACAGCGGGCGGCGCAGGGTTTTAGAATTTAGTTTTTATTTAGGTTGAACTACTTATAGCTGTCGCCATGATCAATAGGACGCCTCCCTGTCATTCCCGCGCAGGCGGGAATCCATCTGCTCGATAAGTGCGGGGGTGGATTCCCGCCTGCGCGGGAATGACGCTGGCATGTCCTAAGCTCTATGACTATGGCTATACGTGAAATTAGCAACATTCAAAACTGCTGGCTTTAAGCCAGGATGTTATTCCTAAACTCTGTCCCCATAATCCCCATCCCTATTCATGACTATTCCTCGTGTTCTCTGTTTAGGCGAAGTGTTGTTAGATTACTTGTCGGATGAGCCAGGAAAACCGCTAGAGCAAGTGATGTCTTGGACGGCGTATCCCGGCGGTGCGCCTGCCAATGTAGCCTGTGCTTTGGTCAAGTTGGGTACACCAGCCGGGTTTGTTGGCTGTGTTGGAACAGATGCGGATGGCGATGCCTTGGTGCAGCTATTGCACGATACTGGAGTAGACGGAACTGGTATTCAGCGGCACGATACCGCTCCTACGCGAGGGGTATATGTAGTGCGTACGGCAGAGGGCGATCGCCACTTTGCGGGGTTTGGCCATCGCGATACGGCAGAGTTTGCCGACACGCGGTTGCAGGCGGATGGCCTACCAAGCGAGCTATTTGTCAATGCCGATTTTTTGGTGCTGGGCACTCTAGAACTGGCCTATGCGGATGCAGCGGTGGCGATCGCCCGCGCTTTAGAACTGGCCGAACAGCATTTCGTCAAAATTGTGGTGGACGTAAACTGGCGACCCGTATTTTGGACAGATCCCGAAGCCGCTAAGACCCCCATCCACGATTTAATTAAACGGGTTGATTTTCTCAAACTGTCGGCAGAAGAGGCTGAATGGCTGTTTGAAACCCGTGATCCTGTCGTTATTGCCCACCGGGTAGGCACGCTAGAAGGAGTGCTAATTACCGATGGCGACAAGGGCTGCGCTTACTGCTTAAACGAAAATGAGGGTAGAGTTCCGGCGTTCCCCATTGAAGTAGAAGATACAACAGGCGCAGGAGATTCGTTTGTGGCAGGCTTTTTGCACCAACTGTGCGAGCGAGGCATCCATGCCCTCAGCGACCCTCAGACAGCCCGTGATATGGTGCTGTATGCCAGTGCCGTAGGTGGTTTGACGGCAACCAGAGCAGGAGCGATCGCCGCTCAGCCTAGTCGCGCCGAAGTACAGGCATTTCTCTATATGCAGCAACAGCAAGCTAGCCGTGTTCGAGGCCAGAAGGCAGAATAACGGCTTGTCGGTTAGAGTTCAAGGCAATCTAAACAAGACTGATATTGAGTGGCGCATGTCGAGTGGCGCATGATGTCACTCAACATCAGTTTTAAGAGAAGGTAGTGGTATTGATGTAAGGATTTTTTGATGGGCGGGCTTCGTCCGCCCATCAAAAAATCCTTACCAAGTTAGGACTACCTAAGAGAAATGAGGGAAGGACTACCTAAGAGAAATGAGGGGGAGAAATGAGGGATGGCCATTGAAATTGAGCGCAAGTTTTTGGTGCAGAGCGACGGCTGGCGATCGCTGGGCAGCGGAGTGTCCTATCGTCAGGGCTATATCCTGTCGAGCCGGGGAAAAACAGTGCGCGTGCGTCGGGCTGGCGATCGCGGCTACTTAACGATTAAAGGAGCGACTCAGGGCATCTCTCGGCGCGAGTTTGAGTACGAAATTCCGCTAAGCGACGCTGAAGAATTGCTGGAAATGTGCGATCGCCCTTTGATCGAAAAAACCCGGTACAAGATTCCCCACGACGATCTGATTTGGGAGGTTGATGAGTTCTGGGGCGACAACGCAGGATTAATTATCGCTGAAGTAGAGCTGACCGATCCAGACCAACCGCTGCAATTGCCTGACTGGGTAGGCCGCGAAGTCTCCTACGATCCTCGCTACTTTAACGCAGCCTTAGCGCGACAGCCCTACCAAAGTTGGCTAGCGGACGGCTAACCGTAAAAATATAGGTGGCTACAACCCCTACAATTTGCTCCCATAGTTGAATAGGATTGCCAAACAGCAAGCCATCATCACCAAACTCATTAACGGCCTTGGTCGCAAAAACTCCTGTTAAGATTGCCCCAACCGTTCCGCCTACACCATGAATAGAGAACGTATCCTCTATGGAACATAGTTGTGAAGATACTAAATAATCAGGGGAAGACCATCGAGGAAAAGACAAATGAATATTGGCATTGTGGGCTTAGGGCTGATCGGAGGGTCGCTAGCCATTGACTTACAGGCATTGGGACATACCGTTCTGGGAACTAGTCGGCAGGCATCAACCTGTCGGCAGGCGATCGCCCAGGGGATCGTTGCCGATGCCAGCCTCGATTTGGCACTGATGGCTGCCGCAGATGTAATCTTCCTGTGTACGCCGTTAGGGGCAATGGACGTTACCGTTGATCAACTGTTACCCCACCTATCGACCCACGCCATTTTGACAGATGTAGGATCTGTCAAACAGCCTGTAGTCAAGTCGATTGCCCCGCGCTGGGTCAACTTTGTAGGCGGACATCCGATGGCGGGCACTGCTGAGAGCGGCTTAGATGCCGCCCAACCCAAACTCTTCGCAGGCAATCCCTATGTGCTCACCCCGATTGCGTCTACTCCACCCCATGCATTAGAAACTGTGTCAGAGCTGGTGCGATCGCTACAAAGCCACCTTTATCAATGTACGCCTGCCGACCATGATCGAGCAGTCGCCTGGGTTTCTCACTTACCCGTCTTGCTCAGCGCCAATTTGCTCACGGCCTGCACCAACGAACCCGATCAAAACGTGCTGGAACTGGCCAAAAGTCTAGCCAGCTCTGGGTTTCGCGATACTAGCCGAGTCGGTGGCGGCAACCCCGAACTCGGTGTCATGATGGCTCGATACAACCAACTAGAACTGTTGCGCTGTTTAGAACTCTATCGTCAAGACTTAGACCACACTATTCGTACCATTCGAGAGCAAGATTGGTTAGCTCTGGAAACACAACTGTCTCAAACTCAACAAGCAAGACCAGAGTTTCTCAAGCCGGATTTTCCTAAACCATCGCCGGAGTGAAGCATGGCACAGCAAAACCCGAACTCAAGCCATAGCATCCAACGGTATGCCGTCCCAATATATGCCGTCCCAAGATCCGATGACAGATCAGGTCAGACGATTAGCCCACCCGCTGTAATTCATCTAAACGCATGAGGACTTCTGCACTATGAACGGCGGGATTCACACCCAAAAATCGCTCTCGCAAGATGCCATCCGGGTCTACAAGATAGGTGTGGCGCAGCGACATGATTCCTAACCAAGACCCATAGGCCTTACTGATTGCACCATCTGCATCAGCTAGCAACGGGAATCGTAGCCCTTCAGAATCACAAAATTCTGCATGAGATTTCACATCATCCACACTGATTCCCAAAATCGCTGCATTACGTTCTAAATACTTAGGCATATCCTGCTGAAACCGACGCGCCTCTAGCGTACAGCCCGATGTAAAATCTTTGGGGTAAAAGTAGACAACGACCCACTTGCCTCGATAATCCGATAGCGAAATATCGCCGTCACCAACATTCGTAGGTAGCGTAAAGTCAGGAGCAGGCTGATTTAAGACAGGCTGCTCACCGCCTAGGGCTTGGGCGGGTAATCCAGGAAACATAAACAACGTGATGAGACAAACTGAGATAGCGATCGCAGCAGTCAGACGAAATACCTTGGAAATAAAGGGAGCCACAGTCAACTCAAATAACCTCTAAAAAAATGGGTGTTGCTGATTTCACGTATATTTTTTTTGAAAGGTGCCCTCAGCGAACCTTTCAAAAAAAAATCATACCCAGATTAAACAATGCCAAAAAATGGATTGTTAGACAAACTCAGTTAAGTAGGTGGGCTTAAGTTAAGTATAAAATCCTAAAACCCTGCGCTGCCCGCTGCGCGGGCAGCGCAGGGTTTTAGGATTTGGTTTTTATTGAGGTTGAACTACTTAACACAAGTTTACATTAACAAATCTCCGAATTTCTGAATTAATTAGCTGGGAGAAGCTCCATCCCCCATAGCGTCCAGACAAGTTTCAAACTGGGGCGATCGCACATTATTAAATTGGGAGTTATAGAACTCATTTGACATCTTTCCAGTGATCGCGAATATTCTGTAGGGGCGAAGCATTTGCATCAATATTCTGGCAACGCAGCGTCAATTTGAGTGCAAATGCTTCGCCCCTACTGCCCAAAAATCGCCCTAAATCTCAATTCTAATTAGATGTCAAATGGGTTCTATAGCGGTAGCCATGATCAATAGGACGCCTCCCTGTCATTCCCGCGCAGGCGGGAATCCATCTGCTCGATAGGTGCCAGCGTCATTCCCGCCTGCGCGGGAATGACGCTGGCATGTCCTAAGGTTTATGACTATGGCTATAGTTATTTAGCTACGTCTACTTGCACAGATCAAATTACACAGATCAAACCAGAAACACAATGAACCGATTAGCAGGTAAGGTTGCACTGATTACGGGAGTGGGGTCAGGTATTGGACAGGCTGCCGCTCGCTTATTTTGTCAACAGGGTGCAACTGTCTTTGGCATCGATCGCAACTTGGAGGCTGGAAAAGCCCTAGCTCAGGAACTGCAAGCTCAAGGCCAAACCTTCCTTTTTCATGCTGCTGATTTATCTCATGAAACGGCTTGTGTTGAGAGCGTTCGTCAATGTATGGCGGTCTGTGGACACATCGATATTCTTTACAACAACGCGGGCATCTCGGTTGTGACTCCGTTCCATGAAACAGATGCAGAGACATTAGAAAAAATTCTGGCGGTTAACTTCCTATCCGTTTTCTATTTGTGCCAGCAGGTTATTCCCACCATGCAGCAGCGGGGCGGCGTAATTATCAATACGGCATCAGAGTTAGCGATTGTAGCTCAACCCCTCTATACAGCCTATTGCGCCAGCAAAGGAGCGGTGCTTTCGTTTACCCGTGCTTTGGCATTGGAATATGCTCAATCTAACATTCGCATTAATGCTCTTTGCCCTGGCCCGATTGATACGCCAATGCTGCAACACGAGTTTGATATAGATGCTAATCCGTTAAAGGCCAAAGCGCAGGGCATTGCGTCTATGCCAATTGGGCGACTGGGCAACCCTGAAGAAATTGCCCAGGTCGCTCTGTTTTTGGCCAGTGATGCTCCGGCTCTGATGCATGGAGCCTCAATTGTGGTGGATGGTGCAAAAACGATTTTGTAACAGTATCCCGCCTGGGTGGGTAGTGGTGCTGCGGTCAGGATTTTTAGATGACTGCTAAATAATAGGCTCAGATAAACCCTTCATTTCCGACGCTGCCTTATAGGCATCCATAAATGTGCGGAATGCCTCTTGGGTAATTTCCTTTTTAATTAAGCTGGTTTCCACCTGTCGCAATAGTGACAGAAACTCAGCCTGAGACGGCTGCTGAAGACCGATCAGCGTTTCAATATAGTGGTCACAGCGTTCTTCAGATGCATTTTCTACGCAGCGCTGTAAGACCAATCGCGCGGTGCTGTAGGCATCATTAAACGTGCGAAACGACTCTTGTGAAATCTGATCCGTTGCTAGAGCATTGGCGGCTTCAACCAGGAGTTGCTCTAAACCTTTTTGTTGAATTCGGATCTGCTGTTGGCGATCGCCCAACTCCAGGTCTACCGAAATTTCCATGCTGCGGATGGCAGCATCAATATACTGATCGGCTAACAGCTTACGCTCGTCTGCTTTTTGCTTCAGGCGTTGCCACCACTCCCATAACCCTACCAGGCTACCTGCTGGGAGCGTCGTCAGAGCAATTAATAAACCGCCATTTCTGGTTAGAAAAGAAACGATTGTAGATATAAAGGTCGGGCGATCGCGTTCATAGTAGGCGATCGCACCAGTGTGCAATGCAATGCCAGTGCCTTCTGAAGGGTTAGGGCGTTTAATCCCAGCCACCAGCGGTCGCAAATCGGCATACTCATCGGGAATGGCATCGGCAATCTCTCGCTGATGTTCCGAGACAATCTGGGTCAGTTGTTTGACGATTGCCGTATCTAAATGACGATTGCTGATCAATAGCCGTCGTACCGATATGGCAGGAAGATCGACGGGTGGAATCGGTGGATAACCCTGATACACACCCTTGGGAATTAGGGCAGGCTCTAGGGCAGGATGGCGCACGCGTAATGCTTCGGCTTGCTCAATTGGTAGAACCTGAGCGCGAGTCTGTTGCACGACATGGGCAATGTAGTCGTTGTTTAACGTCCGCACCCGAAACAGAGCATCTACCTCTTTTTGGCGAAAGAGTTCGTCTGCTTCGGCTCCGGGGGCAAAACTGAAAACAAAATCAGTCAGATTCAATCCATAGTGGGTAGCCAACTCTAGAAACGAGTAAAACTCACCACTGTTGGGCTGGAGAACTATTTTACGCCCTACTAGATCGGTGAACTGAGTGATGCCAGAATCCTGTCGTGCGATCAGTTGAAACACATCTTCAAACAAGACGGCAATGGTACGAGCGGAGGCACCCCCCGGCATATCGGCTTGGGCGATCGCCAAGTCAGCTATCCCTTGCTCAATCTGCTCTAAATTTTCGTCGCTGCCACTCGTTGAGACAACTGAGATATCTAGCTTAGGATTATTGAGTTTGACCACTTGAGCAATTGCCTGCCCCAGAATATAGCTCTCTCCTTCCAAATCTCCGGTTGCCAAGGTGAGATGCTCGACTCGTCGGGCGGTTTGTACTACCCAGTTAGTACTAATAATGACAGCAGCTAGACACAGAACAAGTAATATTTTGGAAGACAATGACAGTTGAGGTTTCATGTCCCAAATCTAATTTTCCTGAGCTTGAGTATGTTCATTAGATTTCCTGCATGAATGCCTTTTCGAGGGCGTGAATCGTTTCCCGGCGAAACCGGGAAACGATTCACGCAGGAGGTCTATTGCATCCATACCAATTCCATTCACATTTTAACGGTGATAAACGTTTGGCACGTGTAATGAAATCGCTCGATTAACCCAAGAGGATGTTTGAAAAGTGGTCTGCTGTGATTTTGGGCATTTGTTGATCCCCCTAGCCCCCTACCCTTCGGGAAGCCGCTTCGCGTCTATAAAAAGGGGGGAACTGGATTCAAAGTCCCCCTTTTTTCTAGCGCAGCGGTGCGCCAGCGCGGGGATTTAGGGGGATCTAAAACGTTTTGCTACTAACCAATCAGACTTTTAAAACATCCTCTAAGGATAGTCAGGCCTGAGGGAGGTGATTTGATTTAGGGTTGTTGTTCCCCATATCCTCTTCTACCATCGGCAATGTGAAGTAAAACGTACTCCCTTCCCCTAATACGCTCTCAACCCAGATCCGTCCACCGTGCTGCTCAATGAGCTTGCGGCAGATTGCCAAGCCAAGTCCGGTGCCACCTTTGTCACGGGAGTCAGACGCATCGACTTGCTGAAAGCGCTCAAAAACGGTTTCTAGCTTGTCTGAAGGAATACCGCGTCCGTGATCCTTGGTCGCAAAGCGGATGAAGGGACAAGGGCGGAGTACATCTTTACCCAACAACTGTGGTTTTTTAAGCTCTAACTCTGCACTTAACCAAATCTTGCCACCAGGTTGTGAGAATTTGATCGCGTTGCTTAACAAGTTAGTCAGGATTTGGATGATGGCATCGGGGGCTGCCCACACGGAGACACTCATCGGTGCAATCTGTCTAGGAGGCAGTGTCGCTAGCGATCGCCTAGCAACAGGATGTTCGTTGGCTTGATGACTCGCCTGGATGATCACACTAGTCTAGGACACTCGCTAGGACGCGATCGCACTGCCTCAATAGTTCTTTGCCTGCTCATCTGCAAAACACCACAACCACTGCTCCCCCAACTCTGCTGAGCTGACGACTGGATGTCCAGTCTCCTCATAATGCCGCCGTGCATGTTGATGCTCAGAAGAGTCGCAGCACAGCATCTGGCCGCAGCTTTGACAAATGCGGAGGTGCACCCAGCGACTATTGATTCGGACACACTCCTCACAACGAAAGACCGGATAGTTTGCTTTAGAAATCAGCGTATCTGAAGTCACATTATCAAGATGTTCGCAGCTCATAAGATTTGATGAGAACGTTGATATACTTTGGTAAGTTAAAAATAATCCACAGTTGCCATATTTTTCGTAGACTTCGCAAAGGATAACATTTCAGAGACTTAAGGCTCACGCAAATGATGTTGCACAAGCAGCATTATTTACCAATTCTCATGATAAATAGCACTTACGCAGTTGAATGATATTGCAGGTGCTCCGCGCCTGCAATATCATTCAACTTTCTTGGTTTTTCGTGTGAAATGCGTAAGTCCTAATGAACTTGAAGGTGGAAATTTGGGCTTACAGGACGCAAACCTCTCGCTTTAAAATCCAAAAAAAAGCCTGCCGCAGGCAGCTTTTTTTTGGATTTCAAGATGAGAACTGTGTATGGATCTGGGAAGAGGATGTCCGTGTGGAACACTTTAGCTATGAATCAATCACACGCTTTGGTAGTAGCGTTCTTCTAACCATATACGCAATTCTGGCGCAGAAACTTGCTCGATTGATCTTTTAGTTGTGGGGTCGTAGGCGCTCCACGCTGTTCTGCCTAGACTATCTTCAGTTTGCCAAATACGAGGTTCAGAAGATACGTAAAAATGAGTTAGGACATGTTGCCATACGTCGTTGAGCTTATAGCTGAAGCGACGCTGCTTTGTCTGAAAGCTTTGGTGTGTGGGAATGTTTAAGTTTCTAGAGTCGTTCCAACTCAGTTGAGATTTCATGGTGTCTTGTCTACGGAATTCTTTTTCGGTGTTTTAAGTTTACAAAACCGTAGCGAAAGATACAAAAACTAGCTTTCATCATTTCCATGAGAAGATTTGATGATAGGGCGATCGCCAAGACAATTAGGGCAAGGCTAGGTTCAGTGGCGTGTGCTATCAAACATGTCCTAAGCCAGTAAGTAGGTGGGCTTAAGTAAGTATAAAATCCTAAAACCCTGTGCCGTTCGCGCAGCGGGCGGCGCAGGGTTTTAGGGTTTGGTTTTTGTTTAGGTTGAATTACTTAGCGACGACTATAGAAACCCCAAAACACCAAGAGTTGTGAAAGTAAATCCTCAAAATCAGATGAAGCTATCGCAGCTACGGATCTTGGTGTCGGTAGCAGAGTATGGAAATTTTACGGAAGCCGCTCTGCAACTGGAAATGTCTCAATCTGCTGTCAGTCATGCGATCGCCTCTTTAGAAGAGCATTTAGGCGTAATTTTGTTTGTGCGGGGACGGCACGGCGCTCGACTAACGCCAGTGGGTCAGCAAATTGTTCAACACGCCCGCAGCATGGTGGTTCAAGCCAATGAGATCATTAAAACCGCAGAGTTAGCTAGAGGATTAGAGGGTGGTCAAGTCAGGATTGCATCGTTTCGCAGCATTGCTACCCATCTGCTGCCCTCAGTTATCACAGAATTTCATCAGCGGTTTCCGGCGATCGCCGTTAGTCTTTCAGAACACGACGATTATCCACATGTAGAACAGGCTCTCCGAGAGGGACGTGCCGATATTGGATTAACGTTTATGCCTGCTTCGACTGATCTAGACGCGTGGGAGGTGTTGCAAGATGACTATATTGCCTTGTTGCCGCCCAAGTTTAAATTAAAGGATTCTCAGTTAACCTGGGCAGAACTAGCAGCTCAACCGTTAATTATGCCGCCTGTAGACTACATGATGATGCGACAGGTATACGCTCATGCTAATGCCTTTGGATGTGCGTTGAAGGTAGCGTACGAAGTGGGAACGGATGCCACAATTGTCGGTTTAGTTGCTCAAGGATTAGGCGCGACAATTTTGCCTCGATTGGCAGCAGAGCCAATTCCAGATTCAGTGCAGGTCTATGGTTTGCCGGTTCCGCTCGTTCGCAGCATTGGCGTTGCTGTGTTAGCTGATGCTCAACATCCCCCCGCAATCTATGCATTTTTAGAGATTCTCAAACGCAGAAAAAACATATAGCTTTGGTTGCTGCTGATTTCACGTATATTTTTCTTTGAAAGGGGCGCTGAGCGCCCCTTTCAAAGAAAAACGGTAGTCCTAAATTGGTAAGGATTTTTTGATGGGCGGGCTTCGCCCGCCCATCAAAAAATCCTTAGGATTATGGATTTAATAAGATCGGGAATTTGATTGCTGGTAGGGGCGAACGGCCGTTCGCCCCTACAGAAGAATGGCTAAATTAGGTAGTGGTATTGAGTCAGGATTTTTTGCAGCGCGGGTGCAGTTTGCGCTGCAAAAAATCCCCATATGTTGAGGACTACCCTATCTAAAACTCATAGCGGGATTATGTTAAGGCAAACAATCCATATACATATCCATATCCCAATCGCTTGTTGTGGCTAGAAATTTTGCCCACTCATCGCGCTTGTACCAGTCGTAAATCATGTACATTTCTTCTGGAAGCGCCGACTGCACCACGTCGTCATTGGCAAGGCGATCGAGCGCTTCGCCCAGAGACATTGGTAGCTTTTTCACCTGCTTGCCCGCCTCCATTGCTTCGTACAGGTTACGCTGCTCAGGAACACCCGGATCACGTTGGTGGTTGATACCATCATCAAACACTTTGAGTAGGCATGCTGCCATCAGGTAAGGGTTGACCATTGAATCAACGGCGCGGTATTCAAACCGTCCGGGTGCAGAAACTCGCAGGCCACAGGTGCGGTTTTGGTAGCCCCAATCGGCGTAGACGGGTGCCCACAATCCTGTATCCCACAGGCGACGATAGGAGTTGACGGTAGAACAGCCGATCGCCGTCAGCGCCCCCAAATGTTCTATCACACCGCCGATGCAATACAGCCCGACTTGCCCTGGAATGCGTCGGTCGATGGCATCCGATTCTGGCAAAAAGGTATTTTCACCGCCTTTGTAGTACGTGAAGTTGCTCTCTAATCCGGGTAGAGTTTCTAGTCCAAAGGTGTTGACCGCTTCTTCGCCTCCTCTCCATAACGACAAATTATGGTGACAGCCCGATGCTGATACGCCCATAAACGGCTTGGTCATAAAACAGGCAATCAGGTTAAATTCACGAGCCACTTGGGCGCAAATTTGACGATAGGTGGTGAGGCGATCGCAGGTTCTCAGCGCATCATCAAAGGTGTAGTTGAGTTCTAACTGACCAGGGGCATCTTCGTGGTCGCCTTGAATCATGTCTAGACCCATCGCCTGACTGTATTCAATCACTTTCAGGAAGACTGGACGCAATTCTTCGAACTGATCGATTTGATAGCAATTAGGCTTGGTAACGCCACCTGCGGGCTTACCATCAGCATCCTTCTTGAGCCACATCATTTCTGGTTCGCAGCCATGTCGCAGATGTAACCCGTGGGTTGTTTGAAACTCTGCATGAATGCGTCTGAGGTTGCCGCGACAATCTGCCGTAAGATAGGCACCGGGATTAACCTCTTCTTCTCGATTGCGAAAACAGGTGCAATAGACTCTAGCAACGCGCTTGTCCCACGGCAGTTGACAAAAGGTCTCAGGATCAGGAATTGCCACCAATTCGGCGGCTTCTGGGCCATAGCCAATATAGTTGCGATGCCGATCGACAAATAGATTTGCCATAGAACCGTACACAAGCTGGATGCCCTTTTCGGCGATCGCCTCCCAGTGATTTGCGGGTACGCCTTTGCCTACAACGCGCCCCGTGACTGAAACAAACTGATAGTAGATATATTGGATGCCAAGTTGATCGATTTTGGCGCGCACTTGTTTAACTAGGTCTGCACGTTCTGCTGACGCGACATACGCTTGTAGGTCAGTTAATGTTTCGGTTTTTGTTAGAACTCCAGTCACCGATTGCCCTCCAATCTGTGGGTAGTTAAATGTTGAATTTGTGCTGTGTGCTTACACGTTTAGGATTACAAATTAATTAACCTGTATTTTTTTGAAAGTGCCGCACTCCGCGCGGCACTTTCAAAAAAAATAAGTCTTATTTTATACGTAATCCTTATTCGGTTAAGACGGGTATTCCGGGCTGTTTAACGTCTGCGGCAAAGGGAAAAGGCTTCCAGGGAATCCATTGCTTCCAAAGACCTGCCACACTACCATTGGCAATGAGTTGGTTTAGCGTGGAGTCGATTGCACTGTGCAGGGCGACATTCCCTTTGTGGACACCAATGCCAAAGGGAACGCGTGTGGGGATGTTGAAGGCAATGCGTAAATTGGTGTCTTCTTCGGCGGCGACTACTAATACCAATTCATCATCAATCAACGCATCGATTTCGCCGTTACGAAGCGCGGCTAACATTTCGGGCAAGACGCGATCGCTGCCTGGATAGGGCACGGTAATTACACCAGAAAACGTAGCGGCTAATGCCAGATTGGTACTATCTGCCAGCCCACCTACCCGTAATCCTGCCAAATCCGTAGGCGATCGCACGGGGCTATCTGCTTTAACCAAAACCGACTCATCAAATAAGCCATAGGGTTGGGTAAAATCAACCCACTGCTGCCGCTCTGGGATAATGGCTTGATTGAACCACACCACGTCATAGCGACCTGTTTGGATTGATGTGTAAAAATCTTCCATGCGGATGTTGTGCCAAATGGGTTCTAACCCCAACTGTTGACACAAAAGCCTCGTTAGCTCTGGCTCGTAGCCCGACCGTAAGCCCTGGTCAACATAGCTCATAGGGCGAGCATCAAAATCGCTAGTAATGATGTTTAAACAGCCTGTTTCAACGGTTGAAAATGCTTGAGTGCTCATAAATTAGAAAAATACTGCGATGCTCGGTTAGGCAAGCCTAGTTAGAAAAACAGATAGTCCTAAACCTGTAATGCTTTTTTGAAGCGTGGACTTTTTCTGTGCTTTTAAAGAATCATTACCTCAACACAACTACCGAAAAATAAACTGCATTTTGAGGAGCCACTAAAAAAGAAGATAGAGCGTAACTGGAAATACACTTTTTCAAATCAGGCAATCTATCATAAAGGGCTGTAGCTATCCTATGATGACAGCAAGTTGACTGTTGAAATGTAATTAGAACTACAACTCAACACTATCGTATTTAACGCGTAAATCCGTAGATTTAATCTTACTTGCCTAGTATTGGATACTCAGCATCTGATAAACCAAGTCCACGTTGAGAACTGTAGTTTTAGCCCTCACCCCCAGCCCCTCTCCCAAAGGGCGAGGGGAGCCGGAAAAGCTTTCAAAGTCCCTCTCTCCAGGGAGAGGACTTAAAGCCTTCGGCATATATGAAAAGGGTGAGGGAAAACTCTGGGTTTCAAGTTAGACGAGGTTTAACTGTGCTTCAAATAAACAACAGGTTTGAGCATTACCCAGTTGACACTCAAGAAATTGCGAGACACTCGTATGGAATATCAGCCGATTGAACTAACCGACACACAGCTACAGCAGTTTCAAGCAGATGGCTTTTTGATTCTTGAGAATCTTTTGCCCCCCGATTTGCCCGAACGACTGATCGATCGCATGGAGCGGTTATTTTACGGTGAATTTGAAACTGGAATCTATCCTGATGAATGGTATTGGCGACCAGGATTGAGTTTGCCTGATGTCACGAGAGAGATGTGTAATGCGTGGAAATGTGATTTGACGATCGCCAGCTTGGTGTTGTCGTCTGAAATTGGTCGCCTCACTGCAACTCTAGCCGGCTGGGAAGGCGCACGAATTGGCCAAGACAGCATGTGGATGAAGCCCCCACTGGCCAGTGCGATCGCCCTCCATCAAGATGGGGCTTACATTAATTATCTGACACCGCCGCAAATGATGACCTGCTGGATTGCGTTAAACGATGCCACCGCTGCTGACGGTACTCTGGTTTATGCTAAAGGATCGCATAAATGGGATTTGATTGATGTTGCAGGTGAGTTTCACGCCCCCACTAAAGATTACCGCTGGGCAATGCTGCAAGCCGCCGAAAAAGCTGGCGTTGATGAGCCTGAAATTGTAGTGGTTGAAGTGCCTGCGGGAGGATGTGCATTTCATCATGGGCGCACCTGGCACGGCTTGTGCAAGACAACTCGCACAGATGGCACATTTCACAGTATTGGGCTACATACAATCCCTTCTAGTGCTCAGTTTCATCCGACTAACAAGGCAGGCTATATCTACGGTCGCTACAAACGGGTAAACGATGTAGCGATGGATGAAAGTTTTTTCCCAATTTTGTGGACGCAAGATGGCTATCGATCGCCCTTTTTGCGTGATTACTGCGAGGATGCGCTAACCGTTCAACCAACGATGTCTGGTGTCCGTTAATGGCCTGGTGGTATTGCTGATTTCACAACAAAACCTCGGAACATGGCAAATTCCGAGGTTTTGTTGCCGCTATTCTCGATCGCACCTATCTCAATCGGTGCAACTTGCGGGGCGATCGCCGCTTAGTTCCAGCTTTCCGTCCCATTGCCGTTCCACCCAGACCCATCATGCCTAAAAAAGCCAGGGGCTGCCAGTTTTGGCGGCCAGATCGGGTTTCCTGAGCCTGACGAGAATTAGTGGAATCCCGCTGTTCCCATTGCGGATTCAGTACCGTTCCCATGACCGATGCAAATCCTGCCAGCAATAGCAGCCCTAGAGCTTTAACACCGGGTGCTTTCATTGATTCCTGCTTCATGAAATAGGAAGCATAGACAAAATAAATCGAAATAAGCGCACCGATAATTAGCAGAATGTTAATTATTGATGAATTGTTGGCAAAGGTATAGATCGGTCCCTTTGCACTCGAGAATTCTTCAAAGGTTGAAAATGGGCTAGTCGTCATAGTGTTTTCACTCCGTTGCAAGCTCTGTAGAACCGAGGGCAGCAGTAGCCTGAACTGGCTTGTCCTTAGTTCCATTGGTGACGAAAGACATCGTGGCGTACTCTGGATATCCTTCAACGCCCAAATCAGCAAGATCTAATCCAGCCACTTCCTCCTCGTGAGAAACACGCAATAAATCAAACTTCTTCAACAGCCAGCTCGTACCATATCCGGGAATAAAGCCCAGAATCACGGTACAAACAAATGCTCCAACAATCTGACCAAACAAATTGATGTTAGGAATACCGTCACCTTGGGGAAAGCCAGCGGCAGCTATGCCCACAACTACTGAACCAAAAAGACCGCAGAATCCGTGCACACCAACCGCTCCAACCGCATCGTCAACGCCAAGCTTTTCGATCGCGATGATAACTTTTGGCATACAGAAGGCAGCAATAAACGCTAAGACAATCACTAATGATGGGTGGTAAATATCCATCCCTGCACCTGTAGCGATGATGCCTGCTAGGCCACCAGAAATCGTGAAGAAAGGATCGCCCTTCGATGAAATGTAAGCTCCAACCAATCCAGAGGCGAGCGCCATTGTGGTGCTAACTCCAACAGAAGCTAGCGTCATAGGTGTGCCATAGATCGTGAACTCCCCGGTATATCCCGGCAAAAAGATCAAGCAGGCAGCTAAGAACGCATAGAAGCCCACAAAGATCAGCATCAGCCCCACCATGGTCAGCGGCAAATTGTGCGGCAAAATTGGCCTGGGATTACCATCTGCGTCGTATTTACCAATTCTAGGTCCAAGGTTGAGCAACACGCCCAGCGTGAAAAACCCGGATACGCCATGCACAACTCCTGAACAGCCAAAATCGTGATAACCCAGTTCAGTGAACATCCACCCGAAGATGTTCCATCCCCAGGCAGCGGCTACAACCCAGGTGAATGCTCCCAAAACAATCGACAGAACCAAATACGCACCAACCTTGACCCTCTCAATTAATGCACCTGACAAAATTGAAGCAGTAGTCATAGCGAACAGGGCAAAGGCAAAGAAGAATACGCCCGTGATGTGATCAGCCGTATTTGGCCCCAATGCAGGCGACCAAGGATATGACCCATCCACGTAAGGCATAGCAGCCTTGACCGTTTCGTTGACCTCTGGATTAGTCCAGGGGCCTAAAATGCCCCCCGTAAATGGAAATAGGGGAAAGGCATTGTAAACCCACCAACCAAAGAAGAAAAACGCTAGACCCACGCTTGCCAGCGTGAGGAGGTTTTTGACCATCGTTGCAAGAACATTCTTAGTTCGAGAGGCTCCACCTTCATACGCTAGAAAACCAGCGTGAATCAGCAACATGAAGACAGAAGCCCAGTAGTAGAAACTTTCGGAAACAAATGTTCCTAGAAATGTTTGTGCTTCGGGAGACATGGTTTATGTAAGGGATATTTCGGTCAGAGTTTACGGTTGAAACAATTAGCGGCGATGCTTGGTGGCACCTGATGCGCCATCCGGTGATGCACTATGGTGATGCAGTTGAGCAATCTGATAGTTGAGTAAGTCGAACATTTTGAACAGCTTCACTTGCACAAGGCGCGATCGCCCCGTTTCTTTAAGAACTAACTTTTGATGAAGCAAATATAAATTCGACCTGACATAACAAATGTATTCTAATTAACCGTTTGAAATATTTGAGCAGTTTATCTTCAATGTGGAATCTGTTAGAACAGCGCCATAGAACTAATCGTAGGTACTGTGCGAATTTAGAAACGCGATGTTGAACTACAGACCCGAATTTACGATCTTGAACTAGGCGGTCAATAGAGCTTTTATGACCACAAAAACTTGGAATCAATCAGAGTATTGGGGGTTGGGGTATGAGTTCGACCCCCAGTGGACATTAACGCCTGCTCAACAAGCTCTACAGGCTAAGTTGATTCAGGTCTGCTCTACTGTTTTACGTCCAAATGCCGTCGAATCTGATCGCAATCTACTGTATCCTCGTAAAAATTTTGAAGCGTTGGCCGCTCTGGGTCTATTGGGTCTTTTTGTACCGAAGGAGTGGGGTGGACTGGGTGAGAACCATGTCTGTGCTGCTATGGTGGTTGAAACGATCGCTCGCTATGGCTGTCCTAGCACAGCAATGTGCTACACCATGCACTTGGGTGCGACCGCTGCGGCTTTATTTCGGTCACACACTAGCAGCAGTTTGCAGACCTTGCTGCGGCGGCTCGATCAAGATGTATTAATTGGTACATTATCATACTCCGATCCTGAAACCGGGTCGCACTTCTGGTATCCCGTTTCCTCGAAGGCAGAGCAGGTAGAAGATTCCTGGCAGGTGTCAAAAAAGGCATCTTGGACAACCTCTGCTGGCTTTGCTGATTGGTATATCGTACAAACCACCAGTCCCGAATTTAATGGCAACTACGCTGACCTGTCCTGTTTTTTGATCTATCGGGATGAGGTGCAAGCTGAGCCTCACAAGTGGGATGCCATGGGGCTGCGGGGCAATCAGTCGGGGACGCTGCTGGTTGATCACGTTAAAGTGCCGCTTGATCGCATGGTTGGTCCTAAAGGGGATGGAACTGCCTCAAACGATGAAATCGTCGATCCCTTCTTTTTGCTCTGTTCGTCAGCGTGCTGGAATGGCATTGCTATGGGGGCGATCGATATTGCCAAACGTCACGTAACACGCAAAAAACACGTTGATGTAGGGATGCGAGTGGCAGACTATCCTACGATTCAAGATTACTTTGGTGAGGCCATTATTGATACGAGTGCCTGTCGCATGTTTACGGTGTCGATGGGGCAATTAATGGATGGTCTAACGAATGATTGTGATTGGTCGATTCATGCAGATCTTACAGTTCTGCCGCGATCGGCTTATCTAGCCTGGTATTGGCAGATTAAGTTTGCCGCTGCCAAAAATGTGGCTTATGTTTGTGACAAGATGCTGCATGCCTGTGGCGGTTCTGGGTTCAAAAAAGATATGGAGATTGAACGCTATCTGCGGGATGGTAAAGCGGGTTGGGTAATGGGGCCAACGAACGAAGTGCTACGCCAATTTGTTGGTAAATTAGCATTGCTTGGATTTGAGTCACTGGATTATTGGAATCAAACGGTGAATGAGCGGATACTACACAATGAGGTGAAAAAACTCGATACAGAGGGCAAGCGCAAACTGGCCGAGAGTCTGTTGCAAGACATCAATTCAAAAGCTGAACAAGCTGATGTAGAGGAGAACGCCTCAGCAGCGGTTCAAAAATCGCTAGCAGAGGCGATCGCCTAATTCATTCTGTTTGATGTTAAACCCTTTAATGTCTTGTGAAAGCGCCCGCCATCTTTACGAATCATTTAGCGCTGCTAAGTAGTTCAACTTAAATAAAAACAAGACTCTAAAAGTCTGCGCCGCCCGCGCAGCGGGCGGCGCAGACTTTTAGGGTTTTATGCTTAGTTACGCCCGCCTATTTATAGGTCTGATTGCAAGATGAGTGTGATTACACAAATCGACAAAGACTTACCTCAGTCATTGCCGCAACCGTTAGGTCAAGTGGTGGCTGAGTATTGGATTGAGGGTGCAGATGCGATCGCCTACCGGGTTGCAGTGGGGCAATACATCCAAATTGTGGATGTAAAAGGTTGCCAGTGTTCAGATTTGTTAGCCTTTGCAGGCGATCGCTATACCGAAGAGCTAGATGCCACTGTAACCCGAACACTCAACGGATTGTCTACGCCTGTTGTAGGGTTGCATGGCAAATACTTTTCTCAGCAAATGCAGCCATTGCTAGAGGTGATTCAAGACACGTGCAATCGCCACGATAATTTTCTGTTAGCTTGCACTGCTCGATACTACGAAGATTTAGGCTATCCTGGTCATCCAAGTTGCAGCGACAACTTCAACCAAGTCTTACAGCCTTATGGCATTGTGCCTCGCCCCGGTTGGAGTGCGATCAACTTTTTCTACAACACAGCGGTCGATAGTCAGGGGGCGATCGCAGGGGGTGAGTCGTGGTCGCGACCCGGTGATTATGTGTTGCTACAAGCCCATTGCGACTTACTCTGTGCTAGTTCATCCTGTGCGGACGATATCGACCCACTCAACGGCTGGGAGCCAACTCCCATTCTGATTCGTATCTATGCGGCGAAAGAAAATTTTCCCCAAGCCATTGGGCGACGTGCTTTTGCGACGGCTCCGCTCCGGCTCACACAATCGAGCGCATTCACATCTCGGATTCGGCAGTTAACCAGCAACCTAGTGGAATATAACGGCTATTGGGTGCCCAACAGCTTCACCAATCAAGGCATTCAATCTGAATATTGGGCACTGCGAGAGCGTGCGGTATTGATTGACCTGTCGGCTCTTCGCAAATTTGAAGTCACGGGTGCCGATGCATTTAATCTGCTGCAATTCAGCTTTTCTCGTGATCTCAGCAATCTGAAGGTGGGACAGTCTGCCTACGGCTGTTTACTCACTCCGCATGGCGGCATTGTCGATGATGGCATTGTGTTTTGCTTCAGTTACACGCATTATCGCTATGTAGGAAACAGCGATAGTGATGCTGAGTGGTTAGAACGAGTGGCGGCTCAATCTGGCTTTGACGTTAAGATTCAACCCTGTAGCGATCGCCTGCATAATCTAGCGATTCAAGGTCCTTTGTCTCGGCAAATTTTGCGATCGCTCACCCAATTTGATCCTCAATTCGTGTCATTTACGATTGATAATCTACCTTACTTTCACTTTGCCGCTGCAACCATTGCCCATATCCCAGTCTTGATCTCGCGCACAGGCTACACTGGAGAATTAGGTTATGAGCTATTCATTCATCCTAATGATGGTATAGCCCTATGGGATACGCTAATGGCTGCTGGGGAATCCGTTGGTCTGCAACCAATGGGCATGTTGGCTCTCGATCGTGCCCGCATTGAAGCCGGGCTGTTAGCCGCAGGACGTGAATTTGACGACCTAACGTCGCCGTATCAAGCTGGAATTGGCTGGGCAGTTGCACTTAAAAAACCAGATTTTATTGGCAAGGCGGCATTAGAAAAAATCCGACCTCATCCTAGCAAAGTGATGGTTGGTTTGGAATTGGGAGGGAACGAAGTGGCGAATGGAGGGCAGTGGATATATTGTGTCGGAGCCCATTGGCGGATAGGGACTATAACCAGCGGCACTTATTCGG
>Ga0335394_10002194_pt1 | contig 21880 bp, 16 predicted proteins | sample MAT03_FD_205741 | JGI IMG/M metagenome (GOLD analysis project Ga0335394, IMG submission 205741) | Freshwater microbial communities from Lake Fryxell liftoff mats and glacier meltwater in Antarctica - MAT-03 (spades assembly) (version 2) ...
TACGTCAACGCTAACATTTCCGGCAACTCCGCCAAACGTGATCAGCACGGAGTTTGTCCCTTGGCCAGAAGTTATTGCAGAGCCAGCAGGCGCTGTCCAAGTGTAAGTAGTAGTTGGTGTTGCACCACCGACTGTAATCATATAAGCCTCCGAAGCAAATGCACAAAACGTGGTCGAACCTACGATAGGCCCTGGGATAAACCCGCTACCACCATTCAAATTTTGGATACACCCAATCACATTACTAAAGCCATCACTATCTCCACCCACAAAAAACTGGCAACTACCAACCGTAACCGGAAGAAAAACAATAATGGTTGAGCACTCATTCATTACATCAACACTGACATTTCCGGCAACTCCGCCAAAGGTGATCAGCACGGAGTTCGTCCCTTGGCCAGAAGTGATTGTAGAGCCAGCCGGTACTGTCCAAGTGTAAGTAGTAGTTGGTGTTGCACCAGCCACTATAATTGAATAGGCTTCCGAAGCAAATGCACAAAACGTGGTCGAACCTACGATAGGCCCTGGAATGAATCCGGTTGCTCCATTTAAATTTTGAATACACCCAATAGTACTGCTAAAACCATCGGCAGTGTCACCTGTATATTGGGCAATGGAAGTCGAAGCGTAGAGAAACCCTACCGAGACAAAAAATATCTTAATGAATAGTTTCAAAGCGAATGCTTTGGTTTAAGGTGCTGTTCTAACTGCCCTTCCACCAATTCTATTCTCACGTGCGTTTAGTCCAGGCCAACTTGAGAAATCCCTATCTGAAACTCTTAACCAATTGGGTTGCGACCAAGAACCCCCACGAAACATCATTCCAGCGGCTTGCGTTGAACCTGCATTTACGCCAGCATTTGACGTTGTCCATGAACTATTGCCATTAGCACCCGGCCAGTTATCAACATTAGCAAATCCTGTTGCACTGATGTTACCATTTCCATGAAGACCTGTAAATGACCTGCCGGCAACATGCCCGAGTCCCACAGGCATTTCCCAGGCATTGCCGGTTAGCTCCATAATTCCATAATAACTTGCCCCCGAAGCAACGCGCGAAGATGTTGCTGTCGCAAATATTCCTACACGGAATGGGCCACCAATACCAACATTGGTTAAAGAATAGTTTGCATTACCAAGTGTAGTGCTTGGCGAATTAGGAAGTTCATTGCCTGCCCCAGAGTTTGTCAAGGCAGCATAAGATGTGGCATACAGCGTAGCCGAACCCCATGCAAACTCATTAGGCACAGCTGGCAGATTGCCCCGGCTCATTTTTTCAAATTCTAATTCTGTCATGGGGCGTAGCCCAGCCCAATCATAGTATGCAAGAATATCCTGACTACTTAAATTAGTTATCCCGATGTTTTGTCCATCGGCTGTTTCATTATAGATATTATTATTGTTCAGATCACTGCCATAAGTACCGGGCGTTCCACCTATTGGTAAAATTGAACATTTTACAGCGTTTCGATTAGGCGGAGTTACTCCATTGTTAATATACCTATTTACAACTGTTGCTGCATGCCTTGCCAATTGCTGCGTTACGGTAAGTACATTTAGGAACTCAGCATATTGTTCTGCACTAATTTCATATTTCATTGAATAAAACGCAGCAAACCCCTTTGGAAAGGTAGCTGGTAGCGTTTGTGTTGTTACGTTATTAAAATCATCAGCAACGGTTTGGGATCCATTGCTGTTATTCAAACTTCCAGCACTAAGGCCGCCAAGCGTAACGGCTCCTTCACCGGTTATTTGGTAGGCTGTGTTTGTTGGACCATTGCGCAATTGTCCACTAAGCGTTACGCTTCCATCCCCCACAAAGAAACTACCGCCAGGCACGTGCACCATTTCTACCGCAAAAACTTTTATGGTAACTACACAACCTGAAGCCAATCCATCTACTCCGTAGTTCCAACGCAAACGAACATCGCCCCAGTTAATGTTTCCTGTGCCATCTCCCGCCCTGTGTGCAAACACTCCGGTATTGTCCGCAGCAGCAGCAACGGCAGGCGCCACACCATTGTTAGTTGTAACAGAATGGTCTCCGTTGACATTACTTAATGTGGCGGGTAGCCAGTTTCCCGTTACTGTACACCCAGGACCACTTTCAATTCTGTATTTTACAAACACCCAGGCAGCGTCCCAATTGTTTGGGCCTGAACTAGTTCTCCATGAGTTGTCCCAAAGCATATTAAAACTCACAAAAGTGAAACCACCGGGAATATTCTGACCGGTTAGTACAGCGGTGTTTACACGGATGTTGTTGGCATATAAACCAAAAGAAAGTAGGGTGATAAAAGCAGTGAATAGGGTCTTTTTCATAAGCGTTTGATAAAAATCGGATGCAATATAGCTCAAAAAGAAAATTGACAATATTCAAAAGCCTTAAAAAAACAAAGCCTGGTATTTTACCAGGCTCTGTTCTAACCTAAACCTAAACTATGAAGAACGAATCAAGGAACTTGCTTCCCCGAAGCCATACCCCTCTCCCTCCGGAGAGGGATGGGTGAGGTTATACGTGAAATCGCTCTTTGATATTTTCAGTCACCACTTTACCATCAAAGAGATTAATAATGCGATGCGCATAATTTGCATCATACGGTGAGTGAGTAACCATAATTACAGTTGTGCCTTCTTCATTCAATTGAGAAAGTAACTTCATTACTTCTTCGCCATTAGCCGAATCAAGATTTCCAGTCGGTTCATCCGCAAGAATTACTTTTGGTTTAGCAACAATAGCTCTTGAAATTGCAACCCGCTGTTGCTGTCCACCCGATAATTGCTGAGGGAAGTGATTTCTTCTGTGCATGATATTCATGCGTTCCAGCACTTCTTCAACACGCCTCTTGCGTTCATCAGAAGGTACCTTCAAGTATAACAACGGAAGTTCAACGTTTTCGAAAACAGTTAACTCATCAATCAGGTTAAAGCTCTGAAACACAAAACCGATTGAGCCTTTGCGCAACTGGGCACGCTGACGTTCTGAGTATTTAGCAACTTCATGCTCACCAAAGTGATATTCACCTCCAGAAGGATTATCGAGCAAACCCAAGATGTTAAGTAAGGTTGACTTACCACACCCCGATGGCCCCATGATTGCAACAAACTCTCCATCTTTGATTTCCAGATTGATGTTGTTTAGCGCAGTGGTTTCCACTTCTTCCGTTGTGTAAATTTTTTCCAGATTCTTTAATTTGATCATAACCTATTCAGTTTAGTGGTAGATGTATTATGTGCAGTCATAGCTTTATTGAGTACTTGATTTTCTTTTAAACGTTACCTGAACATTCGATTTTTATGATATAGGACGCCCTTTATTTTCAAATGGTTGCATAAAATCTTAAAAGTCATTCTCCTTTTGTTTTAATTAAGAATCAAAACTTCATTGTTCCCAAAATTCTCGTATGATGATGTTATAACGCGATCGCCTGGTTGAAGCCCTTCCAATACCTCAAAGTTCTCAGTGTTTTTGCGACCAAGTTTAATATTTCTGCGCACTGCCTTATCATTACTATCAAGCACGAACACCCAATTACCACCCGTGTCCTTATAAAATCCACCTACTGGCAATAACAATTCCTCCGAAGCCTGACCTAATTCAATCCGTAAGCGAAGTGATTGACCTCTTCTTATATCATTTGGAGTTTCACCAACAAAATCCATGTCAACTTCAAACCTTCCATTTTGAATAGTTGGATAGATATAATTGATCACTAACTTGTAGTCTTTCCCAGCGTAGGTTGTAGTGGATGGTAACCCCACCGATATTTTTGGATAATACAATTCATCAATTGGCACGCGTACTTTATAAGCTCCTACAATGTCCACCTGGCCTAATCGCTGGCCTTGCGTTACTGATTGTCCTATTTCCCAATGCGGAGTAGAAAGTTGGCCGTCAATAGGAGCGCGGATAACCAGGTTATCAAGAATTTTTCCAATCCCATCCAGGTTCTGCGACATCCTGCGTTGTGCTAAATCTAAATCTCGTAATTGTTGAATATTATTGATAGAATCACTTTTATAAAATTCATAGGTGATTTTTCTTCGCTCTACTTGCATATTATAGTCAGCCTCTGTCCTCTCAATTTCTTGCTTGGCTATCAATTTCTTTTCATACAGTTGTTTCTGTCTTCTATAAACGGGTCCTAATATGGCTAACTGATTATCTATTTCTGCAAGCGTTCTTCTTTGCTCCACATCATTCCTTTTTATCCCGAGGCGGGTATCTCTTGATCTGTTAATGCTTTCAATGAGTTGACTTTCCTGCTGTAAAACAGACAACTCGCGACTAAGATTAGTTAGCTCCAAAATCACATCACCTTTCTTCAACATCTTACCACTTTCGCTCACTAAGTTTTTAATATTTCCGCCTTCAATGGCATCCAAATAGACAGTGCGGGCAGGTTCTACGGTGCCCGTTTGCGGGATAAATTCTTTAAACTCTCCGCGTTGAACCGTGGAGATCGTAAGTTTGTCTTTATCAGTTTTAAAAGTCGACCTGCGGTCGGCAAAAATAAATTGATAGGCTATAAAACCAACTAGCAGAGCGATACCACCATACGTTGCAATTCGCTTTAAAGTCCAGTACTTCTTTGCAATCTTCTTGTCCATGTTCAGTTCTTAAACGCCTGCGGTAAGCATAGGGTATAATGATTCCGCCATGCACTTGCCAACAAGTGTGCCAACCGGGATACTACGCCTAAAACCATTATTTCAGCATTAAGAGAACCTATTCTCGTTCACATGTGAACGGAGATGTCCGCTTACGGACAAGGTTTATTATCTTTGAAAGTGCCAGAATGCGAATTGAAGCAAATAGCGGCTATCTCGATTTCGGTACTAATATTGCCCGCCTGCTTACAGGCAAAACAAATATTCTACTATGTCTGAATCAAAGCATGGCAAAATTCTGATCGTTGATGACAACGAAGATTTATTAAAGGCGGCTAAAATGTACTTGAAGCGCCACGTTGCTCAGGTTGATATTGAAAAAAATCCGGAAGCCATACCTGCCCTTATGGGGAATGAGGATTATGATGTTATCCTGCTTGACATGAACTTTACCAAAGATGTTAGCAGCGGCAGCGAAGGATATTATTGGCTTGAAAAAATTCTAAGCATTGATCCATCGGCCGTGGTGGTATTGATTACTGCGTATGGCGATGTGCAGATGGCTGTGAAAGCGATTAAGGCTGGAGCTACTGATTTTGTTTTAAAGCCGTGGGAGAATGAAAAATTATTAGCAACTATTTTTTCTTCCATGCGCCTACGCGAATCACGTGATGAGGTAGAAACTTTGAAGACAAAGAACCATGAGATCAATCAGGCAATCAATGAAAAATATAGTGATATCATTGGGCAAAGTCAGATCATGCAACGCATCTTTCAAACGATCGAGCGCGTGGCCAAAACAGATGCTAACGTATTAATACTCGGTGAGAACGGAACAGGGAAAGAACTGATCGCCCGAGCTATCCACAGAAACTCCGCGCGCAAAAGCGAATCGTTTGTTAGTGTAGACCTGGGTTCTATTACAGAGACACTTTTTGAAAGTGAATTATTTGGTCATAAGCGTGGTGCCTTCACCGATGCAAAAGAAGATCGGGCAGGTCGGTTTGAATTAGCCAATCAAGGAACACTATTCCTCGATGAAATTGGAAACCTTACCATGCCTCTTCAGGCAAAGTTGCTTACCGCCATCCAAAATAAAAAAGTAAGTCGTGTTGGTGCTAACAAAGAAACAATCATTGACTTACGATTGGTCTGTGCTACTAATCTTCCCCTTTATGAAATGGTAAAGGAGAATCGTTTTCGTCAGGATTTACTGTATCGCATCAATACAATTGAAATAGAAATTCCCCCTTTGCGGGATCGCATTGAAGACATTCCCTTGTTGGCCAATCACTTTCTCAAACATTATTCAACTCGTTATGGAAAAAGTATTACTAAAATAAGTGAAGGCGCCATGATGCGGATGACCAAACATCCTTGGCCGGGAAATATCCGGGAGTTACAGCATTCGTTGGAGCGGGCTATTATTTTAAGTAACTCTCCCGTACTTCAGCCGGAAGATTTTAACTTTTCTGCAATTGTCGCCAAGGAAGGTGATCAACAAATTAATTTAGATCAGTTTAATCTTGAAGAAGTGGAGAAGCTTCTTATCAGAAAAGTTTTAAAAAAATACAATGGAAATATAACGCAAGCTGCAGCCGAGCTGGGCTTAACTCGCTCATCTCTTTACAGAAGACTAGAAAAACACGGCCTTTGAATTTTAGAAAAAATTAAATCCCAGCATTTAACCATTCGTAAATCGTCAATCTAACATCGTAATTATACAAAATGGGCTTTAACGATTTTCGGTTCCGCGTTGCTTTTCGGGTAGTCTTGATAGGACTGGTAATGTCTCTTTTCATTTTTATGGTGAGTCGGCCTAACATGATATTTGCAGCAGGACTCACGTCACTCATTGTTGTCGGTCAGTTAATTGAATTATTTCGTTTTACATCGCAAACGAACCGCAAGCTAACCCGGTTTTTAGAATCCGTAAAGTATTCAGATTTCCTTTCAGGATTTGCCAGTGACAATAAGCTAGGCAAAAGCTTTCGCGAATTAAACACCGCTTTCAACGAAGTGTTGGAAGCATTTCGCAATACCCGAACAGAAAAAGAAGAACATTGGCAATACCTCAATACAATTGTGCAACAAGTGAGAACCGGCATTGTATCCTTTGATTTGGACGGAGAAGTACAATTAATGAATACAATCGCCAAGCGGTTCATTGGAATTGCAGGTTTAAAAAACATAAATGAACTGGTTGATAAAAATCCAAAACTTTATCAAGCGCTCATGGAAGTGCAATCTGGCAAAAGTTCATTATATAAATCCGGCAACGAATACTTGTTAACCTTACAAGCAACTGAATTGCGAATTCGCGGTAACACCGTTAAGCTGGTAACGCTTCAAAACATTCAAACAGAATTACAAAAACAAGAGTTGGATGCCTGGCAAAACTTAACACGGGTGTTACGGCATGAGATTATGAACTCCATTACGCCAATTTCTTCGCTTACCTCTACCCTTCGTGAAATTCTCGATCACGACATGACTAAAAATGAAGATCATTATGAACTATTGATTGAAGGTGCTGAAGATTTGCGTGAAGGGTTAACCACGATTGAAAACAGAAGCAAAGGATTGATAAAATTTATTGACGCCTATCGAGAATACACTTCCCTTCCACAACCAAAAATCAAAAGTATTTTGGTAAAGAGTTTGCTTGAAAAGGTAGCACAGTTTATGAAACCTGAATTAAAGAAGACTACAATTCAATTCGGGTTTAACTGCGAATCTGAATTTATAACCATTCAAGGTGATGAAGAAATGATTGAACAAGTGTTAATCAATCTTATAAAGAATTCGATTGAAGCTTTGGAAAGTATTCCTAATGCAAGCATCAAATTAATAGGTCGAATTCAAGATAACTCCGTAATCATTGAAGTTAGCGATAACGGCCCAGGTATTATCCCAGAAGCGATCGAACGGATTTTTATTCCTTTCTTCACAACCAAAAAAACAGGATCCGGTATTGGCCTCGCCTTATCAAGGCAAATCATGCAAATGCATAATGGCTCCTTATCGGTAAAATCAGAATTGGACGTGAAGACTACATTCTCCTTGAACTTTTAAAAAAAATTAAGATCATCCCAAATACTCATCCCAATCCGTTCTTGGGTTATTACCATCGCGTAAGAAAAGCGAATAGGATGGCTTGTAGGGTTTACGATGCAAAATCATTTGTGCTTCTTCCGGAGTAAAGTCGCCTTTTTTTGCATTGCAGCGCTTACAAGCCGTTACAAGATTAGTCCAAGTGTGGGCGCCTCCGCGAGAGCTCGGCATTACGTGATCTAATGTTAAATCTCTTCGCGTTCCACAATATTGACATTCAAAATTATCGCGCTTAAAAACATTTTGCCGCGTGAGACTAACTCCTTTGTAGGGCGCATTTACGTATCGGTTTAACCGGATGACAGAAGGCATGGGAAATGATTGGGTAACGGAATTAATCCGGTAGCCATTTGCGGGACGAACCAACTCACTTTTGTTTAGGTAAACCATAACAAAAGCACGCTGCACGGAACAAACCATCAACGGACTGGAATCCTGATTTAACACCAAAACCCTACTATTCATAATGTGAAAGATAACCCCAAAGTTTGGGTTTATCAAAATTAACAGTTACGGCATAGAATGGTTTTAGGCAATTAATTAGTGTGGATTCAGAAATCTTCTTATCTCAACTAGCGAATGCGTGTAAACTTTTGTTTCAGACTGCAGAATGCCTTCTTCCAACAAGTGGTCAATACGAACCTTGCCATCAACATGAATGATCTTTTGATCGTCCAACACAATCCCAGCATGCAAATGTTTTTTAGAAAGATCTTGGAAGAAAGCAACATCGCCCGGTTGCACGTACTCTAAAGAATTTACCTTCTTGCCTTCTGTAATCTGTCTTTGCAATTCTCTTGGCAAAAGAAACCCTGAAATCTTAAATACCATTTGAATGAAGCCTGCTGCATCAATACTAAAAGGACTTTTACCTCCGGCAAGGAAAGGAGCATTCAAATATTTTAAAGCAATGGTTTTAACAAACTCAACCTCCCTTTTTTGACCTAAGCTCTTTGACTCGCCATTGAATGCGAATTGCTCTTCGAGTTTAAAAAGCTCGGAGTTAGAAATGGGAACAATACTTCCCAAAAGAATAGTAAGCGGGCTTTTCTTAAAGAGAATACTACACGTAATATCGGTAGTAATTTTAAAGTTGGCATGATTAATCTGATCAAAATATTCTTGCGTAATGCCATGATGCTGATTAGCCGCAAGCCAACCTTGAGATCCATCGGCATGAACGCGAATTAAAATCCATTCTTTATGATCGGGCACGCTGAGAACTTCATAATGGTCGCCAAATAACAATTGTGTAACTAACGGAGCATGCTCTTCAGCACTCTGGCGAACTGACACCAGCGACAACCTGCATACCCCATAACCCAATACTTCCATGTTTAAGATTTAACCAATTTTAATTCTACTCAACTCTCTTTTTATGTCCCGCTCTTTTATACTATCTCGTTTATCATGCGATTTCTTACCACGCGCTAAAGCGATCTCTAGCTTTGCCAATCCCCGATCGTTAATAAAAAGTCGGATGGGCACCAGCGCCAATCCTTTTTCTTCCGATTTATGCTCTAACTTACTTAACTCTGATTTCTTCATCAACAGCTTTCGCTCCCGGGCCTCTTCATGATTATAATGAGTACCTTGAGCATAGGGTGTTATGTTTATACCCTTCGCATAAAATTCCCCGTTGCTAAAATAGCAATAACCATCTTGCAAATTTACTTTGCCTTCGCGAATAGATTTTATTTCTGTGCCCCGCAACACAATGCCTGCAACAAATTTATCAATCAATTCATATTGAAAGGATGCCTGCCTGTTTCGAATATTTACAGTATTTGAAAACCGCTTTTCTGCCATTTTACTTTATCTCAAACAATTCTTTTAACCTCTCTTTGGTTAACATTTTTTGACCAGTTCTCCCTGTTGCAATAATCCTTTCCCCACAGAAAGCTTCAATTGTACAAATTAATTCGTTACCCTTCATTGACTCAACTGTGGCCGTGATTTCAATTTCGGCACCCACGGTGGCAGGACTTTGATGTGTAATACTTAAGAAAGTCCCTACTCCTTCTTCCTGTTGCTCTTTCATTTCCAGAAAAAACAATCTGGAAGACCACTCAAAATCGCGCGCTAAAGCAAAGGTAGAATAAACCGGATGCAAAACCTCTTCATGAAAAGCCGCCACATCGTGTTCGGTTACCTTTTTCCTATATACTTTCTTGTCGCCCGCATTGAAAATTAGTTTCATATCAATTACCAATGGTAAGATTAGCTAATGGAGCAACATCAAGGCTACTGAATTTATTTTCCAAAAATTTATAATGAGCCGCTATCGCAATCATGGCTGCATTATCAGTGCAGTATTCAAAATCGGGGATGAAAATTTTCCAATTTTGTCTTGCACCATACTGTTGAAGAGATTTTCGCAACTCAGAATTTGCAGCGACACCACCTGCAATGGCAATTTGGTTTATTCCTGTTTCAGTTGATGCCTTTGAAAGTTTCTGCATCAGCATCTCAACAAGATGGTATTGCAGGCTGGCACAAATGTCGTATTTATTTTTCTCTACAAAGTCTGGATCAACTAATTTTCGATCGCGCAGAAAATATAAAAAAGCAGTTTTGATGCCGCTAAATGAAAAATCATAATCAGGAATAGAAGTAGGCGGAAACTGAAAAGCCTTTGGGTTGCCCAACTTCGCGAAGCCATCAATTAATGGTCCACCAGGATAAAGAAAGCCCATCATCTTGGCTGCTTTATCAAACGCTTCGCCCACAGCATCATCTCTGGTCTCGCCAATAACTTTCATGTTTAGATAACTTTCCACAAGAACAATTTGGGTGTGACCGCCACTTACCGTTAGGCAAAGAAATGGAAATGAAGGTTTTGGATCAGCAATGAAGTGCGCCAGAACATGAGCCTCCATATGGTTGACTTCAATGAGTGGGATATCCAATGCAACGGCCATACCCTTGGCAAAAGAAACACCTACGAGCAAAGAGCCCAACAAACCTGGGCCACGGGTAAAAGCAATTGCATTTAATTCACCGGGCGCAATACCTGCTGAAGTCATTGCTTCGTTAACTACCGACAGAATCTGTTGTTGGTGCGCGCGCGAGGCAAGCTCCGGAACCACTCCCCCATATTTCTGGTGCACTGTTTGTGAGGCAATTACATTATTAAGTACCTTGCCATGTTTAACCACTGAAGCTGAAGTTTCATCACAAGAGGACTCGATGGCAAGGATTACAGGATGCATTTAGTAATAAAATGAAGTTGCAAGTTATCAAAAATCGCCTTTTAAGCCTGACTAGAAAGACGGTGCTCTATTCTGCCTATCTTTTTGTGGTATTGCTGTTTCTTAGCTTCGTTTTGTTTCAAATTCCTGCTGTACAGTCAAATCTAGCCAATCGGATTACGTCAAAATTCTCGAAAGTATCTGGCTTTGATATTTCTTATACTGACATTTATTTGGTTTGGTATGATCGGTTAGAGCTTAAAGGGTTGATCATTAAAGATCCCGACCAAAATAAAATGATAGAAGTGGGTAACCTACAGGTTAATTTCAGCCTATCAACTTTACTGCTCGATCAAAACATAAACATTGATGCGATTACACTCGAAAACGGAAGCATAAACCTTGTAAAAATTTTAGCAGGAGATTCTACACGCGATTTGAATATCAATCTATTTATTGCAGAGATTAATAAACAATCTGCGAGTGGAAGTCAAACACAGGGCTCCCCGAAACTAAACATCGGTGAAATCGGAATTTATAATACTGCTTTCAAGTTGCATGATCCTCAGCAAGATTCATTAAAAAATGCTTTCGATTTCAATCACATCAATCTTCAAATAAATGAAGCCAATGCCAATAACTTCAATCTTATTGGCGACACCATCCAATTCAAACTAAACACCCTAATCGCGGAAGAAAAAAACTGCCATCTCCCCATTCATAATCTCTCAACATTTTTTAGAATCTCACAGAACTCCATGGAGTTTATGGGATTGAATGCAAATATTGGGCAAAGTAGAATTTCAGATACTTTAATCTTTACGTATAAGAGCCTTGTAGACATGAATGATTTTAATAATAAAGTTTCTATAAAGGGCACATTAAAAAACACATTACTGTATCCGGAGGATCTTGTGCTGTTTACACCTGGCGTTAAACCCCTCCCTCAACCCTTAAGTCTCAGTGGAAACATAACCGGTAAAATTTCAAGGTTCCAGTTCCAAAATATGGCGCTGGCGCTGGGTCAAACAAAAATCGTTGGAAGTTTGCAATTGGATGGACTTCCGGCCATCAATGAAACATTTATTAATCTCAATGTAAAAGAAGGGGATGTTAACATTCAAAATCTCGCATTTCTTTTCCCGCAAAATGTTTTTGACAAGTTAACTCCACTTGGAAAATTTAAACTAGTAGGAAAGTTTACTGGATACATTGATGACTTTGTCGCCAACGGAGATTTCAGAGGTCAGTTTGGCCAAATAAAATCTGATATCAATCTTAAGATTGATCAGGCTGCAGTAAACCAATCTACTTATAGCGGAAATCTCAATATGAATGATTTCAATCTTGGTATTTTACTTCAGGATACAGCCCTGTTTCAAAAAGTAACAATGATTGGACGCATTAAAGGAAAAGGGCTCACAAAGGAAACCGCGGACTTTACTTTAGTTGGAAAAATAAATTCTATTGGAATTCGTAAATATAAGTACTCGAACATTACCACAGACGCGCGATTCGCTACGCAGTTATTTAACGGTTCCATTAATATCGATGATCCAAATCTAAAATTAAATGCAACCGGATCAATCAACATTCGCAAAGGACAAGAACTCGTTTCGATAAGAGCAAGACTTGATACACTTATAGCTGATCAATTACAACTTTCAAGGGTTCCTTTATCTATTAGTTCATACGTTGATATTGACACTAAAGGACTGGAGTTAGATAGTTTGTTTGGAGATGTTATCTTAAGAGATACCTTTATTAACTATCGAGAAAAATCACTTCAGATTGATTCTATTACTATAAAGTCACTACTTGAAGACAATAAAAGAAAGCTTCAACTAAGAAGTTCATTTGCCGATGTGGATTTGAAAGGTGATTTCTTTTATTCATCCTTGTTTCAGGATTTGAATAGGCTCGCAACAGAATTCAAACTTAACATTAGCAATGAACCCGATGAACTGAGGACATACTATGCAAACAAACCGAAAGATGGACAAGATTACTCCGTTTACTTTCAAATCAATCTATATGATATTAATCCGGTACTTGCACTCGCTAAGCTCGACCTTGCCCTGTCCGACAATACATCTATTCAGGGAATTTTTTCAAATGGATTTACTTCTAAAATACAGGCGTTCGCCCAAATTGATACAGCCACCTATCAGGGGAAAAAATTTATTCATAACGAAATAGAGTTTTCTGGTTCGAAGATCAGAGATAGCACGAGCGTTCTGGCCATGCTTTCAATTAGCTCTGCGAGGCAAGAACTTTCAACCGTTTTAAAAACCAAAAATCTATTTTCAGAGGCGATCTGGAATAAAAATCACATTGATATAACCTTGGATGTAGATCAGGAAGGAACTACTAATATTGCGAGAGTACAGTCGGAAATTGATTTTTTGACAGACAGCACTCGAGTAAAGATACTTCCAACCCGATTTCAATTATTAGAAAAGACCTGGCAAATAAGTCAGGACAATTATATTCTTTTAAAAAATAAAGAATGGTCAATTAAAAATCTAAAATTATACAACAACAACGAATCCTTGCTGGTAGATGGTTTTGTCTCTCAGAATCCAGAACAAACGCTAACACTCACGATCGCCAACTTAAATCTCGATATTATTAATTCAATAAGTGCAACTCCTCTTAGTGGCATTGTCAACGGAAAAATTGAAGCAAAAGATGTTTATAACGCATTGTTTCTTCAAAACAATATCACGGTAAACGACCTTGTCGTTGATAAATTTTTAGTTGGAGATGTAACTGGCACCAATATCTGGAATCGCGAGCTAAATAGATTTGACATTAGTTTCTTTATTGATCGTCAAGAAAAAAGAACCCTTGAACTTGCAGGCTTTTACAATCAAAGTAAAGAGAAACCTCTATACTTACATGCAACCTTGGAGGAAACGGACATCAAACTCATTGAACCATTTCTAAAGGGAATATTCTCCCAAATGGGCGGAACACTTTCGGGTGCCTATGAAATAACGGGAACATTTGCCGAACCCCTGATTGAAGGCGAAGGAAAAATCAAGGATGGACAAATCACGATTGATTACTTAAAAACCAATTATACATTCAATGGCACTTTGGGTATTACACCGCGGGAAATTATTTTTAAAGATTTCGATTTGTTAGACGGATTTAAAAACAAAGGCTACTTGGATGGCTATCTTACTCATCGCAATTTCTCAAAATTCAGAATAAACCTCGATGCCAACTTTAGCAACTTTCAAATACTTAACACCACGTCTAAAGACAATAGTTTATTCTATGGTCAGGCCTATAGCACCGGCAAACTAAATATTTTTGGTCCGCTGTCTAACATGAAAATATCAGCCACGGCCAGAACATCAAAAAACACACGAATCTACATTCCAATAAGTGGCTCAGGTTCGGTTGAAAAAAGTGAATTTATCACGTTCGTACATTTTAACGACTCGTTGCAAAACATTACTGAAAACAAGAAAAAAGTAGCTGCCCGATCGGATGAACCGAGCGGAATCGTTCTCGATTTAAATTTAGACATCACACCGGAAGCGTATACGGAAATTATTTTCGACATTAAGGCTGGCGATATCATCCGGGGTTACGGCAATGGTGATATTAGTCTACAAATTGATACCAAGGGTGAGTTCAATATGTTTGGCCTCTACGAATTTGAAAAGGGCTATTACAATTTCACGTTGTATGATATTCTCAACAAAGAATTTAGCATCACCAAAGGCAGTCGCATCAGCTGGTCTGGCGATCCGTATGCGGGAGTTCTAAATTTAACAGCTGTTTACAGGCAGAATGCATCCTTCGCTCCAATTTTACCGAATCAAAGTGAGGAGATTATTTCTTCGCCCCAAGCCCGCAGAAAATATCCGGTAGAGGTGCTGCTTAAATTAAATGGCGCAATGCTTTCGCCACAAATTACTTTTGATATTGATGCTAAAAATCTTCCAGAAAATGTAACCACGGAAAATGGTCAAACTATTCAACCGTATTTTGCTTTCAATGCCTTTAAAGCTAAGCTAGATCAGCAGGAACTAGAACGCCAGGTCTTTAGCTTAATCATCCTTCGCAGGTTTTCCCCACCCGATGCCTTTAGTACCAGCGGTTCATTATCGAATAGTGTTAGCGAGTTACTTTCCAATCAACTAAGTTATTGGCTTACACAGGTGGATCAGAACCTTGAGATTGACATAGACTTAGGTTCACTAGACCAGGAAGCATTCAATACTTTTCAACTCAGGCTTTCGTATTCATTTTTAAATGGCCGGTTGCGAGTTACCCGTGATGGTTCGTTCAACAATCAATACAGTTCTGAAGCCGCGAATTTAATTGGAGATTGGACGATCGATTACATTTTAACAGCCGATGGAAAGTTTAAGATTAAAATGTTCAGCCGATCAAACTATAATCAGCTAAATAGTTCTGTAGGTTCACAAACGGCCGTTACAACGGGAGTAAGTTTGCTTCACACGCAAAATTTTAACCAGCTAAAAGACTTAATTCAATCCTCGCGTGACAAGCGCAGAAAGCAAGTTCTGGAAGATCCGCCCAACGAAGATGCTATCCTTGAAGATGATGATACGAAATAGGATTTCTTTTTTAAATCTGATTTCACTAATCAAGAGATCTGGTATCACTATTTTGATTTCAATCATTAGCTACACGAGCGTAGCCCAAAATACAGACTCTGCTTCTAACCTAAATTCAAAGCGATTAAAAACTGTTATTATCGGTTCAAGCGTTGCTTATGCGGGAAGCATGGTTGCACTAAGTTCAATCTGGTATAGTCAATATGATAAGCAAGAATTTCACTTTTTTAATGATGCCAGGGAATGGAAGCAAATGGATAAGTTGGGTCACTTTTATTCCGCGTTTCAATTATCTTCTATTGGTTCCCGAACTTTACAATGGAGTGGTGCCTCAAAAAAGAAATCAGATATAGCAGGTGCAATCACCAGTTTTGGTATCATGTCATCCATTGAAGTGTTGGATGGTTTTTCAGCAGGATTTGGTGCGTCTGCAAGCGATCTTCTGGCTAATGCTATTGGGGCAGGTTTTTATATTGGGCAGCAATCACTCTGGCACGAAACAAGAATCTACCCTAAGTTTTCATTTCAGCGCACCGCCTTTGCCCCCCAACGGCCTGAGTTGTTGGGGTCGGTACTATTAGAAGAGATGATCAAAGACTACAATGGTCAAACATATTGGCTTTCAGCTGATGTCGATAAGTTCGTGCGGTTTCCGAAATGGTTAAACCTGGCCGTTGGTTATGGAGCCGAGGGCATGTTGTCTGCAAATGATGCCAGTAATATCGGCCAAGGTCTAATGCCTTACCGGCAATATTTTGTAGGAATTGATTTTGACCTAACGGCAATAAAAACCCGTTCCAAACTGGTAAATACATTAATTTATGTAGCAAACATGGTGAAATTACCGGCTCCCACTTTAGAAATTTCGAAAGGCAAAGTGAAAGGCCACTTCTTTTATTTCTGATTGAGACTTGAATTTACCGGTCTTTTATTACCTTGTTCAACCTAAAACTTCTATCGTTATGGATTTAACAGCTTTCATGAAAAAATATGCCGATGAAATTGGCGGCCAATTCACTGAATATGATCAAACACAATCAATTGTAATTGTTCCAGTTTCAGGAAATCGCTATCAAACTGTAATAGGCAACATTCGCCAAAATGAATTGTACAACAGAAGGCTAATCTCGTTTACGTCAAAAGTATCCGCCCTGCAATCAACCATTGATTTCAAGATGTTACTTGAGCAATCCGCATACTTTAACTATTGTCGGTTTGTCATAAAAGAAAACTATTTGCAAGTAGAAGCCTCCACAGCTTTAGATTCAGCCACTGAGAGTGTAATTAAAGAAATGGTTCAAGAGGTTGCAAATCTTGGAGACCAATTCGAATTAAAACTCACCGACTCGGATATTCACTAGACGCTCTCAATTTCCCGGTTAAGTATGTAAATTTGCCAAAATGCAAGCTGGCTTATCGCTGCGCTTTATAGCACCCTGGGGGGTGGCTATTTGGCGGGGAGGAAAGTCCGGGCAACATAGAGCATCGTACTTCCTAACAGGAAGGGACTGGCGGAAGCGTCAGCCACAGAGAGTGCCACAGAAAACAAACTACCTCTACCCGACTTGTCGGGTTAGGGAAAAGGTGAAAAGGCGGGGTAAGAGCCCACCGGTCTTGAAAGTGATTTCAGATGCCTGGTAAACCTTACGAGTTGAAAGGCCAAATAGGCTCCGATCAAGAACTGCTCGTTCAAAAGATTGTTTCGGCAATCCATCGGAGTTGGGTAGGCTGCTTGATCCTGGTGGTGACGTCAGGACTAGATAAATGATAAGCACCCCGACTTGTCGGGGAACAGAACCCGGCTTATAGGCTTGCATTTTATTTTTTATTTATCAGGTTAAAATAAATTTATATAGCGTGCCCAAAGTACTCATCATCGAAGACGAAGCCAGCATCCGAGCTGTGCTTAAAGACATTCTTAAAGATCAAAAAGAATTAAAACTGGAAGTAGATGAAGCTAAAGATGGTGCCGAAGGACTCGTTAAACTCGAAAGCGACCACTATGATGTAGTTTTTTGCGACATCAAAATGCCAAAAGTTGATGGCATGGAAGTACTGCAACAAGCCAAAGAGAAAGGTATTAATTCTACGTTTATCATGATCTCCGCTCACGGCACAACCGAAATAGCGGTTGACGCAACAAAATTAGGAGCTTACGATTTCCTCCAAAAACCACCCGACCTTAACAGACTGCTCATTACGCTGCGCAACGCGCTTGATAAAAATAGCCTTGTAAAAGAAACAAAGATTTTAAAAAGGAAAGTTTCAACTAAATACGAAATTATTGGCAACTCAAAGGCTTTGCAAGAAGTTAAAGAGATCATTACAAAAGTTGCACCCACAGAAGCCAGAGTATTAATACTCGGACCAAATGGCTCGGGAAAGGAGCTAGTTGCTCGTCAACTGCACGAAAGCAGTGCCCGCAGCAACGGCCATTTTGTTGAAGTAAACTGCGCGGCCATACCATCTGAACTAATAGAAAGTGAATTGTTTGGCCATGAGAAGGGCTCTTTTACCTCAGCGATTAAACAGCGACTTGGCAAATTTGAACAAGCTGAAGGCGGCACATTATTTTTAGATGAGATTGGTGACATGAGCCTCTCTGCACAGGCAAAAGTATTACGAGCCCTTCAAGAGAATAAAATTACCCGTGTGGGTGGCGAAAAAGATATTTCCGTTAATGTGCGTGTGATTGCGGCTACCAACAAAGATTTAAAAAACGAAATAGCTGAGGGTCGGTTCCGCGAAGATTTATATCATCGGTTGTCAGTAATTGTAATCAAAGTTCCTGCGCTAAATGAGAGAACAGATGACATACCGGTGCTTGTCGATAAATTCTTGAATGATATTGCCAACGAATATGGCTCGAAGAAAAAAGAGATTGATAAAGACGCGCTCGGAATAATGCAAAAACACGACTGGACAGGAAATATCCGCGAACTGAGAAACGTGGTGGAGCGCCTAATAATAATGAGTGAAGGATCGATTGGATCCGCTGAGGTTAAGAAATACCTTTAGGAATTAAATACGGCTTTCAGGCGTAGTTTTCTTGACCTCTTTCTTGCTATAAGTCGGGCAAGTATACTGGCTGCACGAGGTCAGAAACGCAAGAAGGGCAACAAAAGCTAGAATTTTCTTCATAATTAGTGGCTTTACAACAGACAAAAATATCAATCTTTTAAATTTTTGCAAACTCTATGTAGGGAAATTACCGTTTAACGACAAAAACGACTACTCAACTAATAAGTTACAACCCCTCGAATCGCTGTTATCAATTCTTCCAAGTACCTCAAACATACCATTTTGATCAATCCTTCCTAAATCCTGAGTTTCAATAAACGCACAGGAATAGAAATTTGCCAAATCAATCACCTTTATTGCTCCCACTTTACCCTTAACGACTGAAAAAGGATCATTGATATCCCGAATCATCACTTTCATCCAGGGCGGAGTTTTATAGTAACCGCCACCCGAGGAATAGGCTTGAGAAAATAGCTCCGTCATTCCATATTCCGAATGAATAGCTTTTACATTAAATCTGTGAGTTAAATACCCATGAAGATCTTGGCGGGTCCACTCCTTTCTACGCCCTTTCATTCCCCCGGTTTCCATTACAATGCATTGGCTTAAATCAAGCTGAAATGCTTCTGCCAAATCGAGCAAGGCAAATGAAACACCCCAGAGAATAATTTTTTTCTCGCCCTCTTTCAAAAACTCAATTTTCTGAACCAATTCATCATAATTATTTAAATAAAATCCTGAATGCACGGAATTGCTCTTAGCTATTAAATGTTGAATCATGGCAATCAAAGATGAACCCGTCCGCTCGAGATAAGACGGAAGCAGCGCCAGAATGTGATATTTTTCTGAAGCTCCGTAAAACTTTTCAAAAATCTGCTCAGATAATCTCAGATAGAAGTCGAGATCTTTTACCAAGTGCTTGCTAGTGCTTGTTAAGGATGTTCCACTACTTGTAAATTCAGTTTCGGCTATCCAAACTCCGGTTTTTACGGATTGGGTTTTAAAAAAGCTGATGGGCAAAAAAGGAATTTCTTCGAGGGACCGAATCGCATTTTGCTCACAATTTAAATACCGTAAATATTCACGATAAATCTCGTTATTTTGAGCCTGAAAGCGGAAGAGCTTCAGTGCAATATCCTCAAAGTTATATTCGTTTACTGAATACAAAGAATCTTCAAAACTTTTATATGTATCCAAGTGTTGTTTATTTTACAAAAGTTAAAGGTAGAAAATGAGATTGATACGCGGCTTAGGACTTTTTTTGTTTATTTCCTTTGGGATTAGTGCCTGCTTTAACCCGCCAGAATATCCAGTGCAGCCTCAAATTGAATTTGAAAGTGTTGAGTATAGGGAATTTGGAACCGGATTCGATGCGATTTTCGATTCGTTAATTTTAAAAATAAGATTTCAAGATGGCGATGGCGATCTGGGATTGAATCCGTCTGAGATTTCCGACCCCTATAACAATAAGTATTTCTTCCGTTTTAGCAATGGAGCCTTTCTCAATTATGAGGACAAGCGAACTAACCCAAATTACGACACGCTCCCTGAATTTATAAAGCCTTTTAACTGTATCAATTGGGAAGTTACTCGCGAAAATAATATAGTCAAGGACACACTTTACTTTCAACTGAACCCAAACTACTACAACATAACCGTAGATTTTCTTATCAAGAATTTTGACGGGACATACTCCGAGTTCGATTGGACAAAAGAATTCGACTTTCCAGGCTGTGGTGGAACGTTCGATGGTCGATTCCCAATCCTATTTAAGGATAAATCTGGTTCTCCGTTGGAGGGTACTATAAAATACGGGATGGGATCTACCGGATTTAAAGCATTATTTAGCAACAAGCCTCTAAAACTAAGAATACAAATAAAAGATCGAGCCCTAAACAAAAGTCAATTGATTGAAACGCCTGATTTTACACTTTAGTAAATTTTAGGAAATCGCGAGGGATCTGATTCGCTCATCAATTCGTAAGCTGAATCGTAAACATCCTCCACATTAGGTTTGGAAAAATAATCTCCATCAGATCCATAGGCTGGTCTATGCTCTTTAGCTGAAATGGTGCGCGGAGTTGAATCAAGAAATTGATATCCCTTTTGAATTTCCAGTACTTGCTGCATCATAAATGCAGTAGCGCCACCAGGCACGTCCTCATCAGCAAAAATTACCCGGTTGGTTTTCTTTATAGATTCAACAATAATTTGATCGATATCAAAAGGTAAAAGGGTTTGCACATCAATTATCTCACATGAGATGCCATCGCTTTCTAACGCTGTTGCCGCGTCCATCACAATACGACACATCGATCCGTAAGTCACGATGGTAACATCCGTTCCTGCCCTTAAAATTTCAGGAACCCCCAACGGTATTGTAAACTCACCCACATTCTCTGGCAATCTTTCTTTTAGCCGATATCCATTCAAGCACTCGATTATCAATGCCGGATCATCGGACTGTAGCATCGTATTATAGAATCCTGCAGCCTGAGTCATATCCCTTGGAACAAGAATATGAATGCCACGAAGCGCGCCTAAAATCATTCCCATGGGCGATCCTGCGTGCCACACACCTTCAAGTCTATGACCACGGGTGCGAATTATTAAGGGCGCCTTCTGGCCACCTTTTGTTCGATACTGAAGACAAGCTAAATCATCAGACAGAATCTGGATCGCGTACAGTAAGTAATCCAGATATTGAATCTCTGCAATCGGCCTTAATCCTCGCAACGCAGCACCTATTCCTTGTCCAATAATGGTACACTCACGAATTCCGGTATCGGTTACTCGCAACTCACCAAACTTTTGCTGTAGTCCCGCGAATCCCTGATTTACATCTCCAATCTGCCCGACATCTTCACCAAAAGCTAATACGAGCGGATCTCTTTTCAATGCTTCGCGAAAGCAAGCTTGCAAAATTTCTCGCCCATCAATCAATGGAGACTTCTCAATAAAAACTGGTTCAACGACTTTTACATTTAATGCAGACCATTCTGAATTACTATATAAAAATGAGCTAAACCTATCTTCGTTTGCTTTCTGAGAAATTTGGATCCAATTCTGCAATTCACTTTTTACCTCAGAGGCAGAATTGCGAAGAAGTCTTGCAGATTTTCTAGCGGTTCGCATGGAATCAAGCCGCAACGGATTTATTGTATGCTTTAATTCAACCAACAACTCACGTATCTCATCTGAATGTGTTGAGGCCGTTTCCAAAATTTGTTCCAACCACTTTTGCTCTTTCTGAATATCTTCATTAAATGCTTTCCAGGCAGCCTCTTTAGCTGACTTCGCTGTTTGCTTTGCTTCTTTTTCGATATCAATCAATTCTTCTTG
>Ga0335394_10002200_pt1 | contig 21855 bp, 26 predicted proteins | sample MAT03_FD_205741 | JGI IMG/M metagenome (GOLD analysis project Ga0335394, IMG submission 205741) | Freshwater microbial communities from Lake Fryxell liftoff mats and glacier meltwater in Antarctica - MAT-03 (spades assembly) (version 2) ...
CGTTCTCAATCCAAGAATTCGCGGCACCGTCTGCATTATCCATGACCACGGAGTCGAACAAGGCGGTCCAGCGAACTCGCTTCGCTCGCCGCTGACCTTGGACGTTCGGCAAAAGAAAAACGTGCGAAGCTGATTCCTTCTATGTCTACGAAACGTGTTATCGAGGCCTATTTCGACGCGCTCAAACAGCGCAGGGATTGGAGTCAGGCGTTACGGGAGGACATGACCTTCGTAAGTCACGTCGTCCCGCAGAAGAGGGTGCAGGGACGTGCGGCGTTCATGGAATCGACTCGACGATTTTACTCTATGATCGCGGACGTCGAGCTGACGACGCTGTTGATAGATGGCGATCGTGGATGTGCTCTGACTCGGTATCGTCTTCAGAGCCCGACCGGACCTTCATTCACGACGGAAGTGGCGGAGATATTTGCGGTGGCGGATGATCAGATCAGCAGTCTCGAGATCTACTTCGATAGTTCTCCATTCCCAAAATAGGCTATGCATCCAGAGTTGGAGTCGTTGAAAGGGCCCAACCTACAGTCAGTACAGCGAACGGGCGCAGACGCCCGTCGCTGACTTGAAACGTTAGGCAGAAATACCAATGACTATCCTCGCAGGATTTACACTGTCTTTAGTAATGCTTGCACTTGCTGCTGTTCCGAGTGCTAGTGTCGCACTTGTCATAACAAGGTCGGCAACCCTTGGAGTCCGCAACGGGGCCGCAGTTTCTGCAGGCATCGTGCTAGGAGATCTCGTTTTTGTTGCACTGGCGATTCTCGGTTTGAGCGTCTTGGCTGAAACGATGGGAGCCTTCTTTGCCATCTTTAAGTATATCGGTGGAATCTACTTGGTTTGGCTGGGTGTTAGTTTGTTACGCGCTAAGGGGACTGTTGCATTACAGACGGTTGATTCACGTAGTTCGACATTGGCTACGAGCTTTGTGTCTGGGCTTTTTTTGACACTCGGGGACGTGAAGGCAATCCTGTTTTATTCTAGCCTTTTTCCAACATTTGTCGATATGGCGAATCTCACCGTTACAGGTATTACGGCTATCGTTTCCATAACCATTTTTACCGTAGGCGGCATCAAGATTGCCTACGCGTTCGCAGCACAGCGGATCTTTTATAAATTGCAGACTCGAAAAGCGCAGAAGTTTACGCGCTTGAGCGCAGGAAGCCTCATGGTCGGAGCAGGAACTTACTTGATCGCAAAGGCATGATACGGCTTTATCCTATTTTTGAAGTCCCCTCCGAATTCACCCCTTTATTACCGTTAGAGGTATCTATAATGAATTTTAAGAATAAAAAAGACAGCCTAATTCAGGCACTACAGCCAACGGACCTGCTGGCCCGTGGCTGATCTCAAACGTTAGGCTGCACAACAACCACCTACTCCTACCGCCACCAAATGAAGCCACCCAAAGAAGTCGTCGTTCCGATTGCTGCTCACGCATTCGCGATTGAGAAAGCGAGGACTTTCTATAAAGTCGCTCGCACTATCTCGACTTCCAGTGGCATCGATATGACAGACGCAGAAATGCTAACATATCGTGTTAACCCTTCGTTTGCAACCGAGTTATATCTGAAAACCTTGGTGGTTTCAGCGCGCGGGGGACGGGTTACGAAAGGCCATAGCTTGATGCAACTCTATGCCGGCTATCCAAAGTTTCTCAAAGATTGCATTGAACATCGCTATTTGGCCCAGCGCCCTGAGGCAGGCTGGCAAATAACAATGCGAGCCCTGACCTTTCGTGATTCACCTCCACCGGTCCCGAGCGAGTCTCCTGCGCCGCAGTACGCGAGCTTCCAGCAGCTTGTGGCAACGCTGAATAATGCCTTCGAAGGCTCTAGATACTTCTATGAGCATTTGACTGACAAGGACTGGCAAATCTATGATTATTCGCCTGGGCCCGTTGAAGCCGCAATGACTGCCCTCGACGCAACGTATGAATTCCACCGTGCCGGCGGCTTCGCAGCCAAGAATTGAATCGTTCCGCCGCAGTAGCCCAGTGCAGCCAAACCCCTCGCTCAAACGGAGCGCCAACGCATGTCGCACTGGCCATCAAGCCGCTGGGCATGCGGCCGATTTCGCGCTTGCTGTCCAGCGCGCCATGCCGTCGCCGCCCGCTTAGCTCGAACGTTAGGCAGAGATGACTATTCACGATTTTACAATCGAGCGTTACGATGAGGTTTTCGCCCTCTGGGGCCGCACTCCCGGCATCTGCGTGCGTGATGCTGATTCGCGCGAAGGGACCGAGCGGTATCTCCGCCGCAATCCGGGCCTGAGCTTTGTGGCGGAGGTGGATGGAAAGATAGTGGGCTGCGCGATGTCTGGTCATGACGGAAGGCGCGGATATTTGCAGCATGTAGTGGTTGATCCCGCCCATCGCCGAAGCGGCATCGCCCTTGAGTTAGTATCGCGTTGTCTGGCTGAACTCGGTCGCGAGAAAATTCAGAAGGTCCATCTCGATGTGCTTGTCACGAATCTCGAAGCGCGAACATATTGGAAGCGCCGCGGCTGGAAGCTGCGTGACGACATCAATCGGTATTCTATTCTCCGTTCCCAGAACCAGAATGCCCAACCCACAGTGAAGTAGGCCTCGAGGAGGCAGGCAGAGCCGAAGGGAGAAAGGTGGTCGAGAAGCCTACATCGCGGTTGGAGGAAGCCGGCGGGCGTGACGTATAGATCTACAGAGGGAAAGTAAGTTCGCGCGGGGAGTGGGCGCGAGGGCGTAGGGCAAGGCCGAAGAGCGAATTTGCAGCAAAGGCTGGGGTAAAGCAGGGCCGAGAGTGGTCAAACCGTGAATACACGAAAGAAAATCGAAGCGGGAATGGCGATGTCGTTGCAAGGAGCCGTGGCTCCGCCAGGGCGCGGTCGGTGACGACGCCAGCACTACATGACGAGGAGGAAAGAAGAGGGACGAACGAGCGAATCAGGGTGGAGCGTGGCAAGGGGTGATGCGTGGGCCACGGTGGAAGGGGATCGTCTGGCGGCGGGGGTGATGAACGCGACGCAGACCGGTTCGCCACCGTCGCAATGGCGGCACCGCGGAGGCGCCGCGGGGTTGTCTTTGGTGACGTGCTCGGCTTTGCGGGGAGCGCGTCTGCGCCGGGCGGCGGCGAGAGCCGAGCGGGCCAGTGGGAGCCGCCGCGCGCGCACGCCGTTGGAGAGCAGGCCGTAGTGGCGGATCTTGGTAAACGACGTGGGCAGGATGTGCAGAAGGAAACGGCGCACGAAGGTCTCCAAGGGAAGGACCAGGGTGATGCCGATCTCGCTTCCCAACCGTTCACTTCCGAGTCGCAGAAGCATCCCGGAGCACGCATCAAAAAGCAGGGCATAGATCTCGCGGGGCGCGGCGACACACAGGGGTAAAAGAACATGCGGCAGAGCGCAGACCACGTGGAAGTGGAGCGTATCCAAAAGAGCATGCTGTTGGGAATCCAACCAGGCCCGGGCGAGCCGCCCATGGCACTGCGGACAGTGCCGGTTGCCGCAGCTTTTGGGCACGTGTTCGGTGTCGCCACAGTCCGAGCAAACGTGGAGCAGGTAACCGAGTTCACCGGTGCGGCAGCGCGAGAGCGCCCGGACCGTGCCGCGGTGGTGGGCACCGATCGCCCCCGGGACCGTTTGCAGAGCGCAGCGCAGGATCTGACCGAGAACGCCGTCCATCGGGAAAGCGAACCGATCGGGTCCAAAGGCAGCGCAAGGGCCTGCACGCGACCGTGGTTCACGTGAAGATACCGTGCGGTCGTGCTGCGGCTGGTGTGACCGGGCAAGCGCTGCACCACGGTGATCTTCACTCCGGCCTCCAAAAGATGCGTGGCGAAGGAATGACGCAGCGTATGCAGGCCGCCTTTTCGTTTGATTCCCGCACGTTGGACCGCGCGGCCATAAAGGTGCAGAAGCAGCGCCTTTGACATGGGCTCTCCCGGACGGGCACCCTGGAACAGCCACGGCGAATCGTGGCCCGGACGCCGCGCTCGCTCGTTCTTCCAATACAAACGCAGCGCGGCGAACCGATGGGCGGGCAGAGGCAGAACCCGTTCCTTGGCGCCTTTGCCCCGGCGCACCCGCAGTTGTCCGCGTTCGTTGTCGAGGTCGCCGGTCTTGAGCAAGCGGGCCTCGTCGCGCCGCATCCCACACGCATAGAGCAGGGAGAGCAGCGCACGGTCCCGGCCCTCGGGCGCGGCTGCGAGCAGTTTGGTGATCTCCGAACGCGCGTAGACCTCCGCGCGCACCGTCTCGCGCTTGCACGTGTGCACGCCTCGTACACATCGCTCACGTTCACGGCCCAGCACCCACTCTTGAAAGGCGCGTATCGCCTGCACCGCGACATCGAGACTGCTGCCGGACAGCTTTTGCTCGGCGCGCAAGTAGTCCAGCCACGTGCGAATCTCCTCATCGCTGAGCTGATCAGGGGAACGCTTATAGTATTTGGAAATCGCCGCCACACGGGCGACGTACGAGTGGATCGTGCGTTGGGCACGCCCACGCACAGTCAGTTCACGGACGAATTGAGCTCGTAGGGAAGTCATAGCCCCACCAGCTTCACCCCGATGACGCCCCCGCTGTCACGCTCTCGTCATCGCTTCCCCCGGGCCCTTCCCCGCCGCCCCGCGGCTTCGTTCAACCAGTCAGTACAGCGAACTCGCTTCGCTCGCCGCTGACCTGAAACGTTCGACAAAAAAGACCTCATGCCCCGCCACTCAATTCTGGTTTCCGTTTTGGTAGTCGTTTCCGCCGTGGTCGGCATTGCGCAAGAGTCGGCACCGAAGAGCCGATTGAAGCAGGTCCAGGACGAGGTTGAAATGCGGCGCAAGGCACGTGAATATGCGTAAGGCCGCGAGCGGAATAGTTGTCGCACCACTCGCATATCCAGACAGTTGGTTTGCGGAGCCCCCCGAGCTGAAGATCGAAAATATTTCGCTCCTCCTTTGCGGACAGACTTTCGCCACGCTCGCGCGGAAAGAAGTGATGATCAGTGGTCGCGTCGTGAAGAAGAAGATCAGCGTCACGACAGGCAGTGTCAGCAGCGAGAAGGCCCTTGATGCATTTCGCCGCGCGCTGGAGTCCCGAGGAATCACAATCGTCTCTGTCGGCACTCGCATCCTCGCACCGGTGGACACAGCGGATGCCTCAAAATAAATAAGGTTCAACCAATCAGTACAGCGAACGGGCCCGAGCGCGCGTCGCTGACCGTTAGACGTTGGACAAAGAAAGGAAATGCCATGAAACTTACCACTCTCCTCTTTTTCGTCTGGTGTGCGTGCGTAGGCGCGAATGCGCGACCGCTCGCCGTGGAGGCCGGTGCCGCCTTCACCAGTTTCGAAGTGTTCGCATTCGACAAGTCGTCGGCTGGAATTGCACTTCGACTCTCCTACACAGTATCCGAATGGCTGTCATTCGAAGCTGGCTATTTCGATCCTTCAAAAGTGAACGGATCCACCCTTCGTCCGGGAATGGTCAGTGTAGGCCCAAATCTCCTTACATTGGATCCGTGGATCGCGACGGTGGCGCCGGTATTCACGTGGTCGCCCCTGCCTCGATTTTCCGCTTTTGTGAAGACAGGTTACGCGTACTCCCACACGTTCCGCCGCTATGTCGGCGGGACCGCGATCAATCCGGCATTTACGCTTGGTGAGGATCGCAAGGAGAGCCACTTCTTTTGGGCGATTGGATTGCAGTACGTGCTGTCGCCACGGGTTTCGCTATCAGTGGACTACGGTGAAATGAAGCTTGCGGGGGTCAGCACGAGTTCGATCACCCCGGCTTTACGCTGGGCATTTTAGCCGGCCCGCGAGGGAGAGAACCGAAATGCAGCAAAGGCCCAACCGGCCGGTCCAGCGAACGGGCGCAGGCGCCCGTCGCTGACCCGGAGCGTTAGGCAAAGAAAGACTATGTATGCGGCAATTCAATCGACGGACGGCAAAAGATTCGACGCCTCAGCGTTTCTACCTGCTTCTTCGTTGAAAGAGTTTGCGGAGTGCGGAGAGGAAGGTTTCCAGATTATAGTCAGCGACACGAGAAGCTGCAGGCGCAAATCTCGGCGTGGGTTTGTTTTATACGACGGCACCTCGCCGAATTGAAGAGACTGCGAGACGCGCCAGGAATCGAAAGCATTGATTTTCGCATTACATATTTTTGGAGGCAAGACGTCGCGGCGCTGGCATATACGCTGCGTGAAAAGCTGCACACAGCGCTCGCTCATGCCAGAGCCATTTTGACGTTTTGCGTTTATCCGTGTTCAAGTGAAGAGCCAACCAATCAGTACAGCGAACGGGCCCGAGCGCCCGTCGCTGACCTCAATCGTTCGGAAAAATGAAAGTCCTGCTCCCACTGCTTGCTCTCTTGGCAGGATGCGCTGGAAGTCTATCTGAGTTTTCTCCGCCCTATATTGCACGCGGTAACGTGGGCATCTCGCGGGTGCACGCGACCACGGGTCTCATATCAAATCTCGGACATTTAAAGCAGGTGGTCATAGAGGAGATTGAGAACAAATCGCCCGCACACGAGGCGGTACTAGCCGCGGGCCACATAATCATACGCATCGATCGGTGGAAGGTCGCGGATCTCACGTTCACCATTCGATAGCGTTGGCGATTTGCAGTCTTGGATTGCCATTTGTCGCTGAGATTGGGATCCTTTTCGGAGCGGCCGCCTTTTTCGGCAGTTTGCTCTCCGCAGGAATTCTTCGCTGGCAGATTATTCGATGCACAGGGGAGCCGATCCAGCGTGATACAGACAACGATGGGACTGCGCCACATCGTGTCTGATCACAATCGTTAGCCAAAGAATTGACGCCGTGAGCCGGTGGCGTAACCTTCAAGGAAGATGAAGACGCTCGATTTCACCTATTGGCAGGACGGAAACGATTGGCTTGGTTACCTCGACGAGTATCCCGACTACCTCACCCAAGGTTCTAGCTTCGAAGACTTAAAGGAGCATCTCGTAGATTTGTACCAAGAATTGTCGGCAGGGGTCATACCGTTCGTGCGTCGGCGCGCCAAGTTGGAGTTGGCATGAAGCGCGGCGACCTTCTCAAGAAAATCGAAGAGGGAGGTGCAGTTCTAATCAGGCACGGTGGAAAGCACGACTGGTATCAAAACATCAGGACAAAAGTGGCGCAGCCCGTTCCGCGGCATGCCGAAATCAAGGAGTTCCTGGCGAGAAGCATCATGAGGAAGCTCGCGAACCCCCAAGTTGGCTAACCAGCCGGTCCAGCGAACGGGCGCAGGCGCCCGTCGCTGACCAGGGGCGTTCGGCAAAGAAATGATCACCGCGAAAAACCTAGCAACATATCGAGACTTCGACGTCGATGACGATGGCTGGCCACGCGCAGGCTGCCCGGGCGGAAAAGAGTTTTCCGACAGCGATTGCGGCGATTTACGAAATCTACTTCAAGAGCTGGCATGTATGAAAATTGGTCTTGTCAGCGCTGAATATGCAGAGCGAATTAGGCAGAAGGCCCAACAGCTTTCCGACGGTTCTGATGTCGCAAAGATTCTATTCGAAATCGCATGATTCACAGAAACAAAAAGACGGAGCCGAACCAGGCGCTACAGAGACGAGCGTGGCTGTCGCGGACCGTGCTTAGCCGTAACGATGCAGTAGGAATTCGTTTTTGAGGTAATTTTTGCTTGGAAATGCTACGCAAAGACTGGTCGAGGTCCGACTGCATTGCAGTTTGGGTTGGGCGAGAGCAATTTCTCCCAAAGGTCTCGCCACCAGTCGCGTTCGTGGGGCGGGACGGAGAGTTTGATTGTGGTTTTACCCTGTGGACGACTGATGATTCCGGCGGTCACGAACATCCAATAGCGCAGGCTGCTCAGGGTCACCGCCTCGATCCACCCCAGCTTGCGCTCAACAGCACGATGAGGTTGTGGGCGAGCACCCCGAAGCTCAGCGCCGCTTCCTTCGCCCAAAAGTCTTTGCACACCAAGTCGGGTAGGCAGTATCCGGCATCCAACTCCTTGATCGCGTTCTCGCAGGCGGCCCGGCCGTTGTAGTCGCGCCAGACTGTCACCGCCGGCACGGTCCGCGGCAGATTCGTGACCGGCACCTGATACAGGTAACCCGGACAGTCGATGAGCAGTTTACCGCCGGCGCGGCTGCGTTTGTCTTCGATGCGGTGGCGAATCGCGATGAAGCGCGCGGTCGCGGGCACTCAAGAAGAGCTTCGCGCGTAAGGCACACGCGCCACCGCGCAAGAGTCCGAGAAACGGAGCAACCTGGCGATTCGAGAAGCTCAACTGAAGCGGATTCTCCGACAGCGTGCGTCCAAGTAGTGAAGACGCAAAAGCCGAACAAATCAGTTCGGCGAATGCCTGCGCCGCATCGCTGACTAGCCGACGCTCGGCAAATCGCCACGCTTGCGTTCGTAGCTAGGTGCACTTTAAATCCAGCATGTCTGCCACGGAGAATCTGATGATCGAAACCTGAGAGCGACTTTGCACCACCCCAGGACTTTCCCATCCTGGCTTCACCTGCGACGTTTCGCCTGACGGCAAGGTGATCATGTCACCGACATTCAACTATCACGGCTGGTACCAAGCACGCCTTTCGGTTCTGTTCTCTCAATCAGCTCCGACAGGCCAGCCGTTTGTTGAGTTGGCGGTGTTGACCGATTCAGGGCTCTTCGAAGTCGATGTCGCTTGGACTCGCGATTATCGCAGATTGCGCGAACAGAAGTATGCCTCGGCTGCTCCTGAAATCTGCGTCGAAGTCGAGTCCGAGAGTAACACGCCGCAGGAGTTTCTCGGGAAGAGAGAAGCGCTTTTTTCTGCAGGCTGTTCTGAAGTTTGGATCGTACGCAAAGGCGGTCAGATCGAGTTCTATTCTAAAGTACGTCATTTTGATCGGTCACCGCCGATTTCTGCTTTTCCGGCAAATATTACCGACTAAAGCCAAGCCTCCGAACCTAAAGTCAGTACAGCGAACGGGCGCGGACGCCCGTCGCTGACTTCAATCGTTGGGCGGAGAAAAGAGCCGGTTGACGACGCGCGGAGGTCTGACAAGTTAGTTTCATGACACTCACTGCCGTCCTCACTCCAGCCGAAGAAGGGGGCTTTATTGCGTTCAATCCCGAAACATGCACTACAACCCAAGGCGAGAATGTCACCGACGCGCTTTCAAATCTTCGTGAAGCGACAGAGGTCTATCTTTCCGAGTTTCCTATCCCAGCGCCGGGTGCAGCTTTTCTGACGACGTTCGAAGTCGAGACGAGTGCCTAAGCTTCCTCATCTTTCCGGATCCGAGATTATCCGGGCATTTGCAAAGCTCGGATTCCAGGAGATACGTCAGAAAGGTAGTCATGTTGTTTTGCGCCGTGGCTCCGTAGGATGCGTGGAGCCATTGCATCGCGAAGTGAAGATCGGCACGCTTGCGGCAATTCTACGCCAAGCTGGCGTTACAGCCAGTGAGTTCATCGCAATGCTTTGAGAAGCCCAGGCGGTCCGGCGAACTCGCTTCGCTCGCCGCTCAACTCCAACGATAGGTCCCGGAAGACATGCAATGTTCACGCTTGGCTGTGAATACACACGAGGCGAGATCCATGCGCAGCTTGGTGGAAGCACTGTGTCGTGCTTGCCCAGCAGCAATGGCGTCATCGTGGCCGCCTGCCTCAGCAAGAAGTTCAGTCCTCAGGCACCTGAGGTCGTGCTGTGTGGCCGAGGCGCACGAACAGGTCCTGTCAGTGCGCTGTTCTCACGCCAGCGGAGCGCCATCCCTGTGTTCATAAAGAACGCACCAAGTCGCTGGCAGTATCGAGGCCAATTTGTGGTCGCTCGGTCCTTCAACTCCGGCGCGCGATTCAAAAGCTTCATCGTTGGTTCCGGTCGATCCGCAGACAGCGTCTCACATGTCGTATTGCTCAAGCAAGCCAAGTGGGCGCCTGCAACGTCTGTCTGCACCTAATAAGAGCGCTCGAAGAGCGTTTTCGCGCTCTCAGTCAAATCACGCTTGGGGTGCTCGATCAGAATCGATGTGCGATCGATTTCTATCGAAGAATCGGCTATGAGTTCGACGGGGTGGAGAAGTCTGAGCATCTTGGAGGCGTAGGTTTAAGGAAAACGGCCCAAAAAGACTGTGAAGCGAACTCGCTTCGCTCGCCGCTGACGTTAGACGTAGGGCGAAGAATCAGAAACGTGTCTACGGTCGAAGCGGAGTTCGGCAAAGAAATGAAAACAATCCTACTGGTCATAATTGTCGCGTTGCTTGCGCTTGTCGGCTGCACTTTTTCCGGATGTGAAGTCAGCGTGAAAGAGTCCACCAAAAGCGAAACGATCCTTTTGCGAAAGAATCCAAACCAAGGATCTATTATTGCCGTGCGTATTGTCGACCGCGGGTCGACCGACGGAAAGGCGGAAGTCCAGTCGATCTTGCACGGTGCAGTCTACAAAAGAGAGGGTAATCAGCGGCAGCGTTCGATTTGAGTGGAGCGGAGATTGGTATGCCGAAGAAGCGGAGATTCGTTACATTCCCACCACGGTGTCCAAAGGACCTCTTACGCTTAAATACGACTTTCGATGAGACCAAACGAGCCAACTAGGCGGCACAGCGAATGGGCGCAAGCGCCCATCGCTGACCGGTAACATAAGCCAAAAATGAATCGACGTCTCTTAATCGCAGGACTGCTCGCGCTGTTTACCGCAGCCGTGCATATATTCATAGGAACGCCCGAGGTGCATCGGCCGCTGTTGGAGTCGCTTTTATCGCCAGAGTTGAAGCTCGTGCTGTATGCGTGTTGGCATCTGGTCTCCGTTATGCTTGTTTTTTCTGGGGTCTTTTTGCTACGCGCCTGCGCGGCTTCACGGAGGAACATCAACCGTGAATTGGTGATTATGCTGGGCTTAAGTTGGGTAGCATATGGCTTGGTCTTTTTCGCGTTTGGGGTGGTTTATCCAGGCATGCTGCTTCGACTCCCGCAATGGATGCTGCTGCTCCCTGTTGGTATGCTTTGTTTGAGAGATGCTAAGGTCGAAAATAGACTTCAATGAATACGAAGACTGAGTCTAACCAGCACTACGGACAACGAACCGCACTATCACGGCACGTGCTCCGCGCTTCGCTCGCCACTGAACTGCAATATCGGACAAGATAATATGAAATCCCTATCCATTACCACACTTGAGGCCAAAGTCCTCGCAGCTCTGGCCATATTTGGCGCGTTGATTCCGAATGGAGTTTTCTGTTACAATTCATTTTCGCTCCCGAAGTGGCAAAGATAGCGCTGAGCAATCCGATCTCATTGGTATTCATTACCGAGGCCTTCCTTCTGATGTTTCTGGTCGCCTGGCTACTGAAGAAAGCTTCATCTACAAAGCCTACCGGAAAGACTTTTATCATCATGTCGATTTTGGGAGGCATGGTATTTAGCGTGCCCGCTACGATTTACCTACTCTTCAGAAAGAAGGTAGTTTAACGGCCTAACCATTCACTACGGGAGATTGGAAAGGGTCAGGCTTATTTCCTTGCATTGATGAAGATTCGGCCTGCGCTTCGTATTTGTCTTCGATTACACAGGAAAGAAATTCCTGACCACTCAGCCCGCACCGTATTCGAACCGCGGAACTGCCTGAAGACAGGACTCCGAACTCGTATCGGCACCCTCGTTCCGGTTTCCGTCGCCCGCCGTATGGAGTCCGGCTTTTAGAAGCCGTTTCGACAAGCGCCTCCCGCCCGACTCCCGCGAGGCCCGCAACTAGCGTTCAAGCGCACGATCTGCCCTCGATGCGTCTTCTCGGCAGAGATCGGTAAGCTTCACCCAGAGGAGCGTTCACGACTTGACCCCCTCGTCGGGGCGATTCGCCTCCCGGCCAACCGGATCTGCGTACGCAACGCCGGATTGCGTCGCGTGCATCCTTCGTTCAACGAAGTGGTGCCGTTCGGCTTCGTCCTCGGACGATCGGCTGCGCACCCGCCCTGCGAACTTCCCTTCACCCGCATGAAAATCACACTCCCTCCGTCCTTGCGTTTCGCCTTGGGACTTTGTCTCGTCTACACTCACCTCCGGGCCGAACTCAAACTGCCGGCCGTCATCGGTGACCATATGGTCCTCCAGCAAAAGCAGGCCAACCCGATCTGGGGCTGGGATGCCCCCGGAACCAAGATCACGGTCGCCTTTGCGGGGGCAAACTATTCGGCGACCGCCGGTGCCGATGGGAAATGGACGGTCAAGCTCGCCGCGGCAGACGCCAACTCCACCCCGCAAGTCCTGGCGATCGCCGGCACCTCAAAGCGGCTAATCGAAGACGTGCTCGTCGGCGAGGTCTGGATGTGCTCCGGCCAGTCCAATATGGGCTTCAAGTTAGCGAACGACTGGAATGGCGATCTCGAAGCGGCGTCGTCGAAGCTCCCCCATCTCCGTCTCATCTCCGTTCCAAGGGTGGGAACGCAGGAACTCAAAAGCGACTTCGTGGGGCGCTGGCAAGCGTCCACGCCGGATACCGCCAAGGCCTTTTCTGCCGTGGGTTTCCTCTACGGCCGCTATCTTCACGAAATCCTCGGCATCCCGGTCGGTTTGATCGACAACTCCTGGGGCGGTTCCGCCGCCGAGGCGTGGGTGCGCCGGGAGTCCATCGCGGGCGACGCCCGGTTTAAATCGCTGATGGTCGGTACCGCAACCCGGGAAGCGGATATCGCCGCGGGCCGGACGAAGGCGGCCTACGACGAATCCATGGCCAAATGGAAGATCGCCGCCGAAACGGCAAAGGCAGACGGCAAAAATCCCCCCATCCCCCCGCCATCCCCCGACGCCTGGCTCTCCGGCAATTCGCGCCCCGGCAATATTTTCGCCGGCATGATGAATCCGACACTCGGCTACGGAATGAAGGGCGTCATCTGGTACCAAGGCGAGTCCAACGCCAGCCGTGCGTACGAACACGAAAAGCTTTTCCCCTTCCTCATCGAACAGTGGCGCAAGGAGTGGAACCAGGGCGATTTTTCCTTTTACTGGGTCCAACTGGCGGACTTCCGAGCCGAGAAGAACGAACCCGGGGAAAGCGACTGGGCCGAAATGCGCGAAACCCAGACCAAGACCCAAAAACTCCGCAACACCGGTCAGGCCGTGATCGTCGATCTCGGGGAAGGCAAGGATATCCACCCCCGCAACAAACACGACGTCGCCGCCCGCCTTGTCCGCTGGGCCCTGGTCAAGGATTACGGCCTCAAAATGCCGTATCGTAGTCCCGAATACAAGGACCTCGATCTCTCCGGAAACAAGGCGACGGTGACCTTCGACTGCTTCGGCAGCACCCTCCGCGCGTTCGACGTTGCCGAGGCCCGCGGCTTCGCGATTTGCGGCGAAGACAGGGTCTGGCATTGGGCCACCGGCAAAGTCATCGCGCCCGACAGGGTCGAGGTGTCGAGCGCACGGGTCGCCAAACCGGTCGCGGTGCGATACGGCTGGGCGGATAATCCCGTCTGCAATCTCTTTTCGAACGACGGCCTGCCCGTCACGCCTTTCCGCACCGACACCTTCGCGATGACTACCCACCCCAAATCGGCGGCCACGCCCTAAGCTCGGTCCTGCACAAAAACCCACGATCTCATGCATCGCCGCTCTTTCCTCCGCACCCTCGCCGTCGCCGCCGCTGCGACTGCAGGCACCCTTCCCCGCACTCGCCTCCTGGCCGCCGCCCCAGCGTCGAAGATCGCGCTCGGAATGGACAATTTCGCCGTGCGTGCTCTGGGCTGGAAAGCCCCCGAGCTGATCGCCTATGCGGCGACGCTGAAACTGGATACGCTCTTCGTCTCCGATCTCGACGCCTTCGCGAGCCTGGAAGACTCCGCCCTGCGCGAGGTGCGACGCCAAGCGGAGGGCGCCGGGCTGGCCCTCTACGTGGGCGGCTGGAGCATTTGCCCCACGTCGAAAACGTTTAAGAAAAACTGGGGGACCGCCGAAGAGCATCTCCGCCTCGGGATCCGTGTGGCCAAGACCCTCGGCTCTCCGGTTTTTCGGGCCGTTCTGGGCAACATGGAGGACCGCAAGACCGAGGGCGGCATCCAGGCCCGCATCGCCGACACCGTGGCGGTGCTCAAGGCCTGCCGTCGCGACGCGCTGGCCGCGGGAATCAAAATCGCGATCGAAAACCACGGCGGCGACATGCACTCGTGGGAGACGCTTCAGCTGATCGAATCCGCCGGCACCGATTTCGTCGGCTGCAATCTCGATTCGGGAAACGCCGCGTGGACCCTCGAAGATCCCATGGACGTGCTCGAGACGCTCGGGCCCGTGACGATCTGCTCCAGCCTGCGCGACAATATGGTCTGGGATACGCCGGAAGGCGCGGTCGTACGGTGGACCGCAGCGGGCGAAGGCCTCGTCGATTGGCGCGCCCTCGCCACTCGGTGGAGCCAGCTCTGTCCCACCGTCCCGATCATGATCGAAACCATCTCCGGCGCGCAGCGGGCTTTTCCGTACAAGCAGCCGGCGTTTTGGACGTATTACGACAAACGCCCCGACAAACTCGCCAAATTCGCCGCGCTCGCTCGACGCGGGCACGCGCTCGCTCCGTTCAAAGTACCCACAGGCCCGGAAGCCAAATCGCTCACGCAAGAGTTCCAGAAAGCGGAACTGGAAAAATCCATCGCATACCTGCGCAATGACATCGGCCTCGGGCTCAAGCGCTGAACTCCCCACCCTCTTACTCTCCTCTTCTAATCCCCATGAATCGCCGTCACTTTCTTCAAACCTCCGCTGCTGCGGGCGCCCTCTCGGTCCTCCCCCCTGTCCTCCGCGCCGCCAACAAGGCAGGCTCTCGAAAATTCCGCACCGTTCTCATCGGATGCGGCTGGTGGGGTAACAATATCCTCCGCGAAGCGATGGCCAGCGGCTCCTGCCAGATTGTCGGGCTGTGCGATGTGGATACGCGACAGTTCGAACATACCTTGAAAAACGTCGCGGCTGGAACCGGCGAAACGCCGAAGTTGTTCAAGGATTACCGCGAGATGCTCGCCGAGGCGAAGGCGGACATCGCCATCGTCGGCACGCCGGACCATTGGCACGCGCTTCCTACGATCGCCGCGGTCAAGGCGGGTGCGCATGTCTATGTCGAAAAACCCATCGGCCACACCGTCCTGGAGGGACGCGCCATGGTCAACGCCGCGCGCGCCACCGGCCGCGTCGTCCAGGTCGGCACACACCGCCGCGTTTCCGCCCATAATCTCAGCGCCCGCGCGTTCGTCCGATCGGGCAAGCTCGGCGACATCGGAATGGTGCGCTGCTTTGTGAACTACGGGGGCGGCCCCGAAAAACCGCTGCCCACGGTGGACGTGCCCAAGGAGCTGGACTGGGATCTCTGGTGTGGCCCGGCACCGGTGCGACCCTTCAACGGCGGCGATCCGCGCATTCCGACCCTCGGTGCCGGCAATCGCGGCATTCATCCCCGCGGTTTCCGGAACTACCTCGACTACGCCAACGGCACCATCGCCGACTGGGGCGTGCATTGGTTCGACCAGGTTTTGTGGATCACCGGCGAAAAATATCCCAATCGGATCTACTCCACCGGCGGACGCCCCATCGCCGGGCCGGTGGTGCGCACCGCGACCGAACAGACCAGCGACGCACCCGATCATCAACTCGCCACCTACAGCTTCGATCGGTTCAACGTGCAATGGGAGAACCGCCGCTTTGGCGGTAATAACACGGACAAAGGAGAAAGCATCGGCTGCTATTTTTACGGCACGAAGGGCATTCTCCACTTGGGCTGGCTGCAGGGCTGGACCTTCTATCCCGTCAACGGCAAGGACCCCGTCGTGAGCGAACCGGCGGTAGTCAATGCGCCCGACTCCCAAAACATCAAGGAGCTTTGGGCAGACTTCCTCAACGCGATCGATACCGGCACCAAACCCGCCTGCGATATCGGCGACAACCACCTCGCAAGCAATATGGCATTGCTCGCGATGGTTTCCATGAAGGTCGGGCGAAGCATCGACTGGGACGGAGAAAAGGACCGGGTCCTCCGCGACGACGCGGCCAACAAGCTCCTGCGCCGCGACTATCGCAAAGGCTGGGAGTATCCAGAAGTTTGATATAAGACCGTGGAGGGCCACTTTTTCCAACCTTTTCCATTTCTCGTAGATGAAACCAAAGACCTCCGCCGTTATCGCCGGCCTCGTCGCTTTTTCCGCCGCGGTCCCTGCATGCGCTGCCGAATCTACCGCCGTCACCTTCCGACCCCAGACGATCGACGCGAAAATTCAGATCGGCTATGGCCTGGCCACCGCGGACGTGGATGGCGACGGGAAGACCGATATCCTGCTCGCGGACGCGAAAGAGATCGTTTGGTACCGAAACCCGGGCTGGGAGAAGTTTGCGATGGCACGGGGTCTTACGCCGAAGGACAATGTGTGTATCGCGGCGCGCGATATCGACGGCGACGGAAAGGCGGAGGTTGCGGTCGGAGCCGAATGGAATCCGGGCGATACCATCGGAAGCGGTGCGGTCTTCTATTTGGACCGACCTAAGGACCCCACCCAGCTCTGGCGTCCGATTCGGCTCCAGCACGAACCCACCACTCATCGGATGCATTGGATCAAGGACGGCGCGAAGGACTGGCTTCTCGCAGTCCTACCTTTGCACGGCCGCGGCAACCAAGGCGGACAAGGCGCCGGCATTCAATTCCTAGGGTATCGCAAACCCCGCAATATCGATGGAGTCTGGCCGATCGTGAGTCTGAACAGCCAGTTCCACCTCGCCCACAATTTCGATCTGGAGACGACTTCGGAGCCGAGCCCCGAAACTCTGCTGATGGCGACGAAGGAAGGGGTGCAAGCGCTTTCCAAAGCGGGCGACCGTTGGACGAATCGGGCAATCACCCAAGCACCTGCCGGAGAAGTGCGGGTGGGTCGGACGCCGAGCGGCACGCACTATCTCACTACGATCGAGCCCATGCACGGCAATCAACTGGCGGTATATCCCCGCGATGTGGCAGCCACCACGGCTAACTCCGCACGGGTGTCGCTCGACGACAAGTTGATCGAAGGCCACGCGCTGGCCACGGGCGACCTGCTCGGTCTTGGGTACGATCAAATCGTCGTGGGCTGGCGGGGAACCGGTTCCCGTCCGGGCCACAAAGTCGGGATAAAACTGTTCTCTGCATCCGATTCGGCAGGCAAAACCTGGAGCCTGCACAGCTTGATCGACGACAACCAGATGGCCTGCGAAGACCTCAAACTCGCGGACCTTAACGGCGACGGCCGCATCGACGTCATCGCCGCCGGTCGCTCCACCAAAAACGTCGTGATCTACTGGAACGAAACGTCCGCCCGGTAGACGATCGCGAGCTCTGGTCGGGCTAAAAGACGAGCCTTCCGACTAGCGAGTTCCCTTCAAGTAATTCTCGCGCCTAGCGCCGAACGCCACGAGCCCTCCTGCGCTCGCCGAAGGCTTCCGCCGGAACATCTCGACAAATGCGTCGTGCCCCTCGAAGGGTTTGCTGAGGGACAGCGAGCCAAGCGAGGTCCTCCATCGGAGGCTCACACGGAAAGGGGCGCGGTCACCGGCGCTTTCCGACACAGCTTGCAACTCAAGACTCGTTCTTCGAGTATGGTTTCGCTTCGCGTTTACCTATGAGTCGTTCTCTCTCGTTTTCGGTCGCCCTCACCGTTGCAGCCTGTGCCTGGTGGAGGCCGCTCTCCGCGGAAACGATGAGCCATTTCGCGCTCCCGCCGGTCGTCCAAAATGCCCCGGTGAACGAAGGGGGTTTGGTGCCGGGCGATACCGTGCCCAATTTCCGACTTGTCGATCATCGGGGGCGTGCGCACGAACTTTATTACGAGTCGAACCGCAATGTCATCGTGCTCGTTTTCACCGATTCGGCCGGACCGCTGACCTTGAGGCAATCCGCCGCACTGCGCCGATTGCGCGACCGCTTTCCCGCCACTCAGGTCACACTCTGGCAGATTGCTTCCGGACAACGGGTCGACCGGGCTAGTTTGGCCGCCGAACAGGCGACCTACGCGATCGACGAGATTCCCGCGCTCCACGACGGCGCCCAATTGGTCGCGACGGAGCTCGGGGCGGCGTCGGCGGGAGAGACCTTTGTCCTCGATGCCTTGACGTGGACGCTCGGTTATCGCGGGCCGTTGGACGACGCGAACCCCACGAACCCGCTCGACCTCCCGCGGATCCCGTATGCGGAAAATGCCGTCGTCGCACGGCTCGCGAGAACCGCCGTCAACCCTGCCCGCGTCCCGCTGCGCGCGGGCACGGCGCTTCTCGACCTCCCGGCGCCTCCCGCAACCGACTACGCGACGGTCATCGCGCCGATCGTGCAGAAACGCTGCGTCGCTTGTCACGCGACCGGCGGGATCGCCCCGCGCGCGTTCAAACGATATGAAGACCTCGCGGAACGTCCGGGCAATCTCCGCCAGGTACTGCTGGAGCAGCGCATGCCGCCCTGGGATGCCGACGCGCGCTACGACGCCTTTTCCCCGAATGCCGGCCTCTCTCCCGATGAGGCGGCGCGCCTGTTCGCCTGGGTCCGCGCAGGAACGCCCCGCGGTATCGGCGCCGATCCGATCGCGGCCAATCCTCCCCCGGCCGTCCCCGACTGGCCGCTGGGCACACCGGACAGCATCCTCACCATCCCCACGCAAACGCTCCCCCCCACAGGTAAGCTCAGCTATCGTTATCTTCCCGTTTTCCTCCCGCAAACCCGATGGCTGAAGGCAATCGTCGTTCGTCCCGGCAACCGGAACGTGGTTCATCATGCGCTCGTCTTCGACGGCCTTGAGGGCCTCCTCGCGGCGGGCGGCGGACTCGGCGGCAATTTCGCCGGCTACGTACCGGGTATCGAGCCGCGGTTCTTTCCCGCCGGCACCGGCAAACGCGTCACCGCCAACGACGTTCTCGTGCTCCAGATGCACTACGTGACCACCGGGAAGGCCGAGACGGACCGCACCCAAATCGGCCTCTATTATTTTCCCGTCGGGCAGACCCCTGCCCGGGAACTGCAGACCAAAGCGGCGGGCAGCAGCTCGTTCACGATCCCTGCCGGAGCGCCCGACGTCCCGATCGAAGGTTCCTTCACGGTCGAGCGAAATTCGCTGCTCTACGAATTGAATCCACATATGCACTACCGCGGTCGGCGGGTGCGTTACGATGCCTTTTATCCGGACGGTCGCACGGAGCTGCTGCTCAATGTGCCCACATATAGCTTCGATTGGCAGCGAGATTACCGCTTCGCCCTTCCCAAAGCCCTTCCCGCCGGCACGGTGATCACGGTCAAGGGAAGCTGGGACAACTCCGTACAGAATCTCTCCAATCCCAATCCGCAGGCTGTGGTCGGATGGGGCGAGCAGACCGACGACGAAATGTTCATCGGCTATCTCACCCTAGCGGACACGCAAACGCCCGCCGGGACGACAGCGCCCACCTGGCCGGGGGCACAATCGGGCAGCGGCTATGTCGGCCACCCCATAGCGGCCCGCTTCCTCGCGCAAGGTGCGGATGTTCGCTACCGCGCGGAAAATCTCCCGGCAGGGCTCGCCTTGGACACGACAACCGGCGTGCTCGCAGGCACTCCGACCGCAGCCGGCCGTACCCGCGCCTCGCTCATCGCGGAAAACGCGGCAGGCGCCGCCATGGTTCCTCTCGACCTCACGCTCCTCCCCCAACCGAAGGCCCCGATCTTCGTACGGCAACCGGAGAGCCGCCGCGGCACCCTGGGCGGCAGCGCGATCTTTTCCGCGGAGGTCCTCGCGGACCCCGCACCCCTTTACCAATGGTTCAAAGGCGAGTCGGAGTTTTGTTTCGCCGAGGGACCCGCGCTGGCACTTTCCGATCTCACGTGGACGCATGCAGGCGATTACCGTTTGGTCGTATCCAATGCAGCCGGCTCGACGACGAGCCAGCGCGTTTTCCTCACCCTCGATCCTCCCAGCCTGGTCAATCTTTCCACCCGAGCGACACTGGCACCCGGCCAACGCCTGATCGCCGGCTTTACCCTGACGGGCACGGTTCCGAAACGCGTGCTCCTCCGCGCCATCGGGCCGACGCTCGCCGTGTTCGGAGTGCCGGACGCGCTGCCCGATCCCGAGCTGGAGCTGTACGACGCGGCCGGCAGGAAAATGCTTTTGAATAACGACCAGGGCAACCTGCCGGCGTCATTCGCCCTCGCCCGGGTCACCGCCGACTCGGGCGGTTTCGCCCTGCCTGCGGGAAGCCGCGATGCGGCACTTACCGTGAGCCTGGCTCCCGGAAACTACACACTCCACGTGACCGGCCGAGACAACCGCGGCGGTTCGGTCCTTGCCGAGGTGTATGACGCCGATCAAGGCGGCACCTCGGTCGTCAACCTCTCCTGCCGCATGGCGCTCACCGCCCAGGCGCCGACGCTGATCACCGGCTTCGTGGTCGGTGGAACGGAACCCCGCCGCGTCCTCATCCGCGCGGCCGGTCCTGCCCTCGCCCTCTTCGGCGTTCCCGGAAGGCTCGCCACGCCTCGGCTGACGATTTACGGCAGGGACAACACCCGAATCGCACAGGGAAGTGGCTGGTCCGAGACGGCGGAACTGCGCGGAGCCTTCACCGCCACCGGTGCCTTTGCCTTCGCCGCCGGCAGCGCCGACACCGCGCTGCTGCTCACGCTTCCCGCCGGCAGCTACACCGCCCATGTCGACGGCGGTCTCGGCGAGACCTTGGTGGAAGTTTACCCGGTGCCCTGAAGACGAAATAAAACGAGCGTCCAGCGGCAGTCGTAGTATGGGCACAGAGGCAAAAGAGGAACTGAATCACTGGGCGAGGCCCGCCCGTGCAGCGAGTTCGCCCTGCGGCGGAGTCAAAAGTCCCATTCTCGGTCCGCTGCGATCCATCCAAACCGGTTGACAAAGGCAGAGGATCCCCGCGACGTTGCCTTTCCCCTCTCGGTTCCCCGTGACGCCACCCCCTGTCGCTTCCAAATTGCCCCGAAACGCTCCGCACGAGCGCTGGTTTGCCGACGAAGTTCACACCCATGACACTTCGCTGCGGTATTATCTCCGAGGATCGTTTCCCTCGGTGCGGGATCTCGACGACGTCGTTCAGGAGTCCTACCTGCGGGTTTGGAAAGCGAGCGCCACGCAAAGGATCGAATCTGCAAAAGCCTTCCTTTTCACCGTCGCCCGGCGTTTGGCGGTGGACCATATTCGGCGCAACCGCCGTTCCCCGATCGAGGGGTCCGACCACTCCGTCGATCTCACGGGCGTCGAGGATAAGGTCGATGCGCTGGCGGACACGGGCAAACGGGAGCGCGTGCAATTGCTCGCAGACGCCATCGCCGAGCTTCCCCCGCGCTGCCGTAAAGTGTTTATTCTCCACAAAATCGAAGGACTCTCCCGTAAGGAAGTCGGAGCCAAACTAAGCCTTTCCAGCAAAACCGTCGAGGCGCACACCGCTCATGCGATGCGGCATTGCGAGCGATTTTTCCGTCGGAGAGGCGTCAAGGGGATGTTCGATCATGAAACGCTTTGATCCCGCTTTCACCCCGGATCCGGGCGAAACCCCGGAAACGGACCGCGCATTGCACTGGCTGCAAACAGCCAACGCCAGGGAGGACGTCCTGGCTGCGATATCTTCGAAAATACGGGTTCGCAACCGCCGGCGTCGAGCCCTGCAAATCGGCGCCAGCGCCGCCGCGGCGGTCTTGGCGGCGATCCTGTGGTTAAGGCCACAGCCGACCCGGATCGACGGGGCCGGGCCAGCCACGCGAACCGCCACCGCCACCTTTTCCGCACCGCGGCAACAACTACTTCCCGACGGCTCCGTGGTGGAGCTGAATGAAGGAGCCGAGGTTTCGCACGCGTTCACCGACAGCGTGCGGCGTGTCACGTTGGTGCACGGAGAAGCGCATTTCCGCGTCGCTAAAAACCCGTTCC